>Ga0209415_10000047_pt1 | contig 156576 bp, 157 predicted proteins | sample PeaSoiSIISIP2007_FD_187696 | JGI IMG/M metagenome (GOLD analysis project Ga0209415, IMG submission 187696) | Peat soil microbial communities from Weissenstadt, Germany - SII-SIP-2007 (SPAdes) (version 2) | ecosystem: Environmental > Terrestrial > Soil > Wetlands > Peat | place: Germany... | reverse complement strand
GTGACCGGCCGCATCGAGCGCGGCAAAGTGAAAGTCGGCGAGGAAGTGGAGATTGTCGGCTTCCGCGAGACCCGCAAAACTGTTGTCACCGGCGTCGAGATGTTCAAGAAGCAACTCGACGAAGGCTTGGCGGGCGACAATGCGGGCCTGTTGCTGCGCGGCACGGCGAAAGAAGATGTCGAGCGCGGCATGGTGCTGGCCAAGCCGGGGTCGATTACTCCGCACACCAAGTTCAAGGCGGAAGTTTACATCCTGACTAAGGAAGAAGGCGGGCGGCACACGCCGTTCTTCAAAGGCTATCGGCCGCAGTTTTATTTGCGGACGACGGACGTGACCGGGGTGGCGGAATTGCCGGCGGCGACCGAGATGGTGATGCCGGGCGACAACGTGCAGCTGGTGATTGAGCTGATCACGCCGGTGGCCATGGAAAAGGGCTTGCGCTTCGCCATCCGCGAAGGCGGGCACACGGTGGGTGCGGGCACGATCTCGGAGATTATTACGTAGCGAAAATCACGCCTGGACAGCCGCCCTCGGCTGTTCAGGCGGAGTGCAACTCCGCGATTCGCGGGCGCGGGCGCCCGCGCCACATAGATCTTTCCTTCCGGAATAGCCGGGAGGGGTTAGAGAGCCTAACAGTGATAGGAAAAGAGCGAATTCGAATCCGGTTGAAGGCGTACGACTATCGCATCCTCGATCAGTCGACGGGCGAAATTGTGGAGACGGCGCGGCGCACCGGAGCGCAGATCGCGGGCCCGATTCCCTTGCCCACGATGAAGAACAAATATTGCGTGCTGCGTTCGCCGCACGTGGACAAGAAATCGCGGGAGCAGTTCGAAATCCGCACGCACAAGCGGTTGCTCGATATTCTCGAGCCGACGCAGCAGACGGTGGATGCGCTGATGAAGCTCGACTTGCCGGCGGGCGTCGATGTCGAGATCAAGGCATTCGGTAAAGAGCATAAGTAGCTTTCGGCTGTCAGCTCTCAGCTTTCAGTGAAAGCGAGTGGGAAGAATAGATATGGCAAAAGTTGCTGGAATCCTGGGCAAAAAAGTCGGCATGACGCAGCTCTTCGACGACAAGGGCGACGTGCATCCGGCGACCGTGCTGCAAGCCGGGCCGTGCGTGATCACGCAACACAAGACGCAATCGCGCGACGGCTACGATGCGGCACAGCTGGGGCTGGTTGAATTCGTAAAGGAATCGAAGCTGACCAAGCCGATGCGCGGGCATCTCGGCAAGAACAATCTTCCGCCGGTGAAGTTCGTGCGCGAAGTTCCGGTCGAAGCCGACGAGAAAGCGCAAGCCGAGGGCGCGACCCCGGTGAAAGCCGGCGACCGCGTGCTGGTGGATATTTTTGAAGGCGAGAAGTTCGTCGACATCGTCGGAACCAGCAAGGGGCGCGGGTTTCAGGGCGTGGTGAAGCGGCATCATTTTGGCGGCGGCCCCAAGTCGCACGGCTCGATGTTTCAGATTACCGGCTCGATCGGCTCGTCCGCGTTTCCTTCGCGCGTGTTCAAGGGCATGCGCATGTCGGGACACATGGGGGATGCGCGGGTGAGTGTGCGCAACCTGCGGGTGCTGGGCGTCGACAAGGACGAAAACTTGCTCGTCGTCGAAGGCGCGGTGCCGGGGCCGAATGGCGGATATCTGATCATCACTCGGGCACAGAAGCCGCCGCGCGAGCGGCGTGGATTTGCCGGCGCGGCGACGGTCGATCCTTTGAAGGCGGCCAAGCGCGCGGCCAAAAAGGCATAAGAACGGTCGTCAGTCGTCGGTCTTCAGTCGTCTGGACGACGCAACATACGGATAGCATATGGCGAGCATCGACATTCACGACTTGAGCGGGGCCAAGGTAGGCACGCTCGAACTGGCCGACGAAATATTCGGCGCGGTGAACGAGGACCTGCTGTGGGAAGCGGTGAAGCATTACCGCGCGGCGCATCGCGCCGGCACGCACGCCACCAAGAACAAGAAACTGGTGTCGGGTGCCGGTAAGAAGCTTTGGAAGCAAAAGGGCACTGGTCGCGCGCGTGTCGGCTCGATCCGCTCGCCGCTATGGCGGCACGGCGGCACGGTGCACGGGCCGCAACCCCGCTCCTACGATTACGCCTTCCCGCGCAAGAAGCTGCTGGGAGCCTTGCGCTCGGCGCTAGCGGCAAAATTTGCCGATGGCAAGCTGATCGTGGTGAATGCTTTTGACATTAAAGAGCCCAAAAGCAAGCTGTTCCGCGAGGCGCTGGACAACCTGAAAGTGGATAGCACGGTTTTGCTGGTCGAGGTCGCGAAGCATTCCAATCGCAATCTGGAGTTGAGTTCGCGCAATCTCGAAGGGCTGGAGTTGTTGGCGGGCAACGAGGTTCATCCTTATCACTTGCTGCGCTACAATCACGTGATTTTTTCCCATCCTGCGATTGAGAAACTGCAAGTTTCGCTGAAGAATTCCGTTTCAAAGCGCCGGCAGCACGCGGCGGAAGAAGCGGCTACGGATGAAGGCCAAAAGAAGGCCTCGCGCGCTCCGCGGCGGCGCGCCAAGCACGAAAAAGCGGCGGAGGTCGCCTGATGAAATCCGCATACCAGATTATTCAGCGTCCGGTGATCACCGAAAAAGGGCTGGACATCAAGGAGAACCAGAGCACTCTGGTCTTTCAAGTGGCGCCCAAGGCAACGAAGACGGAGATCAAGGAAGCCGTGCAGACGATTTTCAAAGTGAAGGTGCATTCGGTCCGCACCGCGATGTATCCGGGGAAAGAGCGGCGCCGAGGCAAATTTGCCGGCTATCGGCCCGACTGGAAAAAAGCGTACGTGCGGTTGAAGTCAGGCGAAAAGATGCCGGAGTACGCGCAGAATCTGTAGAGACGTAGCTTGCTACGTTTTCGCGCGGCAGCTTTGCGGGGTAGACAGAGACGTTGCAAGCAACGTCTCTACGAGAGCTTCATATGCCAATTAAGACCTATCGGCCGACAACCCAGACGTTGCGTTATCGCACCACGCTGGTGAACGACGACATCACGACCAGGCATCCGCACAAGCCCTTGGTCGAGCCCAAGCCGCGCACCGGCGGGCGGCGCAATTCGGGCGACACCACCATGCGCTTCATCGGCGGCGGCCATAAGCGAAAGCTGCGCATCATCGATTTCAAGCGCGACAAGACCGGTATCCAGGCCACGGTGTCGACTATCGAGTACGATCCCAACCGCTCGGCGCGTATTGCGCTGCTGAGCTATGCGGACGGCGAGAAGCGCTACATCCTGCAGCCCGACGGGCTGAAAGTTGGGCAAAAAGTTATCAGCGGGCCGGAGGCCGATATTCTGGTGGGCAACGCTCTGCCGCTGAAGAATATTCCGCCCGGCACCACGATCCATAACGTGGAACTCAAGCCCGGCAAAGGCGCGCAGATGGTGCGCTCCGCCGGCGGTTCGGCGCAGCTGGTGGCCAAGGAAGGCGAGTATGCGCTGGTGAAGCTGCCTTCGGGCGAAACCCGCAAAGTGGCGCAGGATTGTATGGCGACGATCGGCCAGGTGGGCAACCTGGACCACGAGAACATCACCATCGGCAAGGCGGGGCGTTCCCGGTGGCTGGGCAAGCGTCCGCACAACCGCGGCGTTTCCATGAATCCGGTGGACCACCCGCATGGCGGCGGCGAAGGCAAGACTTCCGGCGGGCGCCACCCGGTTACTCCATGGGGGCAGCCGACGCGCGGTTACAAGACTCGCAACAACAAGCGCACCGATGCGTTCATCGTGAACCGGCGCGGCAAGAAGTAGAGCTGCAGGGACGTAGCTTGCTACGTCTGATTTGCGCAATGCGAGACGCGGCAAGCACGTCTCTACAAAAGGAATTTTATGCGTTCAACGAAAAAAGGCGCGTTCATCGATCATCACCTGCTAGTGCGGGTGGAAGCCATGAACTCGCGCAACGAGAAGAAGGTGCTGCGGACCTGGTCGCGGCGCTCGACCGTGGTTCCGGAAATGGTGGGGCATACCATCGCCGTGCACAACGGAAAGAAGTTTATTCCGGTGTACATCACCGAAAACATGGTGGGCCACAAACTGGGCGAGTTCAGTTTCACCCGCCAGTTCAAGGGGCACTCGATGCGAGCGGCCACCGAAGCCGCCGCCAAACCGGCAGGCGTGCCGGGTGGCCCTGGAGCTCCGGTGCCGGCGGCGGGAGCCGCGGCGCCAGCGGCGCCCAAGGCGTAAGACGAACACCTTTTAGCCATTAGCTTTTAGCCTTTTGCTAAGAGCTAGAGGCTAAGAGCTAGAGGCTGAAAAAACTATGGAATTTCGAGCACAAGCCCGTTTCATGCGCGTCTCGCCGCAGAAGGCGCGCCTGGTATTGGAGCTGATCAAGGGCAAGCGGGCCGAGGATGCGCTCAATACGTTGACCTTCACTAAAAAGCGGGTGGCGGCGACGGTGGAGAAGCTGTTGCGCTCGGCGATTGAGAATGCGAATTACCTGAGCTCCGAGAAGGGCGCCGACGTGGATGTGGACAGCCTCTACGTGAAGAGCGCGATCGCGAACGACGGTCCGCGCATGAAGCGCATTCGTCCGGCGCCCATGGGACGCGCGTTTCACTATGTGCGGCGCATCGCGCATATCGAGCTGGTGCTGGCCGAGCGGGGCAAGGATAAGGATCGTGAAGCGCTCGTCACTACGGCGGGAGAAAACACGGCTGGCGCGAAGGCTCCGGTGAAGAGGAAAGCGCCAGCAAAAAAGAAGGCAATCGGCAAGAAGAAAGCCGTGGCGAAATAAAGACGGTGCCCCGGCGCCAGCAACGCAGGCAGGAGAAGAGATGGGACAAAAAGTTCATCCTTATGGTTTTCGCCTCGGCTACACCAAGCCGTGGAAGTCGCGCTGGTTTGTCGAGAAGGACTACGACAAGCTGCTGCTCGAAGACGTCAAGCTGAAGAACGAGCTGAAAGAGAAGCTTAAATCGGCGGGCGTCAGTTCGATTGAAATCGAGCGGCCGGGCAACAAACTGCGGGTCATCATCAAGACGGCGCGGCCGGGCATCATCATCGGGCGCAAAGGCGCGGAAATCGACAAACTGAAAGCGGACGTGCAAAAGCGCACCAACCGCGAGGTTTATGTCGATATCCAGGAAGTGCACAAGCCCGAGCTTGACGCCCAGCTGGTTTCGGAATCGATTGCGCTGCAACTGGAAAAACGCGTGGGGTTTCGCCGGGCCATGCGCAAGGCGGTCGATTCGGCGCTGCGCTTCGGCTGCAAAGGAATCAAAGTGCGGGTGAGCGGACGACTGAACGGCAACGAAATCGCCCGTTCGGAGTGGTATCTGCAGGGGCGGTTGCCGCTGCACACGCTGCGCGCCGACATTGACTATGGATTCACCGAAGCCCGCACCACCTACGGCGTCATCGGGGTGAAGTGCTGGGTTTACAAGGGTGAAATTCTGCCGGCCAAGAAGCGCGAGCCGCAGCACGCGGGAGCGTTTTAGGTCTGGTAGAGACGTAGCTCGGCTACGTCTTGACGATGCGGGCAGTCCTGCCGCTGCAGGCAGAGACGTTGCAAGCAACGTCTCTACGGGAAAAATCTTATGTTGATGCCGAAGAAAGTGAAGTACCGCAAGCAGCAGCGCGGCCGCATGACGGGCAAAGCCTGGCGCGGCAGCGAGCTGGCTTTCGGAGACTACGGACTGAAGGTGCTCGAGCCGGGCTGGGTCACCGACCGGCAGATCGAGGCCAGCCGGGTCGCCATGACGCGCTTCGTCAAGCGCGGCGGCAAGATCTGGATTCGCCTCTTTCCCGACAAGCCAGTCACCAAGAAACCGGCTGAAACCCGCATGGGCAAGGGCAAAGGCGCGCCCGATCACTGGGTCGCGGTGGTGCGCCCGGGCAAGATTCTGTTCGAGATGGAAGGGGTCACGGTGCAGGAAGCGGCCGAGGCCATGCGGCTGGCGTCGCACAAGCTGGCGCTGCGCACGTCGTTCGTGAAGCGGCAATCGGCGGCGCACTGAGAAAAGCCGTCAGCTTTCACCCATCAGCTCTTAGCAACAACGGAGCGGCTGAAAGCTGAGAGCTGAAAACTGAGAGCTTATTTATGAAAGCCGAGAAAGTTAGAAACTTTACCGACGACGAGCTGCGCCAGCAAGAGCGCGAGCTCAACGATCAGCTCTTCAAGCTGAAGTTCCAGTTGAATATGGGACAGACCGAGAGCCTGAAGAAGATCCGCGGCCTGCGCAAGGACATTGCCCGGGTTAAGACCATCGCCCGCGAGCGCGAAATCGTCGCCGCTGGCGCAACGGAGAAGAAGTAATCATGACTGAAACCGCAGCCGCGCAGGGACGCCGCAAGGAAGTCGTGGGCGAGGTAGTCTCGAACCGCATGCACAAAACCATTGTCGTCGAAGTCACGCGCAAGAAGTCGCACCCTTTCTACTTCCGCGTGGTCTCGAAAGACAAAAAGTTTTACGCCCACGACGAGAAGAACGAAGCCCACATCGGCGATGTGGTGCGTCTCGAAGAGTCCCGCCCGCTATCCAAGCTGAAGCGCTGGCGGCTGAAGGAGATCGTGCGCCACACCAAGCTGGCGCCGGAAGCCAAGTTGCCACCGGAGAAAGACATTGCCGCCGCCGGCGGCAAGTAAGACGGGTACAACAGGAGACTGAGCCATGGCCGTGATGATGAGATCGATGCTCGAGGTCGCCGACAATTCCGGCGCCCGCAAGCTGCAGATGATTCTGCCGCTGGGCGGCTCCACGGGATTGAACGCCAGCCTGGGCGACGTAATCACCGCCAGCGTGAAAGAGGCTTCCCCGGACGGCCAGGTAAAAAAAGGAACGGTGGTCAAAGCGGTGATCGTGCGCACTCGCAAGGAGTATCGCCGGCGCGACGGGACTTACATTCGCTTCGATCAGAACGCGGCGGTGTTGATCAACGAAGGCGGCGAGCCGGTGGGCACGCGCGTCTTCGGACCGGTGGCCCGCGAACTGCGCGAAAAGAAATTCTTGAAGATCGTGTCGCTGGCGCCGGAAGTGCTTTAGGGATTTGTAATTGGGTAATCGGGTAATTTTGTAATTTGAAAGTCAAAGGCGTGGTGATTTGGGTTTTCAATTACCAAATTACCCGATTACACAATTATCAAATGGGACACATATGAGAACGGTTGTTACCGCACACAAACGCGTGACTATCCGGCACAACGACACCGTGAAGGTGATCGCGGGCCGGGACAAAGGCAAGGAAGGCCGTGTGCTGCGCGTGTTTCCGGACGAGGGCAAAGCCTTGGTCGAGCACGTCATGATCGTGAAGAAGCATGTACGCCCCAATCCGCAGCGCAACATCAAGGGCGGCATCGCCGAGCAAGAAAGCCGGATTTCGCTGGCCAACATTCAGCTGGTGTGCGCCAGTTGCGGCCCGGTCCGGGTGGGCCACGAAGAACGCGGCGGCCGCAAGGTGCGGGTGTGCAAGAAGTGCGGGACAACGCTGGAGAAATAAATTTGGCAATTGGGTAATTCTGAAAATGGGTAATTGCAAACCCGTCCGGACGAGCGCGATGGGTTCCTATATTGCAGAATGAGCCGATGACCAAATTACTCAATCGGGTTTGAACTATGGCAAAAGATAGGAAAGAAAAGAAGGGCGAGCCGCAAGAGCAGAAGGCTCCCGAAGTCGCGCGCCACAGCGCCCGGGAGACGCCGCGGCTGAAACAGCGCTTCGTCAAGGAAGTCGCTCCCGCGCTGATGAAGGAGCTGGAACGCACGAATCCCATGGCGGTGCCGCATCTGCATAAGATCGTGGTCAACATGGGCATGGGCGAGGCCACGCAAAACGCCAAAGTGCTTGATCCGGCGGTGCACGAGCTAACCCAGATTACTGGGCAAAAACCGGTGACCACAAAGGCCAAGAAGTCGATTGCGGCCTTTAAGGTCCGAGAAGGCCAGGCGATTGGCGTTATGGTCACGCTGCGCGGCGACCGCATGTACGAGTTCTTCGACCGCCTGGTGAATGTGGTGTTGCCGCGGGTACGCGATTTTCGCGGGGTTTCGACCAAGTCGTTCGATGGCCGCGGCAATTACACCATGGGCTTGCATGACCAGCTGATTTTTCCGGAAATTGACTACGCCAAGGTGGACAAGCAGAAGGGCATGAATGTCACCATTGTTACTACCGCCCGCAGCGATGATGAGGCGCGGCGGCTGCTGAAGCATTTGGGCATGCCGTTTCGGCCGTAGGGTTTGGTGATCCCACCTTTCGAAAACCGCGAAAGGTGGGGCACCCGCAGACAGAGACGGTGCAGGCAACGTCTCTACAGGAGTTACATTTGGCGACGACAGCAAAACGAGTTAAGGACGCGAAGAAACCCAAGTTCTCCACGCGTAAGCACAATCGCTGCAAGATCTGCGGACGTCCGCGGGCTTATTTGCGGAAGTTCGGGATTTGCCGGCTGTGTTTTCGCGGCCTGGCGTTGCGCGGGGAGATTCCCGGGGTTTCGAAGTCATCCTGGTAACGCATATGAGGAGCGCGGGCCACGGCGCCCGCACAACAGTGGTACAAGAATCACGAGTAGGTAACGCTGCGGCGGGTTCTTCAGACTGGCAGCTCGGCTGAAGCAAACGGGCGGCGAAGGAGAGGCAAAGCGATGAGGTTGACCGATCCGGTCGCGGACATGCTGACGCGCATCCGCAATGCGGTGAGCGCGCGGCACCAGAAAGTAGATATTCCCGCTTCCAAGCTGAAGTTGGAGATTGCCCGCATTCTCAAGGAAGAGGGCTACATCTCCAACTACAAGGCTTCCGAGGAGGAAGGCCACAAGATTCTGCGCATCTACCTGAAGTATGGCAACAACAACGAGTCCACGATTTCGAACGTGGAGCGGGTTTCGCGGCCCGGTTGCCGGGTCTACGTGCGGCGCACCGAGATTCCGCGGGTGCTGGGAGGCATGGGCATTAACATCCTCACCACTCCGCGCGGCGTCATGACCGGGCGGCAGGCGCGCAAGCAGGGTTTGGGCGGAGAGTTGCTGTGCGCGGTTTGGTAGGGACCTGTAGAGACGTAGCTTGCTACGTCTTTGCCGGCGAGGTCAAGGGAGACGTAGCACGCTACGTCTCTACAGCGAGATGGTTTAAGAGCTAACTTATGTCACGAATTGGAAGAAAACCGATTCCACTCCCTAAGGGAGTCACGGTCAAAATCGAAGGCAACACGGTTGCCGTGCAAGGGCCCAAAGGCAAACTGGACACGGCGTTGCCGGCCGGCATCCGCGTCGAACAGAAGGATGGCGCGCTGCTGGCCGTGCGCGAAAACGATTCGCAGGCCGCGGTTCATGGATTGGCCCGCGCCCTGGTGAACAACGCAGTGGAAGGCGTGACCAAGGGCTGGACCAAGGAACTGGAAATCGTCGGCATCGGCTACCGGGCGGAGTTGAAAGGCAAGGGCACGGTGGTTTTCAGCCTGGGTTATTCGCATCCCATCGAGTATCCGCTGCCCGCCGGTATCGAAGTTGCGGTCGATCCCAAACAGACGAAGCTCTCGGTGACCGGGATCGATCGCCAGAAAGTCGGCCAGGTTTCGGCCGAGATGCGCAGCCTGCGTCCGCCCGATCCGTACAAGAATAAGGGCGTGCGTTATGCGGGCGAGCGGCTGAAGAAGAAGGTGGGCAAGACGGGAGCGAAATAAATTTGGTAATTGGGTAATTTTGTAATCGGGTAATTTTCGACGGCGCAACAGCGTGAGTTCTGAAATTACTCAATTGCAAGATTACCCAATTACAAGATGGGTTTTCTATGCTTACGCAACTATCTAAAAACCAAACCCGGCGGCATGTGCATGAGCGCATCCGCAAAAAGATTCTGGGCACCGCCGAGCGGCCGCGGCTGAACGTGTACCGTTCGCTGAACCATATTTATGTGCAACTGATCGACGACCGCCAGGGCGCTACGCTGCTCTCCGCTCATTCGGCCGAGGGCAAAAAGGGCGAGCGCCGCACCGGCGGCAACCTGGCCGCGGCCAAAGCCGTGGGCAAGGCGATCGCGGAGCGCGCCAAAGCCAAAGGAATCGAGCAAGTGGTTTTTGACCGCGGCGGGTACATTTACCACGGGCGGGTGAAGGCTCTGGCCGACGCCGCCCGCGAAGCGGGACTAAAGTTTTAAGGATTGAGTAATTGCGGAATTGAGTAATCGGGTAGTTGGAGGAAAGAATCTTTCAATTACCCAATTGCCAAATTACCCAATTGCCAGATGAGGATCATGCCAACTGTCATTAAGAAGCTCGACGCCAACTCCTACCAGCTGAAAGATCAGGTGGTTGCCATCAACCGCGTCACCAAGGTGGTCAAGGGAGGCAAGAACCTCTCTTTCGCCGCTTTAGTCGTAGTGGGCGATCCCAGCGCGGCCGTGGTGGGATACGGTTCGGGCAAAGCCAAAGAAGTTCCGCAGGCCATTCGCAAGGGGATTGAATCGGCTAAGAAGAATTTGATTCGGGTAAACCTCACGCAGACCAGCATTCCGCACATGGTGCTGGGGCGCTTTGGCTCGGGCAAAGTGCTGCTCAAGCCGGCGCCAGAAGGCACCGGCGTCATCGCCGGCGGCGCGGTGCGCGCGGTCATGACGTCGGCGGGAGTGCAGAACGTTCTGACCAAGTCGATTGGCACCACCAACCCGCATAACGTGATCAAAGCCACCTTTGACGCGCTTAAACATCTGCGGAATCGCAGCGACGTGGCCGCGATGCGGGGCAAGAGCGAGGCGGAACTGTAGATCGAAGAGGAATAGCAACCATGATGACGGCGAAGACAGCGGGCAAGAAGACCGAGAGCGGCAAGATTCACCTGAAGTGGGTGCGTTCGGCGATTTGCGCGCCGGTTAAACAGAAACTGGTGATCAAAGGCCTGGGCTTTACCCGGCTAAATCAGGTGATCGAGCGCCCGGATACCGCCGCTATCCGTGGCATGGTGGCCAAGGTGCCGCATCTGGTCGAATTTGTGAATTCGTAGAGACGTAGCTTGCTACGTCTTTCTTGCCCTCGCCGGCAGAGACGTAGCAAGCTACGTCTCTACAGCAGGAAAAGCAATTATGAATCTTTCGAACATTCGAGCACCGAAGAAGGCGGCAGAGAATAAGAAGCGGGTCGGCCGCGGCATGGGGTCCGGAATGGGCAAGACATCCGCCCGCGGACACAAAGGCCAGCGCTCGCGCAGCGGCTCGCGGATGATGCGCGGCTTCGAAGGCGGCCAAATGCCGCTGCATCGCCGCATGCCGAAGCGCGGCTTCACCAACATCTTCCGCAAGGAATTCAACATCGTGAGTCTCGAAAGATTAATCGCGCTGGGCGAGATCACCATCACGCCGGAAGTTCTCCGCAAGGCGGGCGTGATCAAGACCAAGCATCCGGTGAAGATCCTGGGCGATGGCGAACTCTCCATCGCGCTCACCGTACACGCCCATAAATTTTCCAAGTCGGCGCAGGAGAAGATCACCAAGGCCGGCGGCAAGTGCGAGGTTTTGCAGTAATGTGGGAGAAGATCTCCAACATCTTTCGCATTCCCGATCTGCGCCGGCGCATCGGCTTCACTCTCGCCATGCTCGCGGTGTATCGCCTCGGCGGCCACATTCCCACGCCGGGGGTGAACGCCGACAAACTGCAACAATACTTTGAGCAGAGCCGGGGCAGTTTTCTCGGCCTGGTCGACATGTTTTCCGGCGGCCAGCTCAAGCGCCTTACCGTGTTCGCCTTGGGCATCATGCCCTACATCACGGCGTCCATTATTCTGCAATTGCTGACCGTAGTTTACGAGCCGCTGGCCAAGCTGCAGAAGGAAGGCGAACTGGGCCGCAAGAAAATTACCCAGTGGACGCGCTACCTGACCTTCGCGCTAAGTTCGGTTCAGTCGCTCGGTATTGCCTGGCAATTGCAGAAGAGCGGAGATTTCGTCATCAATCCCGGCGTCAGCTTCATTCTCATGACGATGCTGACTCTGACCACGGGCAGCGTGTTCGTGATGTGGCTGGGCGAGCAGATCACCGAGCGCGGGGTGGGCAACGGCATGTCACTGCTGATCTTCGCCGGCATCGTTAGTGGCCTGCCGCGCGGGGTCGCCGATTTAGGCGAAAAAATCCACACCGATGCCTGGGGCTCGTTCACTGCCGGGGTGGTTCTTATCTTGTTGGCGCTGATGATCGGGGTCGTGGCCTTCATCGTTTTTGTGGAGCGCAGCGAACGCCGCATCCCGGTGCAATACGCGAAACGGGTAGTGGGGCGCAAGGTCATGGGAGGACAATCCACGCACCTGCCTCTGCGAGTGAATGCCGGCGGCGTGATGCCGGTCATTTTCGCTTCCTCTATTTTGACCTTGCCGCAAACCGTCCTCTACGGATTGCGGGATAGCCGTTATTTTGGCTGGCTCATCAAAGACTTGGCCTGGGGCGAGCCGCTTTACACTCTTTTGTATGCTCTGGGGATTATCTTTTTCGCTTATTTTTATGTGTCGATCGTGTTCAATCCCAACGAAGTGGCCGACAACATGCGGAAGTATGGCGGGTTCATTCCCGGCATTCGCCCGGGAAGGCGCACCGCCGACCATATCAATGAGATTCTGACCCGCATCACGCTGGTGGGCGCGCTCTACCTGATTATCATTTCCTTCATTCCCGAATGGATGATTGCCGGCATTCACTTGAACCATTTGCCCGGCGCGCTGGGAGCGTTTTTTGAACGCTTGCCGACCTGGGTGACGAATGGCATGGGCGTGACATTCTATTTTGGCGGCACTTCCCTGCTGATTGTGGTGGGCGTCGCCATGGACACGGTCACGCAGGTGGAAGCGCAGCTGGTGATGCGCCACTACGACGGCTTTACGCCGCGCAGCGGACGCATTCGCGGGCGCCGCTCGTGGTCGTGAGTCAGGGTTTGTTGGTGAATTGATTTTGCTTGCTGTGGGGACTGGCGGTTGAATCTGTGCTGATGAGTTGACGCGGAAGCAGGCGCACGGGGACGGTTCCATGGCAGAGGCAGTCGCGCGCAACATCGGGCCCATCGTGCTGCTAGGATCGCCGGGCGCCGGCAAGGGCACGCAGGCAAAGCGGATTTCCGCGCGTTACGGGATCCCGCACATTTCCACCGGCGACTTGTTGCGGGAGAACATTCAGCTCGGCACGCCGTTGGGCGCGCAGACCAAAGACGCGATGGCTCGGGGCGAGTTGGTGTCCGACAACTTGGTTTGCGACATGGTCCAGGAGCGGTTGCACCAGGCAGATTGCCAGCGTGGTTTTATTCTGGACGGTTTTCCGCGCACTCCGGCCCAGGCCGGATGGCTGGATGCGTTTCTGGAGCATAAGTTCTTTGAAAACTCGCATGCGGGCGGCAACCCGCCGATTGTGATCCTGATTAACGTGGACTATAATCAGCTTTTGCGCCGGCTCACCGGACGCCGGACTTGCCTCGCCAACGGACACATTTATAACGTCTACCTGCATCCACCCCGCGTCGATGAAGTTTGTGACCTTGACGGTTCCAAGCTGGTCATCCGCAATGATGACCGCGAGGAAGTGATCCGGGAACGTCTGACCGCGTATGAGCAGCAGACCCGGCCGGTGGCGCAGTACTACCGCAGCACCGGGCGGCTGATGGAAGTGGACGGCGGCCTGCCGGCGGACCAGGTGACAGAGCATATTTTCGAGGAGATCGAGCGCCGCGGCGTGGTGGCCGCCGATGGCAAGTAGCGAATGGCGATTGTCTGCAAATCGGCGGCGGAGATCGAAAAGATGCGGCGCAGCGGCCGCATTGTTCGTGAAGTGCTGGATCACGTGCGCGTCCTGGTGGCGCCCGGCGTGACCACCATGGACCTGGAACGCGCCGCCGAGAAGAAGATGAAGGATCTGGGCGCGGTGCCCGCGTTCAAGGGATATTACGACTACCCTTGCGTGCTTTGTACTTCGATCAACGAGGAAATCGTTCATGGCATCCCGTCGGAAAAAAGGGTGCTGCAGGCCGGCGACATTGTTTCTATCGACTGCGGCGTGGTGGTGGACGGATATTACGGCGATGCTGCGATTACGGTTCCGGTCGAAGGGCCGATCAGCGAAGAGCGGCGCAAGCTGCTGGAAGTCACCGAAGCGTCGCTCTACAAAGGCATCGAACAGGCGCGGATTGGGAACTCGATTGGGGACGTGGGCGCGGCCGTGCAGGAGTATGTGGAAGCCAATGGCTTCAGCGTAGTGCGTGAGTTCGTGGGACATGGCATCGGGACGCGGTTGCACGAAGAACCGCAAATTCCCAACTTCGGTTCCCGCGGGCACGGCGCCCGTTTGCGCGAAGGCATGGTGTTGGCGATTGAGCCGATGGTGAATTCGGGCGAACCGCAAACCAGGGTGCTTGACGACAAATGGACCGCGGTAACCGCCGACGGAAGCAGCAGCGCGCATTTTGAGCACTGCGTCGCGGTGACCAGAGATGGTCCGGTGATTTTGACGCAGTAAGAGCTACTAGCTTCTAGCTGCTAGCTAAGAACTCTCTAGAAGCTAGGAGCTAGCAGCTAGAAGCCCATTTTCAAGGAGTGCATGAGCAAAGAAGACGCGATTGAAGTGATGGCGACGGTGCTGGAGCCGCTGCCGAATGCGATGTTCCGGGTCGAACTGGAGAACAAGCACCAGGTACTGGCGCATGTTTCCGGCAAGATGCGCAAGAACTTCATTCGTATTCTTCCGGGCGACAAGGTTGCCGTCGAGCTTTCGCCCTACGACTTAAATCGCGGCCGCATCGTGTATCGCTACAAATAAGCTCCCAGCTGTTAGCTCCTGGCCAAAACCGCAGCGGCTAGAAGCTAACAGCGTAGGAGCTAGAAGCTGAGAGCTGATTTATGAAAGTCCGAGCATCGGTAAAGAAAATCTGCGATAAGTGCAAGGTCATCCACCGCAAGGGTGTGGTGCGGGTGATCTGCGTAAATTCCAAGCACAAGCAGCGCCAGGGATAACAGAGGAGCACTATGGCACGCATTGCAGGCGTCGATCTTCCGCGAAACAAGCACGTGAATATCGCGCTGACCTATATCTATGGCATCGGCAATCCGCGCTCGGCCCGCATTCTGGGTGAAGCCAAGGTGGACCCGATGAAGAAGGTTCAGGACCTGGGCGAAGACGAGGTCAACCGCATCCGCCAGGTAATCGAGGCGGAAGGCCTGGTTGAGGGCGATCTGCGCAAGGACATTTCGATGAACATCAAGCGGCTCATCGAAATCGGTTCTTATCGCGGCTATCGCCATCGCCGGAACCTGCCGGTCCGCGGCCAGCGCACCCACACCAACGCGCGCACCCGCAAAGGCCCGCGCAAGGGCACGGTCGCGCAAAAGAAGAAGTCGGCGGCAAAAACGTAAATGCAGCGACTAGCTTCTAGCTTCTAGCTAGAGGCTAAAAGCTTAGGAGCTAGAGGCTTTCTATGGCAAAACCAGCGGCAGCAGGCGGCCCAGCGGCGCCCGAGAAAAAAGGCAAGAAGAAGACCTTCAAGAAGAAGGAGCGCAAACACGTGCCGTTTGGCGTGGCGCACATTCAGGCTTCCTTCAACAACACGATTGTGACCATCTGCGACCCGGCGGGCAATGTGCTCTCCTGGAAGAGTTCCGGCTCGCTCGGTTTCCGCGGATCGCGCAAAGGCACTCCCTTCGCGGCGCAGCAGGCCGCGATGAACGCCGCCAACATGGCGCGCGATCACGGCGTGCGCACGGTCGAAGTGCGAGTCAGCGGCCCCGGCTCCGGACGCGAGTCCGCCATCCGCGCCCTGGCCGCCGCCGGCATTGAAGTGCGCAACATCAAGGATTCCACGCCCATTCCGCATAACGGCTGCCGTCCGCCGAAACGGAGAAGGGTGTAGAAAGCCAGAAAGACGTTGCTTGCTCGTCTTTCTGGCCACCGCCAACAGAGACGTAGCAAGCTACGTCTCTACAACGCGATTCACGTCCGGGACGAAGGGTGAAGCCAAACCTGTAAACCGGTCATCTAAAGGAGAACCAACTTGGCGCGTTATACCGATCCCGTTTGCCGTCTCTGCCGCCGCGAGGGCATGAAGCTGTTCCTCAAAGGCACTAAATGCTTTACCGATAAGTGTCCGATCGAAAAGCGAAACTTTGCTCCCGGCCAGCATGGCAAGGACCGCAAAGCGAAAATCGTGGGCTACGGCCTACAGTTGCGCGAGAAGCAGAAGGCCAAGCGCATCTATTTCACCCAGGAAAGTCAGTTCCGCAACTACTTCGAAAAGGCGGCGCGGACCAGGGGTGTGACCGGCTTCGTGCTGTTGCAGCAACTGGAACGGCGCCTGGACAACGTCGTGTACCGCATGGGATTCGGCGCGTCCCGCCGTCAGGCCCGCCAATTGGTGCGCCACGGCCACGTGCAGGTCAACGGACGCAAGGTCAACATCCCCTCGTACGAGGTCAACGTTGGCGAAGAAATCGCCATCCGTCAAGGCAGCCTGAAGTTGGCTATCCTTGAGACTTCGAAGGATTTTGCCAGCCACCAGAATGCGCCGACCTGGCTGGAGATCGATCGCGACAACTATAAGGGCAAGGTGCTGGCACTGCCCAAGCGCGAGGATATCCAGCTGCCGGTGAATGAGCAGCTGATTGTAGAGCTTTACAGCAAATAAGCTGTAAGAGTGCGAGAGATTGAGTAATTGAGTAATTGAGAAATCTAGTAATTGAGTAATTGAAAGGCAAGATCGGGAGAGCTTTGTGTGGCGTTGAAATTACGCGATTACAAACTTTCCCAATTACTCGATTTTTCTGGTCCATTTTTTCGAGCCAGATCAGCCTGTGCTGACGAAAATCCCCACCCTCCGCAAAAAGCGCGAAGGATGGGGCACCCACTTGAATCCTGGACCGATTCAGGGAGCCGACACTGAGCCAAACGGCCGAAGGAGAAACACATGCTTTGGAAGGGCTTTCAAAAACCGAAACGTCTTGCAGTCGATACCTCCACCCTCACCGACAAGTACGGCATTTTCTGGGCGCAGCCGTTTGAGCGCGGTTTCGGCACCACCGTGGGCAACGCGCTGCGGCGCGTGCTGCTCAGCTCGATCGAGGGCGCGGCCATCACGGCGGTGAAAATCGAGGGCGTGCTGCACGAGTTCCAGTCGATCACGGGCGTGGTGGAGGACGCGACCGACATCATCCTCAACCTGAAGCAAATTCCCTTCAAGTTGAGCGGCGACGCGCCCAAAGCCATCTACCTGCGCGCCGACCAGCCCGGCGTGGTCACCTCTGGCATGATTGAGGCCGACGCGGATGTCGAGGTCCTGGACAAAGACGTTTACGTCGCCACCGTGAGCGAAGGCGGCAAGCTCGATATGGAAATGCGCCTCAAGCGCGGCCGCGGCTATGTCTCCGCCGACAAGAATTTCGACGAAGACCTCGGCATCGGCTTCATTCCCATCGACTCGGTTCACTCCCCGGTGCGCAAGTGCAACTACACCGTGGAAGCCGCGCGTCTCGGCCAGATCACCGACTACGACAAGCTCACCCTCGAAGTGTGGACCAACGGCTCTATTCTGCCTGCCGATTCCATCGGCCTCGCGGCCAAGCTGCTGAAGGACCACATGAACATCTTCATCAACTTCGAGGAAGACATCGAGACCTCCACGGCCTCCGACGATCGCAAGCCAGAGATCAAGAACGAAAATCTTAACCGCTCCGTCGAGGAACTGGAATTGTCCGTTCGCAGCTACAACTGCCTGAAGAACGCGAATATTCAGAGCATCGGCGAGCTGGTGCAAAAGACCGAAGCCGAAATGTTGAAGACGAAAAACTTCGGCCGCAAGTCGTTGAACGAGATTAAAGAGATTCTGTCCACCATGGGCTTGAGCCTGGGCATGAAGATCGACGAGCACGGCAACGCCGTGCCCGGCCCGACTTCGAACCAGATTCTTCCGGCTTCCGCCTACGGCGACAGCGACCTATAAGAAGAATCGTGTGGGGACGGGCGCCTCGCCCGTCCGCTTTTCGGAAAGCACTCGTCCCCACAGATATGTTTGTCATTCCGAGCGCAGCGAGGAATCCGTTTTCCCTCGCCGCAGGAACTAAAGGATTCAGCCATGCGTCACAAAGTCGCCGGATGGAAACTCGGCCGCAACACCAGCCACCGCCGCTCGTTGCTGCGGAACCTGGTCACCTCGCTCATTCTCGAAGAGCGCATTGAAACCACGCTGCCCAAGGCAAAAGCTATGCGCCCCAGGGTCGAGAAGATGATCACGCTCGGCAAACGCGGCGACTTGGCCGCCCGCCGCCAGGCCCACGCCTACCTAATGACCAGCGCAGCCGTCGACAAACTGTTCGACACGATAGGCCCGCGTTTCGGCGACCGCGAAGGCGGCTTCCTGCGTATCGTGCGCGGCGGCTGGCGCAAGGGCGACGGCGCCGACATCGCTTTCGTCGAACTGCTGGGCAGCGAGAAACTCCAGGAAGAAAAACGCGAGAAGCGTGCCGAAGCCCGCGCCAAGCGCGCCGCTGAAATGAAAAAGAGCATCGAGGAATCCGAGGCCGAGACTCAGGCCAGCGGCGCTTCCGGGCCCGCCGACGACAGCGAAAAGAAGGAAGAAAAGTAGCGCCGACGTCCCGCCGGCTGTGCGGAGGGCGTCCCCGCCCTCCGCGAGGTGCCGCTTTCGGCCGCGCGATCTCCCCGCATCACCCCCGTCATCTCCCATTCCATCGCTCTGGCGGTACACTGGCGCGAGATGGAATTCTCCCGCACTCAACTCGCCATCGCCATCGGAGCCGGGGTGTTGATCCTGCTGATCTTCTTCGGCTACCTGATCTGGCTCAACAACCAGGGTCCGGTGCTCTCGCGTTCCGAGGAACTGGATCCGCTTTCGAGAATTCCGCTCTCCATCAGCCTCAATCCGCTGCGCGACCGTTCCTCGGAGTTAGTGGCCTCGAAGTTTATCCGCGCCATGCGCGACGGCCACTGCAACGACGAACTCGCCAATTGGGAGAAAGACTACCGCCACAACTACGCTAAGTTCATCTGTGATTCAGAAACGGAGCACCCGCTGCTATCCTGGGAGATCGCCGATTGGGAGGACACGCCCCCGCTGCGCATCCTGCATTATCGCGGCACGCGGCGCAACGGCCCCGGCCAGAGCGGAACCTACGTGGAGCTTTTTTCCGTGACCCTGGAAGATAAAGACGGCACCTGGGTCGTGACCAAGTACGACGCTTTGTACTGAGGCTGGGCGGTCCAGCGGTTAGCGCGGGCGCGATGGTGCTCGGGAAGGGCACGACTTCTCAGTCGTGCCATCAGATTCGGGAAAAACTGGCTTCAGCCGCTGCGGGAACAGCAGACATCAAACAGCCGCCTTAAATTGACAATCCTCGCGAAAGCGCACTACGCTCTCTTGCATCATGAAGGAATGGTTTATCGCGCTCGTCCCTATCGTTAGCGCAGCCGTAGGCGCTTTTTTCGTTTACATCTTTTCCTCGCGAGCAAAGCGCGACGAATCCATTGCCCGCTTTAAGGAGGAGAAATACGCAAGACTGCTGGTCAAACTTCAGGGCTTTGTTGGCAGCACGACCTCCGGCCAGTTAAAAAGAGAGTTCTTTGAAGAACAATACCAGTCTTGGCTTTACGCCTCGGACGATGTCGTTGTGGCCCTGAATCGAATGGTCCATCTCGTTATTGAGGGCCGTGGGAATGAGCCCAACCGCGAGGCAGGGCGCAAAGCTGTGGGGGAAATCGTTCTTGCGATGCGCCGCGATTTACTCCGCTAGACTAATCTGGACTACACAGCTTTCCAGTACATAGATGTCCTTGACTAGCAGGTACGACGCTTCCCATGCCTGATGACAGCCCGCCGCCGCAACCCTCCTCGCGCAACCTCTACGTCTTCGGTTTTACCGCGCTGTTCAACGACACGGCGACCGAGATGGCGTACTGGGTGCTGCCGGCGTTTCTCTCTTCCATCGGCGCGGGGCCGGCGCAGCTTGGTGTGATCGAAGGCATCGCGGAAAGCGTCGCGTCGTTCGTGCAGCTTTTTTCCGGCTACCTCGCCGATCGCATCCCGCGCCGCAAGCCCATTGTTGTCGGCGGATACTTCGTCACTAATCTGGTCAAGCCGCTGCTGGCGCTGGTGAGTTCGTGGTGGCAGGTTCTGGCCATTCGCTTCGCCGACCGCTTTTCCAAAGGCATTCGTGCCGCGCCTCGCGATGTGATGGTCGCCGAATCTTCTTCGCGACTCGGCGCGGATTACGGCCTTATCCAGGCCATGGATTCCGCCGGGGCGGTGCTCGGCCCCGTCGTCGCACTCTTGCTTCTGCCCGGTTTCGGCTTGCGCGGTGTTTTCGCCTTCGCCGCCGTTCCTGGCATGTTGTGTTTTCTGATCGCACTTTTCGGAATCAAGGAAGTGCGCAAGAATTCCGCCTCCCCGGGAAAGCTCCGCCCGGTTCTCTCCACGCAAGGCCTTCCCGCGACGTTTTACTACGTGCTATTCGTTGTGACCTTGTTCTCGCTGGGCAACTCGAGCGACATGTTTCTGGTGCTGCGCGCGCAGAGCATCGGCATTCCCGCCACGCACGCGCCTTTGCTCGGCCTGGTCTTCAACATCACGTACACGATTTTTTCCTGGCCTGCCGGAGATCTGAGCGACCGCTTCCCGCGGCGCGCCATCGCCGCCGCGGGATACATCATCTTCGCCGCCGTCTATTTTCTCTTCGGACTTGCGCCCTCGCGGCTCGACCTATGGATCGCCATGGCGACCTATGGTCTCTTTTATGCGCTGACGAATCCGGTGCTCAAAGCGCTGATTGTAGAAGCGGTTCCGAGCGACGTGCGCGGGCGCGCACTGGGAGTTTATGCGGCGGTCACCAGCGTGGCCATGCTGCTCGCCAGCCTGCTCACCGGCGAGCTGTGGAAGCACTTCGGCCCGCGTGTCCCGTTTGTGCTCTCTGCAGGAATCGCGGCCGCTGCGGCGCTTCTGCTGCTCGGCGGGCGCACGGCTCGAGCCGTGCCATCCTGAGCGCCCGCGCGGAGAGAGGGTCGCTCTTTACTTTTTTTCCGCCCCAACTTAACTTTATCTGCGATGCCCGCTTACTTCTCCGCCGACCTCTTCCGCTTTCTCGCGCGCTTAAGGCGAAATAACAATCGTGAATGGTTTCTGGCTCACAAGGATGAATTCGAAACCTGTGTGCGCCAGCCGGCTCTGCGTTTCATCTTCGAGTTCGCCACGCCCTTGTATGAGATCTCGCCGTATCTGGTAGCCGATCCCAGCCCCTCGCGCGGTTCTCTTTTCCGCATTTATCGCGATACGCGCTTTGCGCACGACAAGCGGCCCTACAAGACCCACGTTGCCATGCGGTTCTCGCATCGCGGCAAGGATGTTCACTCGCCCGGCTTTTATCTGCATCTGGAGTCCGGCGGCTGCTTCGCAGCGTCGGGGCTGTGGCATCCTGAGCCACCGACTCTTCTGAAAGTCCGCAACGCCATCGTGGAGCGGCCCAAGGAATGGCGCGTGGTTCGCAAATTGCTGAACTGGGATGATGCTGGCAAGCTGACCCGCGCCCCGCGCGGCTTTCCCGCCGGTCACGAATTTGTGGAGGATCTTAAGATGCGTGATCTCGGGACGGCCGTGGAACTCAGCGAAAAGCAAGTTTGCAGCCCGGCGTTCCTGTCCACCTTTGTCGCCGCCTGCCGAAAAATGTCGCCCATGGCCGCGTTTCTTTCCCGCGCCGTGGGACTGAAGTTCTAAGAAGACAATCTCTGCTCACGCTTGCGTAGCAGCAGCCAAATCAGGACTTGCATGGTGAGCCCGGCCGAGCTGTCCAGCACTACATCCTGCCAGCGCCCGGTGCGCGCGGGATTAAAGCTCTGGTGCCATTCGTCGAGCGTGGCCACCAACGCGGTCATGAGGAAAGCAGTTCTCGCCCACCGCATCGACCATGCCGCGTTCAAGAAAGGCAGCGTCGCGCGCCAGGCGCGGAACAACAGCCAGCTCAAAATGGCGTAGCCCACAAAGTGCCCGGTCTTGCGGATGATGTGGTGCCAAACCTCGAAGCGGTCGGGGTTCATCCCGGTCAGAAAATGCAGCAGCGGATACAGGATGCGGCTGGTGTTCTCGGACGATCCCAGGTTGGTGGATTCCAGGGCAATGATTCCCAGCCAGACCGCGGCCGGAATCCAGGCTTTCCAGGCTGGCGTTGGCGGCCGGCTCAAGCGGCGGTCTTCCAGCGAATTGTCTTCAGCAAATTCCTGCCCCATCTTCCTGGTTTATTCGGCCGCATAATTGGGCGCCTCGCGTGTGATCATGACGTCGTGCACGTGGCTCTCGCGCAAGCCGGCCACGCTGATGCGAACGAATCGCGTCTTCTGCAACAGTTCCGTAATGGTGGCGCAACCGCAATAGCCCATGCCCGACTTCAGGCCGCCGACCATCTGATGCACGATCATGGCAACCGAGCCGCGATAGGGAACGCGGCCCTCAATGCCCTCCGGCACCAGCTTGCCCAGCCGGTTGCCCTCTTCTCCGGTGCCGGTCACGGCCGCCGAAGACTCGCCGTCAATGCTCTGGAAGTAGCGCTCACTCGACCCTTGCGCCATGGCGCCAATCGATCCCATGCCGCGATACGACTTGAAGCTCCGGCCCTGATACAAGATCATCTCGCCGGGGCTCTCGTCGGTGCCGGCGAACATCGATCCAATCATCACTGCGCTCGCGCCGGCGGCCAGGGCTTTCGTGATGTCGCCGGAGTACTTGATGCCGCCATCGGCAATGACCGGAACCTGCGCATCCTTGGTTGCGCGATAAGCTTCGGCGATAGCCGTCATCTGCGGCACACCCGCGCCGGTGACCACGCGCGTGGTGCAGATCGAACCCGGCCCAATGCCCACCTTGATCGCGTCCGCACCGGCGCGAGCCAATTCGCACGCGCCGTCAAAGGTGCCGACGTTTCCCGCAATCAGATCAACTTCCGGCAGCTTCGCCTTTACGGCTTTGATCGCCTCAAGCACGCGAGTGGAGTGGCCGTGCGCGCTGTCAATGGCCAGCAGATCAACCTTGTTTTTCGCCAGCTCCTGCGCGCGCTCCAGGAAGTCGCCAGTGGCGCCGATGGCCGCGCCGGCACGCAGCCGTCCGTGCGAATCCTTGGCGGCGTTGGGATATTTCAATTTCTTTTGAATATCTTTAACCGTAATCAGTCCCTTGAGGTTGTATTGGTCGTCGACCACCAGCAACTTCTCCACGCGATGCTCGTGGAGAATCTTCTCGGCGTCCTCCAGCGTGGTTCCAACGGCCACCGTGATCAGGTTCTCCTTGGTCATGACTTTGTGGATGGGAATGTCGAATCGGCTTTCAAAACGCAGGTCGCGGTTGGTGAGAATACCGACCAGCCTGCCGTTCTTGGTGATGGGCACGCCTGAGATCTTGTACTTGCGCATGACCTCGAGCGCGTCGGAAACCTTATCGTCGGGCGACATGGTGACGGGATCGACAATCATGCCGCTTTCCGAGCGCTTCACCTTGTCCACTTCATTGGCCTGCTGCTCGATGGCCAAATTGCGGTGAATAATTCCCATGCCGCCTTGTTGCGCCAGCGCAATCGCCATGTGCGACTCGGTCACCGTGTCCATGGCGGCGCTGACAATGGGAATGTTCAGGCGGATGTTGCGGGTCAACTGCGTCTGCGTGCTGGCCTGCGCCGGAACCACATCCGAACGGGCGGGCAGCAGCAACACGTCATCGAAGGTAAGCGCCTCAGGAACAGGAAAATGAATCATAAAATTGTCTCGAACGAGAAGAGTGTTTCTATTCTAGAGACGGCTGGCGATTGAGGCAAATGATCGTGGTAGTGTTTCTTTTAGGGTTTTCTGCCAGGAGCGATCTCCCATGTTTGTCGCACCCATATTGAGGTGGTTGATGTTGGCTCGGGTTTGCCGTGTTCGGGGTCCTATTCTTGTTCTGCTACTGGCGGCGACTTGTGGCTTCGCCCAGTCGTCTTCCGCGAAGAAAAACGATGGTCAGCAAGTTCCCGCCCAGACGGCGGCGGGAAATGCGCAAACCGGCGAGTCGGCAAACGGTTCGAACCCCGCACCACCCGCCACGCATGCGCCCGATGTGCTGCAGCAACTGAACCGCGCGCTCGAAGGCCTGGCGGCGAAAGTCTCTTCCGCAGTGGTGCAGATTCAGACGACCGGCTATGGGCCGCTGGACGAAGACGACCGCAGCGAGACGGCGCTCATCGTCCGCCAGCACGCCGTCGGTTCGGGAGTAATCGTAGACCCGAACGGCTACATTATGACCAACGCCCACGTGGTGGAGGGTGCACAGCGCATCCGCGTGGCCCTGCCGTTATCCTCAACCGACTCCCGGTTTGACGAGGCTGCCGGCAAACGGCACGTAGTGGATGCCAAGTTGCTCGGCATCCACAAAGAGACCGACCTGGCCTTGCTCAAAATTGACTTGACCGGCCTGCCCACGCTCGCGCTGGACGAATCGCAAACTCTGCGCGTGGGCGAATTGGTGTTCGCAGTCGGCAGTCCGCAGAGTTTGCAGAATTCCGTCACCATGGGAGTCATCAGCGCCGTGGCCCGTCAGGCCGATCCTGACAAGGCCATGAATTACATTCAGACCGACGCGCCCATCAACCCGGGCAATAGCGGCGGCCCGCTAGTGGACATGGATGGAAACGTCGTCGGCCTCAACACCTTTATCCTGAGTCAAAGTGGTGGAAGCGAAGGGCTGGGTTTTGCCATCCCCGCGAACGTGGTCAACTTCGTCTATCACAGCCTGCGGAAGTACGGGCATGTGCACCGCATCGAGATCGGGGCCGGGGCGGAGGAGATTACTACGACTTTGGCTGCGGGCTTGGGGCTGGCGCGGTCCTGGGGCGTCATCATTGACGATGTGGTTTCGGGAGGACCTGCCGAGGCCGCCGGCCTGAAGGTGCAAGACATTGTTCTTGCCGCGGACGATCGCCGGATTGAGACCATGGCTCAGCTCAACGCAGCCACTTATCTTCATCGCCTCGACCGGGTGCTGAAGCTGGAGGTCCTGCGCGGAACCGAGAAAAAGACTCTCTACATTCCGGCCATCGAGAAGCGCGATCAGATGGATTTGCTCATGGATGCGACCGATCCGGAGAAGAGTTTGGTAACGCGGCTGGGCATCCTGGCAGTGGATTTGACCGATGAGATTCGTTCGATGCTAGGCACGCTGCGCATTCACGACGGAGTAGTCGTGGTTGGCCGCGCCGCCAACCTCATCGTGTCCGACACCGGCCTGCAGACGGGAGATATCATTCACGCGCTCAACAACAAACCGGTCGACTCCGTCGAAAATCTTCGCCGTATGGCGCACGACCTCAAGCCGGGGACGGCCGTCGTTCTGCAGATTGAGCGCGACGGCGGGTTGCGGTATTTGGCGTTTGAGATGGAGTAGGCGACCTTCCTTCGAAAACAGGGCCAGCCGTGGTTTAACGCGTACCCGGGAGGTACGGGCGACGAGCCACCTAGCCCTACTTCGAAATCGTAGTCCACGCCGCATCAATCTGCTTAATTCGCAACTTCTTATCCGCGACGAAAAACAACCCGACATTTCTCGGAAACGGCGCTGGAAGGTCGGTCAGCCAATCGATGGTGCCTCCCCCGAAGAAGCGGACGGGCGGTGGGCTGGGATTGGACAGGGCCGCGTACAACGGTACCTCAACGCCGTTCCGCACGATCGATTCGAGGCGGACCCCGATCTCATAGTAGTCCGCCAATCCCTGGTGACGCGTTAACCGTACAAGCCGCGCGCGGATGGGTGAGCCCTTCGCGGCCAGGACAATTTTGCTTTTGTCGCGCAGTGGCGAGAGAAGCATGCCTTCGAGCGGACGGCCGGCGGGCATGTCGGAATCGATCGGCGTGGTGATGCGGCATTCAAAGCTGAGTCCGCCGGGCAGCGAATTTGTAGCTGGCGTATCCGTTTTCGCCGCAGCATTGGCCCCGGGTTGCTGGGGAGAGGGCGCCGTCCCTGCCGGCGAAACCTCCCCATCGTCGAACCGCAAGACCGACTTGCTGCTGTATTCATGGCAATTTGCATAGGAGGTCGTGGAAGCGGCCTCTCTCCCGTTGCGGAAAACCATGCGCACATCGGTTTGTCTTGGGATGAGTATCTGGCGGTCGTGAATATCCACTCGCCCGTATTCGATATGGCTGAGAGTCTGACACAATTTCGTGCTCTCCGGCAGTTCGGGCGTCTCGAGCGAAAGCTCCACCAGGTCCATGGCCTGCGGATCGAGCAGGAACGAGCCGTCGTAAGCCGCGACCACCGAGCTTCCGGGCGCGACGTCGATCTGGTAGTTGCTGACCCTCTCAGGCACAGAAAAGCTGTAGGCGAAAAGGTTACGGCCTCCAACATTCTGCTGGCCCAAGAATCTGACAACGGCTCCCCCGCTAAAGATCTGTCCCACGAAGGCGCTGAACTCGCCCGCGCTCAAAGGTCCGTTGCTCGCTAATTGGCGGATTTCGTCTTCATCGAACTTCGGAGCGCCTGGCCAGGAATGAATCTCCTGGCCGTTTGCAATGGCGACATCGAGCTCAAGGTGGTCTGTCGCCGCCGGAGCTGGACCTTGTTTCCGCTTTTCGCGTTTGGCAAGAATCGATTCGCAACTGCGCTCCTCGGTGAATTCGGCACGGTAGACATGGCGCACAATGTTCTGCATGCAGGTGTAGCGCGTCATGCGTTCAACATCGTCGAGCAGGCGGGCGCGAGCGGCGTTGAACACGATTGTTGCCGCAGGCTGGGGCCGTTGTGCGGGCTGCACAACTTGCGCGTGCGCCGAGGCTGCGACAAGCAGGCCTGCAAAAACGAATCGCATGCTGGTAGAAATGGAATCCGCCGGACGGCTGGGGAAGACTGCGCGTCCGCCGCCATTGTACCGATCGAACCTGCCTTGGAATAGGGCAATTACTGCCGAATCAAATGCCCTTTCCCCGGTTTGTCTTTTGCTTTCGCGGGGCGTATATTTGTACGAGGAACTGTTGTGTAGTACCGAGCAATTGGCGAAACACACCAGTGGGCGCAAGCCCACTTTTTAGTTTCAGCCCAATTCGGGTCTACTGTCCAAACCCATAAGTTATTGGTTTCATGGTATTTGAGGCCGAACGAGTGCGCGAAGTTGCGGAGCGTGTCGCCGCTTCCAGCGGGCTGGAGGTGGTGGAAGTCGAACTCCGCGGCGGCGGCAAGGCGCGCATGCTGCGCATCGTGATCGATAAGCCCGCCGGGGTTACGCACGAGGATTGCGCCAACCTCAGCCGCGAGGTAAGCACGATTTTGGACGTCGAGGATGTGGTTCCAGGAGCGTCGTATCTTCTGGAAGTTTCCTCGCCGGGGTTGGATCGCAAGCTGCTCCGGCCGGCGGACTACGAGCGCTTCACCGGAAGCAAAGTGAAGCTGACAACGCGGAATCCGATTTATGGCAATCGGCACTTCGAGGGACGGCTGGAAAGTTTTCAGGACGGGCGCCTGACGCTGGACTTGAGCACGGCGCGGAAGAAATTTCGCCCGGCAGGGGACACCGCGCAGAAGTTGGACATCGAATTCGCCAACGTAGAAAAGGCGAATTTGGTGCCGGAAATCTAGGGAAAAATTGAAATTGGGAAATTTGGTAATTGGTGATTTGAAACCGGACCAGGTTTTCAATTTCCAAATTACTAAATTACCCGATTACCAAATGGCTTAACTATGGCAAGCGAGCTTTACAACACGATTGACGCGCTCAGCCGGGAAAAGGGCATCGATCCGCAGATTGTAGTCAGTGCGGTGGAGGACGCGATTGTTGTCGCCACCCGCAAGTACTACAAGACACAGGAAAACCTGCGCGCGGAATTGGACAAGGATACGGGCAAGATCAATGCGTTCGCGGTGCGGACTGTGGTGGAGAGTCCAGAGCAGGTCGAGGATCCTCTCTTGCAGATCACGCTGGACGATGCGCGCAAGGTCGATCCCAGTCTCGAAATCGGCGGCGAACTGCGCATCCCCAAGCAGACGGAAGGCATTTTGGGGCGGATCGCGGCGCAGTTAGCCAAGCAAGTGATCTTCCAGAAAGTGCGCGAGGCGGAACGCGACACGGTTTACAACGAATACATTGGGCGGGTGAACGAGATCGTCAACGCGACCGTGAAACGCATCGAAGGGCCGGACGTGATCTTCGATTTGGGCAAAGCGGAATCGCGCATGCCCCGCAAAGAGCAGTCGCGGCTGGAATCGTTTGCCATCGGCGAGCGCGTGCGGGTGGTGATTGCGCGCGTGGAAAAAGCTTCGAAGGGGCCGGCGGTAGTCGTATCTCGCGCCGCGCCGGAGCTGGTGCAGCATCTGTTCCAGACCGAAGTGCCGGAAATTTACGACGGCACCGTGGTCATCCGCGCCATCGCGCGCGAAGCCGGGGAGCGCACGAAGATCGCCGTCATGTCCAAGGACAAAGACGTCGACGCTGTAGGCGCCTGCGTGGGCATGAAGGGCATGCGGGTGCAATCCATCATCCGCGAGCTGCGCGGCGAGAAGATCGACATTATCGAGTACCACGAAGACGCGGTGACGTTCGCCGAGAAGGCGCTGCAGCCGGCGAAGGTGAGCCGGGTTTCGATCGTCGACTCCGCCGACAAGCATTTGGAAGTCGTGGTCGATGACAGCCAGCTCTCCCTGGCCATTGGCAAGAAGGGCCAGAACGTCCGCCTGGCAGCCAAGCTGCTGGGCTGGAAGATTGACATCAAGAGTGAGGAAGAGAAGCGGCAGGAGGTCGAGCTGCAGATGTCGGCTCTGGTCAGCCCGCCGACCACCCCGCTGGAGAATGTGCCCGGCTTGGGTGAGGGCCTAATCGAGAAGCTGAGCGCCGCTGGCATTTCCACGGTTGAGGCGCTCGCGGATATGACGCCGGAGCAACTGGAAGCCATCGAGGGAATTGGCCCCAAAACGGTGGAAAAAATCAGCCTGGCGGTCAATAATTATTTCGCCAGCCTGGATGCGGGCGTGGCCGGAGAGGCCGGGGCGGAGCCCGAAGGTGCGGTTGCCGCTCCGGAAGCCGAATCCGAGGCGCCGGTGGAGGAGCCCGTCGCGGAACAATCGGCGGAGGAAAATCTGGAAGCAGCGGCTGAGGCTGTTCCGGCCGACGAAAACACCACGCCTGCGCAAGAACCTGGAGAGGCTCCAGTTGTGGGCGACAGCTCTTCGACAGATGCAAGCAAGGAAAATTTGTGACCTCGCGCGCGAATGGTGGTGAATGCGCGCTGGCGCAAACTGACACCGTGAGGTTGCTATGAAGACGTAGCGGCATAGTCCGGGAGGACGAAAGGGCGGATGAAGATTCGAATCAACGATCTGGCCAGAGAACTGGAAGTCAAGAGCAAAGCCATCCTCGATGTGCTCATTGAGGTGGGCGTTACCGAGAAGAAGACTCACTCCAGTTCGGTTGAGGACCATGAAGCGGAAAAAGTGCGCGCCTATTTCCGCAAGACCAGCGAAGCGCAAACCCCTTCCCGGACCTCACGCCCCAGCCGCGCGGATGGCGATGAAATCAAGACCAAGATTGACCTTTCGCATATTTCTAAACCGGGCGATGTGCTGAATCTGATCCGCAAGCAGCACGAGCCTGCCACGGCGGCGGCAACCGCGCCGCCACCGTCTCGACCTGCCGCGGTGGAAACCAGGCCGGCTGCGGCCGCACCGCCCGCGCTGAAATCCCCAGCTACCGCGGCACCGAAGCCCCCGCTGGGAGTACCTCCGCGGTTAATAGTTCCAGCTCCGCCAGTCCGTCCCTCGTACACGACTCCGGCGCAGCCTTCAGCGCCAGCAACCCCGCCGCCCGCAGTGGAGTCTCGCCCCACGGTTCAAGCTTCAGCGCCGGTGCAAGCGGCACCGCCCGCGGCTGCGCCTCCGGTGGCTCCGCCTCGGCCGCAGACGCCGATTGCCACTAGGCCAGCGCCGCCTTCGCAGCCTTTACCGCGCATGATCGTGCCCCAAACCGGGCCGCGGCCGGTTTACATGGCGCCGCCGCGGCCAGCTTCAGCCGCGGCCTCAGGTGTCTCTTCTGCTTCGGCCCCGCCACGGCCCGCTCCCGGGCGGCCGGTGCCTGGGCAGCCGATTTTTCAGCGTCCGCGTCCGGGAGCCCCGGCGGGACGCCCCATTGCGCGTCCCGGCGAACGGCGCCCGATGCATCCCACCCGGCAGTCGCCCACTGGCACACGGCCGCTTGGCGTTGGTCCCGGTGCACCTCCGCCAGGATCGACTCGTCCGGGCACTCGTCCAGGAGGGCCAGCGCGCCGTCCCGGCCAGCGCTACGTTCCCCGTGGAGTGAAGGAAGGCCCGATGAAGGGCTACACTCCGCCGCCACGGCTGTCGCTGTCGAACGAGCCGCAGCCGATTACGCGGAGCATCACCATCACCGAAGGCATCAGCGTCAAAGACCTCGCGGAAAAACTTGGGCTGCGCGCCAAGGATTTGATCGCGCGCCTGTTGGTGCGCGGCGTTTTCGCCACCATCAATCAAACTCTGGACACTGAACTGGCCAGCGAAATGGCACGCTTCTTCGGAGCGGATACGAACGTGATCACCTTCGAAGAGCAGGCCGCCAAGGAAGTTTCCGACGCCGCCGCCGGCGAGGAAGGCGCGACCAGCGAAGGCGTTCCGCGCCCGCCCGTGGTCACCATCATGGGCCACGTCGATCACGGCAAGACCACGCTGCTTGATGCCATTCGCTCCACCGACGTGGCCGGCGGCGAAGCTGGTGGCATCACCCAGCACATTGGCGCCTACAAAGTCACGGTGCAGGACAAGCAATCCCCGGCCTACGGCCGACAGATCGTATTCCTCGACACGCCGGGCCACGAAGCGTTCACCCGCATGCGTTCGCGCGGCGCCAAAGCCACCGACATCGTTGTGCTGGTGGTCGCGGCCGACGACGGTGTCATGCCGCAGACGCTTGAGGCTATCGACCACGCCCACGCTGCCGAGGTTCCAATCATTGTTGCGGTCAACAAAATTGACAAGCCGGATGCGTTGCCCGACCGAGTAAAGAAACAGCTCGCCGACCGCGGCCTGATGCCGGAAGCTTGGGGCGGCACCACCGTTTTCGTCGACGTTTCCGCCAAGCAGAAAACCAATCTGAATTTGCTGATGGAAATGATCGTGCTCGTGGCGGATTTGCAGGAACTCAAGGCCACGCCCGAGCGGCCGGCGAGCGGTGTGGTGCTCGAAGCCAAACTCGACCGCGGCCGCGGACCGGTCGCCACCGTGCTGGTGCAGAACGGAACCCTGCGCAACAGCGACAACTTCGTCGTAGGCAACGTCTACGGCAAAGTCCGCGCCATGTTCGACGACCGCGGCAACTCGCTCGAAGAAGCGCCGCCGTCGACGCCGGTCGAAATCCTGGGCATGGAAGGTCTGCCGCAGGCGGGCGATCAGTTCGTGGTAGTCGCGGATCGCGACAAGGCGCGCGGAGTTTCCGAATACCGCGAGCAAAAAGCACGCGAAGCCACGCTGGCCAAGAGTTCCCGCGTGTCGCTCGAAGGTCTGGCGGAGCAGTTGAAGACCGCGGGCAGCAAGGAACTGAACATCATTCTCAAGGGCGATGTCGGCGGATCGGTCGAGGTTTTGGGTGACTTGCTGGCCAAGCTGTCGAACGACAAAGTCCGGCTGAAGGTGTTGCGCTCGGGCGTGGGTGCCATCACCGAAAGCGATGTGCTGCTGGCCTCGGCGTCGAACGCCATCATCATTGGCTTCAATGTGCGCCCCGAACGCAAGGCGCAGGAATTGGCGGAGCAAGAGAAAGTCGACATCCGCCTACACTCCATCATTTACGAGCTACAGGATGAAATCAAGCGCGCCATGACCGGCCTGCTCGAGCCGACTATCAAGGAAACCTATCAGGGCCGAGCCGAAGTCTTGGAGACGTTCCGCATTCCGAAAGTGGGCACCATTGCCGGCTGCCGCGTATCCGATGGCATCATCAAGCGCGATTCCGAAGTGCGCTTGCTGCGCGACGATGTAGTCGTTTTCACCGGCAAAGTCGGATCGCTGCGCCGCTTCAAGGACGACGCCCGCGAGGTCACCAACGGCATGGAGTGCGGCATTTCCATCTCCAACTACGGCGACATCAAAGTTGGCGACATCATTGAAGCCTTCGTGACCGAGCGCATCGCCGCGGAAGCGATGGCGTAAGAGCAGCCCTCAGTCTTCGGTCGTCAGTCTTCAAGATTCCCCGACGACTGAAGACTGACGACCGACGACTGAATTGATCGCCTTTCTCACCCTCGAACTGCGCATTGAAGCGGCGCAGTCGCTCAAAGACAAGCGGCAGGTAGTACGCAGCGTGAAAGACCGCCTGCGGGCGCACTTCAATGTCAGCGTGGCCGAACTCGACGCCAGCGGCTTATGGAATCGCGCCACCATCGGCGTGGTCAGCGTTTCCGATTCGCGCGATTATCTCGATGGGCTGATGAAGAACGTGGAGCGCCTGGCAACGCGTATCTCGAACAACTGCGGAGCCGATGTCGCGGATTCGTTTGTCGAGTTTCTGTGAGCGGCCCCGAGGCCGGCCCTAAACTGAGAACTGCCAACGAAGAACCGTTTTCTGATATCCTCATCCGTTTTACCCCGAGAGGTGGTGCAGTGGAGAAGCGCGCGGTTAAGTATCATCGCGGGCGCCTGGGCGAGGCGCTGCGCGAGGAAATCGAAACCATCGTCGAGGGAGAATTGGGCGATCCGCGCATTGGGCTGGTGGCCGTCAGCAGCGTGGCCTTGGCCGACGATTCCCGCTCCGCTCGCGTCTTCGTAACCGTCGAAGGCGGCGACGACGAAGCCGCGCAATCGCTCGAAGGGCTCACCGCGGCGGTCGGCTACATTCGCCGCGAGGTGGCGGAGCGCTTGCATCTGCGCCGGCCTCCGGAGCTATATTTCCAAGTGGACCGCTCGGGACAGCACGCGGCTCGAATTGACGAACTTCTGACTCGCGCGGAAAAGAGGAAAAAAGAGAAGCCAGGCGGATGCTGAGGGAGATCGGGCAATATGTTGAAGGATGTTTTGCGGCAAATCGAGCGGCGCAAGCGGTTTTTGCTGACCTCACACGCCCGTCCTGACGGCGATGCGGTGGGCTCGGCGCTCGCCTGCTGCCAAATTCTCCGCTCTCTGGGCAAGGAAGCCGAGGTGGTGTTGCACGACGGCGTCCCGCGCATCTATCAACCGCTTCCCTTCGCCGATCAGGTCATCCAGGCGGACTGGGTGAACGGGAATTACGAAGCCGCGATCATCCTGGAGTGCGACAGTGTGCAACGCACCCGGCTGGATGGTTTGCAGAATCGCTTTCTGATCAACATTGACCACCACTTGAGCGGGCGCCCATTCGCCGACGTCAATTGGATCGATCCGGCGGCGGTGGCCATCGCGGAGATGGTCTATCGCCTGGCGCGCGCCGTGGAAGCGACAATAACGCCGGAGATTGCGACCTGCCTCTACACCGCCCTGCTTACCGATACCGGTTCGTTCATGTTCGCGGGCACCAACGAGCACACTTTCATGTTGGCTCGCGAATTGGTGCGCGCGGGAGCCGACCCGGCGCAGTGCGCGCGCAGTGTCTATTTCGCGCACTCCACGGCCAAGCTGCGGCTGCTGGGAGCGGCGCTTTCCAACCTGCAGCGTGAAGGGCCTCTAGCCTTGATCTGGGTGACGCAGGAGGAGATGGAGCGCGCGCAGGCGAAAGAGGAAGACTGCGAAGGGCTGGTGAATTACGCGCTTTCGATCGGCGACGTCGAGGTGGCGGCGTTTCTCCGCGAGATTCCCGGCGGCCGTTTTCGCGTGAGCCTGCGCAGCAAGGGGCGGCTCAATGTGGCGGCCGTCGCGGAGAGTTTTGGCGGCGGCGGCCATGAGTGCGCCAGTGGGTTTTCGCTGGATGGGCCGCTGGAAAAGGCCGTGGAGCGGGTTGTCGCGGGACTTGCGCTGTAACGATGAGAGCGCCCATCGGACCACTTAAGTGCCGGCAGAATTCCCCCCGTAGCGTTGCAACAATTTTTCCGCGGCGAGGGTTGGGCCATCCCAGCGGGCGGCCACTTCGGCGAAGGCGGCGGCTTTGGCCTTTGCCTCCGGATTATCGATGAGCTTCGTGATCGCGCTCTGCACCTTGGCTGAGGGATTCCGTGACTTGTTCACGCGAATGGCGAAGCCGAGGCGTTCGAGCGCGGCGAGGTTCGCGACCTGCTCTATCTGCATGCCCACGCCGACGACCGGTTTGCCCGCGAGCGCCGCGGTCATGACGGTTCCGATGCCTCCGTGAATAAGCGCGAGATCGGCCATTTTGTTGACCTGCAGCGCAGGAACCCAGTCGGTGACGAGGACATTCGGCGGCACGCGAACGCCGCGAAGCATCGCCAGCTGAAATTTGATGGGCGCGATCACCTGGTAGGGCTTCCCGGCAAAGCTCTCGGCGATGCGGACGACAATCTCTGGAGTGCCCGAACTTCCCATCGCAAAATAAATCAACGGCTGGTCGCGCGGGATGGCTGCGACTTCCGGCGGCAGCGGGAATTCGTCGCGCGGAATGAGCGGGCCGATGAAGTAATGGTCGGGCGGAAGTTGCACGCCCGTGAACTCCGCAGGCTCGGCCACGAGCGTAATGTCGCCACGCCAGAACTCGAAGATCGAGGCATAGCCGGGAACGCCGAAGTGGCGCGCAGCGCGATTGACGGAATTGAGGAACCCGTAACGAATCCAGAAGTTAATGAAGCGCAAAATGAACCAGTCGGCAACCGCTTTCACAGCGCGCGGTCGCAGGCGATCGGTCATGCCGGCGCCGTGACAGAAGAACTCCGGGAGCCAGGTGGATTGAACCACCCAAACCAGCGGAATGCCAAGCACGCGGCAAGTAACAGGAATGGTCACGTACGAACCGGTAATGGCGGCGACCGGCTTCAGTTGCTTGAGACAGGCAGCCTCGCTCTCGACGCGCTTGATCAGCTCATCGTCGGTGAACGCTGGGGTAAACCTTTCTCCGCGGTCGACTTTGGCGATGAGCTCGATCTTTTCCGGCGTAAGGCGCGGCTCGAGACGGGTGAGCGGAAAGCCGTGCTTTTCGATGAGGTTTTCAAAGCCGCCGCCATCGGAGATGAAATGAACGTCGAACACCTGGCTGGCCCGTGGGTGATGGCGCACGCCTTTGGCGATTTCGACCATGCGGCTGGTTTCGGCAAGGTTGAAGGCGCAGGGGGCGAACAGGAGAACTTTCTTCGGCATTAGTTCACTCGCGTCATGAGCCAGCGAAACGCCGCCTCGACGAAGGGTCTCGCGTTTTTCTCCAAACAAGGGCCGTGGGCGATGATGAGTCGGTCGAAATTCCAGGAGAGCAATTTTTCGAGCGACTGCCGCGCGCGCTTGCGTCGAAAAAAGGTGAGCCTCATATCGAGCGGTACGCCACCATGCGGATACTCGACGCCTTCCAGCTTCATCAGCATATTGCGAAGGAACCGCCCTGGTTGCGGGCGATGGTTTTGAATCAAGTCGTCCAAAATGACGGTGTGCGATTTTTTATGAAAGAACACCACTTCCTCGATGAGTGGGTTGCCCTGGAAAGTGACCTGGTCGAGGTCGGCGAGCCAGGCTCCAGGGGGTGCGCCCCCTAGGATGCGAGCCGACGGCAGGTCTTGTTTCTGCAAGGTGAACGCGGTCGGCTTTGCAATCCATAGCTTGGCTTCCGGAAACGTCCGGCTCCATGTGTGAAGGCGCCAGACGTGGCGCGGCGTTGCGGCGACCAGGTAGCCGACCGGTCCGAGGGAAGTGATTTGCTGCAAAGTATCGGAGTCGACTGATACGGGAGAATCCACCCACAGCGAACCGTCGGAAAGCTTTACGATTGTCATGCGGGTTGTGAACAGGATGCCGAAGTCGCGGACATCCGGCCCGCTGACGACCCACACATCTTCCGCGAAGGCCTGCAGCACGGGAGGCATCACTTGCGCGAGAATATCAAAGAGAGGAAAGCTTGCGGATGTTTTTTCCTGGAGCGCCAAATCCCTCAATACTCGGCAGCCGCCCGGAAAAGGGCTCCACTGCAGCAGCCTCGTAGGTGAATTGCATCTATTGCCTCGCGGTGTTCCCCGGTTTGCCTCCGCCTATCGTCAAGCACTACACTCCCTTTTCGCGCTACGCTAGTGCGGTCCCATATTCCGCAGGAGCCCCGGTGGAAATTCTCGACCTCCGTCACTTTTCTTCGTCCGACTTGCGCTCCCTGTTGGAGGATGAAACAAAGGTGTGGGCGCGGCTGCTATCCTGGGACTACAGCGGTTCGGCCGACATGATCCTGCGCTACGCCGACGCCAAAATCTTGCCCGGCTACGCCGCGATTGAACGCGGGCGCATTTGCGGCTATTCATTTTTTGTCTATGAGGGTAGTAAGGGCGTCATCGGCGACCTCTACGTGGCCGGCAACGGCGGATTGCCCGGCCCCCTGGAAGTCGAATCTCGCCTGTTGCTGCACGTGATCGAGACTTTGCAACAGTCGCCGGGGATTCATCGCATCGAGGCGCAATTGCTGTTGCACGAGACGGGCGCCGTGGCGGGGGCTTTCGTGGAGCAGGGTTTTCGCCGCCACGCGCGGCTTTTCATGGTCTTGCCGCTGGCCTCGGCGCCGCGTCCGGCCGCGCCCATGGACGCGGAAATCGAAATCCGGCGCTGGACCGAGCAGGATTATCAGGCGGCGGCAGCGGTCATTACCACCGCGTATCGCGGCCACGTGGACTCCGACATCAACGACCAGTACCGCAGCCTGAGCGGTTCGCTGCGTTTCTTGAACAACATTGTGCGTTTTCCGGGATGCGGCGTTTTCGATCCCGAGTCTTCGTTCGTAGCGGTGCACAAGCGTGCGCGAAGCCTGGCGGGATTGATCCTTTGCTCGCGGGTTCGCCACGACGTGGGTCACGTCACCCAGGTATGCGTTCTGCCGGAGTACCGCTCGCACAAAATTGGCGAGTCATTGCTGGCAGCTTCGACTGCCAATCTTCGGCAGCGCAATTTTTCGGCGCTGTCCCTGACCGTCACCGAAGCCAACGCAAATGCCGTAGCCCTCTATCGCCGTCTCGGCTTCGATACTCAGCGGGTATTTGATGCGTTCGTGTGGGAAGGGTGAAAAGCAGCTGACAGCTTTCTCTTATCTCCTCAACAACCACATCGCCCAGCCCGCCACCATAACCCCACCAACGAACATTGCGAAGCAGTACAGCCCGTAGCGGACCTGTTCGCGAAGGTTGTTGCGTTGCGTTATCCCGAACACAATCGACGCAAAGAACGCAAACACCAGCGCGGCGGTGAAGTGCGAAGGCGCTAGAACGATTGCGAATGGAATGACAGCGGTCAGGATCATGACTTCTTTCCAATGGCAATGTGGTAAGCGTCGGCCACGCTGATGAAGTTCAGCAGGCCGGCGACGATAATGTACTTAGTGCCATAATCCGCCGTGGCGTGGGAAATCGCGCCTTGTCCCCAATCCAGAGCTCGGCTCACCACATACAATCCGCCGGCGCCGACGTCGCCCACGAATCCCAGGATGTCGAGAATGTCGCCGCTGTTGGGACGGTACACTCGCCCTTCCATAAGAATCCCGAGAACGAACATGGCGACGATGGAGGCCATGAGCAGCAGGCCACGAATCCACCGCTTCTGAATGAGGTGTCCCGCGCCCGGAATCAGCCAGCCCACTGCCGGCGCGACTATCGCCATCACCGAACCAGCTTGCGACGCTTCAGTCCGCTTAGGGGTCGAAGAATTTGCCATTCAGATGATCACAATCTCCCGTTGAATTTTACCCGTCACTTCAGCGGCGTTGGGCCGCACCAGAACATTGACTTCGCTGCGCACGCCAAACTCCGGCAAATAGATGCCGGGTTCGATGGAGAAACACGAATTCGGCAGAATCCGGCGCTCGTCGTGAATTTCCAGATCGTCCATGTTAGCCCCGTTGGCATGGACTTCGGTGCCAATGGAGTGGCCGGTGCGGTGAATGAAGTATTCGCCATAGCCGGCCCTTTTGATGTGGCCGCGAACCGCGTGGTCCACTTCCCAGCCGGCGATAGGCCGATGGGCGGCTGTGGCTTCCTGCACCGTCCTGACGCCAGCATCCCGGGCATCGCGCACAATCTGGAAAATCTCCTGCGTTCGAGCGGAGGGCGACTTGCCGATCCAGCCCATCCAGGTAATGTCATAGTAAACCGCATCCTGAGTGTGCTTCTTCGCCCAAACGTCGAGCAGCACGAGATCGCCTTCTTGAATGGGCGCGGACTTATCGGCATGCGGCTCGTAGTGCGGATCGCCGGCATTGGCGTTCACGGCCACGATGGGCGGATCGTCGGTCACCAGATTCTCGCGCCGGAAAGCTTCCATGAACCACTGCTGGATTTCGTACTCTGTCGTGCCACCGCGCCGCGCCCGCTGGCCGATCTCCTGAAAAGCAGCGGCGGTGATGGCGTCCACGGCATCGCGCGCGGCGAAGTGCGACTTAATCTGTTCTTCCGTCCAGGTCGCTTCGAACAGCGCCACCAGGTCGCCCGAGCTGACCACGTTCTTGCCCAGCCCGCGGATCAGTTCCAGCGTTCCGCCATCCACCAGAGAAACGTAGAAAACCAGGTTGTTGGGCGAGTACTGCATGGCGATGTCGCGATGATTCGACAGCATCGCCTTCACCTGATCGAACAACTCCTGCCACGCCGCGTACTGCCGTTTGCTGCCAGGGAGCGAGTCCAGTTGCCCGGATTCGATCTTATGCACCAGCTTCACCGGCTCGCCCTGCGCCGGGATCAAATAAAACCACCGCCGGGTGACCAACAGATTCGTAGGCAGTCCCAGTACGCGGTAAGCGATGGGATCGCGATGATGATGGTCGTAAAAAAGCCAGGCGTCGATATTGCGCTCACGCAGCGCGGCCTGTATGGCGGAGAGGTCCATGGGCAATTGACTATTCTAACAATGCTGGAGCATTTGGGCGAATGGGATGGGATTTTTTGGATCGGGGGTCAATTGCACGACGAAGCACAATGAAAGTTTGGATTCTGCAAATTCCTTTGCGAACCTCGCGTTCTTCGGTTTTCTCGTTCTGCCGTCAAACCTCGCCCTTTACCAGGGTCTTGCGTAGTGGCCAAAAAGCGCATTGCAGGGCCGCCAAATCTCGGCGGACTGCTACTTCCCTTTCTTGCCGATCCTCAGACTGAGGTCCGGAACTTCTTCTCCCAGGGCGGTGGCCAGGTCAATTTGATGATCCTGCTCGTCCACCATGATCTGGCGGATTTGTTCCGCCATGGCGAATTCTCCCAGGGCCTCACACTGCCGCACCCGCTCGCGGTAATTTCGGATGGTGGTGTTTTCGTTCTCCAGATCGAAGCGCAGCATCTGTTTTGCCTCCGCCGACGTGCGCACGGCTTGGGGATGCACCGTTGGCATTTTCCCCAGGTAGTCGATCTGCCGCGAGAGTATCAAGGCATGGTCTAACTCCTGCTTGGCGTGAAGCGCGAGTTGATCGGCGATGTTCATGAACTCCGCGCCTTTGAGCACCTGGGAATACACGACGTAGGAAATGATGGCCTGGTATTCGCGAGAAAGGTCCTCGTTCAAAAGCTCGGCGAGGCGATCGCGAGAGATTTCTTTTTCATCCACAGATTTCTGGTCTTGCATTGGATTCCTCTTGGGAAGTAAATTTGCAGCGGCGACTAGTATTTCACAACACGGCCCTAGCCGTCCTGGAACCATTTCCACTCAACCGCAGGGGGCCCGCAGGATATTGCATAGGACAATCCAAGGCATCTCTAGAGTTACTTATTCCCTGGAATCCTCAGGCCGTTGCGACTTACAACCTCAGCAATTTTCGCTTCATCCTGAACTACGGTGCGGTAAATCCATCGATAGTGATCATGTTCCCAGAACTGAAAAACCTGTGCAGTTTTCTCTGGTCCCAGCACTTGGCGGTCGGCCTGTAGCTCAAGGTAACAGACCACGAGGTGCAGATATCCGGAATCGCGGTCGGCCGCGCCATCTTGCCCGCCGACAGGCATTCCGGGATACATCTTTTCCAATTCAGCTTCAGCTGCCTGAACCTTGTCGTCGTTGGCCTCAAGGTACCAATGCAGCTCCTCGTGCAGGAAGGTTGATATGGCTTCGTCATCCTGATTCAGATGACGAGTGTTTAGGGTCAGTATCGGATGGCTATAGGGAATCGCGTACTGCTCGATGATCACTTCCTTCGTAAAGTAGTACGCGGAGACATCGTACTCGCCCAGTAAACGCTGAAGCTGATCTTTGGCTTTCAACTCCTCGGCATTCCCGTGCTTCAACTTAATTTCTATCCCATGATCTGCGCAATCGGCCACGGATGAGGTGAGCACGAGCAACAGCAGCGCGGCGCACTTGCCACTCATCCGCGTGCATAACGTTTTGCCGATGGATGCCATCTCACGCCCCTGGATACTCAGACGTATTATCAACTGGCTTCATGGTTCTGTCGTAAACCCAAAGCAGCGCTGCTGTCGCCACGCCCACCCCCGTCACCGCCCACCAAATCCGCCCAGGCTGGTGTGTCACTTCTCCGAAATGATGCAGCAGCATTCCGCCGAACCATCCTCCAACAATCGAACCGATGCCAATCGGCAAAAACGCAAATCCCATATAGGTACCCTGCTGGCCAGGCGGCGCGAGCCGGGAAATATATTCGTAGTAGCGCGGCGACTGCGTAATCTCGCCGAGCGCGACCGCGATCAGAGTCACCACTGCCATGAGCATGGTGGGATGAGCGGCCACAAGCAGCCATGCCAGCGCGGAGATCAGCGTTCCCAAAGTAATGGCGCGAAACGCCGGCAATTTCTTGGTGAGGAAACTCACGGCCACTTGCAGCGCGATCACGGTCAAGGGATCGGTCACGAGAATCAGTTCCGTATCGGCCTTCGCGCTGATGTAGTTGTGGATATAGAGCGGCAGAATGATGAATTCCTGCCAAAAGACAATCCAGTAGCCGGAGAAGATCACCAGAAAAAGCATGAAACGCGGATTGGCGAGCACCGTTGCGAAGTTTTTCAGGGCCTGGCCAAGGCTAACGGAAGGATTTTCAGCGGAGCGGCCTGGGTCCTGGAAAAACAGCAGCACCGCGAAGAACATTACGAAGACGCTGAGCGCGGCGACGCGAAAAACATTTTCGACACGCATGTGCTGGTGAATCCAGGAAGCGAGATACGGCCCGGCGGCTCCGCCGATATTGACCAGCGTGTAGTAGATCGAGTACCCGATGGAGCGGACGTTTTCTTTCGAAGCGCGGGCGATTGTGCCCACCACGCATGGTTTCACCAGGGCGACGCCGAATGCGGGGAGGATGACGATGACGGTAACCAGCGCTCCCAGCGGAAGGGCGCTACGCACCGGCGCAAGCCAGGGCGCGCCGATTGAGCCGAGTAGGAAATAAGAGCAGCTCAGAATCAGATAGGCCAGCGAAAGCGAACGGCGGAAGCCGAGACGATCGGCCAGCGCTCCACCGAAGGCCGCGAGAAACCAGACGAAGCCGAAAAGCCCGGTCAGGCTGCTGGCTTTTTCCACCGAGAAGCTCAGGTTTTCATGCAGGTAGCGCGCCAGCGACGCCAGCACGGCGTAGTAGGAAAGCCTCTCAAACAGTTCGCTGATGTTGGCGACCCAGAAGGGGCGCTCAAAGCCGGTGCGAATTTCGTGGACGCGTTCGGCGATGCTCAAGGCACATCATTGTAGCGCGGCCATGCGGGCGCTATGTTTGCAGGCGACTAAGTACCTTCTCGGCTGAGAGTCCAGCTACCCGGATCACCTTGTTGCGGCCGGTTTGGCCGGAGGCAATTGTAATGGACGAGCGCGGCAGCTTCAAAAGCTTGGCCAGGAATTCAATACAAGCCTGGTTAGCCTTGCCATCGACCGGAGGCGCCGTCAACGACAGTTTGAGCGCACCATCAAGCTCGCCGGCGATGGCGTTCTTGCGGGCACGCGGCTGAACGCGGACGGCAAACGTCGCGCCTTCGGGCGTGTCGCGGATTTCGATCATGGGCGCGTAATTTCTAACCTTACCCGATTACAAAATTACCAAATCGCTCCACCGTCTCGCTACAATAACGCCATGGCCTCGTCGTCGCAACCCGATCCCATCCTTGATCTGCTCAAACGTTCCAAAAACATCGCCGTGGTCGGGCTATCCAACAGCCCGTTGCGGCCGAGCCACGGCGTGGCTGCGTACATGCAAACCCATGGCTACCGGATTATTCCGGTGAATCCAAACATCGGCAGCGCCCTCGGAGAGAAAGCCTACGCTTCCCTACTCGAGGTCCCGGAAACAATCGACATCGTAAACATTTTTCGCCGGCCGGAGTTCGTGGACGAGATTGTCGACCAGGCGATTCAGCTTAAAGTCCCGGCCATTTGGATGCAGGAAGAGATCGTCAACGAGGCCGCCGCGGAAAAAGCCCGCAAGGCGGGGATTTTCGTGATCATGGACCGCTGCATTTTGAAGGAGCACAAAGCCCGCTTCTAACCTCCGTAGAGACTTAGCTTTGCTACGTCTCGTCGTTCCCGCCCTGCCGCCCATCATGCGCCTTTAATATAACGATTCGTCTCCCATATAATTGAGGCGTTCTTCGGGGCTGGAGGTCTTATGTCCCTGCGCATCGCACCGCTCGCTCTGGTTGTTTTGTTCTTCGCGTGCCTCTCATCCAGCAACGCCAAGGATAAGAAGAAAACTTTGCTGCCGGACTACGTGTTGAAGGCGCATAGCGTGTTTGTCACCGTGGACCACCCGGAAGATGGAGTTTCTATCGAGCACCCGAACGACGATCAAATCGCGGAGCAAGACGTTGAAAAAGCGCTGATGCGCTGGGACAGATTCAACCTGGTGATGAATGCCGGCAGCGCCGATCTCATCATTACCGTACGCAAAGGAACCGGAAAAACGGTAGCGCCGGTCGTGCGCGGCGGGCCGACCGACGACCGGCCTGTGATCATTGAATCGACCGGCGGCGCGGATAGCCAGGACACGCGCATCGGCGTTCAGACTGGGAACCGGCCGAACGTGAACAATCAGGATCCGGCCGGGACCGGGCCTCAGCTCGGCGAATCAGTCGGCGCGGCGCGGGATATGTTGTCGGTCTACCGGGGCGGCGAGGATGAGAGCTTGAATGAAACGCCGGTGTGGCGCTATACCGCGAAGAACGCCCTGCATTCTCCGGATGTGCCCGCGGTCGATCAGTTCCGCAAAGCGATCGAGGAAGCCGAGAAGCAGGCGCAAAAACAGACGAAACCAGGTCCTTAGGAGCCGGAATCGTCTTTCCCGCTGTGCCGTTTCTTCTTAATCTCTTCCATCCTCTCGCGAATGCGCTTTTCCACGCCCTCGTTGGTCGGCCGATAGTATTGGCGACCTTTCAGATTGCCGGGCAGGCACTGCATGTCGGCGACCTTGCTTTCCAGGTCGTGAGCATATTGATAGCCCTGGCCGTAGCCGAGGCCTTTCATCAATCCCGTGGGCGCGTTGCGCAGATGCAGAGGCACCGGTTCTGCCGCCGTGCGCTCTACATCCTCCTGCACCGCGCCGTAAGCGGTGTACAGCGCATTCGACTTCGGCGCCAGCGCCAGATAGACCACCGCCTGCGCCAGCGCCAGATTTCCCTCCGGCATGCCGATGAAATCCACGGCATCGCGTGCCGCCATGCACATCGCGAGCGCATTCGGATCCGCCAGGCCGATGTCTTCCACCGACATGCGCACCACGCGCCGCGCCACGTAGAGCGGATCTTCGCCGGCTTCGAGCATGCGTCCCAGCCAATAGAGCGACGCATCGGGATCGCTGTTGCGCACTGACTTGTGCAGCGCGGAAATCAGGTTGTAGTGTTCTTCACCGGTCTTGTCGTAGAGCAGAACCCGCTTCTGCAGCGCATCCTGCACGATCTCGTCGGTAATCTCCGCCCCCACTTCTTTGCCGGCATTTCCGCGGGCCAGCGTCGCGGCGACCTCAAGGACGTTGTAGGCGCTGCGCGCGTCGCCGCTGGAGTAAGACGCAATCTTAGCTAGAACTCCGTCGGAGGCCCGCAGCTTCATCTCGCCCAACCCGCGTTCTTCGTCGGCCAGCGCCCGCTTGAGCAGGAGAACAATTTGCTCCTCCGTCAGCGGCTTCAACACATAAACGCGGCTGCGTGAAAGCAGGGCGGAGATAATTTCAAACGAAGGATTCTCCGTGGTCGCGCCAATCAGACGGATGTTGCCCTTCTCCACGTGGGGTAGGAATGCGTCCTGCTGCGCCTTGTTGAAGCGGTGGATTTCGTCAATGAAGACAATGGTGCGCGTGCCATACTGCCGCGCGCGCTCGGCGTCGGCCATGACTTGCTTGATTTCCTTGATCCCCACCAGCACGGCGGAGAACTCGATGAACTCCGCCTTGGTAAGGTGCGCGATGATCTGCGCCAGCGTGGTCTTGCCTGTGCCCGGTGGTCCCCAAAATATCAGCGAGCCGATATCGTCACGCTCAATTTGCGTGCGCAGCGGCTTGCCCGATGCGACCAGATGCTCCTGCCCGACAAACTCGTCCAGCGTGCGCGGGCGCATGCGGTCGGCCAGCGGCCGGGTGCGGTCGCCAGGGCCTGCTGCGTTTAAACTCGATTCGAACAGCCCCATAAGAACTTTCACCACAGAGGCACAGAGCCACAGAGAAAAACAATAAATCCTAAATCTTTTCCTTCTTCGTTCTCTTCGTGCCTCGGTGTCTCTGTGGTGACAATTCTCACTGTTTCTGCCTCGCCGCTTCGTAGAGTACGATACTCGCCGCCACTCCGGCGTTCAGCGACTCCACCTGCGGCGAATGCGGAATGACGATGACTTCGTCCATTTCGGTGATCAAGTCCCGAGGCACTCCCGCGCCTTCGCTCCCGACAAAAATGGCCAGTGGCGCGGTCAACTTCGCTTCATCCAGCCGAACCCCCTTGTGCGACGAAGTTGCGACCAGACGCAAGCCAAGTTCCCGCATGCGGCCAAGCGCCTCTTCCAGCTTCGCCCGCGCAATCGGCAACCGGAATACCGATCCGGCCGAAGCGCGAATCACCTTGGAGTTGAATAGCCCAGCTGTTCCCTGCCCCAGAATCACGCCGCCCGCTCCGAAAGCTTCCGCCGATCGCAGAATCGTGCCCAGATTCCCCGGATCCTGAATTCCGGCAATCGCCAGAATGGGGCCGGCACTCGCTCTGGCCAGCACATCCTCCAACGAAAATTCTTTGCACCGCACCAGCGCGGCGACGCCCTGCGGCGTCTCGCTGGGGACGGCGCTGGCGAACAGCTTATTCGGCAGCAGCAGAGTCTCGACATGGTTGGCGATCTGCGGCAGCAAGCGCTGCGCTTTCGCTTCTCCCACGCCGCTAAAAAATACCGCGCGGAACTTCAGCCCGCTGCGCAGCGCTTCTTCTACAATCCGCACGCCCTCAATGGCGCAATGGCCGTCGGATGTAAGCTCACCCTGCGCGAAGGCCCGCCGCAGCTCCTTGACCAGGGCATTATGGTGCCCCTCAATGTGGCGCAAGCGATGCCCGGCATCCGCAACCGTTTTCTTCGCCATCTTAACCGTCCGGCCAGAATCATACCCGTTCCCCTCGGTTTGTGGCGGCGGCTCGTGTTATGTTAAGTTTCGCGGTTAACAGCAAGCAGCGGAAGGGAATAGAGTGCGCGCGGAAATTGTCAAAATAAGCAGCGAGAAGCCGGAGGCGTCGCTCGTGCGGTATGCGGCCGATCAAATTCGTTCTGGTGAAGTGCTGGGCATGCCGACCGACACATTCTACGGGTTGGCGGCCGACCCCTACAATTTGCGCGCCGTGGATCGCGTGTATGACATCAAGTCACGCTCACGCCACAAACCATTGTCGCTCCTGATCGAGAGCATCGACCAAGCCGAGGAAATGGCCCAGCCCCTGCCCGAAGAATTCTACGCATTGGCACGCCGCTTCTGGCCAGGGCCGCTCACCCTTATCGTGAAGGCCTCTTCCAGCTTGCCGCTCAAGGTTACCGCCAACACCGGCCACGTCGCGCTGCGCGTGCCCAACTCGCAGATTCCGCTGGCGGTGGTGCAGGCCGCGAAAATCCCCATCACCGCAACCTCGGCGAACTTAAGCGGGGAATCCGAGTGCACTACGGCACAGGCGGTCCGCGATCAGCTGCAAGGCCGGATCTCGATCATCGTGGACGGCGGCACTTCGCCTCGCGAAGTAGCCTCCACCATCGTGGACCTCACCGATGAGGAAGCTCGCTGGCGCGTTATCCGCGAAGGTGCCATTCCCTCGCAGGAGATTTCTCAGTTCTTCGCGCAAGGATGATGAACCCCGCAGTTCCACCGCCGCGCCGCAGTCACTGGCTGTTGTGGATGCTGGTGCTGGCGGTGCTGGCGGCGGCCGTTTGCCTAAGTCTTATTTCCGCCGGAATTCTTCGTGACGCCGGCCTTGAGGAGCTTCACTCCTCCAACGCCATTGTCGTGTTCGGCGCCGCCGAGTATTCCGGGCGTCCCTCCCCGGTCTACCGTGCCCGCCTGGACCACGCCTTCGCGCTTTATCAAAGCGGCCTGGCGCCGGTCGTCATCACCACCGGCGGCTCCGGCGGCGACCCCAGCCACAACGAAGGCCAGGTCGGCCACGATTACCTGATGCACCTCGGCATTCCCGAAGCCAACCTCATCGCGGAAACTCAAGGCTCCGATACCGCCGAGTCCGCCAAGCGATTGGGCGTCATCATGCGCGCCAACGGCATACGCAGCTGCCTGGCCGTCAGTGACGCGTACCACGTCTTCCGCATCCGCAAGCTGCTGGAGCATGAAGGGATCGAGGTCTTCGTGGCGCCCCGCCCCGATTCTCGCCCCCATTCGGAACCGGAGCGCGCCTTGGCCGTGCTGCGCGAAGCCACCAGCTATTTGTTTTGGAGAATGCACATCCCCGCGTGATGGATGCCGCGAAATTAATAAGCCTATTATTTACAATGCTTTAAATAGACTTGACTGGCGTCGCTTGTGGAAATGTCGGGCGAAATTGCCTTTATTCCCAGGACGGGCTAAAATAGGTTAGTTTCAGGTCCCCTGCGCCCGTAGGCGGTTCCTCATATGTTGAGTACCAATGGTCACTTCCACGTAGGCGACAAGGTCGTCTATCCCAATCATGGCGTCGGCATCATTGAACAGATCAGCAGCCGCACTTTCGGCGAGACCGTCGAACAGTTCTACCTGCTCAAGATCAAGGCCAGCAGTCTGAAAGTCATGGTGCCCTTCCACAATGTGGGAGCGGTCGGCCTGCGGCGCGTGGTAAAGAACGGCGAAATCCAGAAAATCGTTGATTATCTTACAGATGGCGAATGCGACAACAACGCCGACTGGAAATACCGCTTCAAGGAAAACTCCGAGCGCATGCGCACCGGCTCGTTGCTCGAAGTGGCAGCCGTCCTCAAAGGCCTGCTGGTGCTGAATCAGGCGAAAGCGCTTTCCTTCCGTGAGAAAAAGATGCTCGAACGGGCCCGCTACCTTCTGGTCAGCGAACTGGCCATGGCCAAGAATTGCGAAGACAACCAGATCGAGGAATTGCTGGCCAAGGCCTTGTCCAAGAGCAAGCTGCGCTTCCCGGAAGCCTCGGAATTCCAAGCGTAAGTCGTCGGTCCTCAGTCCTCGGTCGCCAGGCGATTCTCTTTTTCCCTTTCTCGTCCCCCTTGTCAGATCCCTTCAACGCCGTGATCAGGCCGTTCAGTATCCTCGCCAATTCTCCGGCCTGGGCGGAGAGGTCGTTCGCCTGAGTCGGTCTAAGATACCGGAGACGGTGCGCGATGGTGAGTTGGGTTTCCACCTCGTGGAGAGAACCGCGGGCCTGGTGCAGGAAGTGCACCAACTCTTTGTCGGAGGAACGCCCTTTCCCCTCGGCAATATTACTGGCGACTGATACCGATGCCCGTCTGAGCTGATTGGTGAGGCCGTACAATTCGTCGCTCGGAAACTCTCGGGTGCACGCGTATATCTGAGTAACCAGCTCGATGGCGCATTGCCACGCCCTTAGGTCGCGATAAGAACCGCTCATACCGACTCCCTCCAAGGTTCCTTTTCTAACAGTCCCTCGGGGATTCGGTATGTGACGAATGAACAGGATCAGTCGTCGAGTCGTTCAACTGGGCAACGCCTGACGACTGAAGACCGATGACTGACGACTGAATTTCCTACTCCCCCAACCACGCCCCATACGGCTTCAGCGACTCCACGTGGTCGAACACAATCTTCATCGCCGCCGTGATGGGAATGGCCAGAAGCAACCCGATCGCGCCCCACAACCAGGCCCAGAGCAGCAATGCCATGGTCACCGCCAGCGGATTCAGCTGCAGCCGCCTGCCCAGAAACTTCGGGTAAAGAACATTCATCGCGAAGGTGTGCAGTCCGACGACCGCCACCAGCGCAATCACCATGCTCTGCGAGTCGATCCGCCCCAGGCCGACAAGAACCGGAGGGGCGGCCGCCAGCAAAATTCCTAAATACGGGATCAGGCTCAGAAACCCGCTGATGAAACCCACAAAGTAAAAGAATGGCAGATGGAGCGCCCAAAAAACCAAGGTGCTGAGGGCGCCGATAAACAATCCGATCAGAAGGTTTCCCACCATAAAGCTGCGAATCATGGCGGAGATCAGGCCGAGGGTGGTGTAGGCGGTCTGCCGGCTTTGCAGCGGAAACAGCATCACGGTAGCCGAGCGCACATGCTCCTGCCAGGTCAGCATGAAGTAGGTCAAAAACGGAACAAAGGAGGCGGCCAGAACGAATTGGCTTACCGAGCCGACACCGCGGCTCAGGATGTCGGTCCAGTCGGTGGCCGGCCGCACGCTCACCACGCCTTTTTCGTGCGGCGGTTCCAGGACTTCCAGGGTTTCCGCCCGCTTGCGAAAGCTCATCGCTTCTTCCCGGACCTTGCTGGTGTAACGCGGCAGATCCTGCAAAAAAGTGAAGGCCTGGTTGGATGAGTAGTAAACGATGCCGGCCAGAACCGCGAAAAGCATGAGCAGCGCCATGCCCGCGCCCAGGGCACGCGGAAAACGCAGCCAAGCAAAAAAATCCACGATCGGCGCCAGAATGAAGGCCAGCAGCACCGAAACCAGCATCACCACCAGCACCACTTGTCCGTAGTAGCCCAGGGCAAACAGCACGCCGATGCCGATAATGTTCAGCGCCCACAAGCTTCGCCGCCGCTCCGGCAGCCGAGCGGCAGGCGCAGGAGCGCCGGGCGGCGCGACAACCGGAGATTCGGCAGTGGTCATGTTGCTATCGTAGCCCAGTTCCGCGAATCGGTCATGCGGCAAGAGAGCAGTTAGCAGATGGCATTTCGCACTTGGCATTTGGCGGTCAAATTCAAGGCCGGAGGAGTCACAAACTGAATGCCGATGCTAACTGCCAGTCGCCGACCAATCCGTTTTGCGCAGCCTTTTGCGGGCGTATAGACTGAATTGGAAGGCCATGAAAAAACTCCCGCTGCTTGCAGTAACTCTCGCTCTGGCGTCCAACTTTGCGCTCAGCCAGGCGCCCGCCGCCGCTCCGGCGCCGCCGCTGACCGCCGTCAATCCCGACAATTCCATCACTTTCCGCCTTTTGTATCCGGGCGCGAAGCAGGTCACCGTCGCCACCGACGCCCTGCTCCAGCCGCTCATGCTGACCCAGGATGCAGGCGGCGAGTGGACCGGCACCACCCCGCCGCTCGCGCCGGAGCGTTACGGCTACACGTTTGTCGTCGATGGCGTGCGCATGCTCGACCCGCTCAACCGCGACGTGCATCCCAACTTCATTGACTTATACAGCGACATTCTGGTGCCCGCCATGCCGCCCGCACCCTGGGAGCTAACCGACATCCCACACGGCGACGTCACCCGCCACATGTTCACCACGCACATCGGCCTGCACTATCCTGACAATCAGACCGCGTACGTGGTCTACACCCCGCCGGGCTACAACGCGAAGCGCAAGGGCGGCTACCCAGTGCTTTATCTGCTGCACGGCTTCTCCGACACCGAAGAAGGCTGGACCCGTGCCGGCAGAGCCAACCTCATGCTCGACCGCTTGCTCGCCGACGGCAAAATCGTTCCCATGATCGTGGTCATGCCGCGAGGCTATGGCGACTTCGACGTGGTGAACCGTGGCCGCGGGGCTCCGCCGAACCCGATGGCGAATCAGCAGAACGTCCCGCTCTTCATTCAGACGCTAACCGACGAGATCATCCCGAGCGTCGAGCGCGGCTACAACGTGGCCAACGGACGCGAGAACCGCGCCATCGCCGGCCTCTCGATGGGCGGACAAGAGAGCCTAACCGCCGGGCTGACCCATCCCGAGCTGTTCGCGTGGGTGGGCGGCATGAGTTCCGCCGTCCCGCGATCCGATTTGGATACGCGATTCGCCGGCCTCGACGCCAAGAAGGCGAATTTGCGCCTGCTCTGGGTCGCCTGCGGCACCGACGACCGCCTCATCACGCCAAACCGCGCCTTCGTAGCCTGGGCAAAACAAAAGGGATTGCCGGTCACGGCGGTCGAAATGCCCGGCGCGCATACCTTCATCGTCTGGCGCAACAGCCTTCTGCAACTGACGCCGCTGCTGTTCCGCAAGTGATGCGCGATCGAGGAAGAGCCGTGCGGGTAAAGTGACCGAATAAGACCGACGACTGAAGACCGCCGACTTCCTCCTCCGACATATAATCTCGTCGTGTCCTCTCAAGACGACGCTCCGCTTCAGCAGCGGCCACGAATTCTCGGCCTGGACGTCGGCTCGAAGACTATCGGCTTGGCTGTCTCCGATCCTCTAGGCATCACCGCGCAAGGGCTTAAGACCTTGCGCCGGCAAAACAAGCGCCAGGACTTTGCCCAATTGGAGGCCGTCATCCGCGAGTACGACGTGAAAGAGATCGTGGTCGGCTACCCTCTCCGCATGAGCGGCCTGGAAGGCACGCAATCGCAAAAAATGCAGCTCTTCGCCGAGGAGTTGCGCAAGCGTTTCCCGCTACCGGTACATCTCTGGGATGAGCGGCTAAGCTCCGCCGAAGCCAACCGCGTGTTGCGCGACTCCGAAATGTCGATCAAACGCCGTGGCGAAGTGGTGGACCGCCTGGCAGCGGTGCTGATCTTGCAAAGCTGGCTGGATGCGCGGGCGGCGGGAAGGCTGCGGGCGCAGGAAGGCTAGACAGGCCGGTGCGCGCCTTATCCTGGGTTTCCATCTAATATCCAAAACGGCACGCCCCTCATCGTGATTATGCGAAGAAAATCAAAACCGGCCCAGCATGGGCCACGCTCCCCGCTAGATCTCTTCCGTGAGCCGGGTCACTGACAGATTCAAGCAAGCCGGACTAGCATAGAATTCATCCTGTATCCCCGATCTCATCGGGAGGGATCAGGCCGGGCTCCAGCGTTGCAGCATTTGAGTTCCCCAATGCGGAGGTTCCCTATGAGTTCAGCAAAGACGATGAGTCCAATCAAAAGTCCGTTCCCCCTTCTGGACTGGTTCAACTACTTTACCAACTGGCAGAACGCCTTCAGTCCGACGATCAACTTCGGCTCGAACCTGCAAGATGTCCCGGTGGAGGAACATGTACTCGATAAAGTGGGCAGTTATGGCTGTCAATTGAACCGGATCCTGGACGCCCTGCGAGTCGTGGTCGCGGAGGGCAAGTTCACGGGGAAGGATAAGCACGACCGGGAGGTATTGCAGAAGTTCGAGGATCTGGCCGACAAAGCCGATCAGGCTTCGAACGAGTTCAAGGGCAACGCCACGGAAGACAGCGTGCTCGAATTGATCCAAGGCCTGCGGAGGCTGCAGCACTCCGACGACGAGCTTGACCATGAACGCTTCAAAGCTTTGGTGAGAGAACTCCAGAGCGCGTTTCCGAAATAGGGCCGGACGGGCATGGGGCGGGTGCCGCGCCCGTGGCCTTGGTGATGACGATCGGGGAGCAAACCGGAGATTCCATCCTCGGGTCGTTTCAATTCAAACACTTACGCGAAGGTTCATAGACTTAGCTCTAAAGTATCGTTCCGCGGCTTCCTGTTTCCACCTTCCAGATCGCTTCCAGGATGCCCCGTGCGAGCGCCACAATGACCCAGGATCGACGTTTGAGGGTTTGGATAGCTTCCAGGGCGCCTGCGTCCTGAAGCGGCATTTTTGGGGTCTTCCAATACATTATTAGCTCTTAGCTATTATATTTTGGGCCCGCCTGCTCAACGCCTAGAGGCGCCATTGTTTTGTTGTGTTTAACGGTATCGCTGAAAAAACTCACATGGCCTCAGGCGCTAAAGCGCATACGGTTTTAAAGGGTTTAGCGGCACGAGTGGAACTCGTGCCCTTCCCGGTCAGCCCCAACTTCAGTTTGTAACTTTCTCTGCGCCTGCTGGGCGATGCCCTGATACCAGCCGGATGCAGACGGAAGCGCAGCGCAACCAACTCTGGCGAACCCCTAGCCGATTGTTACAGTCCGATGAAAAGCTTGAACTTAGCGTCGTTAGGCTAGGTGGACGGCGCATCCCCCGTTACAATACCCTCGTGAAACCAAGCATATTCGTGGTGGAGGACGATCCCGATATTTCCCGCCTGGTTCGCCATCATCTGGAGGGGGCGGGGTTCGTGACCAGACTTTTTCCCACCGGGCATACCGTTCTGACGGAGTCGGAGAAACAACGGCCGGCGTTGTTCATTCTCGACATTATGGTTCCGGGCAAGGACGGGCTGGAGCTGTGCCGGCAGATTCGGCAGACGCAATCGCTGGCGCCTACGCCGGTGATTTTCCTGACCGCCAAGAGCGCAGAGGCGGACCGCGTGCTCGGCTTGGAGCTGGGCGCCGACGACTACATTCCCAAGCCCTTCAGCCCGCGCGAATTGGTGGCGCGGGTGAAAGCCGTGCTGCGGCGCTTTGAGCGGCCGCTCTCGCCGGTTCCTTTGCGCATTGGCGAAATTGAGATCGATCCCGGGGCGATGACGCTGCTGGTGCAGGGCAAAACGGTCACCACCACCGCGACCGAATTCCGTCTGCTGGATTATTTCGCCAGCCATGTGGGGCGGGTGTTCACTCGCGACCAGCTTTTGGATTCGGTATGGCGCGACACCGCCTACGTGACGCCGCGCTCGGTGGACGTTTACGTGCGCCGCATCCGCGAAAAAATAGAACCGGACCCGGAAAACCCGCGCTATCTTAAGACAGTGCGTGGGGCGGGCTACCGTTTCGAGGCTCCCAAGTGAGCAACCGGATTTTCTTCAAGCTGCTGGCCGCCTTTGTGGTGGTGATCCTGGCGGCCACGTTCACTCTTGATTTCTCGATCCGCCGCACCTGGGAAGCGGCCAACGCTTCTGGAGGCGTGGTCCAGCCCAGCTATCCGCCACGGTCTAACCTGGCGGCGGCGCACATGCACACGCTGTTGCTGGGATCGGCATTGGCGTTCGTCGTGGCCTTGGCACTGGCGGGAATCGCGGCGCAGTCCACGGCGCAGCGGCTGCAGCGCATTTTGCAGTTTGCCGACCGGATTGCCGCCGGCGACCTGACGGCACGCATCGCGGAAGACTCGGGCGACGAAATTGGGCAAGTGGCGGCCGCGCTCGACAAGACGGCGCATCAACTGGAAGAAAGCTTCGTGGCGCTGCGGGACAGCCAGCGGCAACTCGAGACTTTGTTGAACAGCATGCAGGACGCGGTGCTGGCGGTGGGCCATGACCAGCGGGTGCAGTGGGCCAATCAAACGATGGACCGGCTGGTGCCGCAGGGAACCCGGAGGAATGCGCCGGTGGAGGAAACCGTGCGCGATCCGGATTTCTTGCGCACGGTGCGCGGCGCCACGGAAGAAGGAAGAGCATGCACCGCGCGCGCGGTTTCGATTCTTCCCGGCCGTACCTTCGATGTGACCGCGGCTCCCATGCCCGGCGGCGGCGCGGTCGCGGTGCTGCGCGACCAGACCGAGACAGAACGGGTGGAGAAGACGCGGCGCGATTTCATCGCCAACGTTTCGCACGAGTTGCGCACGCCGCTGACTTCCATTCAGGGTTACACGGAAACCTTGCTGGATACGGTTCCGGACAACAACCACGACCGCGATTTTCTGGAAGTCATCCGCAAGAACGCCATACGCATGTCGCGACTGACCGAAGACCTGCTCACCCTGGCGCGAGTGGAATCCGGCGAGCATCGCTTCGATGTCCAAGCAGTAAGCCCGCGGGAACTCTTGCAGGAAGCGGTCAACAATTTCCGGGAACTGGCGCAGTCGCAGGGGATTGAACTGCAAGTCGAAGACGCGGCGCAAACACCAGTCAACGCCGACCGGGAAGCGATGCATCATGTTTTTTCCAACCTCACCGACAACGCCTTGAAGTATGCGGGCTCCGGAAAGCGGGTGGTGCTGGGGGCGCGGCCGGTGGAACGCGGAGTCGAATTTTACGTGCGCGATTTTGGTCCGGGGATCTCTTCGGAACACTTGCCGCGGCTATTCGAGCGGTTTTATCGGGTGGACAAAGCCCGCTCCCGCGAATCGGGCGGCACCGGATTGGGGTTGGCCATCGCCAAGCACATTGTCATGGCGCATGGAGGATCGATTCGCGCGGAGAGTGAGTTGAACCACGGCTCGACGTTTGTGTTCACTCTGCCTGCGGCCCCGTAGCTTGCAGCGCGCCCCGAATCCTGCGATAGGTGGTCTCCAGCGCTTCCGGCAAGAGTCGCGTCTCCCCGACCACGGATATGAAGTTCGCGTCGGCCATCCACCGCGGCAGCACGTGCATATGAATGTGCCCGGCTACGCCCGCTCCCGCGGCTTTGCCGACGTTCATCCCCAGATTGATGCCGTCGGGAGTGTAAAGCGAACGCAGCACGCTCTCCATGCGCTGGGTCAGGTCCATCATTTCGTGGGCCGCGGCGACGGGCAGCTTTTGCAACTCGTCCAAATGCGCAAACGGAACGACCATGACGTGCCCGGCGGTGTAGGGGTAGGCGTTCAGCATCGCGTAGCAGTGCTGCCCGCGATGCACGATGCCGACTTTCGCGTCATCCCCCTCCTTCGGCAGGTCACAGAACACGCAACCGGAGACTTTCCCCCCGCTGGTCACGTAGGCGTAGCGCCAAGGCGTCCAAAGGTAGTCCATGGCATCGCAGAGTAGCAGATTGCCGCCGCTTTCGGAATCTCGCTGCCGACGCCTGTTTCCGTGGGCGCCGCAATCGCCCAAATCCCTGTAACCTGGCATTTACATGGCCTCCCGCCAGGTGGGTTCGGCCTGCGTTTGGTGTTTGACACTGTTTGTAAGCCGTTGCTATAGTCGAGAGGTTCCTTATGGATGCAGGTTGCAGTTGCAACGTTCGGCCGCTGGAATTGTTTAAGCTTGTTCGCCAGAACAAGCCCACCACAACCTAAGACTCACGCCAGCAGTCCACGCTACGCCGCCCGCATCGGTCCTGCACGAAGTGCGAGAGATACCTGGAGAGGCCATCATCTTGTTCGACGACAGCACTGCCCACAACTTGGAATCCGCGATCTCGGACCCAACCGCCGAGGAAGCTGCTGGTTCCTCGGGGGGCGCGATCTTAGCCACCGCTAACCCCGAGCCGCCCGAGGCTGCGACCAACTACAACCGTCAGGAAGACGAAAAGGACGAAAAACAAGGCGCTTCCACCGAGGACTTCGCCGCAGCCCTGGCCACGTTCACCACGGAGAGCGAGGAAGCGGCCAGCGATGACAAGGTCCTCAAAGGTACTGTCCTGAAGCTCACCCCCACGCATGTCGTGGTGGACGTGGGCGCCAAGTCGGAAGGCATGCTGCCCCTGGCGGAAGTGCTGGACTTCGAGGGCAAGCCCCGCTTCAAGCCGGGCGACGAAATCGACGTGATGCGCGACAAAGGCGTGGCCGAGGAGGGCTACATCCGGCTGTCGCACCAAAAGGCGCAGCGCCTGCGCGCCTGGGACGAAATTGAGAAGGCCCACGACGAAAAGCGGCCGATTCAGGCGGTGGTGGTCGAACGCATCAAAGGCGGCCTGACCGTTGACATCATGGGCGCCCGCGCATTTCTGCCCGGCTCGCAAGCCGATTTGCGCCCCGTGCGTAACCTGGACGCGGTGAAAGGCCAAGTTCTCGAAGTCGCCATTATCAAGCTGAACAAGAAGCGCGGCAACATCGTGGTCTCGCGCAAGCAAGTCTTGGAAGAAGTGCAGAACGAAAAGAAAGCCAAGACGCTCGAGCATCTGGAAGAAGGTTCCGTGCTTACCGGCGTGGTCAAGAACCTCACCGAGTACGGCGCATTCGTAGATCTCGGCGGCCTTGACGGATTACTGCACATCACTGACATGTCCTGGGGACGTTTGACCCATCCCCGCGACCTGGTCAACGTGGGCGATCAGATTCAAGTGAAGGTGCTGAAGTTCGACAAAGAAAAACAGCGCGTTTCGCTCGGTTTCAAGCAGCTGACTCCCGATCCGTGGCTGGACGCGGAGAGCCGTTATCCGGTCGGGGCGCATGTCAGCGGCCGCGTCATCAGCGTCACCGACTACGGCGCATTCGTCGAGCTGGAACAAGGCATCGAGGGCTTGGTGCACGTCAGCGAAATGACGTGGTCCAAGCGCATGAAGCATCCCACCAAGCTGGTGAACGTGGGCGATCAGGTCGATTCGATTGTGCTGAACGTCAACCCGCAAGAGCGGCGCATTTCGCTGGGCATGCGGCAACTGGCGGCCAATCCCTGGGACTCGCTGCATGACAAGTATCCGGTGGGCGCGACCGTCGAAGGCCGCGTGCGCAACCTGACCGACTTCGGCGCATTCGTCGAAATCGAAGATGGGATCGATGGCCTGGTTCACGTGAGCAACCTGAGCTGGACCAAGCGCGTGAAGCATCCTTCCGAGGTGCTGAAGAAAGGCGACCGGGTCAAGGCCGTTATTCTGGCCATTGAGCCCGACAAGCGCCGCCTGTCGCTGGGCGTCAAGCAGCTGCAGCCCGATGTCTGGGAGACTTTCTTCGCGCAGCACCGCATTGGAGACGTGTTGCACGGCAAGGTTCTGCGCGTAGCCAGCTTCGGCGCGTTTGTGGAAATCGCCGAGGGCATTGAAGGCCTTTGCCACAATTCCGAAGCGGTCGACGGCAACGGGCAGCAGCTGCACCTCGAGCCCGGCCAAGAGAACGACTACAAGATCATCAAGATGAATCCGGAAGAGAAGAAAGTCGGCCTCAGCATCCGCGCCGTCGGCGAGGAAGCCTCGCGTGTGGAAGTGGAAACCTACAAACAGCCGGTTTCGAGCACCGGTGGATCCACGATCGGCGAGCTGATGTCGTGGAAGCGCGCCGGGGGCGAAAACAACTAGCAACTCACGTAGGGACCGCCGCCCCGACTGACCGAAAACGAAGCCCGGTACATGGCCGGAAGTTCTCCGGGAACCTTCCCCTGCATACTCTGCGTCCCACCCGTCCTGCTAGAATCCCCTCGTGCTCCGACGCATCCTGCCACTCCTAGCCACCCTAGCTCTAACCAGGTTCGCGGCCGCGCAGCAGCCGCCGCCCCAGCCGCCTCCCAAAGTGCAGGTGAATATGCTGAACGTATGCGCACCATCGCCCGACGAACAAAAAGAAATCGCCGCGGCGCTCGCCCGCATTCCCAGGCAGCCCCTTTTCACCGAGGATTTCGAAGTTGATCGCGGCCGCTCGAGCCTGGAAACGCCTCCCGGATTTCTCCAGCCCGGCGCCAACGCGCAGATGTCTTCCGCCTCCGACACTGCGAGTTGGGTTCGCATCCGCCGCGAGTTCGCGGTGCAAGCGCAATTCTCCACGGTGCAGTACTCCTTCAGCGTGGACGGGAAGAACTTGGTGGAAACCCTGGTGTTCCACGTGCGAGAGCCCAAGGACTTGATGGAAATTGCCATCGAAGACGCCGCTTCGGCCGTCACCAGACCCGAGGTCATGCTGACGGCCGAAACTCCCGCCACCCATATCAAGCTGGAACGTTTCGGCAAGGCGTCGGTCGTGCTGGCTCGCTGTTCCGCTTCTGAAAACGGCCCGCCGCCGGATCAAAGCGCGTACGAACCGCTTTTCCAGGGCGCAACCTCGGCCGTAGCCAATTATCGCCGCTTGCTGGATGTGCGCCGCACCGTGCCGGACGAGTTGGCCGCGCTCGCAGCGAAACCCGCCAGACCGGCGTCCAAGCTGAGAAAGGCCCCCACCCCGCAAAAATGACAACGATGGCGCCGGCGTCCCGCCCATGCGGCGAGGAAGCGTCCCGCCCGAACTACCGCTCCGCGCGCTACAATGCTTGGTCTGCGACCAAATCCACAATCCGCAATCTAATCGCCTGAACTCTATGGATAACAGCATTCGCAACGTCGTCATCATCGGCTCCGGCTGCGCCGGCCACACCGCGGCGCTCTACACCGCGCGCGCCAACTTCAAACCCCTGGTCATCGAAGGCCACGAACCCGGCGGCCAGCTTTCCCTCACCACGCTGGTGGAGAATTTCCCTGGCTTTCCCAACGGCATCCAGGGGCCGGAGCTGATCGAGAACATGCGCGCCCAGGCCGGCCGCTTCGGCGCGCAATATCAACTCGGCCACGTCGCCTCCGCCGACCTCAGCAAGCGCCCGTTCACCGTGCAAGTCGGCAAGGACAAGATCGAGACACGGACGCTGATCATCGCCAGCGGCGCATCGGCCCGCTGGCTGGGATTGCCCAGCGAGCAAGCGCTGATTGGACACGGCGTTTCTTCCTGCGCGACCTGCGATGGATTCTTTTTTTCCGGCAAGGAAATCACCGTCGTTGGCGGCGGCGATTCCGCCATGGAAGAGGCGCTATTCCTCACTCGCTTCGCAACCAAGGTCACGCTCATTCATCGCCGCGACCAGTTCCGCGGTTCCAAGATCATGGTCGACCGCGCACGCAAACATGAAAAGATCCAGTTCCTGACTGACACCGTCGTCGAAGACGTTCACGATGCCTCGAAAATGGAAGTCACTGCCCTTAAGCTGCGCAACCTGAAAACCGGCAAAGTCTGGGACTTCCCCACCAGCGCCATGTTCCTGGGCATCGGCCACATCCCCAACGCCCGCATGTTTGAAGGCCAGCTAGATATGGACGCCGACGGCTATCTTGAGACAAGCAATTATGTCTTTACTCGCGTACCCGGCGTGTACGCCTGCGGCGACGTGCAGGATCGCCGCTATCGCCAAGCCATCACAGCCGCGGGCTCCGGCTGCATGGCCGCGCTGGAAGTGGAAAAGTTCCTGGATGAGCAGGACTCTGAGTAGAGCGTCATCCCGAGGACAGCGTGAGCTTCGTACGAGTAGAGCTTGCTGAGGCGAAGCTCACCCGCGGTCGACGTTTGAGGCGTTGCCATCGCACTGCGCAGGGAAAATGCTGTTCCCCACGAAGCCATCCCATTCCGAAATCGTAACAAGATTGAATATTGTGGGACTTGCGATAGCAAAGCGATCAATCATTATCCAAACGCAATGGTTCGTTGGCCCGTCGCAGGGAGACCCCCTTCCCCAAACGACGGGCCCTTTTTCATGGGAGAACGTCCCCGCCCGGGGAGCGAATACGCAGCAGATGCCCGCGCCTGAGGGTGGAGCAGCCCAGCCTACCCTTTGCGCCTTCTCTCGAGGGCCGCGCCGTCCAAGCTCCGCTTGAGTGGGGTTTTCGTGAGTTAATCCCGCGTGCGAGAGAGTCCCTACTCCGCCGGCGCTTTCTTCTTCCCTGTCATCACTTGGCGTAACGTGTTGTTGATCCGCGTCTGGTAGCCTTTCCCTTGCACTTTAAACCAGGCCACGATGTCTGCATCCAGCCGCAGGGTTACCGGCCGCTTGATCGGCTTGTACATTTTGCCGAATTCCGGGCTCCAATTCTGCCCCGCGTCAGCCATGGCTTTCAGACTACGAATCCTTTTGCCTCGGGCTTTTGCCGACATCTCGCGCCTCGCCGGTTTCCCCTTCTTTTTCATGGAGCCGCCTCCTATACGCATACTATCGTCCATACACTATCATACCGACGACGGCCCAAGACGAAACGTTCCTCCCGATGCTCCATTTGAAACACTACAGCGAACGGTCCGGACAAACCAGCGCCCTCGCCAGATGGTACGATGCCTCTTCGCCCCATGACCCATGCCTGAATTCTGCGACGTAGCCCTGCCGGTGCCCCTCGACGCCGTCTTCACCTACCGCATCCCACAGGGAATGCAGCCGGCGGTCGGCGGACGCGTGCTCGCCCCGTTCCGCCAGCAGCGGCTCTCCGGCATCGTCACCGAACTGCATGACCGCCCGCCGCGCAGCGGAGACAAGGAAGTCCAGGCGAAAAACCTGCTCAGCGTTCTCGATCCGGCTCCGGTGCTCGACGACCAACTGCTCCGTCTCGGCAAATGGATTGCCGACTACTATCTCGCGCCGCTCGGCGAAGTTTTCCGCACCATGCTGCCGCTCGGCGCGGAATTCAAACGCGCGATCTCGTACCGCATCACACCTGAGGGCCAGATGGCGTTGCATCTTGCCGGCAAGGCAGGCTCCTCAGGACGAGCGCGCCGCACGCCGCAAGAGCAGCTGACGGAATTCCGCGTGCTCGACTATCTGGCCGATGGAGAAAATGCAAAGGAAGCAAAGCTGCGCGCGGCAACCAGCGTCTCGAAGGCAGTGCTCGCGGGCATGGTCCGCAAGAAATGGATTGCGCGCGAAGACGTGTCTGCTGTCTGCGACGCCACGCGCACTGTCCAGGTCGCTGTGCTAAAAAGTGCGGAGGCGAAACTGAATTCCAATCAGCGCACGCTGGTCGACACGCTGGCCGCGGCTGGGGGAAGAGTTGCGGTCGAGACGCTGCGCTCGCTCGACGTGCCGCGCACCACGCTAAGCACGCTGGTCAAGCGCGGGCTAATCGAAGTTGTCGAGGAGCCCGCCGAGCTGACGCGATCCACGCTCAAGGCGCGGCCCTCCCCGTTTGACTATCAATTCAGCGCGCCGCAAGCCGAGGCGCTCAAGCGCATTCAAGACAGCGTGAGCGCCCGCGAGTTCGCGGGCATGTTGTTGCACGGGGTGACCGGCTCGGGCAAGACGGCGGTATATCTCGCGGGGATGCGCTCGGTGCTCGCGGCCGGACGCTCAGCCATTTTGCTGGTGCCGGAGATTGGGTTGACTCCGGCCATGGCTGCGGATCTGCATCAGGTGTTCGGCGATGAGGTTGCAATTCTGCACTCGGCGCTGTCGGACAAGGAGCGGGCGGAGCAGTGGCATCGCATCAAACGCGGCGAGGCACGCATGGTAGTGGGTACGCGCTCGGCGGTGTTCGCTCCGGTGGCCGATCTCGCATTGATGATCGTCGACGAGGAGCAGGATTCGTCTTACAAGCAGGAAGAAACGCCGCGCTACCATGCGCGCGACGTGGCCGTGATGCGCGCCAAGATGGCGAATGCCGCGGTGGTGCTGGGCTCGGCTACGCCATCGCTCGAGTCTTACTTTAACGCAAAACAAAACAAGTACACCTTGCTCGAACTGCGCGACCGGGTGGAGCAGCGTCCGCTGCCCGAGGTTGAGATCATCGACATGCGGCAGGAATTTCAGGAGACCGGCCACGAGCAAGTGATCTCGCGTAAGCTGGGGGAGGAAATAAAAGAACGCCTGGAGCGCAAAGAGCAGGTCATGGTGCTGCTCAACCGGCGCGGCTACTCGCCGGTGGTGCTCTGCCGAACGTGCGGCAAGACGCTTGAGTGCAAGAACTGCGCGATCGCCATGACGCACCACAAACGCTCGCGGCGCATGGAGTGCCACTACTGCGGCTACACCGCTCCGGTGCCAAAGGCCTGCGTGCACTGCGGCAGCGAGTACGTTTATTTTCTGGGGACGGGATCGGAAAAGCTGGAAGAACTGTTGCACGGCATGTTTCCGCAGGCGCGCATTGCGCGGCTGGATCGCGATACGGTGCGAGGGCGCGACGACTTTGAGCGGGCGCTGAATGCGCTGAACGAAGGCGAGCTTGATCTGCTGGTGGGCACGCAGATGATCGCCAAGGGGCATGACATTCACGGGGTCACGCTGGTCGGCGTGGTCGGCGCGGACATGGCGCTGGGCATGCCGGACTTTCGCGCCGCGGAACGCACTTTTCAATTGCTGACGCAGGTCGCGGGGCGTGCGGGACGCGGGAGCACGCCGGGCAAAGTCGTTCTGCAGACTTACTTTCAGGAACACTACGCGGTGCAATACGCGGCGCGGCATGACTTCATCGGCTTCTACGAAAAAGAATTGCAGTTCAGAAAATGGATGCACTATCCGCCTTACAGCGCTCTGGCCAATGTGCTGGTGCGCAGCAACAAACTGGACGAGGCCCTGCAATGGTCGGGCCTGCTGGGCAAGTGGTTCGAGAAGACGCGGCATGAAGGGATTCGGGTGCTGGGCCCGGCGGCCGCGCCCATCCTGCGGCTGAAGCAGGATTATCGTTATCACTTTGTGCTGAAGTCGGACAGCCGGGAGAAATTGAATGCGCTGCTAAGATCGATGCTCGTCTATGTAGTGCGGGAAAAGATTCCGCGGACGCAGGTTGTGGTCGATGTGGATGCGTTGTGGTTGATGTAGAAGCCGTCAGCACTCAGCAGGCAGCCGTCAGCAATCTCTAAACCCTCGTCATTCCGAGCCAGGTTTATCGGCGAGGGATCTGCTTTGTGGCCAACTACATTGGGTTTCATGGACTGTCGACCATCCCGCTCTATCAGCATGCGTGATCGTTGAGTCCGTCGAGTCTTCGTGGCTTGCAACCATCGCATGAAGAATCCGACGTCCATTTAATGATGAAATCTGGCCAGCCATAGATTTGCCCATTCGTCAGCGAGAGCCCGCGTAGCCATTCTACGAATTCGTCACAATATGGAGCGTTTGAATCGCTTCTGTGCCCCTGGGTCTGGTGAACGATGGAATGAAGGCCAAGAGGAAGCTCGATAGCGCGGCTACCGAAATAGTAGAAATCCCAGGAAAGTAATGCGTTCTCCCCGCTCAGGTCAGTCTCCATATTCTCCCGCTTATGCACGCTGGGGCGCTGAATCACCCGACCGCCGGAATAGTCGTAAATGCAGTCGCCCAAGCGCTCCGAAAGATCGGGACTCTGAACGTTTGGTATCCGATCCGGCCACCTCTCACGAGCTTGCCGGTCATAGTCCTCTAGCGAAACGACCTCTTCAACTCGCATCGCGTAGACCAGACGGTTGCTAAGATCTCCACTCTGAGAATGCTTTGCCCCTAGCCCTGCGATCCAGTCCCCTTTTGCGGCCACGCGGCGAATGCCCGGCTTGCAAATGGCAAGCGAGCACATGCCGCGAAATGGATTAGGAGCGGCGCCATCATCGATCGGAATCGTGTAGGTGAAAAGGCGTGGCATGTCTGTATTGATCCTTTCGCCTGAGTTGAGATTGCGCCATGCTAACCCATGGGTCGCCTCGCGTTCTGAAGTTCCTAAGGCCTGGCATTGAAGATTACGCCGCGCTTACTCTCTTGCGGGGCGAGGGCGAGAACGCCCTCGCGACAGCCGGCGAGACGCCGGCGCTACGGGGATAGGGCTTTGCTTTTTAGGAATTCGCGGACTACCTCTTTCACGTCGCGGTGCTGCGCGTCGACCGCGTAGTTCAGGGTGCGCATGTCTTGATCCGAGATTTTATCTACGAGGGCGTCCATGGCGGGTTTTAGTTCGGGATGCAGCTTCAACGCCTCTTCGCGAATGACCGGGACGGCTTCATACGGTGGAAAGTAATGTCGATCATCCCCTAAAACGTACAAATCCAGCGCAGAGATTAGGCCATCCGTCGTGTTGCCGGCGATTAGGTCTAGTTGTTTGTCTTTCAGGGCGCGGGTTAACAGGCCGAGATCCATGATTCTCGGCGGGGCGGCGAAGCGCAGGCCATAAGTGGCGGCTAGGCCTTTGTAGCCGTCGGGGCGTTCCATGAATTCGTAGCCGAATCCGGCGCGCCATTTCGGAGTGTACTCCGCGGCTTGTGAGATGGTTTTCAGGTTCAGGCGGCGGGCGTCTTCGCCGCGGATCTCTATGGCGAAAGTGTCGTTGAAGCCTAACGGCGGGCCTACTGCCAGGTCGAATCTACTTGCGTATTCTTGTTTCACTTTTTCGTAGACTGGGTCTTCACTCTTGCTCGCTTCGCTTCGCTGGACAGCCGAGGCGGCTGTCGCCACGTTTTCTTTTAGGATGGCGGTTAGGGCGGTGCCGGTGTATTCCGGATAGATATCGATGCGGCCCGCAAGGATGGCCTGGTGGCAGATGTAGCTGCCGGCTAGGTAGAAACGGCGCTCGACGGGGAGGCGGGTGTGATTTTCGATTTGCTGGGCGATGAGTTCACCGAGGATGAGGGACTCGGTGAAGTTTTTGGAGCCGACTACGATGCGGGAGTTGCGCGAGGGGCCGCAGGACGTTAGGAGGAGCGTCGCGGCTAGGATTAGTGGGATGCGCATGTTGTCGGGAGCAAAACCTCAGCGGCTGAAGCCGGAATTCGTTCGATGATCTAATCGCAGCGCTGAAGCGCTGCGCCACCCAAACGCAAAGGCTATCTCAAAATCCAAGCCGTGATATGACAGCTCCAATCGTGATAGGGATCCTTCGACTGCGCGGAGCGTCGCTTCGCGAAGTTCCCGCCATGCTCAGGATGACAAACTATCGCGGGCTAAGGCGTTTCTCGAGCCAGCCTAAGCTTACATCGGCGAGTAGGGCTAGCACTGCGGCTGGAATCGCACCGGCCAGGATTACGGAATTGTTGACCATGGCCAGGCCACGGAAAATGTATTCGCCGAGGCCGCCGGCTCCGATGGCAGCGGCGATGGTGGCCAGGCCTATTGAGATGACAACGGCTACGCGGACGCCGGCGATGATCACGCCTGTGGCCAGCGGGAGTTGGACTTGCCAGAGAAGTTGATTGGCGGTCATGCCCATGCCGCGTCCGGCTTCGACGATGGCCGGGTCCACGCCCTTGATGCCGGTGTAGGTGTTGCGGATGAGCGGCAGCAGGGCGTAGAGCAGCAGTGCGAGGATGGCCAGGCGGTCAGCGCGGGCGCCGATCCATGGGGCGGGAAGAAGGAATCCGAAGAGCGCCAAGCTGGGGATGGTTTGGATGATATTGGCGCCGCCAAGAATAGGCTTGTTGAGCGCGGGCCAGCGGGCGATCAGGATGCCCAGGGGAATTCCGATTAGGACGGCTAGAACTGTGGAGACGCCCACTAGCCAGAGATGCTCTAGGGTTAGTTCGAAGACTTCGGTGCGATTTTGCAGGATAAATTGGACTACGTTCATTTGGCCTCACCTCAGGCGCTGAAGCGCCTCTTTTCTCGTGCGAAATAACGGCACGACCAAAAGTCGTGCCCTTCCTCAAAGCAGCGAGGGCGCGCTGCCCTCACGACAGCCGGCGTGACGCCCGCGCTACGGAACACCGAAAGCCGCTACATAGGCGGCTACGAGAGGATCGGGGGAACGGGTGAATTGGTCCGCGGGAACGACCGTGACCAGGTAGCCGGATTCCATGAGCGCGATGCGGGTGCCGAGCAGGAGAGCCTCGCGTAGATCGTGGGTCACGAAAACTACTGTCTTCTTTAGCCTAGACTGCAGGTCGCGGAATTCTTTTTGTAGCTCGGCGCGGGTGATGGGATCGAGCGCGCCGAAGGGTTCGTCCATCAGGAGAATGGGCGGATCGGCGGCCAGGGCGCGGGCCACGCCAACTCGCTGGCGCTGTCCGCCGGAGAGTTCGCGTGGATAGCGCGTGGAGAGGTTTGGGTCCAGGCCTACCAATCGCATGAGTTCTTCAACCCTTTGTTGGATTTTGTCTGCGGGCCAGTGTTCGATCTGCGGGACGACCGCGATGTTGCGGGCGACCGTGAAATGCGGGAACAAACCGACCTCCTGAATGGCGTAACCGATGGAGCGGCGCAAGCGGATGGGGTCCCAGCCTTTCGTGGGGCGGCCGCTCACTTTTATTTCGCCCGCGGTGGGGACTAGCAGGTGATTGATCAGCTTTAGTGTTGTGGTCTTGCCGGAGCCGCTGCGGCCTAGCAACACTAGAGTTTCGCCTTCGTGGACTTCCAGATTCAGATTGCGCAGCAAGTCGTGGCCGTTTTCCAGGCGGTAGGACACGTTGCGGAATTCTATGGCGTGATGGTTCGACACAGAGCGATTTAACCACAGGGGGCGCAGGAGGGCACAGGGGGAATGCGGTTTATCCCTCGAGATAAGAGGCTGTAGGCAGGCCGGTTATGCGGATTCCGGCGTGCGCTTTGTGGCGGATGTTCAGGGCGATGAGCAGCGCGGTGATTTGTTCTACGATGCGGGCGTTTTCCAGCTTTCCGCCGTCGATGGCGCGGATGCCGGGGATTTTGGCGGCTAGAGCTTGCACGAGTTGAGTGGAAGCGGGATCGTCGCTGCACACGATGATGTCGCAGTCGACGGGGCCGTCGGCAGTGAGGAGCTCGGCTGACGCGTTGTGGAAGGCGGCGACGACCGTGACTCCTTTGGGAACCAGTTCAGCGGTTTCCTGCGCGGCGGAGCCTTGCCAGACGCCGAGGGTGCGGGTGGAGCGGCCGCCCACGCTCGAAGCCAGAGGGACGGTGGTGTCGACGACGACTGCGTTTGGTCGAAACCCGGACTTTAGTTGTTTGAGCAGTACTGCGTGCGCTTCGAAGGGAACGGTCAGCACGACGATATCGGCGACGGCGCAAGCGGCGGAGTTTTCTGCGCCGGAGACTTGGGCTTGCGGGCCGACTTTGGATTTGATCTTTTCGGCGGCGGCCTGGGCGCGTTGCGGGTCTCGCGAGCCGATGATGACGGTTTCTCCGGCTTGCGCCCAGCGGAGGGCGAGGCCGAAGCCTTCGGCACCGGTCCCGCCCAGGACGGCGATGGGGCGGGTCATATCTACGCAAACTCCGGTTCCAGGGATCGCTCGATGGTGAAAGGCTCCGGTTGCTGTTTGATGGTGATGCGGGTGTAAGGAGTGTTGCGTTCGGCGGGGATGCGGCCGGTTTCAAGGATCATGGCTTGAAAATCCTTCGGGCTGGTGTATTGGCCGGCCGTGGCGCCGGCTTCGCGGGAAATATTCTCTTCCATCAGGGTGCCGCCGTAGTCGTTGGCACCGGCGTGCAAGCAGAGTTGCGAGAGTTTCTTGTTCAACTTCACCCACGAAACCTGAATGTTGTTGATCGAGCCGGCGAGCAGGACGCGGGCGAGCGCGTGAACTTTCAGGTGCTCAGCCACAGTTGGGCCGGAGCGCGCGAGGCCTTGCTGGAAGAGCAATGTGTTTTGATGCACGAAGCCGAGGGGGACAAATTCTGTGAAGCCTTCGGTTTCGGATTGGATTTCGCGAAGCAAATCGAGCTGATTGACCCAGTGGACGGGGGTTTCGCAGTGTCCGTACATCATGGTGGAGGTAGTGCGGATGCCGCAGCGATGGGCGGTGCGAATGACATCGGCCCATTGCGCGGCGGAGACCTTGTTGCGCGATAGGGTGAAGCGGACTTCGTCGTCGAGAATTTCGGCGGCGGTGCCGGGGAGGGTATCGAGGCCGTTCTCTTTCAGCATGAGCAGGTACTCCTCCAGCGGCATGCCGGTAAGTTCGATGCCGTAGACGATCTCCATCGGCGAGAAGGCGTGAATGTGCATGCGCGGACACACGCCTTTCACGGCTCGGAGGATGTCGCGATAGTAAAAAGCTGGGAGGCCGTGCGGCAGGCCGCCTTGGATGCAGACTTCGGTGGCGCCGATGGACCAGGCTTCGATCGCTTTCTGGGCGACCTGTTCCGGGCTTAGGAAATAAGTGTCGGATTCGCGGGGGCCGCGGCTGAAGGCGCAAAACTTGCAACCGATGAAACAGATGTTGGTGAAATTGATGTTGCGGTTGACGACGTAGGTGACCAGATTTCCGACCAACTCGCGGCGCAGGGTGTCGGCGGCAACTAGTAGGCCAAGGAGGTCGTCGGCTTCGGCGTGCGCTAGTAGAAGGCGCTCTTCTCGGGAAAGCACCGCGCCATCTTGCGCTTCCAGCAGCTTCTCTAACGCTTCGCGTGAGGCGGGGGTTAGATGCGGGGCAACATCTGACCATTCTAAGCTGAGGAAGTTTTCTAGTTCGGAATCTGGCAGCACGCGCGACATTTCAATCCCCACTTTCTCTATAGGTGCGCGGGCGAGACGCCCTCGCGACAGCCGGTTAGCCTGCCCACAGCGAAGTCGGAGGGCCGGCGCTACAGGAATCTGATCAACGGAACAAGTCCATTTTAGCCGGACGGAGCAGTTCGCGGACATTGCCTCGCGCCCTTTCGTACGGGAATCCACGAATTACGCACGCGGGAGTACCAGATAGCTTGCCGCATACCAGGCCGGCGGCGCAAGCCAGTTCGTCGGCGACTGCTTCGATGCTGGCCTGCAGTTTGTAGCCGTGCGGGTCGCGGCGTCCGCGGTAATCGTGCAGCGGCTTCATCCCAGCGATACCGATAGCAACTTCAGTAAGGCCTTCCCGCCAGGGGCGGCCGAAACTGTCAGAAATGATTATAGGGATGTGGAGCTTCAGGCGCTTCTTCAATTTGCGATGGATGTGGGCCGCCGAGCGGTCGGCGTCTTTGGGCAGCAGAAGAGCGTGACGGCCGCCGTTAACGTTGGATGCGTCCACGCCGCTGTTGGCGCAGATGAATCCATGCTTTGTTTCCGTGATGAGCACGCCGCGTTTTCGGCGCACGATGCGGGCGGCTTGCGACAACGCGACTTCGTTTACGCGGGCGTCAAGGCTATAGCGGCGGGCCCAGGTTTGCGATGCTCGCGACGGTTTGATCTTGGCCAGCTCCACCAATTGCCCTTCGGCCTTGGAGACGATTTTGTGCTTAATCACGACGATGTCACCCGGCATCAATGACATTTTGTGATGCTTCAACGAGCTGAGGAGTTTTTCCGCGAGCGAGTCGCCGGGAGCAATTTCATCCGCGAAAGGAATGGGGAAAATCTGAAGTGCTTGGGGAGGAGTGGGCATTATTTGGTGACCGCTTGTGGCAGTGCCGCGAAGCCCCATCGGCGGGCCATGCGCTGCGAGCGGGTATCGCCGCGGGCGATTGCCAGCTGGTGAAGTTCCGCTGGGTTGTCGACGTCGAGCGCAATACCGGGTAGCTGAAGGACGACGCAGGGTTTCTGTGTGGCCTGCGCAGCGGCAAGGTGGGGTTTGAAGCTGTCATTGCCGAAACGCAGGGGAAACAATGCAGCGGGACGGCGCAAGACGGCGTTGGTGCCGCGGCCGTCGGCGGCGGGAACGAGCACAGACCCTTCGGGTGGAGCGGCTTGGAGGATGGTTTCCAGTTCTGGCACGGTGATCAGCGGAATGTCGCCAGGAATGACTAGCGTGTAGTCGACTCCTCGCGATAGACAGACCTGGGTTGCCATTTCGATGGCATCGGTTTCGCTGCGATTGGCGGTGTCGGGGATGATCTCGAAGTCGAACTGATTGGCCAGATCAAGGGCGAAGGGGTCAGTGGTGACGAGCGAGACGGCGGGGCGCCCTTTCCATGTGCCGAGAGTTTCGAGAACGTCGTAGAGCATGGCATGGGCCAGCTCGGTGCGCGATTCTTGATCGAGCATGGCGGCCAGGCGTTGTTTGGCATTGGCGAGAATTTTGACGGGGATGAGAATCATGGACGTTTGGTTTTGTCGCGATCGCGCGATGTGCTCGTTTCTCCATTCTGTCCGCACGCGCAATCGTAGAGACGCAGCTAGCTACGTCTCTACAGCCGCTTCGCGGCTGATCTCCGCTGCCAGGCACGAAAGCACGGTTCGGGCTAATTCAACTTTGTCATTCGCAGATTTCATGATCGTATTGGTCCAGCGCATTTTCACGCGCGACTGCCTCAACTCCTCTGTCGCATTCCTGTCGGCCACGTCGGCGATTAGAAGATCAAGAAAATCCTCATAGGCTTGGGCCACGCCGGCGATTGAAACCGGCAGCCCTTGCGAGGCCAGCAATGCGCCGGCTGGGCCGGACACAGCGGCTCCGCTGACAATTGGGCTAATCGCAGCGACTGGCGCCGACGTCCTACATAGCGCTTCGCGAATGCCGGGAACGGCAAGAATCGGGCCGATGCTGGTGATGGGGTTGCTGGGCGCCAGGATCACGGTAGTGGCGGAAAGCAGAGCATCGACCACGCCGGGCGCGGGCGCGGCGGTTTCGGCACCGGCAAAACGCACGGAGATCACCGGGTCGCGGAAGTGCCGTTGTACAAAATATTCTTCGAAGCTGAGGTCGCTAGCCGGGGTTTGCACTCGAGTTTCAATGCGGTCGTTGCTCATGGGAAGAATGCGTGCGGTGACGCCGAATCTGGCGGCAATTTCGGCGGTCGCTTCGCTGAGAGTATTGCCTTCTTGGATGAGTTGGGTGCGAAGGAGGTGAGTGGCCAGGTCGCGGTCGCCGATCTGGAACCAAGCCGGTTGCCCTAATCGCGCCATCATCTGCAGGCATTGAAAAGTGTCATCCTGCACGCCCCAGCCGCGGTCTTTATTTAGCAAATCCGCCAACACATACGTAATGGAATCGAGGTCGGGCGAAACCCGCAGGCCCCACCACTCCAGATCGTCGGCGGTGTTCACGATGAAAGTGAGTTGTTCCGGAGGAACAGCTCGCCGCAGGCCGTCCACGAACTTAGCGCCGCCGGTGCCGCCGGTGAGCACGACGATTTTGTTTTCGCTGCTCATGCATTCGTTGTTGTTCGCGCGTAGCCGTTGGCGCCGGCGGCCGTCTTGAGCCTCTCGGCGAGCAAGCCAGGCTGCTTCGCGGCCGCGGGCAGGAACTCGGGGTAAACCGGCAGGCGCTGGCGCAGGCCAAATCCTTTGGCTTCGGTTCGCCGCTGCAGTTGATCGAGATGCGGCCAGGGTTTTTCCGGATTGATGAAGTCCGGCGTCAAGGGCGAAACACCACCCCAGTCGTTGATTCCCGCGTCGAGTAAGTCTTCATAGTTTTCGGCTGAAAGATTCGGCGGCGCCTGGATGTTCACATCCGGCATAAGCAAGCGCGCAACCGCGACCGTGCGCAACATTTCGCCATGAGATGGTTCCGGCCAATCGCGCATGGGGATGTTGGCTTTGACGCGGAAGTTCTGGACGATGACTTCCTGGATATGCCCGTAGCGCTGATTCAGGTCGCGGATGGCCACGAGTGTGTCTACGCGGTCTTCGAGCGTCTCGCCAATTCCCATCAGCAGGCCGGTGGTGAACGGGACATTCTGCTTGCCGGCATCTTCGATGGTGCGCAGGCGTTTGGCGGGGGATTTGTCGGGTGCATCGTCGTGCGCCGCGCCCGATTGCAGCAGAGAAGCGTTCGTCGTCTCCAGCATCAGGCCTATGCTGGGCGAGACCGCGGCTAGGCGAGTGATCCATTCCGCGCTCAGCAATCCCGGGTTAGGGTGCGGCAGCAACGAGGTTTCGCGCAGCACCAGCTCGCACATGGCTTCCAGATATTGCAGGGTCGAGTTATATCCCAGGCGATGGAGGGTTTCCCGCATTTCCGGGAAAAGCAGCTCGGGTTTGTCGCCTAGGCTGAATAAGGCTTCGGTACATCCTAATTTCTGGCCGTCGCGCGCGACTTGCAGAACCTCATCAGGGGTCATGGTGTGGGCGCCGGGATCGCCGGGATCGCGCCGGAAAGTACAATAGCCGCAATAATCGCGGCAAAGATTGGTCAGCGGGATGAAAACCTTGCGCGAGTAGGTAATGACATCCGGCTTGAAGCGCTGCTTGGCAGCCAGGGCGGCCGAGAGCAACGCGGGGAGATCAACGTCGGGCACGCGAATCAGCTCATAGGCTTGCTCGCGGGATAGGGGAATGCCGGCGCGAGAGGCGTTCAGGCAGGAAGGCGACGGCTGGGTTTGCGCTAGCAGCAAGGTGGTCTTCTCCAGAATCGGGTACGTCAAAATCATACATTAGCGCGGCTTTTGGCATTCCTGATTGCACGGCCAAGACTAATGACCACAGGGGGCAAAGGGAACACAAGGCGGCGGGCTTTCCCTTGGACATGGTTGTCGTGTTAGAACTTTGGTGCACATGAGCGCGACCCCGGCAGAATTCCGCAAGGCGATGGGCTGTTTTGCCACGGGAGTCACCGTGATTACGGTCGATTTTGAAGGCGAGATCCACGGGATGACGGCCAATGCCTTCGCATCAGTTTCGCTCGAACCGCAGCTGGTACTGGTCTGCGTGGATCAGCGGGCGCGGACCCATGCACACCTTCACGCCAAGAAACGCTTCGGGGTGAATGTCCTGGCGGACGACCAGCGCGAGGTCTCCGAACACTACGCTCGTCCGGCGGGCACGTATGACCCGGCAGGAGTGAATGTGGGGGTGCACTTTGAGCGCACCGCGCACGGCACTCCCATTCTGCACGGGGCGCTGGCCTATCTCGAGTGCCGCTTGCACAGCGTGCAAGATGCCGGCGATCACACGATTTTTATCGCCGAGGTGGAAGATGTGGTGGTGCGGGCGGGGAACCCGCTGCTCTATTTCCGCGGGCAGTACCGGGCCATCAAGCCGTAACTTTCCGGGCAAAAACGCATCTAATGTACAGATTAACGAGGTGACGGATATCCATGGTTGAAAAAGTAACCAAGACCGACGAGGAATGGCGGAAGCAACTAACGCCCGAGCAGTATCAGGTGGCGCGGAAAGCCGGAACCGAGCCGGCGTTCACGGGAAAGTACTGGAAAACGAAGGAAGCGGGCACGTTTACCTGCGCGTGCTGTGGACAGCCGCTGTTCAGCTCCGAGACCAAGTTCGATTCGGGCACGGGCTGGCCGAGTTTCTACCAGCCGCTTGACCCCAGTGCGGTGGAAACCCACACGGATCGCACCTACGGGATGACCCGAACCGAAGCCCGCTGCGCTCGCTGCGACGCTCACCTGGGGCATGTCTTCGAGGATGGACCGGTTCCCACCGGCCTGCGCTATTGCATGAACTCGGCGGCGCTGGACCTTAAGCCGGCAGGCGCGAAACCTGAGACAAAGAAATAACGAAAAGAAATAGGGCGCGCTTTTTAGGGCGCGCCCGGCTGGTGTTGGCGACGGAGGGAAGGAAAACTCTAGGCGCCGACGGTGGCTGCCTTGGGCTGATCTGCCAGCGATTTGGGTGGTTCGTGTTTCGACTGGCTCTGGCTTTGTGATCGGTCGCCTTTGGCCTCAACGGCGCGAACTTGCACGCTGCCTTTCAGGATGGCTCCATCTTCCACGCTAATGCGTTGCGTGGCAACGTCGCCGGTGAGCGAGCCTTCGCCGCGAATGTCCAGGCGATCGCTGCATTGGATGTTGCCCTTCACCTTACCCATGATGACAACTTCCCGGGCAATGATGTTGGCGGTGACGCTGCCGTTGCGTCCAACGGTTACGCGGTGATCGGCCACGCTGATGCTGCCTTCGATCTGGCCGTCGATGTAGAGCGACTCCGCGCCCGTGAGTTCGCCCTTAATCACAAGGGAACGGCCGATGGTGGCTTGCTCCACCGGTGAGCCCGCCCCGCTCAGAGGTGCGAACGAAGTGGGACTCGGTGGGGTTTGGGATTTCTGATTGTCAGAGGAATGCAACATTATGGCACCGGCCTTTCGGAGGTCCGTGCGGTTTGCACCCTAGGCGCTACCGCATGCGGCGGATATACGTCTTTGGTCACTCTACGTCTTTAATATCGCACCGACCGCGCCAACTGAGGAGGTTACGGAAGAACAGGCCCGTGTGATGAGGGGCGCAACGCCATCTGGCGACGGCTTCCGCACACTGCCTTGAGGCCTTAAGACTGAAGGGCTTGCGTAAGCTCCTCCCACTGCGCCAGTCGCGCCTGCAGGCTGGCCCGGCGGGTGGTCAGTTCATGGGACAGGCGGGCGGTTTCTTCCGCGCTGACATAGCTTTGCAGGGACGCCTCGCAAGCGGCGATCGCGGCTTCCAGGCTGCCGATTTCCGCTTCCAGTCCCTGGAGTTGTTCTTCCAGTTGCTTGCGTTTGATGGGGTTCAGGCGTCTTTGGGGTGTGGCGTTTTCGGTGCCGTTGGCTTTTTCGCGCGAAAGTGGCACTGCCTCAAGAATGCTGGAGACTTCGGCGCTGCGGATTTGCTCTGGCCCTCCCTGCTTGCGCCAGAGATAGTCTTCGTAGTTTCCCGGGTAGATTTCCACTTTCCCGCCACCGATTTCGAATATCCGCGTGGCCAGCTTGTCGATGAAGTAGCGGTCGTGCGACACCAGGACCACCGTGCCGGTGTAGCCGGCCAAGGACTCCAGCAAAATGTCTTTGGCCCGCATGTCGAGGTGGTTGGTGGGCTCGTCGAGCAGCAGGAAGTTGGCCGGATGCAGCAGCATGCGCAGCAAAGCATAACGGTTGCGCTCCCCGCCGGAGAGCACGCCGAGGCGTTTGAATACATCATCGGCGGAAAACAGGAAGCAGCCGAGCAGGCTGCGCAACTCGGTTTGCGTGGATTTGGGAGACAGATCGCCGAGATCGTCGAGAATGCGCGCATTCGGATTGAGTTCCTTGTACTGATCCTGGGCAAAGTAGTCGGACTGCACATTGTGGCCGAGGTGGCATTCTCCCGTGGTGAGCGGCTCCTTTCCGGCCAGCAGCTTGATTAGCGTTGACTTGCCTGCGCCATTGACTCCCACCAAGGCGACGCGGTCACCGCGCTCGATCACGAAGCTTACGTCGCCGAAAACCTGTTTCTCGCCATAGGCCTTGGCCACATCCGCCAATTCGGCCACTATGCGCCCGCTCGGTTTGGGCTGCGGAAAAGAAAAATGGATGGTCTTCTCTTCCTCGGGTATCTCAATGCGCTCGATTTTTTCCAGTTCTTTGATGCGGCTCTGCACCTGCTTGGCTTTGGTCGCCTGGTAGCGGAAGCGGTTGATGAACACTTCCAGCTGCTCGATGCGCTCGCGCTGGTTGCGGTAAGCGGCTTCGATCTGCTCGCGGCGCTGCGTCTTTTGCGCCAGATATTTGTCGTAGTTGCCGCTGTAAAAGTGAATGCGCTTGTTCCAGATCTCCACCGTCTTGTTGACCGTCACATCCAGAAAGTAACGGTCGTGCGAAATCAGCACGTAGGCGTAGGGATAGTGGGCGAGATAGTCTTCCAGCCAGTTGCGGGCTTCGAGGTCGAGATGGTTGGTGGGTTCGTCGAGCAGCAACAGATTGGGCTTCTGCAAGAGGAGCTTAGCCAGCGCCAAACGCATCTGCCAGCCGCCGGAAAATTCTTCGGTCTGGCGGTTCCAGTCGTCCTTGCCAAAGCCCAGGCCAGCAAGCACGGTCCCGACTTGCGAATCGAGCGCATACCCATCCCGCGTCTGGAATTCGTGCTGGATGCGGTGGTAGCGCTCGGCGATCTGCCCGTATTCCGCCGACGCGTGGTCCACTTCCGACATGCGCGCGGTCAGCGCTTCCATCTCCGGTTCCATGGCACGGAGATCGTCGAAGACCGACATGCACTCGGCAAACACGCTGCGGCCGGAGAGCGAAAGTCCATCCTGCGGAAGATAGCCGAAGGTCGTGCCCTTGGCGACGCTGATGGTACCGTAGTCGAGGGTCTCCATCCCGCCGAGAATCTTGAGCAGCGTGGATTTGCCGGTGCCATTCGCGCCCACCAAGCCGACTCGGTCCTTGGGCGTGATCAGCCAGTCGGCTCCCTCGAAAAGGAGCTTGTGGCCGTAACGTTTTCCGGCGGCGGAAAGCTGAATCATGGGCTGGGATTATCATATCGTGCGGAGCGGACACTCCTGTCCGCCAAGGCCTGCGGCGTTGGGGATGTGTGGGGAATTAAAGGATGCTTGATTCAAGGGTTCGCGCCAGCACTCGGGCAGGAGTGCCCGCTCTACACGATTCTTGAGGATCGTCGTGTTACCGCGCCACTAGAGTTTTCGCCGCGTGAATCTGCTCCAGCGCCCGGTCCACCACCGCGTGCAGCTCGCGCGCATACTTCACTTCGCGGCCTTTGGCCAAAATCCGCTTGGCCTCGTCCGGCGAAAACCACGTGGGGTTGCGCATTCCCTCGGGCGGATGGCCCGCGTGCATGACTTCCATTAGGAATGCCTTGACCACAAACTCCTGCACGCCTGGCGGCTTCCAGAAAACTCCCTTGGAATGAATATAGAGATGGAAATGCCGCGGCTCAATGTGGCCGCGCGCGCCCGCCTCTTCCCAGGCTTCACGGTCGGCCGCCTGGCTGTGCGAGAGAGACGCCGCCGGATCGCCTTTGGGAAAAGTCCACTTGTGGCCGCCGTTGGTGTTCACCAGCAGAAACTCCACCGAAGATCCGCGCCAGCGATAGCAGACCGCCGCTACCTGCAGCGGCAGAGCCGATCGCGATAAACTGCGCATCCCCATGACCAGGGCCTCCGCGGAGCCTTTCCCAAGGTTCATGATAGTTCGAGAATATTGCAGGAATGTTAAAGTGCAGCGAAAAAGGTGCATCTCAGGGGTTACCAAAGGGAGCAAGGACTTCCCGACCGAAGCCCGCAACATGAACGAACTATTCCGCGCCGCCGGCGGCCGCCGGAAGAGTCGGCGTTTGGCTCTCCTCCGGACTGGCCGAAGTATCCAGATGAATGAGCGGCGGGTTCTGCGACGGCCGCGTGTGCAGGCCGCATTCCGTCTTCTGCATCCCCGACCAGCGCCCGGCCCGGGGATCCTCGCCCGGCCGCACCGCGCGCGTGCAATGGGTGCAGCCGATGCTCGGATAATTGCGGTCATGCAGCGCATTGTACGGAACCTTGTGGCGGCGAATGTAGGTCCACACTTGTTCCGAAGTCCAATCCGCTAGCGGATTGATCTTAACCAACTGGAACTTCTCATCCCATTCCACTTTGCGAGCCTGAGCGCGGACCGAAGTCTGGTCGCGGCGGATAGAGGTAATCCAGGCTTTCAGTTCGGAGAGCTTCTTGCGCAACGGCTCGACCTTGCGAATGCTGCAGCACAGATCGGGATTGCGGCTCCACAGCGCTGGACCCTGTACTCGTTCCTGCTCTTCCGGCGTAAGCGCCGAGAACACGCGCTCCACGCTGACGCCGTAGTGCCGTTCCACCCGGTCAATCAGGTCATACGTTTCCGGAAAAAGGAATTCGGTGTCGCCGATGAAAATATTCATGGCAGGATTGACGCGGGTCGCGATGTCAATCAGCACCAGGCCCTCGGCGCCGAAAGCCGAGGCCATGGCCACGTCGTTTTTGAACGTCGAAAAAGCCCAGCGGAGGGTTTCCTCGGGCTTCCATTTTTCGGACAACGTTTGTATGTGTTCCAGGGTGTCCTTCACTCGGATCGCTCCTCGTTTCCCGAATCGGCGGGAGCTTGCTCTTGCGACAACGAAATAAGGTCCTCGCTCTGCCCCTCGGCCCAGGAAAACCGCTGCCGCAGAGATGTGTGGTCCGCGAAGCGCACCACTTCTCCAACCACCAACAGCGTTGGCGCCGGCAAACGGGGAGACTGGGAAAGGAATTCCAGGGTGGTGCGGTGAACCGCTTCCTCGGCCGACGCGGCCTTGGAAATGATTGCGCACGGAGTAGATGCCGTGAGCCCTGCCGCCTGCAGCCCACGCGCGGTGTTTTCGTAGTGGTAGCCGGGCATGTACACCACCACAGTCGCATCGGGCGGCAAAGACGCCGGCCAGTCGCCCGGCCGTGTGCTTCCCGTAGCGCCGGGGTCCGTAGCGCCGGCGTCTCGCCGGCTGTCGTGCGGGCGTCCCGCCCGCACAGCGGGAAAGCCGGTTGCTTCCGAATCTTGGTTCTCCGAATAATGTCCAGTAAGAATTACCAAAGCCGAAGCCAGCGCACGATGCGTCAGCGGAATCTGCGCCGCCGCCGCCGCGGCCATCGCCGCAGTCACGCCCGAAACAATTTCGAATTCAATCCCCGCCTGGCGCAGCGCCCCAATCTCTTCTCCGGCACGGCCAAACAGAAGTGGGTCTCCGCCTTTCAAGCGGACGACTTGCAGCCCAAGCAGTGCGAACTGAATCAGCAGCGCGTTGATTTCTTCCTGTCGGACGCTCTTTTTCCCGCAGCGCTTGCCAACCGCGCGAAGCTGCGCGCTCTTCGGAACCAGCCCGAGGATTTCCGCTCCGATCAATTCGTCGTGCAGCACGACATCGGCTGTCTTCAACACTCGCAGCGCTTTCAGCGTAAGCAGCTCAGGATCGCCCGGCCCCGCGCCCACCAGAAATACCTTACCCTTCATGAAGTCTCTCCCTTGGCCGCCGATGCCGCCGCAAAAGCTTCGCGGCTGGCCAATTCATGAAGCAGTTTTCGGCGAGCTTCCGGGTCAAGATCGCGCGAAAACAGTTGTTCTCGCGCCGTTCCCAGTTGTTCCACCCATCCGGCATATTCCGGCCCGAACTGTTCTTCCAATTCGCGGCGCAGCCGCTGGGCAAGCGCCGGGCTTAGCCCCGCGGTCGAAATCGCCAACTGCAGCGCGCCCCGGCGCACCACCGCGGGGTAATAAAAATCGCAATGTTCCGGATCGTCCACCGCGTTGCACAAGATGCCGCGCCGCCGCGCCTCCCGGAATACGATTCCATTCAGATCGCTGGAGGAAGTCGCGGCGATTACCAGGAAGACGCCATCAAGGTCGCCGGGCTTGAAGGGGCGCCGCTCCCAGGTGATCCTGCCCGCACCAGCCCACTCGGAAATCGCGTGGTTGGCTTCTGGCGCGACCACGCGAACCGTCGCTCCCGCCTCCAGCAAGCCGGGAATTTTCGACTCGGCAATGCGGCCCGCGCCTACCACCAGGCAGTCGCGCCCGGCCAGCTTTACAAACATGGGGAACAAGCTGCTGGCTTGGTTTGTCTGGTCGCCGCTGGCTTGTCCCTCGGGCACGAGCGCCGTATTTGCGTCTTGATTTGCCATAAAAAAACCCACCGCCAGTCTTCTGCTGGCGGTGGGCGATGATTGCTGTTTTGTTTAGGTAATTCCTAAGTCAGCATCCTCCCCGCGCCAGGCACACACATACAACAACAGGTACAACAGAGACAGCGGCACTGGCGTGAGGTAAACATGAATTCTTCTTAGGCTAAAGACCAGCGGCAATCTTGTCAAGGAGCAATTCCCGAAGGCGAACGAAATGCGTAGGACTCGGCCCGGCGCCCCAGGTTCGCGCCCTGTTTACCCTCCCAATCCCACAATGCCCAGATTTTGGGGCGCCAACGCGGGAGAAGGTTATTGAGAGCGTCAACCGACTCCTCTGGGATTCTCTCCCGATCCGTGCTCGCCGTTTGCCGCTTTGTTTTCTCAGACTCAGCTGTCATCACAAAAATGTATGCCCGCTTGTGTGATGACGATATGTTCCAATTGGAACATTAGGGGCAAGTGTCCAGACTCACTTCCACGGGCGCCACATCGCTTCCATTCAAGCCAAGAGAAGGCTTGAACGGGCGGGTGGCGCAAGTCCAATCCTGAACAATTGGGTCCTTCCGCCTACGAACTCGCCGTCACCGGATCGGGTTCGCCCTGCGGCCGCGAAATCCCCCGCCGCTTGGCCACAACTTCGCTATACACCGCCAGAATCCGCCGCGCCGAGTCTTCCCAGGAGAACTTCTTGGCTTGCTCATAACAGCGCCGTTTCATTTTCTCGCGCAGATTCTGGTCGGTCAGCACGCGGTGCAGGGCGCGCATGATCTCAAACACATTCTCTGGATTCACCAAAACCGCCGCGTTGCCCACCACCTCGGGCAGGGACGAGGTGTTCGACGCCAGCACCGGCGTGCCGTGCGCCATGGCCTCCAGCGGAGGCAGCCCGAAACCCTCGTATAAAGACGGGAAGACAAAAATTTTGGCCGCGTCGTAAAAAATCCGCAGCACTTCAATGGGAATGAATCCCAGAAAGCGCACATCATTCTGCACCCCGCCGCGGATGACGGTGCGCCGCAGGTCGGGATGCTTGGAAAGCTCGTCGCCGATAATGATCAGCTTCAGCCCCGGATATCTTCCCTCTTTGTCCAACTCCGCCTTCAGGGCGGAGAAAGCCTCGATAATCCGCACCACGTTTTTGTGCGGGCTGATGCGGCCGGCATAGAGCAGAAAAGGATAGTTCACCTGATAACGCTCCGCCAGAAACTGCCGGTCGGCTTCCGAGGCGTGGCCATGCAGAAAGCGTTCGTCGATAGCGTTATAGACGACATCGATGTGGTCCGGCGCAATGCCAAACAGCTTTTCAATTTCGCTTTTCGTGAATTTAGAAACCGCGAAGATGCGTTCGGCTCCCTTCAGCACCTGGCGAGTGAGTTGAAAATGCAGCACGCGCCGCAATCCGGAGCGGTCGTTGGCGCTGGCCATGTGCTCCAGCACGTCGTGCACCGTCATCACATAGGGGCACGGCAGCCGCCTGGGTATCCCGAACAGATGGGGAATATGCACCACATCGCAATCGATCTGCCGAATGGCCGCACGAAACTGTAAATAGCCTCTTGTTGTGGTGTCCGGATCACGCAGCGGAACAGTTCTGAAATTCGGCGGAAGCGGCCCGATTTCCGTGACCTTCTGCGGAGAACCGATCAAGATGTATTCGCTCTCACGGTCCAGTCGGCTCAGCGCCCGGACTACGTTGCGGGTATAAGTGCCGACGCCGAATTCCGTCATCCGCCGGATATCGATGGCTACCTTCACGGGAAGATTTAACCACAAAGGAGGGAAAGATTGTCGGCCGAAGCTATAGATCGCTGCTGAAGGAGATGGATTCGTATCAGGGCATCGCTTCAGCGATGCCGCAGCTTGCCGGCTAACGCTTTACTTTTGTCATTTCGACCGGAGGGAGAAATCTGTTTTCTGACGGTGGGCGGCGAACAGCAGTCCCCCGTCGCCCCGGTCCTCGCAGGACAACGCCGGGTCCTCGCCTACGCCCTCACTTCCGCCTGAGCCCGCGCTCTGCGCTCCGAGTACAGCGGAAATTCCTCCGCCAGTTCCAGAACCTGCCCACGGATTTTCTCCAGCACCGCAGTTTCGTTGCGATGATGCAGCGCTTCGGAAATCCACATCCCGATGCGCTTCATTTCCGCCACTTTCATTCCACGCGTAGTCAAGGCGGGAGTGCCAATGCGGACGCCGCTGGGCTTCAAGGGAGGGTTGACGTCGAAGGGAATCGCATTCTTATTGACGGTGATGCCCGCCACGCCCAGTGCCTTCTCGGCATCGCTGCCCAGCATGCCTTGGGAGAAAACATCGATCAGCATAAGATGAGTGTCGGTGCCGCCGGAAATCACGCGGAAGCCTTCCGCCGCCAGGGTCTCGGCCAAGATCTTGGCGTTGGCGACTACTTGCCGCGCGTAGTCACGAAACTCCGGCTGCGCCGCTTCGAGAAAGCACACAGCTTTTGCGGCAATGATGTGCACCAGCGGTCCGCCTTGCATTCCAGGGAAGACAACCTTATCGATGGCGGGACCAAACTCCGCTTTGGACAAAATCATGCCCGAGCGCGGCCCGCGCAACGTCTTATGCGTGGTCGAAGTCACGATCTGCGCATGGGCCACCGGCGAGGGATGCACCCCGCCAGCTACTAATCCCGCGAAGTGCGCCATATCGACGAGATAGAGCGCGCCAACCTTATCGGCGATCTGCCGCATGCGCGCGAAGTCGATGATGCGCGGATAGGCGCTGCCGCCACCGATAATCATTTTTGGGCGCTCTTTTTCTGCGAGCTTCTCCAGATCGTCGTAGTCGATGGTCTCGGTTTCCTTGGTCACTCCGTAAGGAACAATGCGATAGGTCTTGCCGGAAAAATTCAGATGATGCCCGTGCGTTAGATGGCCACCGTGCGCAAGGTTGAGTCCAAGAATCGTGTCACCCGGCTGCAACACGGCCGCGTAAGCTTCCATGTTGGCCTGCGAGCCGGCGTGCGGCTGCACGTTGGCATGCTCGGCGCCAAAAAGTTTCTTGGCGCGATCCCGCGCTAGGTTTTCGACGACATCGCTGAACTCGCAGCCGCCGTAATAGCGCTTGCGAGGATAGCCCTCGGCATACTTATTGGTGAACACCGAGCCCATGGCTTCGAGCACGGCTTCGCTGACGAAATTCTCGGAGGCAATCAGCTCCAAGCCTTCGTGCTGGCGGCGGGTTTCATTGTCGATGGCCAAAGCCACCTCGGGATCGGTCTCGTAGAGCGGGCGCGACATAGAGGTTGTTTTCATAGTGAGTTCTCAGCTTACAATTTCCAATTTGCCGCTGGCGATCGCAGTTCCACGTGTTCGAGCCGGCCTATCTTTTCCACGCGCCGCTGATGATGGCCTCCGGTAAACGCCGTGTTCAGCCAGCGATCCACGATCTTCGGCGCGGCGCCCTCGTCGAGCACTCGCGCGCCCACCGTCAGCACGTTGGCGTCGTTGTGCTCCCGGCTGAGCTGGGCTTCGACTTCACTGGTGACATGCGCGGCGCGGATTCCGGCGACCTTATTGGCAGCAATCGACATTCCAATGCCCGTGCCGCACACTAGAATTCCGCGATCGGCCCGCCTATCCGCCACCTTTTCGCCCACGACACGAGCATAGTCAGGATAGTCGACCGGCTCACTCGAATCGGTACCCAGGTCATCCACGCCGATTCCCAAATCGGCGAGGTGTCGCCGGATTTTCTCCTTCAATTCGAAGCCAGCATGATCGGCGGCCAGGGCGATCCTCATGCAGTTCATTCTAAACAAGCATCTGGCAATTGGCACTCGGCATTTAGCAGCCAAGTGCCAAATGCTAAAAACCGGCGGCCGCCCCAACAACCTCGCCAACCACCCAACAGCGAAAACCCGAATCGCCCGTAGAGACGTAGCTTCGCTACGTCTTGCCGGTTGCGCCTATCGCCTTCCCAAGGTATTCCAGGTGCCGACCAGACGTAGCCGAGCTACGTCTCTACCGCGTTCTCGGATTGACCCTAATGCTAACTGCCGCCCTCAAACGCGGTCCGGAAAAACGTCGCCAGCTGCCACCCATCCATATATTTGAAGGGCGTCTCGCCGGTGGTGTAGTGGCCGCAAGGGAGCACCACAACTTTGTGGTCCAAATGGTAGCGGGCGAATTCCTTTACCACTTGCTCGGAAAGCTCAGGCAGGAACGTCAGATCGTAGCGAGCATAGATGATGAGCGACTTCCTGGGCCATCGCGCATACTGCGGAAAGTAAGACATGGGACTAACCGCGCTCCACAACCCGCGCAGGCGTTCCAGATCGATCTTCGATTCCAGTCCCTCGCGGATGTGGCGGGTCGATTGTCCATGCCAAACCACATCAGCGACATAGGTCGAGGCATGGTTGAAAGCTGCCACGCGAATGCGCGGATCGTGCGCGGCGGCGAGAAAGGCGTAGCAGGAACCGAGGCTGGTGCCGATCACACCAAGACGCGAATAGCCCTGCTGCTCTAGCCAGTCCAAACAACAGCGGACATCGATCACGCCCTGCCGGCTGGCATCGAGCGAGCGGCCAATATTGGCGGAAACCGCATAGTCGGCCCGGTAAATCCCAGCCGGACGCCGGACGTCGTGGTAGGGCTTGCTCAGCCGCAGCACCGCGATCCCCAAAATGTTCAGGACTTTGCACAACGAGGTGTAGGCCAATGCATCGGCATTCCAATGCGGCAGCAGCACCACGGCACGCCGCCCACGTGCCGGAAACCAGCGCGCATTCGCCAAATTATTTTCCGGATAGGGCGTATGCACCGGCGAGGTAAAGCGAAGAAAGTCCGCGTAGGTGCCGCGCACTTTCTCTTCCAGCTTGGGATCGGGCACTTCGCGCGTGCTGCAAACCTGCACTTCGCGGTGTTCTAGCCGAAAATCCGTGGGTGTCCTATAGGAAAAGAATTCGTCGCTCGCAGCGACAATGCGGCGGTTGTATTCGCGAAGAAACTTCTCCGGATCGGCCGGAACGTATCCAGGCGCAAAGCCATTGCGACAGGGCCACCCCTGCGCCCACTCCACTCCCCATTCCAGCGGCCGCACCACGCGGTTGTTGTCCACCGAGGTGAGCTTGGTCTCCCAGTCGTACATCCACTGTGCATAGCGCGAAGGCATCTTTACTTGAGCATAACAAAGGATCTATCGCCGGTCAGCCGAACCGCAGCGAAGCGTTGCAACGCGTGCCTGACATTGAGGATTCGGTCATTGAGTGTTGCAACCTGGGAATTCGCCGGTCGAGTGCGGCCGTGCTGCTGGTTTCGCCGCTAACAGCGTTTTTGCAAAAGTTCGCCGGATATCCATACTCCGCTCCCTCGCGGTAGACTGTTGCGGATAAATTCATGGCGACCTGCACAGCCTGCGGAACGGAGATCCCCAGCGCCGGGCGTTTCTGCTCATCTTGCGGAACCCCGGCGTCGGGCGGCGACGATGGGGCGACACTCGACTTTGCCCGGGAAACTCCGCCGCGATCGCCACGGCCGGCGTCAACGTCAGGCCCCTCCAGTTTGTCGTCCTCCCTGCTCAGCGAAGGGCGCTTTCTGCCCGGCTACCTGGTGGCCGGCCGCTACCGCATCATCGCGTTGTTAGGCAAGGGTGGGATGGGGGAAGTCTACCGCGCCGACGACCTCACTCTCGGCCAGCCCGTGGCTCTGAAGTTCATTCCCGACGAGGCGGCTCGCGACGAGGGCTTGCGGGAGCGCTTTCGCAACGAAGTCCGCATCGCGCGGCGGGTTTCACATCCCAATGTTTGCCGCGTCTACGACGTGGGCGAAGTGGATGGCCACACTTTTTTCACCATGGAATACGTCGACGGCGAGGATCTGGCGTCGTTGTTGCGGCGTATTGGCCGCCTGCCGCAGGACAAAGCTTTGGATGTTTCGCGCCAACTCTGCGCGGGATTAGCCGCCGCGCACGCCAAAGGCGTGCTACATCGCGACCTGAAGCCGGCCAACATCATGCTCGATGGCCGCGGCCAAGTCGTCATTACAGATTTTGGCCTAGCCGGGGTGGCCGGCCAGATCCAGGGCGCCGAGGTGCGCAGCGGCACTCCCGCCTACATGGCCCCCGAGCAACTGGCGGGTAAAGAAGTCAGCGTGCGCAGCGACATCTACGGGCTGGGGCTGGTTCTCTATGAGGTATTTACCGGCAAGCGTGCGTTCGCGGAGTCTTCCGCCACGGTGCGCACCCGAGGAGACAAGACGCTCAGCCGGCCATCGTCGGTCGTGAGAGATTTTGATCCTGCCGTGGAGCGTGTCATCCTGCGCTGTTTGGAAAGCGACCCTGCGTCCAGACCGGCTAACGTGCTGAGTGTCGCAGCTGCGTTGCCCGGCGGAGACCCGCTCGCCGCCGCTCTGGCTGCGGGAGAAACACCTTCTCCGCAAATGGTCGCGGCTTCCGGAGAAACTGCCGGCCTGCGTCCACGGATCGCGCTGGCCTGCGCCGCGGCGGTGCTGATCGGCTTCGCCTGCGTCATCTATTTGAATATTCACTACAGCGCATTGGAGAAGATGGGGCTAGATCAGCCTCCCGAAGCCCTCCGCCAGAAAGCACGCGAGATCATTGCCCAGCTGGGATACGACAAGCACCCGGTGGATAGCGCCCAGGATTTGTATAACAACGGGGACATGATTGAGAGCATCGAGAAGACCGACAAGCCGCGTCCGGACTGGAACCGGATTTTGTCTGGGCGGCCGTCGCCGCTGCAGTACTGGTACCGGCAAAGCCCGCGGTATATGGTGCCCAGCGATTTTCATGACCTCATGCTCACTCCCGGGATCATGCAAAGCGGCGATCCGCCGGAGATTATTTCGGGCATGGTAAACGTGGAACTCGATCCGCAGGGCCGGTTGATCTACTTGCAGGCGATTCCGCCGGAGGTGGAAAGCCCTGCCACCGCGTCCGTGCCGCCTGTTGACTGGAATGTATTGTTCGCTTTTGCAGGAGTCCAACCGTCGCAGCTACAACCGACATCCCCGATCTGGAACTCTTTGGCGGGCGGCGACACGCGCGTGGCGTGGACCGGGAAGTGGCCAGGCACCGAGCGTCCCTTGCGCATCGAGGCAGCGTCGTGGCGCGGCAAGCCGGTGTTTTTTTCCATGATTGGCGATTGGACGAAACCGTACCGCGCCAAGGGGGACGAACGAACTTCCGGTGAAAAAGTCCGCGAGGTGGGAGGGACGCTGGTGGTGTTGTCGGTATTGTTCAGCGCGGCATTCCTGGCGCGACGCAACTACCGGCTGGGACGTGGGGACCGCGAGGGCGCGGTTCGCCTGGCGTATGTCATGTTCGCCTTTGAAATCGCGCTGTGGCTTTGCCGCAGCCACCTGGTTCCCGGCTTGGAAACTTTCCTTCTCTTTTTGCTTGCTCTCAGCACCGGCCTTCTGGTCTCGGGGATTACCTGGTTGCTCTATCTGGCGGTCGAGCCCTGGGTGCGGCGCAACTGGCCGCAGACCATCATCTCCTGGAGCCGCCTGCTGGCAGGCCAGATGCGCGATCCGCTGGTCGGCCGCGACCTGCTGTTCGGCGTCATCCTGGGCATCGTGTGGATTCTCACTTTCCAGATCAGCTTCATTCCGATGATGCGCATGGGCGCGGCGCCCGGACTGTTCGATACCGCCTATCTCATGGGCGGAGGCCAGGCGCTCGGTGCGTGGCTGTTCCTAATACCCGTGTCCATTTTGAGCGCCTTGGAGTTCTTCTTTCTGCTGTTGGGATTGAAGGTGCTTCTGCGCAAGGATTGGCTCGCGGCGGTCGTATTCGTGGCCATCTTCACCGGACTGAAAGCGGGCGGGCCCTACGCGGCGATGGAGGTTCCCGCCAATCTCATCATCTACGCGGTCGCCGTACTCATCGTGTACCGCTTCGGGCTGGTGGCGCTGGCATGTGCCATCTTCACCATCGACATGCTCGCCAACGTGCCCTTCAGCGCCGACTTTTCTGCGTGGTACATGCCCACTTCGACTTTTGCGCTGCTGAGCGTGCTGGCGCTGGCGGGATGGGGTTTCTACCACTCGCTAGCTGGCCAGCCGCTGTGGAAGGCGGAGTCGGAGTGAAGAGGTGCGCCTGCATTGCGGGAGCGTTGGGGGAAGCTTGGGCAGCCGCAGCTCAGGATGTTTCCCGCAGCATCAGCAATTGGGTATTGATCATCGTATGAGGCGGACTTGAGTTATCCGTTAAATGATGAAACCTCAGAACTCCAGCCGCGCCTGAAACGCGATCATTCGTGGACTGCTGTCCCCTCCCAAACCGACGCCCAGCAAGCCAGTGGGCGGAGCGGTTGTGTACGTCAGCGCTCCGAATCCAGTCTGCGTGGAAGGTTTTCCGGGAATGCCGGCCAGCACCATGCTGGGAAGCCCAAAGTTGGGATGATTGAATACGTTGAAGAACTGGGCTTCCACTCTAAGCTTCACCCGCTCCGTGAGCGGGAACCACTTCGTAAGATAGAAATCGCTCCAAAGGAAATCAGGACCGCGTAGAGCATTGCGGCCGAGGTCTCCGAATTGGCAATGCTGCGGGTCGTCGCCGCCGAAGCACTGCCCGGTGCTCGGATCAACCGCCGACACAAAAGCGTCCGGGTTGAGCCACTGAATGGTCCCCGGTTGCGTCACGCCCGGAATGGGATGATGCTCATATAAAGGCACGCCGGGAACGACGCTCGCGAACTGCGGCCCGCTGCCCTGCACAATGCCATTTCCATTGGCGGAATAGGGAGTGCTCAGCACCGAGAACGGGACTCCACTATGCCAAAACGCTGTTCCGGAGATTTGCCAGCCGTTGAGCGCGTAGCCCAGAGAATGACTGCGCACTTTGATCGGCAACTGATACACATACTGGGCATTGAGATTGTTTCGGATGTCGTAATCGCAAGGGCCGTAGTCACGGGCAAGTTCTCCCGGCAAGGGAGAAAGAATCCCTCCCGCGGAGAATTGCAGGAATCCTCCGTTCGAGACCGTGTCCATGCAGCGGCTCCAAGTGTAGTTGACCTGGCCTTGCAATCCGTGGCCAAGACGCTTCATCGCGGTCAGTTGCAGGCCGTTATAGTGACTGTTCTCGCCGGTGGAGAACTGAGTGACCGCGCTGAATCTGGGATCGGTCGGCTGCATGTACGGGAACGGCGCAAAACAGCCTTGGCACACGGTTTGGTATCCGTTCACTTGCGTTAGATAGGGCTGGTTCACGGCGCGTGTGCCGACGTATTGCGCTTGTAAGCTGGCCGTGGTTCCGAATTGATGTTCCATTCCCAGGCTCCACTCCATGAAGTACGGCGCATGAAGTTCGCCATCGGGCACGGCCGTCATCGCAACTGGCGGAAGACAGGCTGCGGGATTGGCCTGCGGGGACGCGCAGGAGAGTTGGCCATTCGAGAATCCCGAAGTGAACCTCTGATTTGCCGCAATCGTTGCATCCACCGCGCTGTTGAGCACTCCGGGTGCGATGGCGGTACCGCCTACGCTGCCGAGCAACCCTCCCTGAAACGTCTGCACGTAGGGTGGATTGGCGCCCACTAAGTCGGCAATGCTGCCCGGCAAAATATCACTGAACATGCCGAAGCCGGTTCGAAGCACGGTTTTCGGCTCAAGTTGCCACGCGATTGCCGTTCTGGGCTGGAGGATCGCAATTGGCGACGAGGCGAACAGATTGCCAAGATGGGTTTGAATGGCGGCGTTGAGCGGCTGATTGACGTCATGCGAGATGGAACTGAACGAACCAGCAAGGCGGGCGATTTGATCGTGCGGATTCAGCGGATTGGAGTTGAAGGTGTCACGAACACCAAATGTCCAGGTCAGCTTCGGCGTTATTCTCCAAGTGTCCTGGGCATATAGATCGAGATTGAGGAAGTTGAATGGCTCGTTCGCTGCCTGCGGAAAAGTCTTGTTCGCGGTGGACGCCACGCCATAGATGAACTGCGACAGCGTCGTGTAGCTGACGGTGGGAACTGAGCCCTCGCCGAAATCATAGTCGTTCAGGCGGAGGATTCGCGTATTCGTGCCAAACCGGAGTTCGTGCGCGCCCTGGCTCCAGGCGAGATTGTCATTGATGAAAAATCTGGATGCGCGCCGTCCTTGTACCCAGGTGTTGTCCAATCCGCCGACCGTGGTGAACGGCGCATTCGCCCCGCTACCCTGCAACACGATCGGAAATGCCGAGAGAGTCTTCTGAAAGTCGCTCGGGCCAAACAAGCTCTCATACCAAGAAAAGGCCGGATTGAAGTAATTCACCAGATTTTGCGAAAACACGTGAGTGTAGCCTGCCGCGAACGAGTAGAGAGGTTGGGGAGAGACCGAATCGAATAACGGATTAATCGGATCCGTATAGGCGGCCTGGACTCCGGTGTCGGACTGAAAGCGGAACCAAGCGGTGTTTCTTTCATTGAGGTTGTAATCGATTCGCACGGTCTGGACCTGTTCGTGGTCGTCGCTGGAGTGCGATACGCTTTGGCGATCCGCGCAGCCGTTGCCATTCGGCGGACTGCCTGACGCGGGAGACCCATCGGAATTGAAAGGGCACCCGAGCACCGTGAGTGGTGTTCCGTTGGTGTTTCCGTACAAAGAGAACATCCTCTGGTAGAACGGAACCAGCTGCGGAGCCGGAGAATAGGTCGAACCGGTTACCGAGTCCGCTCCGCCCAGCGGGAGTTGCTGCAGCACGTATTGTTGGAACGCTGCGGTCGGAACCGTTGTCGGCGTGACAATGGGCAGGGCGATGCGAACCCATTCGCTGTCAAAGAAGAAAAACACCCGGTTGGGCACGATCGGACCCCCCAGGCTGCCGCCGAAGTGGTTCACGGTCGAGCCGGGCTTGTGATTCCCAGGCGTTGCAGTCGTGAAATAGTCCGCCGCGTTAAGCAGCGCCCCATTCCACAACTCATAGAGATTTCCGTGAAACTGATTCGTGCCAGACTTGGTGACGTAGTCGACTTGCGATGCTCCGTACCGTCCTTGCTCCACGGAATACGAAAGAGTGTTGACGGTCACTTCGGAAATCGAGTTCAATCCCAGGACGAGGTTGGTGGAAAGCCCGCTGTTGAGATTGGTGAGCGGGTCGTTCGTCTCCAGCCCGTCCACGATGTAGCCATTGGAGAGGGCGGGAAGTCCGTTGAATTCCACGTTGCCATACCCGTTGCTGCCGCCGACAAAATCGTTACTGCTACCGGCCGTATTGATCAGAGCTCCCGGCGAAAACTGCAGAGGGTAGGTCAGGTCGCCTCCTGGATTTGGCAGATCCTCCAGCGCCGGCGCATCTAAAGTAGTGGATGTGTTGGCGTTCTCAGGATTGATAAGCGGAGCTCCGCCGTTGACCTCGACCGTCTCATTGGATCGAGCCACTTTAAGCGTGAAATTCACAGTTTGCTTTTGACCCAGGCCCGAGATCACGTTTTCATTTTCTTGAGGTTCGAAGCCTTGCGCTTCCGCTTTGACCGAGTAAGTGCCCGGTTTTAGCTGGGGGAAATTGAACCGGCCCGCATCATCGGTCTGAGCGCTGCGCTTTAGGCCAGTCTCTCGATTCGTGGCCGTCACCGTGGCGCGCGCCACCACGGCATTACTTGCGTCCTTCACTTCGCCAACGATGGCGCTGGTGGTTTCGCCTTGCGCCGCCGCGTCCACGGGAGCAAGGCATGCCAGAGCCAGCACCAACAAAGCATAGTTAACGGTTCGCGCCATAGTAACTTGCAAAGGTTTTGACCCAGAAAACGATGGATTGTTATCTAACCTGTTAACCTAGGATTACATATGACAGTTAAGCGTGGTTAATCAAATCACTTTGTGGTAGTTAACCATAGTTAACCAAAATGGGCAAGAGTTAAAACGGGAAGGCTGGAGGGTGGGCAAGAGTTCGAGTCTGGATCGGCGGGCGGTTGTTAGCGATATCGCCGTGGCACGCGCTTGGAAATCGCGCAAAGAATCTCGTAAGCCACGGTATTGGCCAGCGCGGCGTGCTCCTGCGCGTCCATGCTCAGGCTGTCCGCGCCGTCGCCGTTCACGGACCCCAGCAGAATCACTTCGTCGCCAACAGAGATTCCTGGCAAGCCAGTGACATCGGCGAGCGTCAAGTCCATGGAAATCCGTCCCACGATCGGCGCGTAATATTCGCGCACGATGACCCGCCCGCCGGAAGACAGGGCGCGGTTCAATCCGTCGGCGTAGCCCACCGGCAGAACGGCAATCCGTGCCGGAGCCTTAGTCACGTAGGTTCCGCCGTACCCCAGCGCCTGGTTGGCGCGCACTTCGCGCAGCGAGAGGATGCGAGTCTTCCAGGTCAACACTGGTTTCACTGCCAGACGCAACGCGCTGCCGCTGACTTCGCGCCCCGCTCGCTCAAAGGGCAGATAGTAACCATAAAGCGCCAATCCCGGCCGCACCATGTTGTACCAGGCTTTGGGGCGCGAGATGACCGCCGAAGTATTGGCAGCGTGAATCAAGGGAGGGTCAAACCCGGTTTTGCGCAAGATTCGCTTCGCCTCGTCAAACTGATTCAACTGCTCACCTACCGAAGGCGCATCCATCACCTCGGAAGACGCCAGATGAGTGGCAAGTCCTTCGAGTTCCAGGTGGGGAGACGATTGCAAAGCCGAACAAATCTGCGGCAGGTCTTCCAGCGTGACCCCAAGCCGCCCCATGCCGGTATCGATTTTCAAGTGGACCGGGTGCTTGGCCACGCCCAGCCGGACGGCGGCCCGCTCCAGCAGTTCGATTTGCCCTTGTTCCCAAACCGTCGGCGTCAGCTGCAAGCGGATGATTTCCTCTTCTTCGCCGCGCCAAAATCCGGTCATCAAGAGAATGCGCCCGCGGATGCCGGCATCCCGCAAGGGGATGGCTTCATCGAGAGAAGTTACGCCTTGCCAGCGCGCGCCCTGATTCTCGAGGGCGAGCGCGCATTCGACGGCGCCGTGGCCGTAAGCATCCGCTTTCACCACCGCGCACACTTCCACTCCCGGCCCCAAGTGATGTTGCACGACGTCAAAGTTGTGCCGCAAATTGGCCAGCGAAACCTCCGCCCAAGTCGGGCGGGTCGCCGCGCGCTTCACGATTTCTACGGTCGTAGCCATTGCAAGCCGATTATAGCGATGCCAGGCCACGGCCCCAGGTTACCCTGGGGCTACCCCGGCCGCCCGCGTTACCCTCCCGAAAGCACAAAGTTAACCGTCACCTGCGTATCCACTTCGACCGGCTCGTCGTTCAGAATGTAGGGCCGGTACCGCCATTGCCGCACCGCCTCGATCGCCGCCCCGGCCAGCAACGGAGACCCGCTAATGACCTGCAGTTTTTCAATTGTTCCCTGCTTACTGATGAGCGCATGCAGCACCACCGCGCCCTGGACGTGCGCCAGCTTTGCCGGCAGGGGATACTCCGGCTGCACCCGGTAGATGAGATCGCCCACTGTCATATGCGAGATGTGCACCACGCGTGTGGTGGGCGGCGGAGGTAGCGCCACATTGACCACGGGCTTGAGGATTGAGTCCAAAAGTCCGTTCTGGGCTCCGTGATCGCCGGTGCCGCCGGGAACGTACAGACCGGGGTTTGCGGGCTCCGGCGCGAAGCTTTCGGTCACGGGCTTGACCCCGTGCGGGATCCGCTCGGGGGTCATCATGTGACCATCGGGTGACAGGTTGCTGACGGGGGAGTTGGAGGTACTCACTTGTGGCGGAGAAGACGCTGGAGCCTCAGGCCGAGCCGGCGCGGCCAAGACCGCCATCCACTGCGGCCGCGGTAGCCCCGAGGTGTAAAGCAAAGGCAGCAAGAGCAAGCTTCCCACTGCGATTGCCTGAAGCGCAAAAGAGACCAGCGTGGTCCATCCTCGACGCGAACGATTGGCCCAGGGAGAGCAAAAAGAATCGGCAAACATGGTGTCCTCCTGAGATTGGGTATGCCTGTCTCTAAAGACACCGATGACGACGATTCCGGCCGGTCTGGCCCTGTGGAATGCAAAGAAAAAAGGCCGCGGCTGTCGCGGCCTCCCTGGAACTTTTTCCTCCGGTCAGGTGTCGCTATTGTTTCGGAGGTGTGGCAGGCTTGCTGGCTGGGCTGCTACTGGGATGGCTGGGGGCGGGCTTGGAAGCGGCGGCCGGCGCAGCCACACCTGATTGCAGATTGTAGGCGTCGATGACCGCCTTGGTGATGTCGAACTTCTCCCCTGCCATAACGATCGGACCCTGCGGCCACTGCGATTGCGGGGATTCGTCGAAGAGCATGCCATACCCGTTGTCCTGCGCGAATTTCTGGAGAATCGGCCCCATCTTCACCAAGATCTTCTGCGCGATCTCGTTCTGCTGGGCTTGAAAGTCATCCCGCGCATCCTGCATGGTGCGGTCAAAAGTCTTCTTCTTGGTGTCGATTTGCCGCACCAGGTTGTCGTGGGCGTCCGCGCTGAGCTTGTCGCCCTGGGCAGTGAGCTGCTTTTGCAAGCTCTCCAACTCGTCGTTCATATTCTTGAGTTCGGCTTGCTTGGGCTCCAGACGTTTGGCGAGGGCCTCAAAGTCGCGCCGGCCTTCGTTGCAGCCTTCAATGGCGCCCTGAATGTTGATCACGCCAATCTTCGTTCCCGTGTTAATGGTGAGCGCGGGAGGCGCAACTCCCGCGGGTGCCGCATTGTCGGAAGCGGTTTGAGCCAGCGCAGTCGCCGAACAGGCGAACGTCGCGGCCATGAGGAAACGCACAAGCTTGCTTGTCATGAGGTTACCTTGAACTCCTTGGAGAATTGTTCCGGGGAACGGTTCTGATTTCTTTCCCAGGTGCTGGGCCGGGCTCCGAGAGCGAACCTTGTCGTCGTTTGCGGTGGATCGAGTCTCCGTTTTCTCACGCTTTGCCGGAAAAGGCGTGCCAACCACCCCGCAACGCGACTCTCGGGGTCAGGGTGCCCTACATTATAGGAAGACTGCATCGCAGCGTCAAACTGCGCCCCTCAGGTCGCTTTCCTCCGGCTGCGCGCGCCTTCAATTCAAGTCCGCCAGCAACGTAACCGTAAGCTGACTCTGGGACCCTTGCTGCCAGAAAAGGACCATCGTGCGATTCTCCCCGGAGTCAAAAGAAATCGGGCCGTCGGCTGCTTCGACTTTTGTGTTCCCCGGCTCCGTAAAGAACACGCTATAGTCCTGCGTGACAACGGTGCTGTTCAGGGGTGTGACGGTCAGATTCTGGTACCCGGAAGCCTGTCCATAAGCCAGCGCCGCCACCGTGGGCGGGGGTGTCAGACTACTGTTCGTTGGAACCACATATACGTCGGTGGTGGTGTTCGGGACGGTGGCGGTGGGCGGCGCGGCATTGACCAGCCGCAGTTCGGCCGTGCCGGACGCCGGGGTGGTATTGTTATCGGTCAACATCAGGCCCACGATGTTAGGCGCGACGCCCTCGACAATCACGGTAACCTCGCCGCTGGTGGGCACATTCACCGACTCATCGACGATCGCGGCGGTCGCCCCCACGGGAACCACCTGCAAATGCCGAGTGCCCGAATTCACATCCATGTATCCGGTGTTGGCTCCATATCCCAGGCTGGCGTTCACCACTGTATTATCGATCAACACGTTCACGCTGGACACGCCCGGCGCCACCAGCAGCACTCGCAGCTCGGCGCTTCCCCCCGACCCGCCGAAAATGCCGCAGCTTGTAGCCCCCATTATGCTCAAACTCATCAGCCCAATAGAAAGCTTGGAAAAATGACTCGACATCCCCATTCCTCTCAGTCCCTGGAGTATGTAACCTGAGTGCTTCCCGATAGATAGGAGCTTGCTGGCAATATCTGTTGTCAACCTCGCCGCTCTACCTTGATGGTTGGATGCACTTTAAACGGCATTGTTGCTTGCCTACTCTAGCAGATTGATCTAAACATCGCTGGCGACAAAACTTACGTAAAGAATGCGTCAAGCTTTGTAAAAATTTGTGAGGATAAGGCCGCCCCTAGCGCCGGGCGCCTCGTCGGGTGTAGCGAGGCGTCCCGCCCGCGCTGCGGAACAAAGAAGTTTAGTGCTTGTCGTCGCGGTGGCGCAGCCAGTCCAGGAACATCTGTTCGATGGGCTTGTCGTAGGTCATCAAGACATGGCGGACGGTGTGTCCGCTGACAAAGTGGCAGACTTCTTCGGCCAGGTTCTTGGCGTGGTCTCCGGCGCGCTCCAGCGACTGAGTCATGAAGATGACTTGCAGACTGGACTGGCGATGCACGTTTTCCGGATTCTCGATATGGCGGAGGAAGATCAAGTTGCGCAGCCGATCCATCTCGGCGTCAGCGCGCAGCACGTCCACGGCCCGCTTCACGTCGCGCGTCGAAAACGCGGCGCCCACGTCGGTGAGCATCTTCTCCAGCACTGTCGCCATGTGAGTCAAATCCCGCGTGTCCTGGGGATCGATGCGCATGCCCGTGGCCTGGGCGCTGCTGGCGAAACTGAGCAGCAGGTCACCGATGCGCTCCAGCCCAATCATGATTTTCATGCAAGCCAGTAATTCCCGGGCCTCAACTTCGCCAACCTGCGTGATCGCCTCGGTGACGCCGGCGTCAATTTCCATGTCCAGGTTGTCGAGTTCTTTTTCGCGCTCGCGCAGGCTGTTTAGCAGGGGGGAGGAACCAGTGGCAATGCCCTCGGCGGCGGTTCCGGCAGCTTCTTTCGCCAGACGGCAGGCCTCGATGGTGCGCTGCACCAGGTGAGGGTAAGACGGCTCGGGCTCCGGGCTCTTCATAGTCGCAGTATTCATGCGCGCGTCCCTTCGCGACGGGGTCGCGGGCTTGCGCACGCCCCCTAGTCCATTTTGCCGCTTGTTCGCGTAGATGACCAAGCCATAAGCATAGGTTGTTTCGGCTCAGGACGGGTTAACAGCCTGTGAATTTTTCGTCCCGTTTTCGTCAATTCCTTGTCTTGCGGGCGCGCCGTTTTTAGGCCAACAGTTTTTCCAATTCTTGTTCGTCGATTACCTGCACTCCCAATTCCCTTGCCCTATCCAGTTTCGAGCCGGCCTCCGTGCCCGCGACTACGTAGTCGGTTTTCTTGCTGACGGAGCCAGATACCCGGCCGCCGGCTGCTTCAATCCGCTGCTTGGCTTGGTCGCGGGTTAAGTGCCCCAGGGTGCCAGTAAGGACAAAGGTCTTTCCGGAGAGTTTGGTACCGCGCTCTTTCTTCTTTCCGGAAAACGTCAATCCTGCCTGCTGCAGACGTTTCACCAACTCACGGTTGCGTGGCTCATGGAAGAATTCAACGATGCTTTGCGCGATGCGCGGGCCAACCTCGTTCACTTCTTCTAATTTTTCTTGGCTCGCCCTCATAAGCTCATCCATTGAACCGAAATGTTCCGCTAAGAACTGGGCCGTGCGCGCGCCCACAAAGCGAATGCCGAGGCCGAAGATGACGCGCTCAAGCGGCAGCTTCTTGGAGGCTTCGATTTCGGCTAGAACATTTTGGGCGGATTTGTTGCCCATGCGCTCAAGTTGAAGCAGATCGGCCTCAGTCAACTGATAAATATCGGCGATATTTTTCACCAGGCCACGCTCGGTGAGCTGCGTGACCAGAGCTTCGCCCATGCCGTCGATGTTCATCACGCCACGCGAGGCAAAATGCAGGATGGTTTCGCGCAGCTTGGCGGGGCAGTTGGCATTGACACAGCGGTAGTCCACCTCGCCTTCGCTGCGGACGACTTTGGTGCCGCAAACGGGGCAATGCTCGGGCATGTGGAATTGCCGGTGACCGCGTGGGTGATCTTTGTCTTCGACTACGCGTGTGACCTTGGGGATGACGTCGCCGCCACGCTCGACTTCCACCCAGTCGCCGATTTTCACGCCCAGGCGCTCGATTTCGTCCATATTGTGGAGAGTGGCGCGGCTTACCGTGGTCCCGCCGATCGGGACGGGCTTCAGCGCCGCCACCGGCGTGAGTTTGCCGGTGCGGCCGACTTGCACAATGATGTCTTCGATCTGCGTGATGCCCCCGCGAGCCGCATATTTGTACGCAATCGCCCAACGCGGGGCTTTGCCGGTGAATCCCAGCTCGTCTTGCAGAGCCGTGCGGTCGACCTTGACCACGATGCCATCGATCTCGTAGGGCAAGCCCTCGCGTTTTGCCTCCCACTCCCGGATGAAAGCCCACACTTCCTCCATGTTGCCGGCACGGGTACGATGCGCGTTGACCTTGAAACCAGCCGTCTCCAGAGCCGCTAGGGTTTTCGAGTGCAGATCGAAATAGGTGCGGCCTTCGACCAGCAACATGTAGGCAAAGTAGTCGAGCCGGCGCTCGGCGGTGATGCTGGGTTCGAGCTGGCGCACAGTGCCGGCGGTGGCATTCCGCGGGTTGGCGAATTGCGAAAGGCCTTTCTGCTCGCGCTCCTCGTTCATCTTCTTGAACGCAGCCAGGGGCATGAGCATTTCGCCGCGCACCTCAAAACTTTCAGGGATACCGGCTTTCTTAAGTTTCTCTTTCGGAATGGAAAGCGGAATTGAGCGGACGGTGCGGACGTTCAGCGTGACATCCTCGCCGGTGGTGCCATCGCCGCGGGTGATGCCGCGCACCAGCTTTCCTGCTTCGTAGCGCAGAGCCAGCGACATGCCATCGAGTTTCAGCTCGCAGACGTAGTCGATGTCTTCACGACCGCTGAGTTCGTGAACCCGCCGCTCCCAATCGCGTAATTCGTCTTCGCTGTAAGTGTTGTCGAGCGAAAGCATGGGCGAAGAATGCGGAGCTTTCAGGAACCCTTCGCGCGGCTTGCCGCCTACGCGCTGAGTGGGGGAGTCGGGACTGATCAGCTCTGGGTGTTCGGCTTCGAGCCGCTTCAGTTCGTCCATCAATTTGTCGAATTGAGCATCTGTGATCTCGGGATTGTCCAGTACGTAGTAGCGGTATTCGTGATGGCGGATTTTCTCGCGCAGAGCCTCCAGCTTTTTCTCGATGTCTTTTGCGGCCATCGCGGAAGATTATAAAGCGGCGAACGCATAAGGACATCCGCGCCGCCTCAGAACGACTTCTATGATTCCCGCTTCCAGTACAATCCACTTCCAGCGTCTTCCGCTGAGCCATATCGATGAAGAAGGTCGCTCTTTTCTACAACCCGCTATCAGGCAGCCGGCGTGCGCGGCGGTTGACCGACCTGAAAGCGGCTGTGACGGTGTTGCGAAATGCGGGCCTGGAAGTTGTCGCTACCCCCACGCAGGCCGCTTCTGACGCTACTCCGCAGGTGAGCCAGGCTATCGCAGCGGGGTGCGACACGGTGTTTGCTTGCGGCGGCGATGGCACCGTCCATGACGTATTGCAGGGATTAGTTGGCAGCCAGGTTGCTCTCGGTGTCATTCCACTGGGGACTGCCAATGCCCTGGCGCACGATTTGGGCCTCCCGCTGTCTCCCGCAGGCGCGGCGCGAGCTGCGCTTACGGCAAAGCCCCGGCGTATCGCAGTAGGGCGAGCCACTTACCAGGATCTTTATGGAAATCTGGTTTCGCGCTATTTCACTGTCACTTTGGGAGCCGGCGTGGATGCGCATTTATTCCATCAACTCGACCCGCAAACGAAAGTCCGCTTTGGAATGCTTGCCTACTGCGCGCAGGCAACTTGGCTTTGGCTCACTCATCGAATGCAGACCTTCGCGGTAGAGTTCCATCAGGCCGATGGTCAAACCCGGCAGGCGGAAGTCAGCGAGTTGTTGGCGGTTCGCATTCGAAATTTCGGCGGAGTGCTGCGCGAGTTGGCTCCTGGCGCGTCGCTCGATCGCGACGATTTCAGACTGGTGCTCTTCCAAACTCGCAGCCGTCTCGCTTACCTGGGCTACATTGTGCGCGGCCTGGTGGGCGCACAGTGGAGGATTGGCGGGGTAGAGCTCATCCATACTACGAGCGTGGTTTGCCGGCCTTCGAGCGAGGGCTCCCTCATCTACTTGGAAGCCGATGGCGAAATCCTCGGGACATTGCCGGCCGAGATCGGCATGGTCCCCAATGCGTTGACCCTTCTTACCCCGCAACGATAAATTGGCCGAGGCGCCGCCACGCCGGCAACCGCTAACATTTCTTTCCGCTTTCTCTTACACTGCTGAGCATGAAGAACTTCGACAGCCTTTCCGAAAGTGAAATCCTGGCCCTGGCGATTTCTCTCGAAGAGGAAGATGAGCGCGTCTATGCCGACTTTGCCGAGGGATTGCGCCACGATTATCCAGCTTCCGCAGCGGTATTCGACGGCATGCGAGAGGAAGAATCCGACCACAGGCGCCGGCTCATCGAACTCTACCGGCAGAAATTCGGCGAGCACATTCCGCTGATTCGCCGCCAGGATGTGAAGGGGTTTGTCGAGCGCAAGCCCGTCTGGTTAGTGCGGCCGCTCGGGCTGGATGTTGTGCGCAAGCAGGCCAGCGCCATGGAGGTCGAAACCCGCCGTTTTTATGAGAAGTCGGCCGCGCGCGCCCAGGACGCTAGCGTCCGGCAACTGCTCGACGACCTTGCTGCAGTCGAGCGCGGGCACGAGAGTCGAGCGCAAGAGCTGGAGGAAGCGGAGCTGAGCCCCGACATAAAGGCGGATGAAGACCGCGCCCGCCGGCGCTTGTTCGTCCTGCAGATCGTGCAGCCGGGCCTGGCGGGGCTGATGGATGGTTCAGTCTCCACTCTGGCTCCGGTGTTCGCCGCCGCCTTCGCCACCCACAAAAGCTGGGACGCCTTTCTGGTGGGCTTGGCGGCGTCCATCGGTGCCGGTATCAGTATGGGCTTTGCCGAGGCGTTATCCGACGACGGCAGCCTGACTGGCCGTGGCCATCCCTGGGTCCGTGGCGTGATCTGCGGCGCCATGACCGCGCTGGGCGGAATCGGCCATACGCTGCCGTTTTTGATTCCGGGGTTCCGCGTTGCCATGACCGTCGCTTTTTTTGTGGTTCTCGTCGAATTGGGCGTGATCACCTGGATTCGCCATCGCTACATGGATACGCCGACGATCTCGGCCGCGCTGCAAGTCGGGCTGGGCGGTGTGCTGGTCTTCGTGACCGGCGTACTGATTGGCAGCTCCTAAGCTGGCGCACGCGTGTAGGGTAAACTTGATGCGGTCCTAACATTTCTTGGAACCCATCACTCATTTCCTGACCGGCGCGTGCCTGGGCCGCGCCGGGCTGAACCGCAAGACGGCTCTGGCCACAGCCACAGTAACCCTGGCGGCGGAAGCGCCTGACCTCGATGTCGTCACTCGTTTCCGGGGTCCGGCGTTTGGCCTAGCCCATCATCGCGGCTTCACTCATTCCTTTCTGGGGCTGTTTCTGGTTTCGGCGTTGGTAGTCGGATTCATGTACGTGGTCTGGCGCATCCGCGGGCGCAAGGTCAAAGACCCGAACCTGCCTCCACGCTGGGGCTGGCTCTTTGTCTTTGCTTACCTGGCCGGGCTGACCCATATTCTGCTCGACTTCACCAACAACTACGGCATCCGCCCCTTCTGGCCATTTTCCGAGAAGTGGTACTCGTGGGACATCGTGTTCATCGCCGATCCCGTCCTGCTGGCTCTTCTGCTCGCCGGGCTGGTCCTGCCTTCGCTGTTCTCGCTGATCAACGAAGAAATTGGAGCCCGGCGCAAAGGTCCCAAGGGAAGGCTGGCCGCAACTCTGGCGTTGCTGGGAGTGATCGCGCTCTGGGGCGTCCGGGACTACGAGCACCGCCGGGCGGTGAACGCGCTCGAATCGCGGTTGTATCAAGGCGCGGACCCACTCCGAGCTTCTGCGTATCCGCAATTCTGGGATCCGTTTCTTTGGAATGGGGTGGTGGAAACGCCCAATTTCTTCGCGACCATGTTGGTGGACTCCGCGAATTCCGACGTTGATCCCGATGACACCATGCAAGTTCACTACAAGCCGGAAGAAACGCCGGTGACCCTTGCCGCGAAGAAGTGCTATCTGGGCCGGGTGTATCTGGACTGGGCCAAATATCCCATCACCGAAACCGAGACCCTGGATCAGGGATACCTTGTGCGCTTCGAGGATCTGCGGTTTGATTATCCCGGCCGCAGCGGTGGCAACCCGCTGGGTGCCGGCGTGGTCCTGGACCGCAACCTCAACGTGGTACGAGAGACGGTGGGGCGCGCGGGAGAACATGCTCCCGAGGACTAGCGATGGTGCGCCGAGACCTTGACGCCGCCCCGCTTACGGGCCACAATCATTGCCTAACGAGGTGACCATGCTGGCCTACATATTCGTAGTGTTTGCCTTCGCCATCCGCTTTGTGCCGCATCCCTGGCATTTCACTCCGGTGGCGGCATCGCTGCTGTTTTTTGGTGCGCGCGGCTCGCGGCGGCAGCTTTGGGTGCCGCTGGTCCTCATGGCGATTTCGGACCTTCTGTTGAACCGGTTCGTCTATCACTATGCCTTCGGCGCGGAGCAACTGGTAACCTGGGTGTGGTACGCGGCAATCCTGTGGCTGGGCACCGCCTTGCGGAAAACTTCCAACCCTCTGCCCATTGTCGGCGCGGCGCTGGGCAGTTCAATTTCGTTTTTCCTGCTCAGCAACTTTATGGTGTGGGCGGCGGGCACCATGTATCCCCGAAACTGGGCTGGATTAATGACTTGCTACGACGCGGGTGTGCCCTTCTTCCGCCCCACGATCGAGGGCGACTTAGTCTTCACTATCGCGATGTTCGCCACACCGCTGCTATTGCATGCATTGGCAAAAGCCCACGGGAACCAAGGCGATCACAGCGCAGCCGCGTAGTTTGCGCGCTTACTGAGCCGTGGGGGGGACCACGGACAAACTCTCCAGGTTGTCATTCCGCGCATAGCAAATCTGCAAGCAGCGGATTCCCTGTCGCTGCGCTTCTCGGAATAACTTCTAGCCTTTATCAGGGGTGGGCTTCGACTTCCCTCTCTGCATTCGCAGCCATAGCCAAGCGACCAGGCCCGCGACCACGGCTCCCAGTACCCAAATCAGATGGTGATGGAAGAGTGAGCCGGTAATATCCACAATCTGCGGGCCAAACTTCAGCACCAAGAGAGCCAGCACCAGGAAGCGCACCACGCGCCCGGAAAAAATAGCCAGCAGAAAATGGCTGAACCGCATTTCGGAAACCGCAGCCGCGAGAACAAAGAGCTTGAACGGAGTAGGCGGGGGCAGCATGGCGGGAAGCATTAAACTCCAGAAAGGATGCTCCTCGAAGGCGTCGTGGAGCTTCTCAAATCGCTCCGGGGAAATCCGTTTGCGGAGCACGGCCTCGCCGCCTTCGTAGCCTATCGCGTAGAGCACGACGCAACCTACGGTCGAACCGGCTGCCGCCATGAAAACGTAGAGCAGAAAGCGGGAGGGGGCCTGATACACGTAGCCCGCGACTACCACGTCCATTGGCAAGCCGAAAGCGGCGGCGTCCAGGCCCGTCACGACAAACACGCCCCAGGCTCCTAAAGGCTTCAACACCGCCCACAAGAACGCCGTGTAGCGCGTCAGGATGTGTTTGATCAGGTTCAAGACGCAAGTGTAGCAGCGTGCGTGAAGGCGAGGTTCGAGCGGCGGCTAGCTGTGCCTTGTGTTTCCGCTCAACAACTGCAGCGCGTGCGGCAACACGTCGATGACCGCCTCCAGCGACTCGACCGCACCCTTGGGGCTGCCCGGCAGATTCAGAATTAGCGACTTTCCTCGCACCCCGCAAACGCCGCGGCTTAGCGCCGCCAATGGAGTTTTCTTCGCGCCCTCTGCACGCATGCGTTCGGCGACGCCTTCGAGCAAACGCTGGCATACCGCGCGGGTGGCTTCCGGGGTGACGTCGCGCCGGGCAATTCCCGTGCCACCGGTCGTGACCACCAAGCGGGCCTTCGCGATCATTTGCAGAAGCGCCTTGCGGATAGCGGCCTGGTTGTCGGGCACGATCTTGGCCGCGACCACGGTAAAATCTCGCTTTTCGAGGGCCTCCGCCACTGCCGGACCCGATATATCGGCGCGTTCGCCGCGGGCGGAAGAATCGCTGACCGTGAGAACCGCCGCTGTGAATCTTTCACGAATCGAGGAGGACATCGTCTTCTTCTTCCTCCACTTTCACTTCGCCTTCGTCGCGCTTGGACTCGTCGAGCAGGCGCAAGCCTTCCATCAGCAGACCTTGCGTGTTCAGCTTGGTGGTTTGCTGGGTGGTTTTGCCTTCGAAATTCACTTGGAAATTCCCGCCGCTCCAGAGCAAGACTTTGAACACCGCCGGATCCCCGACCAGTGGCCCATAGGCCGCGTGCGTCACCTGTCCCTCGACAAAATACACATCGCACTTTTCTTTTTCGTTGGTAAGCGTGAGCTGGCAGCTTTTGCGGCCCATCTCAAGCGATTGCATGAGGTCGATCACGTTCATCTGGGTAAGACTGCCGCGTAGCACTCCGTCCGAAGGAGCCGTCTTGGCCATCTTCTCCAGGGCGATTTTGTCGATCACGCGTTTGATGCGCTGCGTCGCTTCCTTCAGGAAGAACGGCTTTTCGACGAAGTCGTCCATCGGTTCATGATGGGAAAGCCTTTCCGTGATGTCCGCTTTGGTGGCCAGCAGAATCACCGCGATCCCGGCGGTCGCGGAGCGGCCCTTGAGTTTCAGCGCCAGTTGGTGCCCATCCATGCCGGGCATGCGATAGTCGCTGACCAGCAAGTCGGGAGGGTCATCGACCGCTTTGAGCAGCGCGTCTGCCCCATCGCTGGCCACGCTCACAATTCCCAGCGGAGAGAGCGCGCCTTGCAGCATCCCCAGCACCATGGGGTTGTCATCGACCAGCAAGACTTTGACGTTGTTCGGCATGGGGCGCTAAATCTTTTTGCGCGGGCGAAGGTAGTCGCCGCTCTTTCCTCCGGACTTGCGTTCCAGCATGATTTCGCGGATGACGATGCCCTTGTCCAGAGCTTTGCACATATCGTACACGGTGAGCGCGGCCACGCTCGCGGCTACGAGCGCTTCCATCTCCACACCGGTGGCGGCCGTGGTTGTAACTTTTGAGGCGATGGCGACGCCATTTTCGCATAGCCGCAGAGTCACATCAATGTGCGAAAGCGGTAAAGGATGGCACAGGGGAATGAGGTCGGCAGTGCGCTTAGCCGCCATGATTCCGGCGAGGCGCGCCGTTTCCAGTGGATCACCCTTGGGGTTGCGCGGCAGAGCCTTGAGCACGGCCGGTTCGAGCGCCACAAAGGCGCTGGCCTCAGCCTCGCGCTGCGTGGGGCGCTTGGCGGAAACATCGACCATTTTCGCGCGGCCCGCGCGGTCGTAGTGGGAGAGCTTATTCCCCATGGCGAAGTTTCTATCTTACATGCTCGCATGGCGGCTATCGCTGGCCGGCGAGGCGTAGCGCCGACCTGCTCTACCGCATGAGCACCGGCACCCATTCCCCCGCCGCAATGCTCTCGCGGTCCGGCGGAATCACGATGTAGCAATTGGCCAGAGCCAGCGCCGCGATGTCTCCCGATCCTTGCCAGCGCGCAAGTTCGACCTTTGCCTGTTCGAACTCTCCGGAGAGAATTGCCGGCAAGAAGCGCTTCAGCCCGGTCTTGGTTCTGATTTCGGATTTGAGCTTGGCATCGAGGAAGACGAGCTTCGCCGGCATTTTGCCCGTCAGCGCTTCCACTATCGGCCTGGCGAAGAGTTCGAAGGTGACCATGGTCGAGACTGGATTTCCGGGGAGGCCGAAGAAGTAAACGTATTTCTCGGCGGCCTTTTCTTCACCAGTCTCGCGGGCGGGCGGGCGCGCGCCACGCCTTACGCGTCCAAAAACGATGGGCTTGCCGGGCTGAATGTTCGCTCCCGTGAAGAAAAACTCCGCGTGAAATTCAGCGAGCGCTTGCTCGACTAGATCATATTTTCCCACCGACACTCCGCCGGCAAGCAGAAACAGATCCGCCTCGAGCCCATCGGCAATCAATTCGCGCAGTCGCGCGAGTTCATCCGGAGCCACGGGCAGCAGGACGGGCTCCCCGCCCGCGGCGTGAATCTGCGCGCCAAGGGAATAGCTGTTGGAATTGCGAATCTGGCTTGGTCCGGGATGCAAGTCGATGTCGACAATTTCGTCGCCCGTGGCCAACACGGCTACCCGCGGCTTGGTGTACACCAACAGATGAACTCGCCCCACTGAAGCCGCGACGGAGATCGCCGCATAGTCCAGCTTCATTCCCGCGGAGAGCAAGCGCTCGCCGCGCCTGGCCTCCGCGCCCACGTCAACAAGGTTGGCTCCCGCCTCAATTGCCTTAACGATCTCCACTTGGTCATCGTGTCGTGAGGTGTACTCGACCATTACCACCGCGTCCGCACCGGCGGGTGCGGGCGCGCCGGTCATGATGGCCGCGGCCTGACCGGGCTGCAGCGTGGGAATCTCCTCCGGCGCGGCCCCAGCTTTGATCTCGCCGACGATGGCGAGCTTTGCGGGAAGCTGAGCGAGATCTGCCGCACGAACGGCATAGCCGTCCCGCGCCGCCCTGCGGAACGGCGGGAAATTTCGGTCCGCAGCCACGTTCTCGGCGAGAATGCGCCCGCGGCTCTCGAGCAAGTCCACCAGCTCCTTGCCTCGTGAACGCAACCCGGCCGCGTGCTCTTCGACCAAGTGGCGGGCATCTTCGAAGCTGAGAATCAAGGTCGATTGAGGCACGGCGGCCATGCCAAGATGATAAAGGTAAACTGGAGATCGGCCGGCAGGAATTGCCAATCGGGAGACGAATTTCGCTGGCCGTGGCCGGACGAGCCGCAGGAACTTGCCGGTTGGGTGATTTCTCTAGAACTGGTCTCACAAGTGGTTTCGGGTAGGGCACGGCTTTCAGCCGTGCCGTCCAGGGCCGAACATTAACGGGGCTTTAGCCCCTGAGGAAAGGCGCGCTAGTACCGAGAAATCGTTTGTCGGACAGTTCTAAACCTGGGCGAGCGTTCTCTTCAATGCCACCGGGTCGGTGGCATATTGCAGCGCAGTCTCCAGATCCACGACCTCGCTCCGCACTAATTTTTCAATCTCGCCGTCAAAATGTTGCATGCCCTCGGCGGCGCCATCTTTCATGATTTGCAGCAAGGATTGACCGGGGCGGTCTCCGTGTTCGACGCAATCGTGAACCCGCGGGCCTGATTTGAGGATCTCAACAGCAGCCACCCGGCCGCTGCCGCTGGTACGTGGAAGGAGGCGTTGCGAGACGATATATCGCAAAGTTTTCGCCAGGCGGGCGCGGATGGCCTGTTGTTCCCCGAAGGCGAAGGCGCTCACCAGGCGTTCCACGGTCTTGGCGGCATCGATGGTGTTCAGGCTGGAAAGCACCAGGTGCCCGGTCTCGGCCGCCTCCAGCAGCATCTCGGTAATCTCCCGATCGCGGATCTCGCCCACCAGGATCACTTGCGGAGCCTGGCGCAACGCCGCGCGCAAAGCCTGGGCAAAACCGGGCGTATCGCTGTGCAATTCGCGCTGGTGAACGGTCGCGCGCTTGTGGTTGTGCAGGAACTCAATCGGGTCTTCGATGGTAATAATGTGGCAGGTTTTCCGCTCGTTGATGACGTCCAGCAGAGCTGCCAGCGTGGACGATTTGCCCGATCCGCCGGGCCCCGTGACCAGCACGATGCCCTCGCGAATATCGGCAATTTCTTCAAGGTGCGCCGGCAGCCCCAACGCGGCAAAATCCGGCACCACGGTCGGAATCACCCGCATGACGACGGCGCAACTGCCGCGCTGGATAAATATGTTGACCCGAAAGCGGGCCATGCCGGCCAGCCCGTAGGAAACGTCGCACGATCCCTGTTCTCGCAACATGGTCAGCGCTTGTTTGTTGTTGCCGATCAGGTCGGAAGCAATGTGGCGCGTATCGTCGGAGCTGAGCAGCCGCATTCCCGCGGCTTGCACCGGAATCAACTGACCGTGTACGCCCACTTGTGGCCCGCGTCCGGGTGAAAAGATGAGATCGCTTACCTGGCCGGCGGCGCGCAGCATCGCCACCAGCAGCCCATCCGTGGCGCCCGCGCCCGAGCCGGACGCATGCCCGAGCGTCACCGAAATTGGAGCCGTGCCCGATGCTGCCATGCATTTCCTCAACGGGAGCGCAACGCGGACGCAGGCGGAATTCTCTCCCGACCGGTTCTGTTGCGCGCCACCCTTTCACTCTAGCGAAAAGCGCACGCAGCGTGCCATGAAGAACATGGCGCGCAGGACCTTTAGTAATCCCCTCGTTTCCCGCATGAAAAAAGGGCGGCCGATGCTGGCCGCCCCTGACGCTTTCTGACGTCCCAGGTTATTTCTTGTTCTTCCCGTAGTGGGTTTCGACCGGTGCTCCGATCATGGCCAGCATCTGCTTTGCCGCGTCCGCAAACTGACCATCCGGCTTGAGTTCCAGGTACTTGTTGAGCGCCTCGGCAGTGCCGTCGGGAGCGGTCATCTTGCCGTCCTTCGTAGTGGCTTTGCCGAGCAGGTTCACGCCCTTCCAGTAGTAGGCCTCGGCCCGGGTGGGGTCGGCGGCGATGGCTTTGTCGAAGGCGGCAATCGCGTCGTCCACTTTCCCGCTATTGGTCAGGGTCGCCCCCAGGTTGAAGTAGTACTGGCCCGCCCCCGTGGGATTCAATTGGGCCGCTTGGTTGTAGGCCTGTATCGCGTCGTCCGTTTTGTTCTCCTGGCCGTAAGCTTTGGCGAGATTGTTGTAGCACGACGCCAAGTCTTGGTCGGACAGCTTGGAAGTCGGTTGCGGCGCCAGGTCAATTCCCTTCTTATAATCGGCTATAGCCTCGTCCCACCGCTTGGTCTTCTCGGCGGGATCGGTCTGAGTGTCGGCCGAAGAGCTGTAGGCATCGCCCAGCTTGATCCAGACCAGGGCGCGAGTCGCGTCTAGCTGCGTGGCCTCGGTAAGCACGCTGATCGCCTGGTCGTAGTTCTTAGCCTTGGTGGCATCGGACGCCGCCGCCAGTTTTTCATTGAGCTGCTTGATGATGTTGCCTTCCTTGGCCTGTTTCTCCTGCTGCTCTTTCATCTTTTGAAGCTGCTCGGGAGATATGCCCTGTTGCTGGGCTGACTGTTCCTGCGACTTCTTCAAGTCGAAGTCGAGCGTGTTCTGGTCCGCTTGGACCACGAAGTTGTTGACTTGATCGAGTTTCTTCCCGTCTTTGGTGAGAACCACCAAATACTTGCCCATCTCGAAGCCCAGGGAGAAATACTGGCCTTTCTTATCCGTCTTGAGCGTGTACTTGCGGCCCGTGTCCAGGCTTGTGAACGAGACTACCGCCCCCGTAAGCGGTTTCCCATCCACGTCCTTGCAGGCGCCCTGCACCGAATTGTTTTGCGCAAATGTGGCGGGTACGCACCATCCCACGGCCAGCACGATCAAAGCTATCCTTAAGAAGTAAGTTTTCATTTCAGCCTCCCGGCTCAAAACAACCGCATTACTTCTGCCCACCAGTAAACCAAAAATCCGCCGTCACTTAAGCTTGCCGCGCCTGCGGCACATAGGAAATCGGATCCGCCGCGCCAGCCTGCCGAAACGCCCGCAGACGCAGCACACAACTGTCGCACACTCCGCAGGCGTTGTCCTCCCGGCTGTAGCATGACCACGTTAAATCGAAGGGAGCGCCCAATTCAAGGCCGAGGCTCACAATCTCGGATTTGCGCAGCGCAATGAGCGGCGTTACGATGGCGATTTTTCCTTCCTTGGTTCCCGCCTTTATCACCTGATTGAACGCTTGATAGTACGCTGGCCGACAGTCCGGATATCCCGAACTATCCTGTTCCACGGCGCCAATGTACACGCTATCCGCGCCTAAGACCTCGGCCCAACTCACCGCGACCGCCAGAAAGTGCGCGTTGCGAAACGGCACGTAAGTGATGGGAATGCCGCTTCCGATGGCGTTTGATTCGGGCACGGCAATGGTCGGATCGGTGAGGGCCGATCCTCCGATGGCCCGCAGCGCCTCGTTACGCACCACCAGTCTTCGGCGGATTCCCAAGCGTTCACAGATCGCGGCAAACGACCGCCGCTCCCGCTCTTCGGTGCGCTGTCCATAGCTGATGTGCAGCGCCGCGACATCATGCTCTCGTGCTGCCAGGGCCGCGCACACGCACGAATCCATGCCCCCACTGAGTAGGACCACGGCACTGGACTTGGTCGGGAAGGCTTTCATGGAAAAAACGATCCCTAAACCCCTTTCATGGCGGGATCCCATATGAACTTGTGAATCTGCAGCCCCAGGCGAGCCGGGACGCGGTCTTCGAGCATCCACTCCGCCAGTTCGCGCGGATCGAGCAGACAATGCGTAGCGTCGCGCGCGCCCCGAGAATCCTTGCTGAACACGGGCGAAAACAAGACTGCATTAACCCGCTTGCCCAGCTGGTGTCGGATTGCAAAATCGCGCGCGAACTCATAATCGCTGCGGCCGGCCAGTACAAACTTGACTTCGTCCTGCGACGCCAGCGCTTCGAGGTTTTCCATGTGAAACGTATCCGGTTCGCCGGAGTCCGGACACTTCACGTCCACGATCTTGACCACCCCTTTGGGCACGTTCGCCAGTGGACGCTCTCCGCTGGTTTCAAGCAGCACCGTGTAGCCTTCATCCAACAGCCGCTGCATAAGCGGGACGACTTCCCGTTCCTGCAGCATGGGTTCTCCGCCCGTGATCTCGACCAACCCGCCCTCCGGAGACAGTTGCCCAGTTTCTTCCACAACCTCTTCCACGCTCATGCGATGGCCGCCAGTGAAAGTGTACTCGCTATCGCACCAGGAACAGCGCAGGTTACATCCGGTGAGCCGCACAAAAACGCAAGCCAGCCCCGCGTAAGTGGATTCACCCTGAATCGACTTGTAGATTTCGGTGATCTGCATGGAATGCAGCTCTCAGCCGTCAGCACTCAGCTTGCAGCTTCCATCCCGCGCCTCTACGATTCTGAGTAGGTTGCCGTAGTGGTGTCGGTCTCGAAAACCGTGACGTTCTTGATCCGCACCCGGCCGCCGGTGGCGCGTTGCAACCGGGAATTGCTCTCGTCATAAAAATATTTGGCCAGGTTTTCGGCGGAGGGATTCACCGCGGTGAACGGCTCGATATCGTTCATCATCTGATGATCGAGACGCTCAATCACATGCTTGATGACTTCGCGCAGGTCTTTGAAGTCCACCAGCAGGCCGGCCTTGTCCAATTCTTTTCCGGCCAACGTGACCCGCACTTTGTAGTTGTGGCCGTGCGGGTTCTCACACTTGCCCTTGTAGTTGCGCAGGTAGTGTCCCGCGGCGAACGTGTCTTCCACTGTAACTTCGAACATTGGCGGACCACCAGTCCCCGAAAACTTGCTCTCATCCAAATGCGTTTACGAATGCCATTGTATCCCGACGCGGGTTCTGCGCTTGAGACGCCAAAACCTGGAATCCGTTCGCTCCGGGACCCGGCGTCCAATCGCGAAGGTCATTGCCATTTCAAATGCCTTGCACTATAGTAAGGATTAAGTTTAACTGTAAGGACAGGAAAAACACGTGGCTACCGCAACTTTGACTTCAAAAGGGCAAATCACCATTCCCCGGCGGGTGCGAACCGCTTTGGGGATTGATGCAGGCGACCGCGTCGAATTCGTGGAGACGGACAGAGGCCAGTTTGCCATGATTGCCGCCACACGCTCGGTGCAAGAATTGAAAGGGCTGTTTCGCGGCAAGCGGAGTAAACCGGTCTCGATTGAGGAGATGAACGCAGCCATCGCGAAGCGAGCCTCCCTGTCCCGATGATCGGCCTCGACACAAATATTATCGTCCGCTATCTGACTCACGACGATCCCGCCCAAACGGCCGCGGCAGTGAAGTTGATTGACTCGCTCTCCCCGGAATCGCCCGGATTCCTTTCTCTCGTCGTGGTGGCGGAACTTGCCTGGGTCCTTGAGGTCTCCTATCGCTTCAGGAAAAAAGAGATTGAGGAGGCGTTACGAATTTTACTGCAGAGCAAGGAACTCGTGATCGAGAGAGCGGAAATCGTCTTCCAGGCGTTGCGCAAATTCAGCCACAGCCGGGCCGATTTCTCGGATTGCTTGATCGAGCGCACCGGCCACGCTGCCGAGTGCCAGCACACCTTTACCTTTGACCGCAGCGCCGTGACCGCTGGAATGAAGTTGCTGGCTTGAAGGCACGCTCCCGCTAAGGATCGGGGACTCGGCCAAAGAATTCCTCCACCTGGCGCATTTCCGTTGTCCTTCGGTAATTCGGCAAACTCTCCACAAAGACCCGCCCGTACTGTTTCTTCAGAATTCGATTGTCGAGCAGAACGAGTAGTCCGCGATCATGCAATGACCGGATCAATCGCCCAAATCCTTGCTTAAGCGTAATCACGGCAGCGGGCACCTGATACTGAAAAAACGCATTGCCGCCGTCGGCGTCGATTGCTTTCACCCGCGCCGCCACGACCGGGTCAGAGGGAACGGCGAAAGGCAAGCGATCGATAATCACACAACTCAACTGTTCGCCTTGCACGTCAACTCCCTGCCAGAAAGAGGACGTCGCGAACAGCACGGCGTGCGGAGTCACGCGGAACTCTTCCAGCAGCGCGTTCTTGGGTGCGTCGCCTTGCAGCAGCATGGGGAAATCAAGTTCTCCCAGCAGTCGCTGATAGATCTCTTTCATCTGCGCGTAACTAGTAAAGAGCACAAAAGCGCGTCCGCGCGAGATCTCCAGCAGCTGCCGAATGCGGTCCGCCGCCTTGGCGGCGAACTGCGGCGTGCGCGGATCCGGCAGATCGGGAGGCACATACAGCAGCGCCTGATTCTCGTAGTCAAAATGCGAGGGCAACACCGTCTCCCGCGTGTAGTCCAGTCCCAGCCGCCGCCGCATGTATTCAAACCCGCCGCCCACGGCCAGCGTGGCGGAAGTCAGCACTGCACACTCCAAATTGTCGAACAGGCAAGTCTTAAGAATGGGCGCAACATCAATCGGGGTAGCTTGCAGAAAGACATTTAGCTTGTCCCGTCCGCCGCGCCGCCGCTCGATCCAGAACACGGTATTGCGCTCTTCCGATTCCATCAGGAACGCGAGCTGCACTTGCAACTCCTGCGCCCGGCGCGCGAAGTTGAACACTTCTTCCGGCTTTGAAGGCAATCCCTCAAGCTCGGACCCGATCCGCGCCAACGATTGCTGCAGCGCCATGAACTCTTCGCCGTTTTCTTCCAGAAAATCGCGGCGATTGTCGAAGGCAAAGCGCCCTTCCCCCGACGGCAACAAAGAAAAGAAAAACAAAGACCGCTCGCGCAGGCTCTTGATCGCCCCGGAAAACGACGCGGACATCAGCCGGTTGCGCTGCAGCGAACCCTCCACGTCGCGGCACAGCTCCTCTACTCTGCCATTGCTGACCGACACCCCGAAATAGCTGCCTGCAACATCTTCCAGCTCATGCGCCTCGTCGAAAATCACCGCGCCCACCTCGGGCAGAATGCCGGCGTCGGGCGCGTACTCGGCTTGCTGCTTGATGGCCAGATCGGCGAAAAACAAATGATGATTGACGATGATGATGTCGCTCTCACTCGCCCGCCGGTGCATTTCGGTGATGAAGCATTTCTCCCACGCGCTGCATTTCTGGCCCAGGCAGGTATCGGAGCGCGCGTCCAGTTTGTGCCACAGCGCGCTGGCCTCGGGCAGGGCGGCCAGTTCGGCGCGGTCCCCGCTCTGCGTAACCTTTTCCCAGGCGGCAATGGCGCGATAGTGCTCCACTTCCTCCAACCCGCTCAGCACAGGCTGATCGGTAAGGTCATACAGCTTCTTCTTGCACAAATAGTTGTTACGGCCCTTCATGTAGCAGACCTTCAGTTTGCTCTGGCCATCCGGAAAAAGCGCTTGCTCGAGAAAAGGAATATCCTTGTGGAACAACTGTTCCTGCAGATTCTTGGTGCCGGTGGAGATAATGACCCGCTTGCCCGAGCGAATCACGGGCACAAGATACGCCAGAGTCTTGCCCGTGCCGGTGCCGGCTTCCACGATGAGGTGGCGCTTCTCTTCCAGCGCCTGTTCGACGGCTTGCGCCATCTGCAATTGTCCGCGACGAAATTCGTAAGCCGGATGAGTGCGCGAAAGCACGCCGCCGGGCGCGAAGAATTGATAGAGAGACACATCCTGCTTGTGGACGCTGGCAGGCGTGGGCTGAGAGGCGGAAGGCACGGAGTCTCTATAATAGCGCGTGGCGACAGCCGCCCTCGGCTGTCCGGACTCGAAGAGTCCGCGGTTTCGCGCGGTTCCTATTCCATGACTCGACTGAAATTCAATTCGATGTCCGACGGCGCCGCCGCCGGCCTTCCCACCGTCGCCATCGTGGGCCGGCCAAACGTGGGCAAATCCACGTTGTTTAACCGCTTCGTCGGATCGCGCCGCGCCATCGTCGGCGACGAGCCCGGCATCACGCGCGACCGCCTCTATGGCGAGGCCGAATGGCGCGGCCGCCATTTGCGCGTCGTGGATACCGGCGGGATCCTTCCGGATGACAAAGACTTCATCCCAGCGGAGATTTTTCGCCAGGCCAAAGTCGCACTTCAGGAAGCCGACGCGGTCATTATGGTCGTGGACGGCCGTACCGAACTATCTTCTTCCGATCTGGAACTCGCGCGACTCTTGATTCGCGGCGGCAAGCCGTTGTTCTTGGCGGTCAACAAAGTTGACACCGGCCAGCAAGCCACGCTGGCGGATGAAGGGCACCGGCTGGGCATTCGCAAATTATTTCCAATTTCCGCGGAACACGGGCGAGGCTTAGATGATCTGCTGGATGCCGTACTGGAAGTTCTCCCGCCGAAAGTCGACGAAACCACTGGGGACACAGAGAATATAGAGGAACCAAATGCCGAAGTGCCATCAGAATCCGTCGAGACCAAAGTTGCCATCATCGGCCACCCCAATGTGGGCAAGTCAACATTGCTCAACCGGCTGACCGGCACGGCCCGCGCCATTGTTTCCCCCGTCCCGGGCACCACACGAGACGCGGTCGATGAAATCGTCGAACACGACGGCCAGCGCTTTCGCTTTATCGACACTGCCGGTATTCGCCGCAAGGGCAAGACCCACTTAATGGCGGAGAAGCTCTCGGTGGTCATGGCGCGCAAGCATCTGGAGGCCGCTGACATCGCGCTGCTGGTCATCGACGCCACCGAAGGCGTCAGCCAGCTGGACGCCTCCATCGCCGGCTACGCGCACGAGAGCGGCCGTTCGGTGATTATCGTAGTAAACAAATGGGACTTGGTCGGCAGCCGGAAAGAGAGGACAGGACGCCAGACGAAATCTTCGAAAATGCAAGCCAGCAACAATCGCCCCGGCGATCGTGAAGCTTACGAAGAGCGTTTGCGCCATGAATTGAAGTTCCTCAGCTACGCGCCCGTGCTGTTCGTCTCCGCTTCCACCGGAGCCGGTACCGACAAACTCTTTCCCACACTGGAAAAAGTCGCTGCCGAGCGCCGCAAGCGCATTGGCACCGGCGAAATGAACCGCTTCCTCAAGCATGTCGATTTCGAACGCGCTTCCGTTCCCATGAGCGGGCGGATGAAGATTTACTACATGACGCAAGCCTCGGCCTCGCCGCCCACGTTCATTCTTTTCACTGACCGCAAGGTGAAGCTGCATTTTTCCTATCAGCGATTCCTGGAGAATCAGATTCGCGAGGCTTTCGGCTTCGTGGGCACGCCAATCTGGATTAAGAACAGAGCGCGAGACTAGCGCCTTGTTATGCTGAGCGTAGGCGGCCCGGCCGCTTAGGCCGGGGCGCCTAAGTCGAAGCATCCCTACGCAACCACGAGTGCCAGAGATGGTAGGAATTCTGCGCATGCCGTCGCTTCATACCGGGCGCGCCGCGCTCAAAAGGACAAATCATTCCTTCGTCAGCAACCCCACCCTGTCCACCCCCGCGTTCCGAGCAATATCGATCACGTCAGCAACGTATTCGAAATTCACATCGCGATCGCCTTTCACATAGGCTACGCGCTCGACGCGTTGCAGAAAGATCTTTTGCAGCCGGTCGTGCAGGTCATCCCAGCTCACGCTGTCCCCGTTGATCTTCAACGCTGGCGCGTGCCCATTGTCTTCCCAAACCACCTGAATGACAATTGTGCGCCCCACGTCCAGCTCCTTGGAATCCGGCGCCGGTTGCGGAATCTGCGCTTCCAGGCCCTTCTCTTGCGACATGGAAGACACAACCATGAACACGATGATCAACACCAGCAGAATGTCGATCAGCGGAGTAATGTTGATCTGAGCAGTCGGTGAACCATTGCCTGACACGGAGAACGCCATCGGTCGCTCCTCTCAGGCACGCGCATGTCTGAGAAGATTGGACACTTGCCGACTCTGCAAAGTTCCCGAATAAACTTCGTCGCTTGCGTCGAATCGTCCGCTGCCCGCATCATACTTTCATCCTCATGAAGCTCATGGACCTCGGAGCTTTCGTTTTGATACTTCCCTTGGCCGGGTTATCCACTGCCCACGCCCAAGACAACTACGAAATCCAGGTCTACGACGCGGACACCGTCCCACCCGCGAGCACCATGGTCGAACTGCATTCGAACTTCACTGCCGAGGGCAGCAAGACGGTGCAGGACGGCATGCTGCCGACCAACCACGCGGAACACGAGACCGTCGAAATCACGCAAGGTTTCAATAGCTGGTTCGAGACCGGCTTCTACATTTTCACCAGCATTCAGCCCGACAGCGGCTGGCAGTGGGTGGGCGATCACATACGTCCGCGCGTCCGCGTTCCCGAGTCCTGGCATTGGCCGGTGGGCGTGAGCTTATCGAATGAAATCGGCTATCAGCGCCGCGCCTTTTCTCCCGACACCTGGACCTGGGAGATCCGTCCAATCGTGGATAAGAAGATTGGTCCCTGGTACCTTAGCTTCAATCCCACGCTCGACCGCTCGTTTCATGGACCGAGTGTGAATCAAGGTGTCGTCTTTTCGCCGAATGCGAAATTCAGCTATGACTTCACCAAGCGAATCGCGGGCGGCCTGGAGTACTACGGATCGCTCGGACCGATCACCGGTTTCGATCCGCTGCGCGAACAGCAGCAGCAGATTTTTCCCAGCATCGATCTCGACCTCGGCCCCAAGTGGGAGTTCAATTTCGGCGTCGGTGTGGGGGTGACGGGCGCGACGGATCACCTCATCATCAAATGCATTCTTGGCCGCCGTTTCTCGTGGAAACACGCCCCGTAGACTTGCAGTCGTTAGCTGATCGGCCCTGGTTCCGGCGGCAAAGGTGGTGGGGGCGGCGCCGGATACAGCACCGCCGCAAGCGCACGGTAGCGCGCCGCGAAGAAGTAAATGGAATAAGCGGGGAAGAACACGATCACCGGCACCGAGATCAGCGCGAGTACATAAAGCAGAGCGAGGAGCGCGACGCAGCCCACCACCACTACAAAAGTGATGGTGTACAAGTTCCAAGTCAACCCGGCCGCTTTACCTCCCAACACCGCGACCACTCCCACGCCTCCCACCGGAATCATCAGCAACACCACAACGATCACGGAAATAATGCCGACGATGATGCCCGCGGCTATCGCCATCACGATTTTCATTCCCAGGTATCCCGCGTAGCCGCCTTTTTCCTGGCGCAGCATGGGCAGCAGGCGCCGCCAGGCCTCGAACGCGCTGATGTCTTCGAGCGCCATCTGCGGCACCACAAAATCTTTAGTCAATACCGTCACTACCGCGAGGCAGATCACAAACGCGGCCAGTACAAAAAACAGAGCGATCCCGCACAGCACCAGCGGAAGCACATGCTCGCTGGGATTCTTCAGCCAACCAATCGCAAATCCGAATCCCAACGGGATCCCAACCAAAGCTATCAAGCCGGCAAGCGAGACAACCGCCAGTGCAATCTGCCAGGTGAAATAGCGCAGCCCGGCGCTTTGCCGGCGGCTCCATCCCTGCCGTATTCGGCATTGCTTCGTCAACACGCTGTCGAACAGGATGAACCGCATCACACTGTTCAAGTAAGTGAACACGAGCCAAAGCACCAGGACCAGCACAACCACCACTGCGATGATTGCAGCGAAAAGCGCGGGGTTGACGGCGGGAAAATGCGTCCCCGGGAAATGCACAGGGCCGCCGTTGCCACCAGAAGATGGGGAGTGTGGGAAATTGCATCCGCCGCCGGAGCTGAGTTCACCCGCCAGGAACCCCACGAGCGCCAAGCGCGCCCATTGGCCCATGCGGAATGGCCGCAATAGCTGCTGCTTGGTGTGTTCGAATGCGAGGCTAAGCGAATCGGAAGCGGATATCGGCACGGGCCTCCCTTGCTACTAAGCCAAGTCGCAGTCAAGGTACTGCGAACTCCAGATGGCGGTCAATGGAAATTGTTGGCCGCGCGGCCGCGCCATTTGCTCACTCGCGATTTGCAGCTTCCGGGCAGCAACCGACCTTCTCGATCCATTGGTCGAACTCCCGCAACGCCTGTTCGCATTGCCGCCGATGCCGTTCCCGGCGGTCGCGCACGCGGGTCTCTAGCGCGGGAAGCAGATCGAACGTAATATTCGCCGGCTGGAATTTCACCGCATCCGCGTGCGTAATGTAGTGAACCAGCGATCCGAAGGCCGTTTCGCGCGGCGGCGCGATCGGCTCAGCGCCACTCACCAGCGCGGCAGCATGAATTCCCGCCAACAGCCCGGTGGCGATGGACTCGACGTAACCCTCCACCCCGCAGATCTGTCCAGCAAAAAGCACCCGCGGATGCGCTTTCATCCGCAGGCTTTCGCACAACAATGCAGGCGCGTTGATGTAGGTATTGCGGTGGATCTGCCCATAGCGCAAGAAGCGAGCGTTCTCCAGTCCAGGAATCAGCCGTAACACGCGGGACTGTTCCGCGAATTTCAAGTGATTCTGAAAGCCGACAAGATTGTAGGAATCGGCTCGCAAGTTTTCCTGCCGCAATTGCACCACCGCATAAGGCATGTACCCAGTGCGCGGATCTTTCAGGCCCACTGGCTTCATCGGCCCAAAGCGCAGCGTGTCCTTCCCTCGACGGGCGATTTCCTCAATCGGCAGGCAGGCTTCAAAGTAGTTCAGCTTCTCCCAGTCCCGCTCTTCCACGGATTGCGCGGCAACCAGCGCGTCGTAGAACCGATCATATTCGTCTCTCGTCATCGGGCAGTTGATGTAATCCGCCGATCCCTTGTCGTAGCGGGCAGCCAAATAGACCTTCGCCATATCGATCGAATCAGCTTCCACAATCGGGCTGATGGAATCGTAGAAATACAGCTTGTGTGGAGCGGACGCCCCCGCCCGCGCAGCCTTGGCAGGATCGCCACTTCCGCTCAAGCGGCCGATTTCCTCCACCAGCGCATCCGAGGTGAGCGGTCCGGAAGCGACGATAGTGATTTCTCGGTCGTCAATCCGCGCCACTTCTTGACGCCGCACATTGATCAGGGGCTCACGCGAGATCGCATCCGTTACCCGAGAGGCAAAAGCTGCGCGGTCGACGGCCAGCGCATGCCCGGCGGGAACGGCGCAGGCGCGTGCGACCTCCAACAGCAACGACCCCGCCCGCCGCATCTCTTCCTTCAGCAGCCAGGGCGCGGTATTCTCACTGTCGGATTTGAGGGAATTCGAGCAAACCAGTTCGGCGAAGTCACTTGTCTGGTGCGCCGGCGTGGACCGCACGGGACGCATTTCGCAGAGATCTACCGGCACGCTTCGGCGAGCGCACTGCCAGGCAGCTTCCGATCCTGCTAGGCCAGCCCCGATGATCGTGACTTTATTGCTCACTGATTCTTGGCTTTGATCGCACGACTCGCGCCTTGAGGTCAACTGGCGTCCGTCTGCGCTCCGGCCACGCTTTGCAATGCGTCTCCAATCAAACAAGCGGCTTTCCACTCGTCGAGAAAGGTTGCCCCCAGCCTGTTGTAGAAATCGATGGCGGATTTATTCCAATCCAGCACTTCCCAGCGCATGCAGAAGTAATCTTCCTCCCAGGCAATTCTCGCGACTCGCGCCAACAGCTCGCCGCCGATGCCTTTCTTTCGAAACTCCGGGCGCACGAAAAGATCCTCTAAAAATATTCCCGCGCGCCCCTGGAAGGTGGAGTAGAACTCGAAAAACAGCGCGTATCCGGCGACTTGCCCGTCCCATTCCGCGATCACAGCGCGGAATTTCGGCTTGGCGCCGAAGCCATCGCGCAGCATGTCATCTTCGGTCACTATGGTTTCGTGGTCCAAGTGCTCGAATTGCGCCAGTTCGTGGATAAGAGTCGTCAGCAGCAGCGCATCTTCGATGGTGGCCGGACGTATGGAGAGCATGGTATAAACTCCGCACGCAGAGTTACGTGTCAGCCGCATATTATATAGGCGCGACACTCAATGGAGGACCCGTGGCCCGTATCTCGCTGATCGAACCCGAAAGCGCTTCGCCTGAAGTCAAGGAAATCTACGCGGAGAAGCTCCGCGGCAAACCCGCCAATGTGCACAAGGCGCTGGCGCAGCGCCCAGAGTTGTTCAAGAACTTCTTGCGCTTCTATGCCAGCGTCGGCAAGTCGCTGGACCCCAAGCTCTACGAATTGATCTACATTCGCGTGTCCATGGTCAATGACTGCCGCTATTGCCTGCAGCATCACCTCGCCTCGTCGAAGCGCGTTGGCCTTACGCCGGAGGACTGGAGCGCGCTGAAAAATGGCGACTACGCGCGTTTCAGCGAAAAAGAAAGGACGGCGCTCGCCTATGCCGAAAAACTAACCCGCAACCCGCGCAGCGTGAGCGACGCCGACTTCCCTGGGCTGAAAAAGCATTTCAGCGACGCCGAGATCCTGGATTTGCACCTGCTGGTAGGCCTGGCCAACCTGACCAACCGCTTCACCGACCCGCTGGGCCTCGAAGTGGAATTCCCCGAGGAAAAAATCTAACCACGAAAGAGCGTAGGCGGCCTAGCGTTCCCGTATCCGCATATGCTCTTTCTCTTTTTTGCCTCATAGAATAATTCGTCCGTCTCCAACTCGCCGCGTCACGCGCTCACGGTCCAGGTATTCCAGCAGCGGTATGGCGTACTTTCGGCTGACCCCGGCTATTTCCTTGAAGCGTGCGACATCCATCTTGGGAGACTTGGCCTTTTCTTCGGCGATTCGCCTGCGGAGATCGTCGAGCGCATCGCGGTGGAAGACCAGCTCGTCGGAAATTTTCACCAGCGCCCTGTCGCGCAACAGCAACGTAACGATTTTCTGAGCACGGGCCTGATCGATCTTCAATGTGGCTAGAACTTCTTTCAATGTCGGCACCTGCAATCCGGCCGAGGAAAACGCCCCCTCAATCGTATGCTTGGAAGTTGCCTCCTCGTTTTTCATGACCACGCCGCGCCCAAACAGATGAACCAGTTCGCCCGCCAGTCCCAGCTTCTTTTCGTAAACCAGAGAGTCCAGCGCAACCCCGAAGCCTTCAAGCCCAACGCCGAGTTTCTCTCGAAATGTCTCTTTGTTCATTCCACGCACCAGCAGGTTTTGCTCGTGGAATTCGGCAGCCGTCGCCAGCATCGAGGCCTTCAAGGTCGCAATGGCGGCGGCATCAAAGAACGCAGCCCCGCTCCTCACGATCCCTCCCCGCCCCAACTCCGCGGACAGGTGGGACTGAATCACCTCAACGCGCCAACCGGTTTCGGCAACCAATCGCGCCAGGGAGATCCCGCGGTCTCCCCGCCGGGCGACTCGCACCGCCAGAGTCCGCCGTGGATCACCCTCCGCCGCAATATTCAGAAAATCCCGCGAGACTTCCCGCTTAGCTTTCGGCATGGGCGAGGCGTCCAGCACGACTCCTCCGCCTATCGTTATCACCGGTGAAAATTGGCGGATGATGAAACGATCGCCGGGCAACGGCAGCGTAGGCTCCGCCAGCCGCAACTGGGCAAACGCCTCCTCCCTCGGCGCAATTTGCTTCGCGCCATACAGCACGACGGTGGCAACACACTCCGAGGTATAGGCGTGGAAGTGCACGCGGGCGCGGTCCTTCAACGGTTTGACCGAGGACAACAGCGACAGCTTCACGTCAATTCGAGCCGCAGCCTGAAGCATCGCCGGAGGCGCCAGCATGATACCGCGCGAGAGATCCTCGGTCGTCACGCCAGCCAGGTTCAGCGCCGTGCGTTCGCCGGCAAACGCCGTTTGAACGGACCGCCCGTGCACCTGCACGCCGCGCACTCGTACCCGCCGGCCTGACGGGAACACTTCCAGTTCCTCTTCTTCGCGGATCGTGCCTGAAATCAGCGTGCCAGTCGCAACCGTCCCGAACCCCTTCATGCTGAAGACGCGATCAATCGGAAGGCGCGCAATGGCATTGGAGTCCTTTGCCGGGACTTCTGCCGCGGCCTGCACCAATGCGTGCTTCAGATTGCCAAGCCCCGCTCCGGTCAGCGCGCTAACCGCGACGATAGGGCTGGGATGCGCAAGAAAGGATCCGCGCAGGAACTCCTCCACTTCCAACCGCACGACCTCGAGCGTGTCCCGGTCCACAAGGTCGGTTTTGGTGAGCACGGTAACGCCGCGACGTACCCCAAGCAAACGGCAGATGTCGAAATGCTCGCGAGTTTGCGGCTTCATGGATTCATCCGCCGCAATCACCAGCAGCACCAGGTCAATGCCGCCCACGCCCGCCAGCATGTTGCGCACAAAACGCTCGTGGCCGGGAACATCCACGAAACCCAGCCGGAGAGTTTCGCCGCCGGGTGCGGGCAACTCAAGATGGGCAAAGCCGATATCGATGGTGATGCCGCGGCGCTTCTCTTCCTCCAGGCGATCGGCGTCGATGCCAGTGAGCGCCTTGACCAGCGCGGTTTTTCCGTGGTCGATGTGCCCGGCCGTGCCAACAATGACGGACTTCATGGGCAACAGTATAGGGCGAGAGCAAATCTTAGCGAGCCGGCTGCATCTTGATCCAGTGTTCCAACGGGAACGTTCTGTGATGACGCAAGTGTGCATACAGGCAAGTGATTGAGCCGGCGAGAATTGCGGGCGCGGAAGAGAAGGGTTTCGCTTTTTCTTCAGAATCGCGTCTTGAATCGGTAAGCCGAGGGAGCGCTTCACTTTCCCACAGCAAACTAGCTTCCGCGCCGCGCCGCAAAATGCGACAATGATCATGCCGAGCCCCATGACCACTTCTCCATCCCTGGCGATCACTCCGCAACTCATTCGGGAGCACGGGATCACGCCCGCGGAATACGAAAAAATCAAGCAACTGCTCGGCGGCCGCGAGCCCACCCTCACCGAACTGGGCATTTTCAGCGTGATGTGGAGCGAGCACTGCTCCTACAAGTCGTCGCGCGTGCATCTAAAACGCCTGCCCACGCGCAGCCGCCGCGTGGTGCAGGGTCCCGGCGAGAACGCCGGCATCATCGATATCGGCGATGGCTGGGCTTGCGCGTTCAAGATCGAGTCGCACAATCATCCCTCCTACATCGAGCCGTTTCAGGGCGCAGCCACCGGGGTAGGCGGCATCCTGCGTGACATTTTCACCATGGGCGCGCGGCCGGTCGCGGTGATGGATTCTTTGCGCTTTGGCCCTATCGCTCCCACCAAGAACATTTCCGAAAAAGAAATCCGCAAGAACCATTCCGTGATGGAGGGCGTCGTCAGCGGTATCGCGTCCTACGGAAACTGCTTTGGCGTTCCCAACATCGGCGGCGAGACCAAGTTTGAACCTTCCTACTCCGGCAATCCGCTAGTGAACGCCTTCGCTCTCGGCCTGGTTCGGCGCAATGAGATTTTCTATGCCAAGGCCGCCGGCGAAGGCAATCCCGTCATTTACGTCGGCTCGAAAACCGGCCGCGACGGCATCCACGGCGCCACCATGGCCAGCGAGGAATTCAGCGAAGCCTCCGAGGCTAAGCGTCCCAACGTGCAGGTGGGCGATCCGTTTCTCGAGAAGCTGCTGCTCGAAGCTTGCCTTGAAGCCATGCAGACCGGTGCGATTGTCGGCATTCAGGATATGGGCGCGGCCGGGCTGACTTGCTCTACCTGCGAGATGGGCGGCCGCGGACGCGTGGGCATTGAAATCGAACTCGACCGCGTGCCGCAGCGCGAAACCGGCATGACTCCCTACGAAATCATGCTCAGCGAGTCGCAGGAGCGCATGCTGCTGGTGGCGCGAAAGGGACGCGAGGAGGAAGTGTTCCGCGTCTTCGAAAAGTGGGGCCTGGACGCGGTCGAAGTCGGCCGCGTCACCAACGACAACAGGATGCGCGTGCTCCAGCACGGCAAAGTGGTTGCCGAAATTCCCAACGAAGCGCTCACCGACGATGCTCCCCTGTACAGGCGTCCGCTCGAACGCTGGGAACCTCCCGTGGCGCGGGAAATGCCGCCGCACATCAAGTTGTCGGGAGTTCCCGACCAGACGGGCAATCTCAAGCGTCTGCTTTCCAGCCCAAACATCTGCGGCAAACGCTGGGTGTGGCAGCAATACGATTCCATGGTGCAGATCAACACGGTGGAAGGCCCGGGCGACGGCGATGCCGGCGTCATCCGCATCAAAGGTTCACAGCGCGGCCTGGCCATGGCGCTCGATGGCAACGGACGCTGGTGTTATCTCGATCCCCGCCTCGGCGCCATGCACGCCGTCGCCGAGGCCGCGCGCAACGTGGCCTGCGCGGGCGCAACCCCGGTCGGTGCGACCAATTGCTTGAACTTCGGCAATCCCGAAAAGCCGCACATCATGTGGCAGTTCTCGCAAACCATCGACGGCATCACCAAAGCCTGCGAGGAGCTGGAAGTTCCCATCACCGGCGGCAACGTCAGCTTTTACAACGAGACTCTGGGCGAGGGCATCTACCCCACACCGGTAATCGGAATTGTCGGCATCCTCGACGACGTGCACAAAGCCATGCAGCCGGCCTTCCGTGAAACCGGACGCGCCATCGTGCTGCTGCGCGCCTCCGATCCCGGCGACCTGACCGACGCCGAAACCGAGTTCGGCTCCTCCGAATACGCCAAGGAGATTCTCGGCGCCCTCTGGGGCTATCCCCCCGAATTGCAGTTGGAAAAGGAAGCCGCCTTGCAAAAAGCTCTGGTCGAGCTGGCGCAGGCGGGGTTACTGGACTCGGCACACGACTGTTCGGAGGGCGGAATTGCGGTCACATTGGCCGAGTCGGCGATGGCTAAAGGCATTGGAATGAGCGTGAATTTGCCCTCTAGTGGATTGCCCGCGGAATTTGCCCTGTTCGGCGAGGACGCCAGCCGCGTGGTCACCTCGTGCGACCAGAGTCACCTGTCCGGAATCCAACAACTAGCGGTAAAATATGGCCTCTCCGCGGAAGTGATCGGAGAGACCGTTCCCGAACAAGTGGAAATAAAATTGGATGGCCGCGTCGTAGTGTCGGCGAGCGTCGTGCGGCTGCGCGAAGTTTACGAGAATGCGCTGGAGAAGACGCTCAGAACAGATCCGCAGGCAGTCGCTGCGGACTAACGGAACACGAACTACCATCAGGGGGCGAGTCTTGAAAACTGACGGCCAACACCGGACGACTCGGTTTCACGCGGTTCCTTTCGACAAACTGCGGGAGGAATGTGGCGTGGTGGCAATTTACGCCCACCCCGAGGCGGAGAAACTCGCTTACCTGGGCCTGCACGCGCTGCAGCATCGTGGCCAGGAGTCGGCGGGCATGGTGACCTCGAATGGCATGGCGCTGCACGCCCACCGCGCCATGGGCCTGGTTGCCGACATCTTTACCGAAGACGTGCTCACCAAGATGCACGGCACGCTGGCGATCGGCCACACGCGCTACTCCACAGCGGGCGACTCGTCGCTGCTCAACGCCCAGCCCATCATGGTGCAATCGAACAAAGGCGTGGTGGCGCTGGCGCACAACGGCAATCTGGTCAATGCACAGGAAATCCGCAGCCGCCTGGAAGGGCAAGGATCGATTTTTCAGACCAACAGCGACACCGAGGTGATCGTTCACCTCATCGCCCTCTCGAGAGAACACACCTTGCCCGAGGCCATTGCCGACGCGCTGCGGCAGGTGGAAGGCGCGTTTTCCCTGGTTCTCATCAGTCCGGACCGGATTTTCGCGGTGCGCGACCCGCGCGGCTTCCGCCCCCTGGCCATGGGGAGAATTCCCGCCGCGGCGGGAGAAAAACAGGACACCATTGTCTTCGCTTCCGAAACCTGCGCCTTCGATCTGATCGGCGCTACCTTCGAACGCGACGTGAAACCCGGTGAGCTAGTCATTGCCGGACCGGAGGGCATCACTTCGTCCACCTACGCCCCGGCGGCGCCGCAATCCAGTTGCATCTTCGAGCATGTGTATTTCTCCCGTCCGGATAGCATGGTATTCGGACGCCCCGTGCAAGAAAGCCGCGAGGGCTTGGGACGCCAGTTGGCGCGCGAAGCTCCGGCCGAGGCCGATATCGTGGTGCCGGTGCCGGATTCCGGCGTGACCGCCGCCATCGGCTATGCCTCGGAAAGCGGCTTGCCTCTGCGCTTCGGATTGATCCGCAATCACTACATCGGACGCACCTTTATTGAGCCGCGGCAGACGGTGCGCGATTTCGGAGTCAAGCTCAAGCTAAATCCCGTGCGTTCGCTACTGGAAGGCAAGCGCGTGGTCCTGATTGACGATTCCATTGTGCGCGGCACCACCAGCCGCAAAATCGTGCGCATGATTCGCAGCGCGGGTGCTAAAGAAGTCCACATGCGCATCTCCTGCCCACCAACTATTTCCCCCTGCTTCTACGGCGTGGACACGCCGTCGAAAAAAGAACTGATCGCCGCCAACAAATCGATTGACGAAATTCGCGAGTTCATCGGCGCGGATTCGCTGGCTTATCTCTCGCTCGAGGGAACCAAGAAGGCGTGTGGGGATGGCGAAAAGACTACCTACTGCACCGCCTGTTACAGCGGCCAATACCCCACAAACTGGGTGGACGTGGAAGAAATCCAGCCCGCGGTTGTGGTCAAGCGATAGCGGTCTTCGCTGGCAAAGACTCCAGAAACTCCAGATTCTTGCTGAGGATGATGATCGCGGTGAGCCACAGGGCCACGCCGGTTCCTCCTGCGCTCACGGCCGCGCGAAGGGGGCCCGGAGAAATCAAGAGCGAACCGAAGGCGGCCGAAGAAATGACCGCGCCCGTCGCATAATAAAGCGGCAACTTGAAGAGCTTGCCGAGAGGGAAAAAGTGGATCCCCACCACCGCCCCGATCCATTGCCCGAATAAGTCTAGTCGATGGAAGTGGCCCAGGATCGGCGCTCCAACACCTATCGCAGCGCCTTCTATCGCGACGATGAGCGCGAAGCGGATTCTGAAAAATCTTGCCAGTCGCCTATCCAAGACAACCTTTGGCGCGTGACGCAGGGCGACAAGGTTCGCAATCGCCCAAACCACCATAACGGCCGTAGCCACTGCGATTGCGCCAAACCACAGTACTCTTTCGCCTTGCACCGCGGCCTGCGTCCACGAAGACAGCGCATAGGCGCCGAACCCGGCGCAGACGATGGCGCCCACCGCTCTGCCCCGCATCCGAATCAGCAAATCCGGTCCCACGGGGCCAAGAATTCCGCCTGCATAGCTCATTTCATCCTCCGCTCCAGTCCTTCGCCGGGAAGAAATCTCATTCTGTACCGGTGACCCTTGGCCCATCGCACTATAAACGATGGGGTAGCTAACACGAAGTATAGATACGGACGAGACAGCTCAGGCGTTCCTATATATTTAGTCCGTCGTGCCCCTAGCCGAAAAATCGCTCATCGCCCGCATTCGCCGCCAGGCGCACAAGCAGCGCAGCATCCTGACCGGAATCGGCGACGACTGCGCCGTGCTGCGTGTACCGTCAGGTCACGAAGCTCTACTGACCACCGATTTCAGCCTGGAGGGCATCCATTTCCGGCGCGAGTGGCATCCAGCCGAGTCCGTCGGCCATCGTTGCCTTACTCGCGGACTCAGCGACATTGCCGCCATGGGAGGCGTGCCAATTGCCGCTTTTCTGTCCCTCGCCCTGCCGCGAAATCTTCCTCAGCAATGGGTGGATGGATTCATGGACGGCCTGCACACGCTTGCCCGTAAATTCGGCGTCGCGCTCGCCGGCGGAGACACCGCGGAATCTCCCGACGGCGTTATGTCCGATATCGTTGTGTTCGGTTCCGTGCCAAAAGGCAAAGCGATTCTGCGCTCCGGCGCCCACCCCGGCGACCGAATCTACGTTAGCGGCGCTCTCGGAGGTTCCGCTGCAACCCTCCGGCGCATGATGGAAAAACCCGATCGCAAGTTGAATCCGCGCGACTTCTCCCGCCACTTTTTCCCCGAGCCGCGGCTTAACCTAGGACGAATCCTGCGCGAGAAAAACCTCGCTTCCGCCATGATCGACACCAGCGACGGCCTTTCCACCGACCTCGCGCACATCTGCGAGGAAAGCGGCGTAGGAGCCGAGATCCTCGCGGAGGCCATTCCGCTGGCCTCGATTGGCAAGCCGCCGCGCCAGGTAGACCTGCGGTTTGCCCTGCATGGTGGGGAAGATTATGAACTGCTATTCACCGCGCCGCCGCGAAAACGCGTTCCACGGCGCATCGCGGGAGTTCCCATCACCCACATCGGCCACATCACTCGCGGGAAACAAATCGATCTGGTCAACCGGGACGGCGAGGGTTTCGCCCTGGTACCACAAGGATGGGAGCATTTCAAAAACTAGGGAGCAGCCACAAAGCCTCATCCTCTTCGACTGCCTAGGGGTGCCTTTAGTGTAGGAGACCCTTGGAAGTCTCTACCCACACGAGGCCGGCGAGGATTACAGTGAGCGTATGTGGTCCCAAAAATTGCTCTCCGTCGTAGCTGTCTTCGTGCTTGCCCTAGCGTCCGCCGCGCAGCAGCCAAAAGCGCCGGCGCCCGCCGTTGACGACGCTTTCATCCAAAAGCAGTTCGGGTCGACTTGCAAGCTGGTCGCCGGGCCGCAGCCGCTTGTGGCCGATCTGGACGGCGACGGCATTGACGACCTGGTCGTCGTGGCCCACTGCAGCAATCCACTACTGGATCAAGCCGACGACAACTTTCAAATTGTCGACCCCTACAACACTTTCTACGGCTACGGCGACACCAAGATCACCAGCCAGTTTGCCTCCGAAGATCCTCTTACTCGCGGACTGGTGCTGCTGGTGATTCACGGCTCCGGCCCTGACGCCTGGCATGCGGCCGTTCCCAAAGCCAAGTTTGTCATCATCAACTTGCCCTTCAAGCAGGTGATGGTGAGGAAGCTGACCGTAAAGAAGAAGCCGGTGATGGCCATCTTCGCCGAAGAAACCGGCGCCGACAATATGACTTCCGCAACTTTCTGGGACGGCAAGAAATATCGCTACCAGCCGCTGGGCGCTGGCATGGAGTAGCTACAATCACGTGGCGACGGCCGCCTCGGCCGTCCGGGTTTCGCGAAGCACCGAAACGCGCTTCCTCTGTGTCCCTTGTGGTTTCCGCATTGCTTTCTCATTTGGCCCGCTATAATCTCCCCGCCATGAACCTCGAACAAAAACTCGCCGAATTGAAGACGCGCAATCAACTGGCGGAAACCGGCGGCGGAGAGCAACGCCGCGAGCGCCAGCACAAAGAAGGCAAAATGTCGGCCCGCGAGCGCATCGAGTTCCTGCTCGACGAAGGCACCTTCGAGGAGACTGACAAGCTGGTCACGCACCGCTCCAACGACTTCGGTATGGCCGAGCAAAAATACTATGGCGACGGCTTCATCACCGGCTACGGCCGCATCGAGGGCCGGCTGGTCTTTGTCTTCGCCCAGGATTTCACCGTTTTCGGTGGCTCGCTCTCCGAAACCAACGCCGCCAAGATCGTCAAGATCATGGACCTCGCCGCAAAGGTCGGCGCTCCCGTCATCGGCCTGAATGACTCGGGCGGCGCGCGCATTCAGGAGGGCGTAGTCTCCCTGGCCGGCTATGCCGACATTTTCCTGCGCAACACGCTGTATAGCGGAGTCGTGCCGCAGATTTCCGCCATCATGGGCCCCTGCGCCGGCGGCGCCGTCTACTCGCCCGCCATCACCGATTTCATTCTGATGGTGAACAAGACTTCCTACATGTTCATCACCGGCCCGGATGTCATCAAGACGGTTACTCACGAAGAGGTCACTAAAGACCAGCTGGGCGGCGCGCACACCCACAACGAAACCTCCGGCGTGGCCCATTTTCTTGCCCACGACGACGCCGAATGCCTCTCCATGGTGCGCGAGCTGCTGAGTTTTATTCCGTCAAACAATCTGGACGACCCGCCGCGTAAGCCCTGTACCGACCCGATCGACCGCACCGACGAGAAGCTGGACAGAATTGTTCCGGCCGAGTCGAATCTCCCCTACGACATTAAAAATGTCATTCACTCGGTCGTGGATGACAGCTACTTCTTCGAAGTCCAGGAGCACTATGCGAGAAACATCGTGGTCGGTTTCGCGCGGCTGAACGGCAAGCCGGTGGGCATCGTCGCCAACCAGCCCGCGGCCTTGGCCGGCACACTCGATATCGATGCATCAGTAAAAGGCGCGCGCTTCGTGCGCTTCTGCGACTGCTTCAACATCCCGCTGGTCACGTTTGAGGATGTCCCCGGCTTTCTGCCCGGTACGAAACAAGAGTATGGCGGAATCATCAAACACGGCGCTAAGCTGCTGTTCGCTTTCGCCGAAGCCACGGTGCCGAAAGTCACCGTCATCACCCGCAAAGCGTACGGCGGCGCCTATTGCGTGATGGCCTCAAAACACATCCGCACCGACGTGAACTACGCCTGGCCGACCGCCGAAATCGCCGTCATGGGCGCGGAAGGCGCGGTCGACATCGTCTATAAACGCGACCTGGACAAAGCCCCCAACCGCGAAGAGATGCGCGCCGCGAAGATCGAGGAATTCCGCGAGCGCTTCGCCAACCCCTACGTCGCCGCCGAACGCGGCTTCGTGGACGCGGTCATCCAGCCGCGCGAGACCCGCAAGAAGCTGATCCAAGCCCTGGAGATGCTGGAAACCAAGCGCGACAAGAACCCGCCGAAGAAGCACGGGAACATCCCGCTCTGATCGTGTGGCACGGGCGCCTCGCGCGCGAACGTGCGGAGTAAATCATCTCCGGCGATCGTCTTCCCGTTCAAGTTCGTCAAACACCTCATTGGCAATTGAACGACCCGGAAACAAGCGTCGTCACCTTCGCGAATCCCGACGGGCGACAACTCAGAGGACAGCGGCGGATTGATGCCTTGCGACTCGTTCGCTATTGCGCGGCTTATGGAGATATGCAAAACTGTCTACGGAATAGATAGGCGAATTAAAAGCGAAATTGGCGCGCTGGGGTCAACGAACACCGGGCCGAGGAGGGGATGTCACGAATACCGGAGGTTCACGCCGATGGATGACGACACCAAATTGCCCGAGGATGGACTGGTCTTCGATGATGTAGGCGCCTGGGCTGAAGAAAAGCACGGCCTTGTTTCGTTTTACGCGAGCCTCTTCTCGACGGCAATGAAGGACAAATGGCACAATCGAATTTATGTGGAGCTCTACGCGGGATCGGGGCGTAGCAGGATCCGAAATAAGTCAAAATTTATTCTCGGGTCCCCGCTGCTAGCACTCAAGCTAAAAGATCCGTTCGACAAATACGTCTTCTGTGAACAAATACCGGCGAAGCTGGACGCGCTACGAATTCGAGCCGGACAAGCTGCCCCTGACGCACACGTCGCTTACATCCAGGGCGACTGCAACGAGCGAGTCTCGGACATTCTGGGGCAGATTCCGAAAGGCTCTGTCGGAGACACGGCGTTGTCACTTTGCTTCGCCGATCCATTCGATATCGGTCTGGAGTTTGAAACTATTCGGAAGCTCGCCGACGCTCGATATGTAGACTTCTTGATCTTGCTTGCCCTTGGAATGGACGCGAACCGCAACTATGAACATTACCTCAAAGAAGAGGCTGTTAAGGTTGACAAGTTCCTAGGATCGGACAGTTGGCGGGCACGGTGGGCGACTGCGCAGTGGGACGCCATAAGATTCACCAAATTCTTGGCCGATGAGTTCACCAAAAGCATGGCTATCCTTGGATACATCCCGCCGGCTCATTACACGATGAAGGAGGTTAGATCCCACGAAAAGAATCTACCCCTGTATCGGCTGGCATTGTTCTCCCGGCACGAGCGAGCGTATAAGCTTTGGGGTCAGGTTTTGAAATACAGCACTGACCAGACGGCATTCTGGGATTTAATGTGTCTCTAAACTCCCACATCGAATGGACCGACGCCACCTGGAACCCCGTCCGCGGCTGCACCAAGATCAGCCCCGGATGCAAGCATTGCTACGCCGAGACGTTTGCCGAACGCTTTCGCGGAGTCAAAGGCCATCCCTACGAACAGGGCTTCGACCTGCGCCTCGTGCCCGAGAAGCTAACCGAGCCGTTCAAATGGCGTTCGCCCAAGCTGGTCTTCGTGAATTCCATGAGCGACCTGTTCCAGCCAGGCGTTCCGGATGACTATGTGCGGACGGTCTCGCAAGTCATGGTCACGGCGAATTGGCACACCTACCAAGTGCTGACCAAGCGATCCGAGCGGTTACGCGAATCCTTGAGCGACGGCATCCGTTTTGCAGCGGAGCAAGAACACATCTGGTGGGGTGTGAGCGTCGAAGACCGGAAGTACGGGCTGCCCAGAATCGATGATCTCCGCGAGGCTCCCGCCAGGATTCGCTTTTTATCCATCGAACCCCTCCTGGAGGACTTGGGCCGTGTGGATCTTTCCTGCATCAGTTGGGTTATCGTCGGCGGCGAGAGCGGGCCCGGCGCGCGTCCAATGAAAAAAGACTGGGTCATCTCGATCCGCGACCAGTGTCGCGAACAGCGCGTGCCGTTTTTCTTCAAGCAGTGGGGCGGCGTGCGGAAGGCAAGACACGGGCGAGAGCTGGATGGGCGGACTTACGATCAATATCCCCGGCGCGTGACGTCAACTGTTCCAGACCGGGCAAGCTGCATGGCCTTCGCCGAAACTATCTTGCGATCGGCGCAAGGAATTGATCGGGCCAAGGCGTTGGTGGCAATTACGGCCTGACCACGCATCTAGAGAACATCCCCATCGTGCAGGCCTTCGCGGGCGGGGGCGCCCGCGCCACATTACCCCTCAACTTCCGGGTCCGCTTCGCACTGCACCAACAAAGCCAGCTGCGGAGACATATCCACTCCCACTACTGGCCGGCGCTGAGGCTTTGGCGCGCGCATCCGCTGGTTTGCGCCCGGGTAAAGGCCCACAACGAAGTCCAGCGCGGGAACCTTGGGAACGTGCATACGTGAAGGGACGTTGACTTCCGGCGGGGCGACTGCGGCTTGCGGCTTACGTGACAAAAGAAGAAGGCCTGCAAAAAATTAAGAGTCCCGAGGGGATGTTGAGCCTATTCGTCTCGGCCAGTAGCTCGCTTTAGACCCTTGCCGACCTGACCTCATCGCTTCCCTTGCGGGGCGCGGCGAGCGATCTGTGCTTGGGCTCCGGGCTTACCGCCAACCGGATAAACCAGTTCAACGCCTCGGGACTCTGTCTTGCCTCTGACTTGTGCTCTTGTTCGCCTCGACCAGCGCTTAGCTACAGACCCTTGCTGACCTTCTCCACCTAACCTCGCGGTCGGTAGAGTGATCTCGCTCGAGCCCCGGACGCCGCACCAACCGGGAAAACTTAGAACGTGTCAAAGAACGAGTATGTTTCTACTCCTCTTGTTTTTATAGTCAATGAAAACTACGCGACTCTATCTGCTTGCCTTTCAATCGAGTGCAGCACGTCCACAAGCGGGTGACCAGAACTTGGTGCAGTACGTCTGCGGTCTCCCGCGCGCAGAGCCGCGAGACATGCGATTTTCCCAAGATTTTCGCTTGAATTTGCGGCAAAGTGCCTGCCGTCTCGATCTTCCCATTTGTGTAAATACCCGCAGAAACCTTGCTGGGCAAGGAGTTTAGTCGATCCGCTCCGGCGCAACGCTGCCGCCAATATCTCGCAACGTGAACCCCTGCTAGGATAATCCCGTGCCGCCCCTGCTCGATGTCAGGCATTTGGCCGTTGAGTTCCCCGCCCAATGCAGCGCGAACGCGAAGCCTGCGTCGCTCGGCGCAAAGCCAGCAGCCGTCCGCGATCTCACCTTTAGCATTGCGCAAGGCGAGGTTCTCGGCTTGGTCGGCGAATCCGGCTCCGGCAAATCCATTACTTCCCTCGCCATCATGCGGCTTCTTCCACCCCAAGCCCGAGCCAGCGGGGAAATTAGCTTCCGCAATGGAGACGGCGCCGCGCGCGATCTTCTTCAACTCCCCGAAGAAGACATGCGCCGCCTGCGCGGCTCACGTATCGCCATGATCTTCCAGGAGCCGATGACCGCGCTGAACCCGGTCATGCGCGTAGGCGCACAAATCGCCGAGGCTGCCTCGGCGCATGCCGACATTAAGAAGAAAGAAGCCTGGGATCGCGCCGTCGCCGCCATGAACGAAGTCGCCATCGCCGACCCGGCCCGCCGCGCTCGCGACTATCCCCACCAGCTCTCGGGCGGAATGCGCCAGCGCGTGATGATTGCCATGGCCATCGTGAATCGTCCGCAGCTACTCATCGCCGATGAACCTACTACGGCGCTCGATGTAACCATCCAGGCGCAAATCCTCGAACTGCTCGCGGAACTTCGCTCCAAGTTCGGCCTGACCATGCTCTTTATCTCCCACGATCTGGCCGTAATCTCTCAAGTGGCGGACCGGGTTGCCGTCATGTACGCCGGCAACCTGGTGGAGCTAGGCTCCAAGCCCGACATATTCCGCGCCCCTGCTCATCCCTACACCCGCGGCCTGCTGCAGGCCGTTCCCACGCTGCACACCGACCGCAAGCGTCCACTGGCGACCATCGAGGGAACCGTTCCGCCGCTGCATGCCGTTCTCCCCGGGTGCCCGTTCGAACCCCGCTGCGAATCCCGAATCGAGGAGTGCCGGCGTGCGCTGCCGCCCCTCGTCGAAGTGAGCCCCGGGCATTGGGCGCGATGTCCGGTCGTCAACGGCGGAGGTTAGCTTGCGAAGCGTGGCTTTTGCTCTGCTCCGTTCTATAATCCCCCAATTCCTCGGAGGCTTGTGCGGGCCCTCATTCTCAGCGATATCCACGGCAACCTGGAGGCGCTGGAGGCGTGCGTGGCTGCCGCCCCGGCGCATGACATTGTCGTCAACCTCGGCGACATCGTGGGCTACGGCGCCAGTCCCAACGAGGTCATCGAGTGCGCCCGAGGTTTGGGGAAATTCTTCGTTCGCGGCAACCACGACAAAGCCGCCGTGGGCCTCATCCCTGTGGAGGATTTCAATCCTCTAGCGGCGCTGGCCGCCGTCTGGACCCAAGGCCAGCTCACGCCGGAAAACCGCGATTGGCTCGTGGCCCTGCCGCCGGGCCCGCTCGAAATCGAGGGCCTTCCCGGCATTCAGTTCGTGCACGGATCGCCGTTGGACGAGGATGAATACATCGTGACTCCGCAGGAAGCGATCGAACCTCTGCTCACTTCCTCCGTGCCTCTCACTTTCTACGGGCACACTCACCTGCAAGGATATTTCTCGACCGATGGTTCCACTTGTGAGATTTTCCGTCCCACGTATGACACGGTCGGCCAGTCGGAAACCCTGCCCTTGCTTCTGCAAAAAGGGCTGAGCTACCTGATCAACCCCGGATCGGTGGGTCAGCCCCGAGATGGCGATTGGCGCGCCGCATTTGCGCTCCTGGATTCCAACACCCGCGTGGTCACTTACCACCGCGTTCCCTACCGCTTGCAAGAGGCGCAAGATCGAATTCTGGCGGCGAATTTGCCGGAGCGTTTAGCCACCCGCCTGGCGGCCGGAAGATAGAAGACAAAAGCCGCGCAGTGTAAACTTCCCTTGTGTCTTCATTTCCTTCTCGCAATTCCGCCGCCGCTCGCGAGAATCCGCCCGAATCCTATCTCGTGGCCTATAGCGACGGCGGCGCTCGCGGCAATCCCGGCCCGGCAGCCTACGGCGTACTGATCAAAGATCAGTCGGGAAAGAAAGTCGCCGCCCTCAGCCAATATCTGGGCCACCAGACCAACAACTTCGCCGAATATCAAGGCCTGATTGCCTCGCTCGAATACGCGCTCGCGCACGGCCCCAAAGCCATTCGCGTCATCAGCGATTCCGAACTGCTGGTGCGCCAGATCAAGGGCATTTACAAGGTGAAAAACGCCACTCTGCAGGAGCTCCACGGCCGCGCCAAGCAATTGATCGCTCAAATGGATTGGTTTTCCATCCAGCATGTGCTTCGGGAAAGCAACCGCGAAGCCGACGACCTGGCCAATGCGGCTATGGACAAGGGCATGGGCCGCGCCCGCGCAAGCGATCCGCCCGTGACTGCCGCGCCGGGCCCGGCCCGGGATGAGTTCGAGGGCACCGTGGTTTCAGGAGGCTTGATTCGCCTGCGGGATGGCGAACTCGCCGAAGGCACGCGCGTGCAAGTGCGGGTGAAGAAGTGAACTCCTTCGTGTACCTCGTGTCCTTCGTGGTTATTCCTTTTTCCTTCTCGATCTGAAACGCCGCCCCATCCGGAGTCGGCATAAAAATGCCTAATATCCCTCATAACCGATTTCAATTGGCACTTTTACGAGGCGGCGCGTACTATATCGCTTCGCAAAATCGGGCCGCCCAGCTGCGGCTCTCCCTCAAGGAGCTACATGTCCAACGAACTGCGGAATTTCCTTGCCCTGTCGTACGAAGAACTGGAAGAGTTGAACCTCCACGCCAAAGAACAACGCAAGAACCGGGTTGCCCCTCACAAAGTCCAGGAAGAGCGCATCAAGTACCTCGCGGATGAAAAGCGCATCAAGGCCGTGACCGTGCTCTTCAGCGATCTCGAAGGCCGCTTGCACATGCTGGACTACGACAAGAAATTCCTTATCAAGAGCTGGGACAACCTTACCTTTGACGGATCTTCCATTCGCGGCTTCACCGCCCAAAAAGAAAGCGATCTGCGGTTGGGAGTTGACTGGGCGGCGTTTTACTGGGCGCCGGCAGATTACTTTGGCTCCGGCAAGGTGATGGTATTTGGCGAAGTCATCGACAAGGGAGGCACGCCCTATGCCGCTGACATCCGCGGCATTCTGAAAGGCTACGCCGAGGAGCTGCACAAAAAAGAAGGCTACACCCTCAACGCCGCCAATGAGATTGAAGGCTTCCTGTTCCGCGGAGTGGATGCCGAAAAGAACTACCATTTGACGGGCAAGTTCGAGTACGTCAACACCGGCGGATACTATCACTCGTTGCCCGGCGACCCACTGCGCACGTTCATCGATACGGCTGCGGAAGTCCAGCGCGCCATGGGTTTCCAGAACGAAAAGGATCACCCCGAAGTCGCGCCCTCGCAATTTGAAATCAACTACGGCTATGGCGAAGTGGTGGTCGCCGCCGACCAAATTCAGCTCTATAAGCTGATCTGCCGCGAAGTGGCGACCAAGAACGGCATGACCGCGTCGTTCTTGCCGAAGCCGGTGGTCGGCGTGAACGGCAGCGGCATGCACACCAACGTTTCCATCACCAAGGGCGGCAAGAACCTATTCTGGGATCCCAAGGGCGAGGAGAAGCTCAGCAAACTCGGGTGGTCGTTCGTCGACCGCGTCCTCACCCACGGCCTCGACACTTGCCTCCTGCTGAATCCCAGCGTGAACGCTTTCCGCCGGCTGGATCCGCACTTCGAAGCGCCTAATCAGCTCAAAGCTTCAGCCACGGATCGCGGAGCCATGGTGCGCATTCCGATTGGCAACGATAAGAGTATGCGCGTGGAAGTGCGCGCGGTGGCCCCCGACTCAAATCCCTACATGGTTCTGTACTCGGTGTTCAAAACCGGCATCGATGGCGACATTGCCAAGATCAAGAACCTGCGCCAGGCTCAGCGTTACTTGCCGGACAACATCTACTCCGCTCTGGAACTCTTCCGCGAGTCCGACTGGATGACCAAGATTTTGGGCGAGGATGTGAAGGGGCGCTACGGCGATCTAAAGCAGGCCGCCGCCGATCGCTGCCCGCGCCAGCTAGGCACTTTCGTCAAGGCTCCCGAAGTCCAATACCACCACGAAGTCTACAACCAATTCCTCTGGAACCAGTTCTAGAGACAAGAACAATCCGTCCAGGGTGCCCCACCTTTGTCGCGTTTTCTGCGACAGGGTGGGGATTTTCCCAGCCCGCCTCCTGCACCTTTTCCGAAGAATCCACGGCCCAAAAGCGAATTCTAGTTACTTAGGTGCGTTTCGATTCGCAACTCAGGCAGGCATTCTTGATGGCATAATAAATCATGGGACTATTTTCTCTCACCTGGGACGAACGCTGGCTTCCCAAGTCTGTTCTCTGCCTGCGCCAATACACTCTCGACGATTTTCTGCACGACCTCATCGCCGGCATCACTGTTGGCCTAGTCGCTCTGCCGCTGGCCATGGCCTTCGCCATTGCTTCCGGCATGACGCCGCAGGCCGGCATTTACTGCGCGGTGGTCACCGGATTCCTAATTTCCGCGCTCGGCGGATCAAAGACTCAAATCGGCGGCCCCACCGGAGCTTTCGTCGTTGTGGTCGCCGGCATCATTGCGATTCACGGCGTTGACGGCCTGTTCATGTGCACCGTAATGGCCGGATTGTTGCTTGTCGTGTTGGGAATAACCGGCATGGGCTCGGCCGTAAAATTCATTCCTCGCCCAGTGGTGCTTGGCTTTACCAACGGCATTGCAGTGCTGATTGCCAGCACGCAAATAAAAGATTTCTTCGGCTTGCACCTCGACAAAGTCCCAGGCGATTTTTGGAAGCGCATGCAAGCTCTCGCCTCGGCGTCCCCCACCTGGTCCCCACGCGCCACGGCGCTAGCCGCCGGCACCCTGGTGGTCATGCTCGGCTGCCGCCTGATTTCCAAGCGCATCCCCGGCCCGATTGTCGCCATGGTGGGCGCGACGGTGGCCGCGTTCCTGTTCAAGTTCCGCATCGAAACCATCGGCACGCGCTTTGGCGGCATTCCCCGCGGCCTGCCGCATATGGCGATTCCGCACTTTCGTCCGGACTTGATCGTCGGCCTCCTGGGACCGGCGTTCACAGTGGCCATGCTGGGTGCCATCGAGTCGCTCATGTCGGCCATCGTCTCCGACCGCATGAGCAACGACCGGCATAATTCCAACGTAGAGCTCATCGGGCAAGGCGTCGCCAACATTATTTCGCCAATGTTTGGCGGCCTTCCGGCCACCGGTGCCATTGCCCGCACCGCGACCAACATCCGCGCCGGCGCCCGCAGCCCAGTGGCCGGCATGATCCACTCCGCCACTCTCTTGTGCATTCTTCTATTTGCCGCGCCCCTGGCCAGCTACATTCCCATGGCCGCTTTGGCGGGAATCCTTTTGGTCGTGGCCTACAACATGGGCGAGTGGCGCGAAATTCCGCAACTCCTCAAGCTCACCAAAACCGACATCAGCGTCTGGCTGGTCACATTTGCTCTGACCGTCTTCGCCGATCTTACGGTAGCCGTCGAAGCGGGAATGATCCTGGCCGCGCTGCTGTTCATCGCCCGCGTCTCCAATACCACTACCGTCTCCCAAGTGACCGACGACTACGTGGAAGACGGGCGCATGCACATCCTGCAAGACAAAGACATTCCTTACTACGCCACCATCTTCCGCATTCATGGTCCGTTCTTGTTCGGCGCCACCGACAAAATCGCTGTCGTCACGGAGAACATGCACGAACTCCCGCCCATCGTCATCATCCGGTTGCGCAACATGACCGCGATTGACGCTACCGGCCTGTTTGCCTTGGAAGAAATCGCCCAGCAGTTGCACGCAACCGGCCGCACGCTCATCCTGTGCGGCGCCCGCGAACAACCTGCGCAACTGATGCATCAAGCGGAGTTCGAAGAAGTGGTAGGGCCGGAAAATATTTGCGCCAACGTGCAGGAAGCCCTGCAACGCGCCGACGCTGTATTCGAGAAGATCGAGGCGAAACCCGCATCCGCCGGAACATAAGCTGAGAGTAGCGCCCTTAGCCTGCCCTGAGCGAAGCCGAAGGGTCCCGCCGGCTGTCCCGAGGGCGTTTCGCCCTCGGGCACACCCGACAAACAGCCACGGTCACTCAGCAGCTAGTCTTTCCCCCCACCAACCGTCGTCCCCGAAGCCTGCGCCGCCGGTTCCGGAACCCCAGCTGGTTGAATCTTCACCGTCGACAGCATCCAATTCAACCTGCGGAACACTTCATTGCGATCCACGGTTTTCGTCCCACTGGTCGCGCCATCACCCTTGGTCTCGACGCCGAGAGCGAATTCATAGCACGTGCCATTCTGGAAGACGTGATAGTACTTGGCATCGGAGTGCTTCGCCGCTTCTCCGCCAGCATTTTCCACTTCCGTGAACTCAGCCGCACCGAGTTTCCCCTTCGACGGTTCAACCGGCTTGGCTGTTTCCGCGGCGGCCGGGCTCGCGCCATCCTGCGCGGGAGCCGCCGGGCTGACCGCGGGAGCAGCAAATTGCTCGCAGGCCGCAGCCGTCAGGTTCGTGTTCACGCTTAAGTTGAAAAACGCCGACGCGAAGTCCGTTCCCGCATACAAACGCCCGGGCAGCTCGACCGTGCTGATCGTAGTGCCGCCGGGTTGGACAAAATTCATCTGCGCCGGCTCCAGCGCGCCCCACTCCTCATTCGCTTTGTCGCCTTCCAGCAAGCTGTAAGGCTTCAAATAGCGGAAAGTGACTCCGTAGGTTGGATTGGTGTAAGTGGACGCCACCAGTGTCCGCTGCCTCGGTTTTTTCGCCATGGGCTTTTTCGCCGCCGCCATCGCCGGGGCCGCGGGCACTGGCTCCGGTGCGACGGTTGGAGCCGGCGTGCTTTGATTGCTTGCGACCGCGCTCGGCGCAGTAATCCCGGCGGATTTGTTGGAAGCCTTCGAGCATCCACCTGTCTCCAACAACGACACTCCGAGCAAAGACATCGCGATCACCGAACAGATCATCGCCGCCGTCTTCTGTTTGTTGCTGAGCTTCGTATGATGAGATTCGGGGCGCGGCCCCGCTCCGGACGTCTTTCGTACCGCCGTGTTCTCTGGTTTTCTTTCTGGTTCTCCCGATAATCCAAGCTGCGTGAAATGTGCCATAAATCCTCCTGTGCTGGTTCCCCCAGTCAGGAGCGGTAAGAGCACGACGGCCACCTTTAGACACTTCATTGATTCTGCGAGGTTTCCAGAACAGCTCATTCAAAAAGAGCGTGGCGCGCGGAACACGCTGTGGTTGCAGGGCCACGCTCTCAACCGACTCCCGTAAAGCGCACGACACGAAGTTTTGCGATAATCTTTCGGTCTTAATAAATGCCTTCGGGAAGGACACGAATTCCAGAGGTCGCGGGAAAAATCGGCCTGGCAAGGTTTTGGGAAGGGCACGACCTTCGGTCGTGCCGCTAATCCGATGAAAACACATCCGCGCTTCAGCGCCTGAGGTCTGGCATGCGCTTAGCCGTGTCCTCTGACGGTCAATAACAATGCGGGTTTTAGTGTGTGCGTGAGAACGGGATACGGGCTATTGCGGTGGAGCAAATCGCGCAAGCTCCGGCCCGGAGGGGCCACCGAAAATAGCCCGGCGCCTTCGGCGCTGGGAAAAGTGGGAAAGATGAGCCAGTCCCGGAGGGACGATTGAAGTTCTCACGCGCCCGCTTTAGGCCCTGAGGTCTGTCCGAGGTTTCGCGCGACCATTTCTAGCGATGAGGAGAATGACTTGGGAACCAGAACCTCGCCAAACCAGCGCCCGCTACTCACTTCAAAGTTCTATCGCAGCGTGGGCACCAAGGGTTGGCATAAGAGCGCCTACTCCACCGACACTTGGAAGTATCCGGCGCTCCGCCACTGGCTGATGTCCCAGCTCCCCAAGAAAAGCAAGCGGATCCTCTCCATCGGTTGTGGCACCGGCGAACTGGAAAAGAGTTTGCGCGATCTCCGCTACAAAGTCATCGGCCTCGATTTCTCGTTTGAAATGCTGCGCTCGGCGGCGCGCTACGGCCGCGAGGGCTTGGTGCAAGCCGACGCTCACCAGCTTCCGTTTGCCTCGAACTGCTTCGACGCCGTCATTCTTCCCGAGTCACTCGGCCACCTGAATGCCGGCATCGCGTTTCAGGAGGCGAAGAGAGTGCTGAAGAAGCAGGGACGAATTCTCATCACCACTTACCCGAAACACCGCGAGGTTCACGCCCTCTACACCAAGTACAGCCTGGAAGGGCTATGCGACCACGTGTGTCAAGCTGGTTTTCGAATCAAAGACCGCAAGCTTCTAAGGCCGCGGCGAAATTCGGTGGAGGAAGTTTCCATTGAGATGCGCTCCGCTCTGCTCTATGTCCTGGCGGTCAAGCAAACTGCGCGAGGCCTGCGGGATGCCGCGTCCATGCCGGCGCGCGGAGCGGCCTAGGGTTCGCCAATCTTCTCTATTCAAACTCTTTTCGGAACGTCGCCAGTTGTTGCCTCAAGTCGGCAAGTTCGTTCCGCAGGTCCGCGATCTCGTTTTCCAGGTGCGCGATCCGCTCGCCGTCTGGCGATGTGGGGCGCGGGTATTCCTGCCCGCGCGTCTGCGCCGGCTCCACTTCCTCCACGTCGCCCGACAGCAGATGCATGTAGCGAGCTTCTTTGGTGCCCGGCTGCCGGGAAAGCATTCTGGCCAGCGGCGGCTCGCGCTGCATCAGCCGCTGCAGCGTGGATTGCACCTCGGTCAGGTCCTCAAAGCGATGCATCCGTTCGCCGCGCCCGCGTAGTTCCCCAGGCGTCTGCGGGCCGCGCAAAAGCAGCACACAGAGGACTGCAGTCTCACCCCGCGTAAAGTTGAACACTTCCTGCAACCGATGTTCGTATTTCGTCACCCGGCTGTCGGCGCCGCCCGCCGGCCCAGCCAGCCGGGTCTCCTGCAGACTATCCAATGCGCCGCGCACGGCGTTTTCATCCAGGCTCATCACCGGATCGCGATTGTTTTTCTGATTGCACGCATTGATCAGCGCATTCAGCGAAAGCGGATAGTAATCCGGCGTAGTAATGTCCTTCTCGATCAAAGCGCCCAGCACCCGCGCCTCAACTTCATCTAGCCGAATCTCCAAGGCTTAGCCCTTTCCTGGATTTTCTGACGCTCGCTCGCATCCAGCCCAAAGCGATTCGTATCAGGGCACGGCTTCAGCCGTGCCGATATGACTACAAAAAAGAATCAGGGGCTTTAGCCCCTGTTGTTGCGGCAAAACATGTCATGCCCCGTCAACCCAACAACCGCGCCGCCGCCTTCGCGAAGTATGTCAAAATCACGCTAGCTCCCGCGCGCCGAATCGACACCAACGACTCCATCATCACGCGATCGTGCTCAATCCAATTATTCCGCGCCGCCGCTTCAATCATGGCGTATTCGCCGGAAACCTGATACGCGGCCAGCGGCAAATCGAACCGCTCCCGCGCCGCTGCGATCACATCCAGATACGGCATCGCCGGCTTAACCATAATCATGTCCGCGCCTTCTTCGATATCGGCCGCAATCTCGCGCATCGCCTCGCGCACATTGGCGCCATCCATCTGATACGACCGCCGATCGCCAAACTGCGGCGCCGAATCCGCCGCCTCGCGAAACGGCCCATAGAACCCAGACGCAAACTTCGCCGCATAAGAAAGAATCGGAGTGTTGCTCAGCTCCGCTCCATCGAGCGCCCGGCGAATCGCCCCAACCCGTCCGTCCATCATGTCCGAGGGCGCGATGATATCGATCCCGGCGCGCGCCAGCGAAACCGAAGTACGCGCCAGCAGTTCCAGCGTGGCGTCATTCACGATTTCATAGTCGTTGCCGATGACAGGCGGCGCAGCCACCGCCGCCCCCAGCGACTGTGGAACCGATCGCACGATCCCGCAATGCCCATGCGACATGTATTCACACAGGCAAACATCGCCCACCAGAATCAATTTCGGCACTTCGCGTTTGATCGCCCGCGCCGCTTGCTGCACAATGCCATTGTCCGCCCATGCGCCCGTCGCCACTTCGTCCTTCGCATCCGGCAGGCCAAACAAAATGATCGCCGGCACGCCCAGCGCGTAAGTTTCCCGCGCTTCCTTCACCGCCTCATCGACAGACAAATTGAACACCCCTGGCATGGAGCGCACTTCCCGCCGCACGCCTTCGCCCGGGCACATGAATAGTGGATAGACAAATTCCTCCGGCGTCAGCCGCGTTTCGCGCACCAAACTGCGCAGCGCTTCAGTGCGCCGCAACCGCCGTAAGCGGGTTATAGGGAAGGCCATACACAGATTCTAGCGCAGCAAACGAAAGCCGTCGCAATCCACCGTGAACTCAGAGGGTCGCGATCTGCACTCGGCCCTTGGACCGCAGGCGCAGCGACTCCTGGATTTGAAGCACAACGTCCGCGCCGAACACGGCAAACACCAGGCAGGACCAGACGATAGTTTCACTGATGGCGTCACTGTTTTCCCACCCAGTAAGTCCGCCGATCACGCGCACCTCGGCGAACACCAGGGCCACGGCAAAGCTGCGCGTCATCCATTGCCGGTGCTGCTGCACTTTGCCCTGCAGGATGAAGGCATACGCGATGCCCGTCGTGCTCATCAGCAGAAATGCGTCCAACAGCGCAGCAACCGTGAAGGAACGCGGCTCTCCCATCCTCTCCTCGAAGTACTGAATAAAGCCGCCCAGCGGGGCCGCAATCAGCGCGCCGAAGACATAGATTCTCCCGATCACCCGGTGCAGCTTCGTAAACCTCTTCCGCAGCCGCTCGGAGAACTGCATGGGGCCAAGAAACAGAGCGCACGCCCCGGCCAACCCATGCGGCAACAAATACCACCGGAATGATCGAATATGCGCCCACTCGGGGTCGGCAGAGTGGAGGAGAAAGCCTTCATTGTGGACGAGCACATAGCCCATCATGGCCGCGATCAACCCGAACAACACATATTTCCAACGGCGGTGCGACGCGGTTGGTGCCGGAGAAACAGAAGTTGCCATTGAATCCTCTCAGGGTCCGCGGCCGCGGGCGACCACGGCGAGCGAGCGCATAGGGTAGCATAAGTACGTGCGGGGCCGGATGGAAAGTACCAGCGCGCAACTGCTCGAGTTCGACTCGCTCCGCGACCTGCTGCGCGGATACGCCGCTTCTCCGCTCGGCCAGCAACGTATCTCCGCTCTCGCGCCCACCACCGACCCGGCCTGGATCGAAACCCAACACCGGCTCACCACTGAGATCCGGGAATTTCGCCGCGCAGGCGGCAGCTTCGATTTTTCCGCCCTGCTGGACATCACCACGCTCCTCGAAGAATCGCGCATCGCCGGCGCGGCCCTGGAGACAACCGAAATCCGCGACGTGATCCTGCTGGTCGACCGCGCCGCCGAGTGGCGGCAAATCGCGCTGAGCCCCCCGGCCGCCATGAAGGCGGAATGGACCGCGGCCGCGCAACTCTCCTCCGCCGTCGTCGATTTCACCGAGTTTCTGCGCTCCTTCCGCAATAAGATCGCCCCGGATGGCACTCTGGAAGACCGCGCCTCGCCCGACCTCGCGCGTATCCGCCGCGAAATCGAGAAGCAGCGCCGGGTCATTCAAGAATCTCTCCGCGGCTACTTGCGCCGCCTGGCCGAAGGCGGTTCCGCGCAGGATGAACTCATCACCATTCGTGGCGAACGCTTCGTGATTCCTGTGAAGGCCGAGCACAAACGAAGGGTGCAAGGCGTGGTTCACGGCGCGAGTTCCAGCGGCCAGACTTTTTTTGTCGAACCGCTCGAAACCATCGAGCAGAATAACGACTTAGTGCGCTTGTTCGACGAGGAACAAGCCGAGATTCACCGCATTCTGCTGGAAATGACTCGCCGCATCGGCGAGCACGCCCCTGCCATCGCGGCCGCGGCGGAGGTTCTCGCCGAACTGGAGCTGCAATTTGCCAAAGCGCGTTTTGCCGAGGACTACAACTGCGTTCCGGTCCGGCTGCGCGGCGACGATGAACGAATTCTGGTTTTGGTGAACGCCCGCCATCCCCTCCTGGAACGCAATCTCAGGAGCAAAGACAAGCAAGTCGTTCCGCTCAGCATCGAACTCGAAGGCGAGCGCCGCCAGCTCATCATCACCGGCCCAAACACGGGTGGCAAAACCGTGGGGCTAAAGACCACCGGCCTGCTCGCGCTGATGGCGCAATCCGGTATTCCGGTTCCGGCTGATCGCGCCGAGCTGCCCGTATTCGACGCCATCCTGGCGGATGTGGGCGATTACCAATCCATCGAGCAGAATCTCTCCACCTTTTCCGCGCATGTCACGAACATCGATTTCATTTCGCGCACCGCCACCGCGCGATCGCTGGTTTTGCTGGACGAATTGGGTTCGGCGACTGACCCCGAGGAAGGCGCAGCCCTGGCCGTGGCCATCGCCGACCACTTTCGCCAAGTCGGTTGCATCACCATCATTTCCACGCATCACACTTCGCTCAAGGTATTCGCCGCCAACACCGCCGGGGTGGTGAATGCCTCGGTCGGTTTCGACGAATCCACCCTGCAGCCCACCTACGAGCTGAAAGTTGGCGTCCCCGGCGCGTCCGCAGGCATCAACATCGCGCGGCGGTTAGGGTTGAATTCAGCAATCGTCGAAGCCGCCCGCTCGCGCCTGGGCACGCAAGCCCGAGATGTGGGCCAGTTCCTCGACCGCCTGCATGTGGAGTTGCGCGCCGCCGAGGCCGAGCGGCTCAGACTTCGCGCCCGCGAAGAAGAACTGGAGCGCGAGAAAGCCCGCCTCGCCTCCGAAGGCAAAAAAGACCAGCAAGCCAAGATCAAGGAGATGGAGAAGAAACTGGACGCCTTGCTGCGCGATTTCGAATACCACGCGCGCGAAGCGGTGAACGCCGTCCAGGACCGCGCTGCCGCCCAAAAACTCTCCAAAGATGCCGAACGCCGCATCGCCAAACTGCGCCGCGAATTCCGCGAACAATTCGATTCCACCGTCGTCGCCCACAGCACCGGCGCCGACCAGGGCGACCCTCACGCGCAGCCGCAATTGGTCAAGCACGTCTCCGAAGGCGATACCGTCAAACTCAAATCGATGGGCCGAACCGCGGTCATAGCGCGCCGAATCGACGATAACCATTTCGAAGTCGAAATCGGCTCCATGAAAATGAAGATCCCGCGCGAGGATATCGCCGAAGTCATCGCCCGCGCCGCCGAGTCTCCCGTAAAAGCCGCGCGCTCCCGGGGCATCTCCGTTTCGCTGGAAAACGAAAATCAGAACGCAGCTTCTGAAATCAACGTAATCGGCCGCACGGTTGACGACGCCACCCGCGAGGTCGAAAAGTTCGTTGACCACGCTTTCCTAGCCGGCCTGCCGCGCGTCCGCGTGGTCCACGGCAGTGGCATGGGCATCCTGCGCAAAGCCCTCCGCCAATATTTGCTGCAGCATCCCCACGTGGCGTCGGTAACCGAACCCCCGCAGCAAGAGGGGGGCGGCGGAGCGACGGTGGTGGAACTAAGAGTGTAATAAGTGCAGAGAGAAGCGCTTTCCAATGTCATTTCGAACGCAGTGAGGAACTCCAGTTTGTGACCGCCGGAAAAGCTGACGCTCACCACTTTTTTTGCGACACCCTGGAAAAAGCCGTTACACTCCTCCCATGGATACTGCCACCCTGCGCGAAAACGCCACCGATGCCATTGGATTCTGGGAACGCGGACGTATCTTCTACAACCTCTTTCTAGCCGCGATCGTGGTCACTCACTTTCTGGCAGGCTATCCCGCGTCGAAAGCGGTGCTTACGATTGACTTCGGCCTTGGGCTTTTTCTGCTGGCGGTCGTCGCGAATATCACATATTGCGCGGCATACGTCGTTGACCTGTTCGCTCAGGCCTCTGGCTTTCGGGATTCTTGGCGGCGATACCGCTGGCTCCTTCTCCTCATCGGCACCACCTTCGCCGCAATCATCACCCACTTCATTGCCAGCGGCATGTTTCATCCCAATGCCGGCTAAGCCGCTCGCCGCGTCGACGGCAGACTGGAATTCAGGTCCCACAATTTGACATCTCCCCCGCGCCCTCTTACCTTTCCAATGGTTTCCAACCTCGGAGGTTCTTCGCGAGTGAATCCAAAAGTCTTGGCTGGCGCTCTGTTGCTTTGCGCAATCTCAGTCTCTCTCCACGCGCAATCCCCGATCGGCATCTTCGAAAATCACGCTGACGTCGGCGCCGTCCTTCATCCCGGCTCGGTCGATTACGACGCCAAACGGGACTCATACACCATCACCGCCAGCGGCGCCAACATCTGGTCACGCGAGGATGACTTCCATTTCCTCTGGAAAAAACTACCCGCCGGTGACCTCACGATGACCGCGAGCGTTGCGTTCCTCGATACCAATCCCAACCCCAGCGAGCATCGCAAAGCGGTCGTCATGCTGCGCCAATCTCTCGACCCGGATTCGCCCTACATTGACGTCGCCCAGCACGGCAACGCGATTGCCGCACTGCAATATCGCGACGAAAAAGGCGGCCTGACGAACGAGATTCAATCCAACATCACAAACCCGAAGCGCGTGCGCCTGCTTAAGCGTGGGGACTATGTTTACATGGCGCTTGCCGGCGACGACGGCGTCTTCCATCCCGCCGCCGGATGGATTCGCATCCCCTTCTCCGGCCCGTTCTACGCCGGCATCGGCGTCAGCGCGCATAACAAAGATTTCACCGAGAAAGCCGTCTTCACCAACGTCGAGATCACCGCCGGAAGCCCACCCGCGTCCGCTGCGCCCATTCTCTACAGCTCGCTGGAAACGCTATCTCCCACCAACGCCGCCGTCGACCGCACAGTGATCTACAGCGCCGCCGAACATTTCGAAGCGCCCAACTGGACCCACGATGGCGCGTCCATTCTCTTCAACCGCGACGGCCGCCTGGTGAAAATTCCCGCCGATGGCAAAGGTGCACAACAGATCATCGACACCGGCTTCGCCATCCACTGCAACAACGATCACGGCATTTCCCCCGACTCCAAATGGCTGGCCATCAGCGACACCACGCAAGCCGACCACAAATCCCAAATCTACATTCTCCCCATCGCAGGCGGCACGCCGCGCCAGATTACAAAGAATTCCCCATCCTACTGGCACGGCTGGTCGCCCGATGGCAAGACCCTCGCCTTCGCCGGTGTCCGCGATGGTGACTTCGACATCTTCACCATCCCCGTCGCCGGCGGCGACGAAACCCGCCTCACCACCACCAAAGGCACCGACGACGGCCCCGAATACTCCCTCGACGGCCAATACATCTACTTCAACTCCGTGCGCACCGGCCTCATGCAAATCTGGCGCATGCATCCCGACGGCGCCGCGCAGGAGCAGGTCTTCTCCGACGACTACAACAACTGGTTCCCGCATTTCTCGCCCGATGGAAAATGGATGGTCTTCCTCTCCTACGACAAAAGCGTGACCGGCCATCCCCCCAATCAGGATGTGCTGCTGCGCGTCATGTCCATGGACGACAAGAAAATCACAGTCCTGGCGAGGTTATTCGGCGGCCAGGGCACCATCAACGTCCCATCCTGGTCGCCCGATAGCAAGCGGCTTGCCTTTGTCAGCTACCAGCTGATTCCGGACGAGAAATAGGCAGGATCGGCCATCGCGCCCCGCCGGCCTTCCCTTCGACTCCGCGGCCTATCCGCCGCTTTGGATTTTTGGCCTAATTGTCATAGGGGGCGGGTGACAGAACCACCAGGCTGCATTACCATTCTCAAGGGCCCTCGCGATTATTGTTATCGTCGCCCTCGGCACTCTGTCGAAGGTGCCCAGTTAAGGCAACCAGTATGGATTGGCGCCGCCTCGGTCTTTGTCTAACGTTGCTTCCCTGTGTTGCCGTTTCCCTTAGCTCGGAAGCTGCCACGCCTGATGCGGCTACTACCACTATTCAGAGCAAAGTCCGCGTCGTTGTCGTCGATGTCGTCGTTACCGATGCCAAAGGTGCGCCGGTTCCGGGTCTCCACAAAGAAGATTTCCAGCTCCTGGAAAACGGCAAGCCTCAGACCTTCGCGAGTTTCGAGGAGCACACCGGCACCGCACCCACCGTCATTAAGTTGCCGGCGCTGCCTCCTCACGTCTACACCAACCTCCCGCTCACCCGTACCACGGACTCGGTGTACGTCCTCCTGCTCGACGCCCTCAACACTCCCATCGCCGACCAGAGCTTCGTCCACAAGGAGATGCTTAAGTATCTGGCGACCATCCGGCCCGGCACCCGCGTCGCCATCTTCACCCTCTCATCGCGCCTGCGCATGATTCAGGGAGTCACCACCGATTCCACCGAATTGCTCGCCCTCCTCAACGACAAAAAAGGCATCGCCGGCCCGCATCAATCGCCCATACTGCCGTCCGGGGTGGAGAGCCAGGCCGACCAGGAGGTCGTCAACTTCCTCATCGAAAACCAGGGTGGACCGGAGAGCGCCTCCGTACAGAACAACCTTGACACCCACGATACCGCTGGAACCACCGATCCCGCCGCCGCCGTCGACCCCATTGAAGCCATGAAGCAGTTCCTCTCCGACAGCGAGGCGACTGAGACCGAATCGCGCGTCGGCCTCACCCTGCGAGCCCTGCAGCAGATTGGCCGCTACCTCTCCGACATTCCCGGCCGCAAAAATCTCATCTGGTTTTCCGGTTCCTTCCCCACCGGCATTCTTCCCAATACCGACGTGGTGGACCCATTTTCCGTGGTGGACGACTTCCAGAAAGAAGTCCGCAAAACCGCTCAGTTGCTCGCCGCCGATCAGGTTGCGATCTACCCGGTCGGAGCCGAGGGTCTTGCTCCGGATGCCGTGTTCCAGGCCAACGGCTCGCCGGTCAGCCAGAAAAGAGGTCTAAGCCAACTGGGCGACACGGTCCAGCAGATGCGCGCCGATTCTGTCGCCCGCGATTCTGGCCACAACGTCATGGATGACTTGGCCAAAACCACCGGCGGCCAGGCCTTTTACAACACCAATGGCTTGGGCGACGTGCTGGCGCGAGTAGTCGACGATGGTTCGCACTACTACACGCTCTCCTACGCCCCTACCGACACCAACATGGACGGCAAGTTCCGGCGCATTCAGGTCAATTTTCACGGCCCCAAATACAAACTGGCCTACCGCAGCGGCTACTATGCCCTCGACGCCGAAACCGCCCGCTCCGCCGGCCGCGCCCTCGGCGCCGATCCGCTGCTGCCTCTCATGGGACGCAACCTGCCCGATTTCTCCCAGATCATCTACGAAGTTCGCGTGCTGCCAGAAACTCCCCAACCCGGACCCGGCGCCCCGCGACTCGGCGGCAACACCGCCATGACGGGCCCGTTCACCCGCTATCGCGTGGATTTCGCCATCTGGGCCCCGGGCATCAAACTCGACGCCACGCCCGAGGGCCGCCAGCGCGGCGCGGTCGAAATCATGGTCATCGCCTACGATCGTGGGGGCAAGCCGCTCAACTTCGCGAGCGGCGCAACTCAAGTCCTGCTGACCCCCGATGCCTACGCCCGCGTCCTGCAGCGCGGCCTTCAAATGCACGAGGAGATCGACGTTCCCAAAGGCGACATCTACCTCCGCACCGGCGTCTACGATCTGAAAGGCAGCACCGCCGGCACCCTTGGCGTAGCCCTCCACGGCGGCCCCGCCCCTACCACCGCAGCCGCAAAGTAGTATCCCGAGGAATCGCGCTATTGTTCCGGCGAGTCATGAGCCGGACGAGCCGTCTCATATTCACGTTGATCGCCACGATTTGTCGGCCAAGTTCTGGCTCGAACCAGTCCAGTTGGCGGCAAACTTTGGGTTTCGTGCCCACGAGCTTCGCGCGATACAATCAATAGTGGCCGATCACAGGGACCAGCTCCTGGAGGCTTGGAATGAGTTTTTTGGCATCAGCGGCGGATGAGCGCGTGTTGGGGGTGGAGCTTACCGACGACACGCTGAGCGTTTCTCTTCGCGAGGGCCGAGTTATCACCGTACCGCTGGTGTGGTATCCCCGCCTGCTGAATGCCACGTCCGCACAGCGTCAAAACTGGAAGATCGCGGGCGGCGGCTATGGCCTGCATTGGCCCGATCTTGATGAGGATCTCAGCACGGAAGGCCTGCTGCACGGAGCGCCCGCTCCGAGGGCCCGCACTCCCACGAAGTGATTGCGCATTAAAGCCAAGAAATCCTACCCCCGCAAAGAACGCAGGGATGCGACACCCGGCAATACCCTCTCCAGGCCGTTGTCTGGAATCCACTTGGTGTCAATTAAGCAGGTCTACAGTTCTATTTGCTTGCCATCTGCGACCCAGGCTTGGCGTAGGGGCGTGCGCCGACGAGGCCTTTGCCTTCCTGCACTGTGATCGTCTGCCCCGCACCGATGTTGGTGAGCTTGTCCACTTGCCCGCTGGGCCAGTACACGTCGACCGAATCCACGCTGGCGTGTTCCCGGAGGCCGAAGGTCAGGACGAGTTCGTTCTGCGAGAGATAGCTGCTGCCGCTGTGCAGCGTTTGCGATTCACCGTCTTTGCCGGCGCTGACGTGCACCAGCGCGCCTATGCCATCCCGGTTGGACTTCGTTCCCACCAGCTTGATGCGCAGGCTTCGGTTGGTTCCACCTTCGTTTTCGTAAAGGTAGGCGGGACCGCCGTTGGTGGCCATCAAGATGCTAAGGAAACCGGTGTTATTGATGTCCGCGTAGGCCGCGCCGCGCGCCACTTTCGGTTTGGCGAACTCCGCCCCTAGCGAATCCGTGACTTCGGTGAACCTGCCGTCCCCCAGATTACGGAATATGTGCGGCGGCTCGGCGTACTTCACCCGCCCCTGCACGGCTTCGATTTGATCTTCGATGTGGCCGTCGGCGACGAAAATGTCAGGCCAGCCGTCGTTGTCGTAATCGAAAAAGAAGCAGCCGAACCCGAGTGTGATCAGCGTGGCGCGCCCCACCTCCGACTGCGGCGCTTCATCCACGAACAATCCGTTGCCTTCGTTGTGATAAAGCGAAAGCATCTGGTTGGCGAAGTTCGTGACGATCAGGCTGGGCCGGCCGGAGCGGTCGTAGTCGGCCGCATCCACGCCCATTCCGGCGCGGGCGATGCCGGTTTCGCTGAATCCCACTCCCGCGGAAACTGCTGTCTCTTCAAACGTGCCGTTGCCCTGGTTGATATACAGCTTATTGGGCTGAGTGTCGTTGGCAATGAACAGGTCGGGCCAGCCGTCATTGTTGAAATCCGTGACCACGACGCCCAGGCTCTTGGAGGTCGAGTCATCGAGCTTGGCTTTCTGCGTGGCGTCTTCAAACTTCCCGTTGCCCAGGTTGTGCCACAGCCGCACCGCCGTCCCTTTGTAAGACTCGGGAGTGCAGTATGACTTGTGCGCTCCATCCAGCGTGCAAAACAGATCGTCCTTGATGGACCATTGCACGTAGTTGGCGACGATCAGGTCCAGCCTGCCGTCGCGATCGTAGTCGACCCAGGCGGCGCTGGTGGAAAACTCATTCGGCCCCCAAAGCCCGGCGGCCTTCGTTACGTCCGTGAATGTGCCGTTGCCGTTGTTGTGGAAAAGATGACTTTGACCGACGGCAGTGATGAAAATGTCGTCGTAGCCGTCGTTGTCATAATCTCCGACCGCGACTCCCATGGCGAACATGGGAATCGCGAGACCCGATTTCGCCGTAACGTCGGTGAACGTGCCGTTGTGGTTGTTGTGATACAGCTTCAGCGTGGTCGGCGCCCCGGGATGTCCCGGCCAGTTTTGCCCATTCAGCAGCAGGATGTCAGGCCAGCCGTCGTTGTCGTAATCCAGAAAAGCGCAGCCCGGTCCCATGGTTTCCGGAAGATACTTCTTGCCGAAGGCGCCGTTGTTGTGGCGGAAATGAATTCCCGCCTGGGCCGTGATGTCTTGAAACCGAATTTGCTGCGCCGACACCAACGACGCGGGCAGCAGCCATGCAAGCAGACAAACTGTAATTGTGCGCATTACCTGGAAGCCTCGCCGGGCGCGCCGGTGGTTGAGTAGGCCAGCTTTCGCCGCGAACTATGAACCTGGCCTGCCGTTGGGGATGCAGCCGGCGCAGCCTTTGGCGGATTGAGGTCCTCGGTGTACCCGGGCGACAGCAGCGGCAAGGGCACCGATAGGTGCTCATGAACGGCCTGGCGCTCATTGTTGTCGAATGGGTGCGTCTGGCGATAGGGGCCAGTGATGGCCTGCGCCGCCTCATTGGCCTTGAAGCGCAGGTATCGCGCTTCGTGCGCGCGCGCCTGTTTTTCGTCGCCCAATCCCTTGTAGCAAAGCATCAGGCTGTATTGTGCGTTCAGATCCTCGGGATCAATCGCCAGCACGCGGTTTAGAGTCGCTATCGCCTCGCCGTACTTGCGCTGCAGAAACTGCGCGTGCCCGAGATCGCCGAGCACCACCCGGTCGTGTGGATATTGCTTAAGCACCGTCTGCAATTCGGCCACTGTATCGTCGTAACGGCCATCGCTCAACAGCACGCGCGAATAGAAGTAATGCGTGCGTGCCAGGTTGGGGTTCATCGCCAGCGCCTTTTGCAGCACGGTGCGGGCGTACTCCATGTCGCCTTCCTGCACCGCCGCGCGGCCAATGTTGACCCATCCATCCGGATTGCTCGGGTCGGCCTCGGTAGCTTTCAGGAATGCCGCTTCCGCCGCCTTGAGATCCCCCTGGAGGAGTAGCCCGATACCGTAGTCATTCCACCGGTGCCAGTCTTCTTTCTTCATCACGATCTTCGGCTCTGCCAGCGGGGCATTTGCCGGAGCGATGTTCAATGTCACCGTGTCCTGTGCGATGGCCTCAACGGGTAGGTCAGGGATCTTCTGTTCCTTCGCGGACAATCCCTGCATGGGGCCGGTGAACACGTACTTGGTATCGTCGAAATTTTGCGCAATCTGCGGCTTGGGGTTTTGCGTGGGATCCGGAACTCCGGCGAAGGCAAATTGCGTGTTCCACCAGGAGAATTTGCGGTAGCACAGCCGCGCATGAAGCGTGATCGTGTTCCCCGCCTTTTCCGGAATGTGCATGCGGTAACGGACCGTATCCGCGGCGCCTGGTGGAATCAGGCGCACATAGACGACGGAACGGGTGGCCCAGGCGTTGCGCTTGTTGATGGGAGTGCCATGCTCATCGATCTGCAAGGACCTGTAGAAATGGGCGCCGGGCTCAACCGGACCGTGGCCGTTGTCTTCCACCTCGCCGCTCCAGAACACGGTCTGGCCCTTCTCGTCGGTTCCCTTGAGTTCGAGCCACGTATCAAATGCGTCGACCGTGCCGCCGGGGAAGAAGTGGCCGACTTTCTTGGTGCGCACGACGACGTCCACGCGCACCGTATCCCCGCGCCGAACCACTGGTTGCACGCGATTCAGCGGCGCGGTCACGGGGGCAACTTCTCCCGCACTCACCGCCGTGATCTTCGACTCGGCTTCTTCGCCCACGGCGAACGTAGTCGAGAGTTCCGACGGGTTGTAAGCGTTGGCCTTCACTTTGAGCGGAGTAGTCTCGCGAGAAAGCGCGAATATATCGACGCTGAGATTATCGTTCTTGAGAAAATTCTCCACCACCTTGAGCTGCTCAGCATCCTCGTTCGCGGTCGGCACCGCGGTGTTCGCGCCCGGGAAGCGGTGCGAATGAACGAAGCCCTGAACGTTACCGGCATCGCTCGAATGGGTCAGCGGCATATGGCAATCCGCGCACTGCGCCGGTTTCGCCGGATAGTAGAACGAGCGCGCCCCGAATCCCGAGACTCCGCTCGCCTGCCAGTTGTCGTATTCATTGAATCCGCGAACCCAGCGGTAATGATTCACCGGCACGTCGAGGTGCACCTTGTGGCACGCCGAGCAGAACTCCGCCGTCTGGTCGCGCATGAACGGCTTTAAGAAGACGCGGCGATGCGGTTCAGGATTCAGATAAACCAGAAAATCGTGCAGGTAGCGCACCACCGGATTCTTGCTCGCGGCCAGCTCGTGAAGCTTCGGGTATTCCAGGTAGAAGTCAGCCTGCCCCATCGTGCTTTTCACTTTGGCGATGGAGTGGCACATCATGCAGCCCAGGCCGGCCTGCGCTTCCGGCGCGTGCACAAATTCCTTGATCGGCCGGTCCATCTTGCCCGCGTAAAGCACCGCCGGATCGTGGCATCCTCCGCACCACTTCGACGGCTTGGTGCCGATCGTGTCCTGCATATATTCGATGCTCTTGCGATACCACTGATTATTGAAGGAGGAAAAGTGGTGCGCCGAGCTGAACCACTGCTTGTAAATGTCTTTGTGGCAGCGCTCGCAGGAATCGGACTCCATGAAGAACTGGCTGGGGATTTTCTGGCCGCCGTAAACCTGCGCCGAGCTAGGGAAAAAAGGCCCGTCGGTGCCATCGCCCTCCTGGTTCATGGTGAGAGGGGAGTCGGAAGGATTTTCGATTCGCGTGCTGTTCAGCCAGCGGGCCGTGCGCAGATACTGCGCGCCCGCGGCCAATCCGGCGAGGATCAAGAGACAACCCGCGGTTCGCAGCACTGCAAAACCCGCTCCGGACGCGAGCCAGCCGCGTTTGCCCAGCCGATCTGCGGCAAGAAACCCGATGCCGGCGAGACACAAGCCAATATGAACGTAAAGAACGTGCAGTTCCGCCCGTACTGTGCCGGTCTTGATGAGAACACAGCCCACGACCCCTCCGGCGAGCAGCAAGACCCAGCCCGCTCCGGAGACAACGCTGCCTTTCCGCAGGAGCCCGAAGAGGCGGATCAGCAGCAGGATGGTCGCGAGCACCCCGGCAACGACGTGCAGAAGCACGATGACCGGGTAGATCAAATTCGGCTGGGGAAACGAATAGAGATACGCCGCCGAGACCGCAAGAAACACAAATAGTCCCGGCAAGGCTCTCCTGCGCATAAATGTTTTCACCGAAGGGTTCTCCGAATCCGAGGAAACCAATTCCAACGCAAGCCGCGATGGCGAGCAATACCTTACTGTGTTCTGGCAGCAGCAGGAAATAGTAGAAAGATATTAGAAACGAGCTTTTGCCGGTTCGGCCCGTTTATCGCATGCAACCGTAAGCCCTGCAGCCGGCCTATCGAGCAGTCCCATAAATATGGTAATATGGGTCAGCCATGAAGACGACCCTCGAAATCCCTGATTTCTTGTTCCGCCGCGCAAAGTCGGCCGCTGCCGAACGCGGCATCCCTCTGCGCCAGCTCGTCACCGAGGCGGTCCAGGAAAAATTGAAAACAACATCTCCGGAAAGGCCCTGGATGAAACATCTGGGTGGGCTCAAACACCTTCATAAAGAGAGAAAGCAAGTCGAAAAGCGGGTGGAAGAAGCCTTCGAGCAAATTGACCGCGAACTCTGGAAATGATTCTCGACACCAACGCACTATCGGCCGCGGCAGACGATGATCCGGCGGTCATCGCCCATCTCGCTCGCGCCGATCAAGTGGCAATTCCCGTGATCGTGCTGGGCGAGTATCGCTACGGAATCGCCCAGTCGCGAAACCGCGCCGCCTACGCAAACTGGTTGAAGGGCCTGCTCAACGACTGCCTGGTGTTGGATATCAATGAGCCGGCCACGCGCCATTACGCAGAGATCACTCTCGAACTAAAGCGAAAGGGCACGCCAATTCCCACCAACGACATTTGGATTGCGGCGCTTTGCCGCCAGCACGCTCTTCCTCTGCTGAGCCGCGATCGGCATTTCGATTTGGTGGGGGGAACCAAACGGATTGGCTGGTAAGCGCGGGCCACAGTCGAATAACCCCTCGGCAAAAACCGCAGAGGGTGCCTCATTCTTGAGCGAGGTCGATGGGCTGGGGACTTTTCCCGCCCGCGAAATGCCAGAATCCGCCCTCCCTCCCAAATCCTGTCAAGCCCCTCTCACCCCCCAATTCCCCCTAACCCTTTCATTCCGTTAGCAAAATAAAGGCACAAATATACTTCCCTCATCAAAGCTGCTAGGCTAATTGGGCCGTGAAAGGGCTAAAGTCTGCAAGGGGTGTAAGATGTGAACAGCCCAGCGAGCGCAAACTCACTGGGCTGGATCGACACCGATTGGACCGGTAT
>Ga0209415_10000046_pt1 | contig 157398 bp, 145 predicted proteins | sample PeaSoiSIISIP2007_FD_187696 | JGI IMG/M metagenome (GOLD analysis project Ga0209415, IMG submission 187696) | Peat soil microbial communities from Weissenstadt, Germany - SII-SIP-2007 (SPAdes) (version 2) | ecosystem: Environmental > Terrestrial > Soil > Wetlands > Peat | place: Germany... | reverse complement strand
AGCGGTTTCACATAGTTGCTTAGGGAATCGCGATAGAAGCCGGCGCCCCAATTGTCTCGGCTGCGGCCCGCGATTAGGCCGGTGCCGCCCACCCCGACGAGCGCTGACCAGTACAGTTTGTTTGGATTGCCGTCCGAGATACCGAACTGCCCAAAGAGGCCGATGCCTTGCTTGGGGTCAGTTTTTGACTGAACGAGAAACTGATCGAACGTATAAGCGAAGTAGTGACGAAAATTCTTGGTGCCGGGGGTTGCCAGGACGGACGGGGGAAGAAATTCATCGCCTAGAGTTGAGAGATCGGTGCCCGGCTGGTTGCTAAAGGTGGCGACGACGCCTTGATGGCCGCCGCGTTGCCCGATGGTAACGGGAAAGTCGACGTTCGCGCGGACCGTAACGCCCTGGCTGAACGGATTTTGGAGGGCTGACTTATTGACCTGGCTTTGCGGATCGTAGATCCACAGGTTGTAACTGGGGCCCTTGGTGCGCACGTTCAACAACGCACCAAGCAAGTACGGCGGAACCGTGCCGCTCGGCGGTGCAGCGAAGGTGATATTCCAGAAGGAGTCGATGCCGGCGCCGCCCTTGAACGGCGCGCCGGCGGCGAGATCTATTATGTTGATCTTGCCGACCAATAGGCTAACGGAGTTACCGAACTTTTGCCCCAGAAAAACGCTTGAAAGATCGACGCTATTCATCGCCGGGAATGCCAGCGCCGTATCGATCGGAACGCCGACCCCGCCGCGTCCGTTCGCATTACTCCCAAAGTTGTATTCAGCCTGGACGGTCACTGAAAATCCGTTCCAAAGACCGAGTTTGCTAAGATCGGCGTTCACCAGGAGATCGAGCTTGCCGCCGTATGCGGCACCGATACCGCTATCGCCGGTGGCCAGCCCCTGATAGAACTGCGAGAGCCGGGGTCTGAGCGTGATGACCTGCTCTTTCGGCCTAGCATCCGGGGTGGACGAGGCCAGCGGCGTCGGGCTCCCGTCAGGCGCCGTCGCTCCTTCTTGTGCAGCTACGGTGCTAGTCGTGAGCGCAAACATCAGCGCCGCTAGTGCAAGCGACTTCAATCTGTCCCTAGAGTCGCGCGGGACAAGGCGTGCGCTCTTTTTCTTAGTGTGGAGACAGGGATCGAGAAAGGCTTATGAGATTTTGCGGGCTCACATGAATGAGGCCGCCCCGCGGGCTATCAAGATCTGCGATGAGCATGAACGCGATTGACGCCAGAAATGGCATGAGAAGAAGCATGATGGGTTGCTTCACAGCAAAGCCGACCAGCGCGCTCGAGCAGATGGCGATTATCACCATGAGAGCCCAAGCTGCAGTCGGGATACGGTTCCACCAGGCGGCTTGCGTATACCCTTGCGAGTTCAACACATCGTTCATCCCGGATGCGACGAGGAAACTCACCATCGTCGGCTTAGCCTCGGCCGGCAGCCGCACCGCGGACCATAGCTCGTCTTGGAGTTGAGCCGTGTCAACGTCGATATGCTGAAGCTGCCGATCGTCACTCACGGTATAGAACAGGATCCGCTCTTCGAGATACGACCTCATCAGGGAGCGAACTTTCGCTGCTTCAGCTGTTGGCAGAAAATCCGCCCGGACATATTCCGTACCGATCGCATTAGCCTCCGCCTCTTCGTAATTCTTGCGTTGATCGTATCGGCTGGTGGCCATTGAAAAGCTAAAGCCGATGATGATACCAAGCAACGTCAAAGTCGCGCCCAGCATAATTCCAAGATCTTCCTGTTGGGTATCTTGGAGGTAGCGCTTGCGAAGAAATGCGCCGATCCACGCCGATCCCCACAGTACGATAAGGGAGATAAAAAACGCAGCGAGCGGGTGATTGGCAATGAAGTACGGTGCCATGGGAAACGCATCACCTCGATGAGAGGGCCGGAGGAATCAGTTGAGAACGGCCCGGGGACAGTGCTTGATTCTAGAAGCGCGGTGAGCCGAGTTGCCTCACTTATGGCCTGGTGCGTCGCAACCTTTGCGTTTCCATTCGCCGCGGTCGCCGAAGACAAGCATCGTGAAGCCACAGACCCCTGTGGCGGCCCGCAGGAGCTCCTCAATAAGGTCGGCACGACACCGTGCGTTGTCGTCTTCGGCGAGGCCGTCTTCAACGTGAGCTATGGGAACGTCACCGCTGACGGGAATGCGAGCGAATCGAACTACACGATTTCGCTCAAAGGGCAGATCGTCGGCTACCCCCAGACCAACATTGCTGTCGGGATTTCTCCTTCATCGCAGATCAGCGTGACGCTCCCCTCGTATGTGCGCGTGAGTTCGATGCGGTTCGGCGTTCTCGCCGGCGGAGCCAGCGATATGCAATTCAGTTATCGTCAACTGGTGGCCGCCAGCGAAAAGACGGGGTTGATGACCGGCTTCCAGCTTCTGCTCGACTCCCCGACCGGATCCGCGCCGCTGCGCGCCCCCGGGCCGAGCTACACGGGGCAGTTTCTCTTCAGCCAGTCGCTCCCCAGGAATTTCGGGATTTCGGGCTCGCTCGGTTTACAAAATGCGCAGAGCAGCTGGGCATTCTCGCCGATGCTGAGCCCGTCATGGCAGTCCCCGGGTGGAACGAATTTAAGTGCCACCGTGTCGCATAGCTTTAATCCGAACTACACGCCGCTGAGCTTTTCCGTCGAGCAACTGCTCGGCCGGCACGCGATGTTTGTGCTGTCGTACGGAGACGCGGGTGCATCGAGGACCGCCTCTGCCCCAGTTGCCAACATTTCGATTCCTATTACAGAAAGTCTGCGCGCCTTCTCGTGGGGCGTCTTTTATCTGTTGGGGCGCTCGGACGCGCCGACGTAGCTACGCAATGAGGCCGACCGCTCGCGATATTGCGAGCGCGAGCGCTGTCCACCGTCGCTCGTGCTTCAAGAGGGATTCTCTGCGTCATTGCACGATCTTGAGGGGCTAGCGGGGGCATATAGAATATTTTGGCCGCACTCAAACTGAATTTTGCGTGCTGGAACTACGATCGCACGCGCGCGCTAACCGACGGCAGCGTCCTAATCGACGGCGTCGACCTGACCTACCGCAGCGACGTTATCGTTTCCGATATCTTCGAACGGATGGTACGCAACCGCGAATTCGATGTTTCGGAGCTGGGGTTGACGTTCTATCTTCGCACGCTCGACCTCGATGAGCGGCCGTTCATCGCCATTCCGGTTTTCCCGAACCGTGTTTTCCGACATTCATCCGTCTTCGTCAACAAGGCGAGCGGTATCACGTCGCCGCACGACCTCGCCGGCAAGACGGTCGGTGAGCTGCTCACCTACGGCCACGACGCCGGCGTTTGGGCAAAGGGAGTTGTCGGCGACGACTACGGCATTACCCCCGATCGCTGCCGGTGGGTAATCGGGGGGATAGACCGCCCACAGAAACCGCACGACTTCATAGCGCAACCGCATCCGGCAAACGTCGATGTTTCGGCTCTTGGGCCCGGGCAGGCGTTGGGCCCGATGCTCGAATCCGGTGAAGTCGACGCGTTGTTTTCGGCAATCGTTCCGCAATGCGTGCTGAAGTCGTCGCCGAAGGTCGGCCGGCTCTTCGAAGACTACGAGCGCGTCGAGCGCGAGTATTTCGCGCGCACGGGGATTTTCCCGATCATGCACACCGTGGTCATTCGAATGGACGTTCATGAAAAACATCCCGGCTTGGCGCGGGCAGTCTACAACGGGTTCTGCGAGGCGAGAGACTTAGCGGTGAAGCAATATCTGAGCGCACGCATGTTTCATCAGGCGCCGACGATGATTCCGTGGTTCGCGCAACTGATGGAGGAGAACCGTAATCTAATGGGCGACGACTGGTGGCCCTACGGCGTCGCAGCGAATCGGAAAGCGCTCGATACGTTTTTGCGATATCATTTCGAGCAAGGACTGTCGAAGCGCCGCCTCACGTGTGAAGACATCTTTGTGCCGGAGCTCCTCGAAACCTAGCAGCGACGGTTCAGCTGAGGAGCTATACGGAATACATGAGCTCTTGCGCGGGGAACGATGCAGCGATGGCTCCGTAGCGTGCCGCGAGATCGATCACCGGTTGAATCAGCGCCGCTTCCGGTTGCGTCCCGTACGTAATCCGATGCATGTTCCTCATTATCGTCGAAGAGAGATTCAGATACTTGGCAAGAATGATCGCGCTTTGTTGTTGATTCGCATTCGCCCAGGCCGCCGTCTTGCTCATTACCCTGCGAAATGACTCGACGGCGTCGCGGTGCGCGCTCGCCCACGCCGGCGTGGTAAACCATGCGCCGAGCATCCAGCGCGGCGCCACGGCGTCAAAGCATTTCGCGAGCGTCCGTGCGAACGGTTCCGCCGCCTGGATGAACGGCTCGGCGAGCCAGGCCGCATCGACGCGATTTTGTTCGAGGGCGGCAGGTAACTCCGGAAGCGGAACTTCGATGAATTTGACGCTGCTCGACTGTCCACCGTTCTGATCGATCCACAGTTCGGGCCCAAACTGACCGACGTTCGCAAGGCCGGTGCAGCCGATGACTTTTCCGGTCAGATCCCTGGCGGTGCGTATCGGCGAGTCTTTGCGCACCATGAGCTGCGTAGCGAGCGATCCTGGCGTGTGGATGCCTCCGGCCGCAATGATCGTTACCGGCAGGCCGCGTTTGTAAGCGGCTGCAAGCGAAATTATATTCGACCAGCCGATGTCGAGCGAGTTCGAGATGACGGCCGACGTGATCGCTGCGCCGTTCGTAATGCTCTGGATCGTCACGTCCAACCCGGCGTCTTGAAAGTAGTTTAGGTCCTTCGCGTAGTAGGCCAGAGCCGTTCCGTCGATGGGCAGCGTGGCAAGCCGTATGCTGATCGCGGCGCGAGCCGGCGCAGATACCGCTGCGGTCGCTAATCCGGCCCCGATGATGCCGAGCGCGTGCTGACGATTCATGTGCAGCGGACTTGTTTGTTGTTTGCGGATTTCTTCCTAGATCGCAGCTCGTAGTCTCGCAACATTTGGTTGGTTCGACCGACTTTAGCGGCGGAGGGTCGTAACAAAAAAAAGCGAGCCGACTCGCGACTCGCTTGAGATTCTCGGAAGAAGGTCTAGCTCTAAGCCTTCGCCTTGCGGGCCTTGCGGCGAGTCTTGCGCGCCACTTTGCGCCCGGCCTTCTTGACCTTGCGAGCGACCTTGCGAACCTTCCGCGCTGCCTTACGCGCGGTTCTCTTTACTTTGCGTGCTGTTTTCCGCGCTTTCTTGCGCTTAGCTGCCATGTTGCTTTGGTTGGACCTTTCTATTCCCCGTAAAGGGAATCGTAAATCCGGCCGAAGCCAGTTGTTGCCATTATTATAACACAGCATTTGCAAATCGTGCAACTTTTGTAGCATGGCCGAGCGATCCGACGGCGGATGGGACCGGGAAACGCAGCTGCTTCGGCAAGTACGCGGATATGCTGTGCATCAGGTGTGCCCTCGAGCTGCGGACAGGATTCCATCGAGACGGCGCTTGAAAACTCCCTCGGCATCTCATAATCCTACGCGCTTACATTAAGGAGTCCTCATGAATCTCAAAACGCTCATGCTCGTCGCCGCAGCATCGCTCACGGCAGGCTCGGTTGGCGGCGCACTTGGATATCGTGCCGCATCCGCCGCAATAACATTTCCGCAGGCGACCTTCGCGCCGGTCAGTTCGACATTGAAAGCATTCATCATCGATCCGGACCACCTCAAAGCGATTCGCATTACGGGGGAAAACCTCGATTACTGGTTCGTCAACCAAGACACCGGTAAGGAAGGGATCGTGCGGATCCCGGTCCGCGTCATGGTCGGAACGATCAAGAAATAGCCGCTACGCCTGATCGCAGCTCGTCGGAGGCCAAGATGATAAGGCTCTCTGACGAGCGCGCGATCGCGTCTTCAATGAGACGACGCACCCGGCAAAAAGAAGAAGGTCAGACCAAAGATCAGATAAACCGCAAGTAGTTGCACGCCCTTGAGCCAGTCGGATCGTCCGTCGCCCGCTACCTGACCCGCAATCAGCACGGACAGCAGCACCATTAGGACGAGGCCGGCGGGGAAGGCCAGATTCAGCGGAGCGGGGCCTAGGAATAGGCTCGTGAGGACCAGGACCGGCGCCACGAAAAGTGCGACTTGCACGCTTGACCCGATCGCAATCGAAAGCGAGAGATCCATGCGGTCCTTCAATGCAGCGCTGATCGCGGTTGCGTGCTCTGCCGCATTTCCCAGGATCGCCACGATGAAGACGCCCACGAAAACGGTGCTGAGACCGAACTCGTGCGCCGTGGGTTCGATCACCCCGACCATGATCTCGCTGATCCATGCAATCAGTGCGGTGGCCCCGGCAAGCACAAGCGCAGACCAACGCACCTCCCACGGGGGTGCGTGTTCCTCGGGCGCGTAGGAACCCGCGAAGAGCGAGGAATGTGTGATCAGCGTAAATGCGAGGTACAGCAAGTACACGACAAGGAGCACGACGGAAATCGAGACGCTGAGTCTGCCGAGCGCCTCCGGCGTCGTACCCGATGCGGCTTCAAAGGCGGCGGGGAGGATCAATGCAATCGCCGCGAGCGTGAGCATCGTCGCCTGGGAGCGCGCCCCGGCCGGATTGAAGTGTTGCTCGCGATGGCGCACCCCTCCGGCCAGCATCGCGGCGCCGAGCACCAGCAGGATGTTCCCGACAATGGATCCGACTATCGATGCCTTCACCACTTCGTGTAGCCCTGCACCCAACGCGGCGAGCGCAATGATGAGCTCGGCGGCATTTCCGAAAGTCGCATTGAGAAGCCCGCCGACCCCTTCGCCCATGCGCTCCGCGAGCTGTTCCGTAGCCCGGCCCATCCACCCGGCAAGCGGCAAGATGGCGATGCAGGAGCTAATGAAAATGAACAGATGCCGTTGGGGAGCGAGGAATTCTAGGGCAATCGTGATTGGGACAAAGACCAGAAGCCAGTTCATCATGTTCTTTAGTCCTCCCAGTCCGTCCAATCCACCGCATTGCTCTCGAGATAACTTTCGACAGCGGCACCGATCGTCGGAAAGAAGAAGCTCTCGCCGAGCTGTGCGAAAAGTCCGAATCGCTTTAGCTTGTCCTTAACGGGGTCTTTGAGTTCGGCGAAGCACAGCTTGATCCCAGCGTCGTGCAAAGTCTTGTCCAGTTCGGCGAGGGTATCAGCTGCGGTGACGTCGACGCTGGTGACCGGTTCTGCAGCAACGACCAGCCATCGCACCGGAGTAGGCGATTTCGCTGCGGTCTCTAGAACGCGCTCCTTGAACAGCTCGGCATTGGCGAAGAACAAGGGTGCATCCCAGCGAAAAAGAACCAGACCGGGTATCTGGCGGGCGTCGGGATAGCGCGTGATGTCGTGGTAGCCCTTGACGCCTGCAGCGCGTCCCAACACCGCAGAGTGCGGACGCCAACCATCCCACAAGAACTCGATGACGGCGATCGCAATTGCCAGACCAATGCCTGGGATAGCGCCCAGGACGGCGACGCCTACGAGACAGACGATGGATAGCCAGAATTCCCAACGCTGGATTCGAAAGATTCGAATCAGATCGGTGACCTCGAATAAGCCGATGGCGGAGGCAATAACGACCGCGGCCAATGCGGCGGTGGGCAGATGTTGAAGCAGGTTAGGTGCCGCTAGCAGCAACAGGGCAACGGCTAATGCACCGACGACCCCGGTCAACTGCGTTCGGGCGCCCGCAGCCTCCGCAACCGGCGTGCGCGACGAACTGCTGCTGATCGGAAAGCCTTGAAAGAATCCGGCGGCCAGGTTGGCGGCTCCGAGCCCCACCATCTCCTGATTGGGATCGACTTTCGCACCGGTTCGTGCAGCGTAGGCTCGAGAGAGTACGCTGGTGTCGGCGAACGAGACTAAGGCGACTGCGCAGCCTCCGATCAGGACTGGGACGATGTCGGCGGAGGTGATCCACGGGATCGTGAACGCCGGCAGGCCCTGTGGGAGCTGACCTAGGACCGACACGCCCGCGCGCCGTGCCAAGTCCAGTGCACCAACGATTACGGTCGCGCCGACCACGGCAATCAGGATACCCGGCACACGCTTGCTGTTTTTGAGCAATAGGATCACGGTCAGCGTGCCCGCACCAACAGCAAACGCAGTCCAGTTCGTCCTTCCGCCCAGAACCGCGGCGCCGATGGCCCATAAATCTTTCAACGGTCCACTGCTCTCGATCGAGAAGCCGAAAAGCTTGGGCAATTGGCTAATCAGCACGGTCAGCGCTATTCCGTTCATGTATCCATAGCGAATCGGCTTGGAAAGAAGTTCGGTCACAAAGCCAAGTCGCGCCACGCCTGCCAGAATGCAAGCGGTCCCCGACACAACCGCCATCATGCCGGCCAGAGTAATAGCGCGATGGGGGTTTCCGCCGGATAGCGGAAGGACGACGCCGAGTATCACAGCGGCTAACGATGAGTCTGGTCCCAAGACAAGGATGCGACTGGGGCCGAACAACGCATAAGCCAGGAGCGGTATGATCGTCGCGTAGAGACCATAGATGCCCGGCACACCTGATGCCGTTGCATAGGCGATACCAACCGGCACCAACATCGTCGCCAGCACCACTCCGGCGACGATGTCATGTGTCAGCCAGGATGCCTGATACTGACGCAGGGTCACTAGACCCGGCAGCCAGCGCATCCAGTCCCTCATAGGTTTGTGGCTGTCAGGTTTGCCTTGAGTTCGTTTCCCCAATTCACAAACTGCTCGTGGTCGCCCTCGAGGCCGAGCAAAGCCTCTTTGACCGTCGAAGCGGCGAAGCCCCAAGCTTCCTGTGCGGTAATGTGCGGCGGCATCGACAGCAGACCGGCCTCGGTTTTCGCGTCGATGAGGAACGGACCCGGGGCCGCGAGCGCGCGATCGATCGCTTGCGCCATCTCACCGGCGCGCTCGACGCGAACTGCTTCGACGCCGTTGGCTTGCGCGAAGGCGACGAAATCCATGTTCTGCAGATCGGTCACTGTCCCGTCGACGGGGAGGCCCGCAACCTGCATCTCCATCCGCACGAAATCGTAGACCGCGTTATCGAAGACGACGATCTTGACGGGCCAGCCGGAGTGCTTTGCCGTGATCAGATCTTGGGGCATCATTCCGAAGCAGCCGTCGCCGGTCAGCAGCCACACCTGCCGTTTCGGATCGACCGAGCTCGCTCCAATCGCCATCCCGAGCCCGCCGCTGATCGATCCGTGATTGAACGAGCTCAGCGCCCGACGCCGGCCGTGTAGCCGCATATAGCGCGCCAGATAGACCGTCGCGGACCCGCCGTCGATTACGAACACCGCATCGTCTGACGCTTTCTCGCTGACGAGACGTGCGACGACGGGCGGCGGAATGGGGGACTTCCCGGTGCTCGGATCGGCCTGCTTCGTGTTGTGCTCGATCCACCGTGCGTGAACGTTCGCGAGCGCCTTCGTCCACGCTCCAGCCGGACGTTCTTTGACGAGCGGCGCCAGCAGGTCGAGGGTCGCTTTTACATCGCCATGAACGCCCAGCGTCACCGGTGCCCGGACGCCGATGTTCTCGACGCAGCGGTCGACTTGGATGATGGGAATGCCTTCGGGTAAGAAATGATCGTAGGGGAAATTTGTACCAAGCATGATCAGGAGATCGCAGTCCTTGACGGCATGGTAGCCGGAGGGTGCGCCCAACAGTCCGGTCATCCCGACGACCGGCCCGTCGACCTTTTCGAAAATCTCCTTGGCACGCAGCGTGTGCGCGATCGGCGCCCCAACCTTCTTCGCGAACGTGACGATCTCGTCGCCGGCGCCTGTGCAACCCGCTCCGCAGAACAACGCGACGCGTTTGCCGGCATCGACGAGCGTGGCGGCCTCTTTAAGCAGGTCTGCGGGCGGAACGACCGCCGAGCGCCGCGTCACGAGCGGGCGGCGGAAATGCAGGCTCGGCACATTTTGCGGCAAGACGTCTTGCGGTAGCTCGACGCGTACGACTTGCTGCTCGGCGATCGCCTGCTGCAGCGCGATCTCGGCGATACGCGGCATCTGCGAGGGCTCGGCGATGATCGCCTGATATGCGCATACGTCGGCATAGATCGCCTTGAGGTCGACGGCCTGAAAGTATTTCGTCCCTCGCTCGGCGTGCGGCAATTGTCCGGTAAGCGCGATCACGCCGGCAAAGCCTTCGCGCTTGGCGTCGTAGAGGCCATTGATGAGGTGCAGCGCGCCCGGCCCGACGGTCCCCGCGCAGACGCCCGGGCGCGCCCCGATCGCAGATTGCGCGTAGGCGGCGTATGCCGCGTTCTCCTCGTGATGCATTCCAATCCAGGTCAAGCGTCCATCGCGCCGCAGGGCATCGGTAAACACGTTGAGGGCATCGCCGCCAATCCCGAAAACGTGCGTGACTCCGTTCGATGCGAGCAGGTCGACGAGGGCTTCGGCTACGTTCATGCGGCCCTTTTTCGCGGAAAGGCCGGGCTGCCTTTCAGGGTTGCGATTTCCGGATAGTGCGTGTCCCGATTGTGTGAGAGACTAGTGTGGCTGGCGCAGTCCACCAGGCTTCCTAAATTTGCTTCCAATAAAGGAGATCAACATGAAACGTTTCGTCCTCGCACTATTTTTCGGCGTTGGGATCGCAGCGCTATCGATCGGCGCAGCGCTCGCTAGCCCGCCGAATCTCACCGGCAGCTGGACCGTTCAGCAGAGCGGCCTGAACGGTACCACAACCGCGACGGTGACTATAACCCAGTCGGGCAACGGTTTTGTCGGCACGAACGCCGCGAACGGGAACGGGTTCACCGGTACCTTTGTCAACGATTCGCAGATCAACGGGACATGGCATGGTCCGGGCGGCGCGGGTTGGCTGACCGTATATGCCAGTCCCAACGGTCACAGCTTCAACGGCTCGTGGGGCTACAACGGGCGTAAGGAAAACGGGACGTTCACCGGCAACAAATTCCTGCCGCCGTCCGCGATTACCGCTGCCGGAAAGTGGAACGTGACGGTTGCAGGCACCGGCACTTCTTTCGTCGGGCCGATGTCTTGCACGCAGTCCGGCCCGTCGGTCGTCTGCCACGTCAAAAACGCCGTGATCAACGGGAAATTTCGGACGAAGGACAAGGTGCGGGCAACCTGGAGTAACGGGAGCAAGTCGGGCTGGTTCTCGTTCTGGTTCAACGGCGACAATAACAGCTTCAACGGCACCTGGGGCTATGGGGCGGATACGACGCCTGCGGTGGGCCGCGTCGTCGGCCAGCGCTCCCTCGGAGGCTGAATTTATTACGAGCTGCTAAGGTAGGCGTCGAAAAACCCGTAGATCTGCGGCGTCGCGCTGCGCGTCGCCGCATCGTTCGCCGGACCGGGGGCGTGCATGAAGCCGTGCTCGGCATCAGGATAGTGGATGACTGATGTCGAGGCGGCGCGCCCTTGCAGCATTGCTTGCAGCGCTTCGAACACCGGCCGCGGAGTGACGTTGTCGAGGCCCGGGTAGATCACCAGCACCGGGCACGCGATCGCCGCAGCGACGGGGAGCGGCTCGACGTCTTGGCCCGGAGAGCGTTGCGCCGGAATCGACGGGTAGCAAGCGACGGCGGCGCGCAGCCGGGGTTCGCGCGCGCCGAACATCAGCACCCAGCGTCCGCCCATGCAGAATCCGATCGTCGCGACGGCGCTCAGGCCGAGCTTCGACAGCATGAAGTCGACCAGGCCGGAGAGGGTCTGCATCGTGGCCTCGTCTTTCGGGCGCGGGGGCCGCTCCGTGAATTTGGAGCCCATCGGTAGCTGCGGGTATGGATTCCAAGCGACGGTCGTCAGCCCGCGCTCGGCCAGCCCGGTGGCGAAACCGCGTACAAACTCGTTGACCCCGTAGACGTGAGGGAGGAGCAGGACGCCGGCGGCAGTGGGCGCGGCCGCGCGCGCAAGGTAGTGCGGCACGCCCGCGACCTCAATGGTTTCTTCCTTAGTGCTCATGCGTTAGGGCCATGTATAGTCAAGCGATGGGAGGTCGACGACGCCGTCCGGCGTCGGAGAGAGCTTCAACTCCGAAGCTCCGGCAAATTTCGGACAATAGATCTCGATGAGATTTCCGGACGGATCTTTGAAATACATGAGACCTTCGACATGATGACGCGTCCACGGTTGATGCGTGACCACGCCGTGCTGCTCGAGCCACGCTTTCATCGGCATGAACTGATCCGATTCGACCTCAAACGCGATGTGCGGGAATTCAGCGTCGGCTTCCTGAGGGCGCCCCCGTGCATCGCTCATGCCGATGATCATCCCGGCTACGAGCACCTCTGCGAAGTTCGGCGTGCCGTCGTTGATGATGCGTCCGCCCAGAACTTCCGTGTAAAATCTCTTCGAAATCTGCAAGTCGCGTACGGCGAGACTGACGTGATTCATGCGGGAAAAGTGAGGCCGCTTCTTTAGGCCCTGCTCGTACGCTTCGATCTGTTCCGGTGTCCAGGAAACTCGAGGCATGGGTGCCTTTTCGAATCGTAAGGACGGAGCCCCTATTCGGACTCAGGGGAATCCTTTTTGGACCGCAAAGTAACGAAGGTGGTCGATTACCGAGTGCATCGGCAACTTGCGCGAGCGATCTCTGCCGTCGAAAGCGGCGTTTCCATCGAACGCGAACTGGACGCATTCGCGAACGCGGTCCCCGCAGGCGGCGCGGCATCCGCGTACGTTATCGGGATCACGGGGCCGCCGGGCGCCGGAAAATCGACCGTCGTCGACCACCTCATCGCGCGCTTCCGGGAGCGTGGAGGGACGGTTGCCGTCATCGCGGTCGATCCGTCGTCGGCCTTCACGGGAGGCGCGGTCCTGGGAGACCGCATCAGGATGCAGCGGCACGCCGCGGATGCGGGAGTGTTCATTCGCAGCATGGCTTCACGGGCGTCAGGCGGAGGGCTCGCACCGGCCACGGCTCACGCGATTGCGCTCTGCGAGAGAGCGGGTTTCGATGTCGTCATCGTCGAGACGGTCGGCGTCGGTCAAGTCGAGATCGAGATCGTTTCGGTGGCGGACGTCGTCGTCGTCGTGACCGTCCCCGGGTTGGGCGACGAGGTGCAGTCGATGAAGGCCGGATTGACCGAGATCGCCGACGTGTTCGTCGTCAACATGGCCGATCGCCCGGGAGCAAACCAGACGGCCGCGGACCTCGTGCAAATGCTCCGCGAGAGCGAGCGCGACGTCCCCGTTCTCAAGACGACGGCGCTCGACGGCGGCGGCGTCGACGAACTCATGGACCGCCTCGTCGATGCCAGGAAGCAACGCGCATCGAACCCATCCCGCACCGTCCGCTTCGCGGTCCTACGCGCCGTTAAAGAGCGGAGCGTCGAACGAGCCGTTGGACTCCTCGAAGCGGAAGAAGCGAAGATGATTTTCGAACAGCTTGAATCGCACGCGATCACTCGAACGGAAGCGGTGAACCGCCTCGTAACCCTTATTCTCGGATAGCTCGGCTTCAGGCGCCCCCCGCGTCGATCATCATGCGGGCCTCGAACGTGGGCGGGACGGCTTTGTACTTCACCGCCGCATCGACTAGCGGCTGGATGAGCCGGATGTCGAGCGAGGTGCCGAGGATCTGCCGCGGTTGCGCGAGGATCGCCCGAGGTTCGACGCCGGTGAACTTCGAGATGACGGGGATCATCTGGTCGTGGTGTGCGTTCGCGTACACGGCGGCTTCTTCGACCGTCCGCCGGAACGCAGCGACGGTTTCGCGGTTTTTTAGGATGTAGTCGGCCGTGGCGAAATACGCGGCTTGAATGAAGCGGCGCGCAACCGCCGAGACGCAATACGACAAGAGGCGTACCTTGCCGCTCGCGATCGCTTGGCCGAACGCCGGGTTCGGCATCGTCCCGGCGTCGACGCGGCCGGACGCGACGGATTCGGCGATCGCCGAGGCCGGGAGCTCGACGTAGCGCAGCGTCTTCGAGTCGCCGCCGGTCGCGTCGACCCACGCCTCGGTGCCCAGCTGCGTGAGGTCGTTGAGCGCGCCGACGCCCATGATCTTGCCGTTGCAATCCTTCCCGGTCTTCAGGGTCGAGTTGTTCGCCGTGACCATCCCGGCCGTCGGGTACTCGGCCGTGTAGATGCCTGCCGCTGAGACCAGCACGAACGGCAAGCCCTTCGATCGCCCGATCAGGAGCGAGACTAAACTCGATTTGCCGATGTTGATCGCGCCGCCGGCGACCGCCGCCGCGACCGCCGAGCCGCTGTTCGCCTTCTGCAAGACGACGTCGAGCCCGGCCTTGCGAAACGCGCCGGTCTCGAGGGCCCAGAGCGTCCCGAGGAGATCTTCGTTCGGTGCCGATGCGACGGTGACGGTCGTGAGCGTTTGGGCTCGCACCGTCGCCGGGACGACTGCCAGCGCGGTCGATGCCGCGAGGAATGCCGATCGTTTCACGGACGGCCGAGCTTTTCGAGGCCGAATTCTGGTTTCCCGGCGATCACGCGATTGCGGCCTTGGTCTTTGGCCTGGTAGAGCGCGGCATCGGCCGCTTCGAGGAGCACCTGCCACCCCTCGCCGGATCGCGGGACCGCACTTGCGACTCCAACGCTGACGGTCACGATCGGCGCGTCGGGATCCGGATGCGCGAGCCTCACCGACGCGACGGCCGAGCGTACTCGTTCGGCTAGGGCCGTGGCACCTTCGATCTCGGTTTCCGGCATGAGAACGACAAACTCTTCGCCGCCGTAGCGTGCCAAAAAGTCGCTCGCGCGCGTGATCGCACCGCTTAGCCCGGCGGCGACTTTCTGCAGGCACGTATCACCTTGCATATGCCCGAACGTGTCGTTGTATTGCTTAAAATGATCGACGTCGAGCATAAGCAGCGCAATCGACCGCTGATACCGTCGCGCGCGTTCCCACTCGGCGGCGAGGCGCTCGAGAAGTGCCCGCTTGTTCGGAACGCCGGTGAGCCCATCGAGGTAGGCCAATTGCTCGAACGCCGCACTTTGCGATGTGAGCCGCGAGCACAGCGAATAGATCTCGCGCAGGAACACGAGCAGGACCGTAAACGCGGCGGTCAGGGCATAGAAGCGCGACATGTACCAGCCGATCGAGAAGCGAGCACCGGACGTCGTGCTTAAGATCATGTCCAACAGCGTGGCGAGGGCTGAAATGCAGATCCAGAGCTCGATCGTGTTCTTGCGGGGCACACGAATCGTCAGTACCACCGCGATGAGTCCGAGAACCGCGGAGAACGGCAGAACGGCGTTCATGAGGAACGGGGTGAATCGCGGCGGAGTCTGAGCCGTCAACAACGCGGGGAGCTCTTTGATCGCTACCGTCCCCCACGTCAGTGCCGCGACGGCGGCAACGACCGCCACCATGAGGATCAGGATCGTCCGGGAGACCGCTCGCGGCGGCAAAGGCTGCGCGTAGCGCATTGCCGTCAAGCTATATGCAATCAGCACGACGAAGAAACCGTCGTGCCAGAGGACGAAGGTCCACGGCCCGGTCTGAAGGTCCCCGCCGAAGAGCCCGCTAGGGACGACGAAGCCGGGGAAGGTCAGAAAGTACACGCAGATCATCAGACCGGTGAACGCATAGCCGGCGGCCAGGACTGCGAACGACAGCTTTCGCACGACCAGAAATTGATTTAGCAGCAGCGCCGCCGTGATGAGATCGGCGAACGCCGCGAGCGCGACGATAGCCGGCACGATACCGCTGACCTCCGGCCACTGGACGTGCTCGACGGGGATCGTAAGCAGGGCCAACGCCGTCAGGGCAACGCCAAAACCCAGTGCCGGCCAATACTGTCGAAGTGACAGCTGCGCGAGGGCTATGTTGGCGGCGACCAGTGAGTTGACCGTTACACGCGGACGGTCCAGCGTTTCCAGCAAGCGGTGCCCCTCAGCTTGACTCCGTTGGCTTACGCGTTCCGGGGCAGGCTCCTAGGCTCCAAACCGTCGCTTTACACTTCTATTCCAAGCGCTATGGCGTCGTCGCTATCTGTACGGCAAACAAGTCGCTTGCGCGCAAGGATGATTTCAACGCTCCGTACTGCTTGAGCATGTCGAGTACGGGCTGGGCGTCGGCCGGACGGATTCGCTCGGCATAGGCGACGCGCGTGGTCCCCGGCGGAACGGGAACGCCCGCGTATTTCTCGAGGATCTTCGCGCTCAGCGGGCGGTTCCTGTTGGCCCAGATCGCGGTGTCGATGATGACCTGGGAGAACTTGCGAACGATATCGGGATGCGCCTTAGCGTACTCCTCGGTCGTGAAGATGGCGCCGATGAGGAATTTGTCGCCGATTGCATCGTAGATCGGCGCCAGCATGCGGGCATTTGGACCGTGGATCGCATCGTCGAACGCCGGCTCGCTGACCGATGCGGCGTCGACCCGTCCTGCGATCATCGCGGGGACCGTTTGGGTATCGTTGATCTCCACCCACTTGACGCTCTTCGAATCGCCGCCGTTCTTATCGATCCAATTGTTGGCGCCGAAGTAGCTCAGGTTTGAAATGTCGCGGGTGGCGACCGTCTTGCCGTTGAGGTCGCTGGCTTTCTTGATCGGCGAGCTCTTGAGCACGATGATACCCGAGGTCGGCGTAGCGCTGTTGTAGATCGACGTCGGCGCGACGATCACGATCGGGACGCCCTTCTCACGCGCAAGCGCGATCCCGGGGATCGTGAGCGTACCGAACGTCGCCGAGCCGCCGATCACCGCAGCTACCATGTTGCCCGGGTTTTCCACGGGCTGGACTTTTACGTCCAAGCCGGCCTTCTTGAAATTGCCGAGGTCCAGAGCGTAAAAAGGCGTGCCGCCCGAGTCGTTCGGCGTCGCCGCGATGAGGATTTGCGGCGCGGTACTCTGCGCCGCGGAGGGCAGCGGAGCGAATGATGCGGCGAGGACGGCCGCGACCGCGAATCGGCTCAGCCGCAACACGCCGGCGCGCGTCAAGCTACCTTTACTCGCTCGCGCACTGCGATCAGTATGCCGTCGAGGTCGGCCATATAATGATCGCCGAGGCCCGTGCGCTCGAAGAGCTTCTTGCGGACGCTGCCTTCCGCGCCGCTCCCTAGCGCCTTCGGGCGCATCGACGGGTTGCGCGAGGAGAACTCGTTGAGATCGTTCTGAAACGCCTCAAGGCTTTCGACCTCGAAGCCGAGGTGATCCAACGCGGGCTTCTCGATCCCGCTCCCAAGAAAATCCGAGATGCGCCAGGGCAGGAGGACGAACGTGATGCGCCCGTCCGAGAGGCGGAAGCTGTCCCCCTCGGTGCGCAGCTCGAGCTCGAAGACTTCGGAATAAAATTTCGCCAGCGGTTCGGGATCGAGCGTGCGCATCGCAAAGTGCGAGAAGACGCGGTCCTGTTCCCACGACGGCTTCTCGTACACTTGTCCGCGGTTCTTGAGGCCCTTCTGCGAGAGGTCGAAGTACGTCCCGGCCGGATCGTGAATCCCGAACGCCGCGAAGGGCCGATTGCCCGGGCGTTGGATGATTTCGATGCGCGGCCACTTCTTCGCAACGCGCTCGCGAACGAGTTCGATGTCGTCGACCTGCACGCCGAAGTGGTCGATCCCCGCCTGCCGGCCCGGAAAGCGTGGGATGATTTGCATTCCGAGATAACCGTCGCCCATCGCCATCGCGGAGGCTTCGTTGCGCGCGGTGGAGGCCGACTTGAGGTCGAAGAGCGCCCGGTAGAACACCGATTGCGCCGCGTAGTTGTCGGAGATCAGGGCGAGGTGGTTGAGCTTCGCGAACATCGGCGTCCTCCGGTTGGCTGGGCCCAGGCATTTCGGCCCTCGAACGATAAGCGCCTAGCGCGGAGGTCCGATGCTACGACTCGCATTCGCCTTGCTGCTGGCGGCGCTCTCGCCGCAGACGATGAGCGCCGCCAAACAGGAAGGCACCGTCGTCTGGTATTCGTCGATCGACGTGCCGACGCTCAACGCGATCGTGCAGCGCTTTCAAGAGACGCATCCGGGCATCACCGTTGCGGTGTTGCGCGCGGGCGCGAATCAGATTCCGCCGCGCATCATGACCGAACAAGCCGGCGGAAAGTTCAACGCGGATCTCGTCAACGGCGACATGCTTTCGATCAATCAGCTCGTCGTGGCCGGAGCGCTGCAAGTCTATCATCCGACCGAGCTGGGCAAGTTCGTCAAGGGAAGCTACGATCCCAACGGCTATTGGTCATCGATCTACAACGCGACGACCGTGATCGCGTGGAACCCGCAGAAGCTCAAAGCCGACGGCCTGCAGCCGCCGAAGTCGCTCGCGGATTTGGCGAAGCCGGAGTGGCGCGGCAAGATCGGGCTCGATTCCTCGGCCTTCAACTGGTACAGCGGGGTGTTGCAAACCCAGCCCGGCGCCGCCGAGATCATGAAAAAAATTGCCGAGAACAAGCCCCGCTTGACGGATGGACATACCGTCACGGTCACGCAACTCGAGGCCGGCGAGTTCGACGTCACGCCGACCGCCTACGGGTACATGGCCAATCACGAGCGCGAGCTCGGCCGCCCCGTCGATTTTCTCAACCCCAAACCCCTCTTGGTCGACCTCTCGCCGCTGGCCCTCGTGAAGAACGCCCCGCACCCCAACGCCGCGCGCGTCTTGATAGAATGGCTCCTATCTAAGGAAGGCCAGCAATACATCATCGAGGTCAGCGACCGGCCTTCATCCCGGATCGACGTCAAGAACCCGCCGCGCGTGTGGAGCGCCTCGATGCAATTCTACATGCTCCCGGCGCCGGATCGAAATCAGTACAATTCGATCGTCACGCAGTACAAGGCGCTCCTAGGGGTCGGCGGCTAGTCAGCCACCGAATGTAACCCCCGTGTGGCTGACGCGCTTTTGTCTGAAGAACCCGATCGTCGTCACGATGTTTTTCATCGCGATCGCGGTATTCGGCGTCATCTCGTATCGATCGCTCGGGGCGAGTCTCAATCCGAACGTTACGTTTCCCATCGTCATCGTGACGGCGGACTACGCGGGCGCCTCGCCGAGCGAGATGGAACGGCTGGTCATCAAGCCCATCGAAGATCAGCTTGACGGGATCGACAACCTCGATCAAATGTCGGCGACCGCGCAGGAAGGGACCGCGGTCGTCGTCGTGCAGTTCAAGCTCGACACGAACCTCGACTTTGCCGCGATCGACGTGCAGCGCCGCGTCGACACGGCCCGCGTCTTCATGCCCACCGATCTCGATCCGCCGACGGTCGATAAGAGCATCGGCGTTCAGGTCGAGCCGATCCTCACGCTCGCCGTCAGCTCGAAAACGCTGACGGGTCCCGAGCTCTCCGACCTGATCTCCGATCGGCTGGTCCCCGATCTCAAGCACATTCCCGACGTCCAAAGCGTCGACACCAGCGGCGACGTCAAGCGTGAGTTCGAAGTCGAACCCGATCGTGCGCGCATGATCGGGACGAACGCGACGCTCCCCGACATCTTCAACGCGGTCGCGAACAACAATGCAAACCTTCCCGGTGGCCGGCTGGATCAACCGACCGTCGAGACGAGCGTCTCCGTGCACGCCGAGATCAACCACGCTTCGGACATCCTCGCGATTCCGCTGCTGATCGCAAGCCCGAGCGCCGGAGGCTTCGCCGTCGCGAACGGATTGCGCATCGGCGACGTGGCTAGTGCTTACGACGGACACGTGGACCAGCGCGTCGTTTCACACTACAACGGGCTCCCGACCGTTCACGTCCACATCAACCGGGTCGTAGCCGCCGACGAGATCAAGTCGACGGCCGTTGCCCGGACGCAAGTCGCCGAGATCGCCAAGCGCTACCCGCAGCTCACGATCAAGGAACTGGTGGCGCCGGCCGACTACACGCAAGCCGCGCTCGACGGCGTGCTGCAAAGCTTGGTTGAGGGGATCATCCTCACGGCAATCGTCTTGCTGCTCTTCTTGCACGCTTGGCGCAACGCGGTCGTCGTCATGATCGCGATCCCGTCGTCGCTGCTCGCGACCTTCATCATGATGCGGTTGCTCAACTTCACGCTCGATATCGTTTCGCTCATGGGGCTCTCGCTGACGATCGGCATCCTCGTCGACGATTCGATCGTCGTGCTCGAGAACATCACGCGCCATCGCGACCTCGGTGAGCCGCCGCTCGATGCGACTCTGAGCGGGCGCGGCGAGATCGGTAGCGCTGCGGTCGCGATCACGCTGGTCGACGTCGTCGTATTCTTGCCGATCGCCTTCCTTTCCGGGATCGTCGGCAAGTTCATGAAGGAGTTCGGCATCGTCGTCGTGGTCGCGACGTTGTTCTCGCTACTGGTCTCATTTACGCTGACGCCGATGCTCGCCGCGCTCTGGTCGGTGAGGCGGCGCAGCCTGCGTCCCTCGAAATGGATCGCGTGGTTTCCCGCGGGATACGAACGCCTGCTGCGTTACTATCATGGGACCGCGCTGCCGTTTGCGCTCGCACACCGCTGGCAGACGGTCGGGTTTTGCTTTGCGCTCGTCGGTGCTTCGGTCGCGCTGATCCCGCTGCACGTGATCCAGACGGACTTCGTCCCGCCGTCGCAGACGGGCTTGATCCTGATGTCGGTAACGTACCCGGTCGGATCACCGCTCGTGCAAACGCAAGCGGCGGTCGATCGCTTTGAAGCCGCGGTCCTGACGATACCCGGTATCGAGAGCGTGCTCTCGACGACCGGCCTGAAAACCCAGGGCTGGGGGACGACGACGGGCGGGAACGTCGCGATTCTGCGCGCGATGACCGCAAAGAATCGACGGGGTGAGACCAACCGCATCGTGGCGCGAATCCGCACGCTGGGCGGTCTCCTCCCCGGCGCCGAGCTGACCGCGCAAGCCGTCGGCGGCGGCGGAGGCAGCGGCGATCCGCTCTATTTTACGGTCTCCGGCCCCGACGACGCGATCGAACCATCCGCCGAAAAGCTCGCGGCGTTCATCCGCTCGATTCCCGGGACGGTGAACGTGCAGACCGGCGCGGAGAGCAACGGACCGCGTCTGAACATTTACGTCGACCCGAAACGCGCCGCGCTCCTCGGCGTCGCGCCGGGCTCGGCTGCGACCGCGGCGCGGATCGCGGTCGGCGGCGCGGTCGCGACCAAGGTGCGCACGCCGACGGGATTGGTCGACGTCCGCGTTCGTTTGCCCGAAAGCTATCGCGGATCGATCGACGACCTCAAGCGCATCCGTGTCCGCGCCCAGGACGGGATCTCGATCTATCATTTGGGCGACGTCGCGGACTTCGAGATGACCAAAGCGCCGACGAAGATCACGCGGCTCGACAAGCAGCGTGTCGTGCTGGTCACCGGCGGAATCGATCCGGACAAGACGACGCTTGGGACCGTGATCGGGAAGATCGATGCGGCGACCAAACAGCCGGGCTTTTTCCCGGCCGGCGTCGCCCTGCGCGCTTCGGGCAACTCGCAGTACTTCCAAGAGACGTTCGCGAGCATGACGATGGCGCTCATCACCTCGTTCTCGCTCGTCTACATGCTGATGGTGATCCTCTACAGTTCTTTCTTGACGCCCTTCGTCATCATGTTCTCGGTCCCGGTCGCGATCGTCGGTGCCTTGTGGGGGCTCGCGCTCGCGCATCAGTCGCTCAATCTCTTCTCGATGATCGGGATCGTGATGCTCTTCGGCTTGGTCGCGAAGAACGGAATCTTGCTCGTCGACTACGCGAAGACGTTGCGCAAACGCGGGATGCGCGCGCACGACGCGATGGTCCAAGCGGCCGAGACGCGCTTCCGGCCGATCCTGATGACGACCGCGGCGATGGTTTTCGGCATGTTACCGCTTGCGCTCGGCCTCGCTGAAGGCGCCGAATTTCGGCGTTCGATGGGCGTCGTCTTGATCGGCGGGCTGCTCAGCTCGCTGATCCTCACGCTCTTCCTGGTCCCGGTCGTCGACATTTGGATCGTCGGCGGCATCGAACGCCGCGCCGACCGCAAGGCAGCCAAGCGCGAGCATGCCGCCGACGTCGACGAAAGCCCGATCGGCGCGGGCGTTTGACTGCCGTCGCTTAGGTTTCTTAGATCAGGGTATGATGCGCTCGACTGCCTTTCAAATAAGGAGAAGTCGAAATGCAATCATCATCTACGCGCATCGGAGCCGCAACCTTAACAGCTGCGTTACTCGCTTTCGCGCTGCCGCACGGCATTGACGCCCAGCAATCCGTCGGCGTTACCGTGAACGGCCAACCCGTCAATCTATCGCCGGCGCCGATCGAGCGTGCCGGGCGGGTATTCGTTCCGCTCCGCGGCGTTTTCGAACGGCTTGGAGCAAGCGTCGTCTACTCGAACGGCCAGATCAACGCGACCGGCAACGGGCGCGATATCTCGCTGCGGATCGGCTCGACTCAGGCGACGGTGAACGGACAGCCGCAAGGACTCGACGTCGCGCCGTTCATCATCGGTGCGAGCACCTACGTCCCGTTGCGCTTCGTCGCCCAGGCGCTTGGCGACGCGGTAAATTGGGACAACTCGAACAGCATTGTAGCGATCACGACGAACGGTCAGGTCGCGCAACAGCCCCAACCGCAACGGCAGCGGGAACAGCCGCAACAGCAGCGGGAACAGCCGCAACAGCAGCGGGAACAGCCGCAACAGCCGGCGCGCAGCCCCATCCAGCTTGAGGCGACTCAGCCGGCGAACGGCACGACCGTCGCGGCGAACCGTCCGGCGATCGAAGCGCGTTTTGCCGGCGCGAATGCCGATCCGAACTCGCTGAAGATTACGCTCGACCAAGTCGACATCACCGCTCAAACGTCGCGTTCGTCGCGCGGTATTCTCTACTCGCCTCCGTCGGATCTGATGCCGCAACGGCACACAGTCGACGTCCGCGGGAACGACACGAACGGTCAGCCGTTCGATCAGCGCTTCGAATTCGTCTCCGGAACCCGTGCCGCGCAGACGTTCCTCGACGTCATGACGCCGCAGAACAACTCGACGGTCGGCTCGACGTTCACCGTAAGAGGTAAGACGATGCCGAACGCACGCGTCACGGTCGAGGCCGGCGGCTCCGCAAGCCTCGCCGGTATACTGGTCCTCGGGACCGGGACGTTTCGCGGCGATACGACGGCCGACGCGAACGGGAACTTCGCTGAAGACGTCTCGCTCAACAACTCGGTCCCAGGCGGTTCGATCAATCTGGTCGTGACCGCGACCGATTCTCAGACGAAAGCCGCCGCACCGCAGGTGCAGCGTCACCTCGTCCGCGGCTAACCGCTAAGCAGGGCGCCGCAAGGTCTGAGCCGGACAACGTGCCGTGGCACCGACCGGCTCAGACTCGCGTCGACTCGTCTTTCTCACCGGGGCCGCCGCCGGGCTCGCCCAGGGCGTGGCCCGCGCACTCGCGCCCGATTACCGGATCGCCTTTACCTTCCGGCCGGACGGGACGCCGCCGGACGAGACGCTCGCGTTCGTTCGGCCGCACGACGCGGGGGCGCTTGCGGTCGCGGGCGACGCGGGCGCGTCCGGTGCGCTGACGGCTGCCGTCGGGCAAGTCGTCCAACAGCGTGGTCCGATCGATGTCGTCGTCCATGCCGTCGGCCCGATCGTCGTCCGTACGTTCAAGAATTTGACCATGGCGGACTACAGGGCGATGGTCGACGGCAACTTGACGAGTGCCGTGGAACTTGCTTTCGCCGTCCTTCCCGCGATGCGCGAAAGGGGTTTCGGAAGGCTCATTTTTTTCGGCATGAATGGTTCCCATGCGACCATCCCGGCGCGCGGCATGAGCCTGTACGGCGCCGCCAAAGCCGGGGTCGTCACCTTCGCGCGCGCGCTCGCGCTCGAAGAAGCGAAATACGGGATCACGGTCAACGCGATCGAGCCAGGCGACATCCGCAACAAGAAAGCCGATCGCGCGGAGGCGCGTACGATCCCGGCAAACAATCCAACGGGACATGCCGGTTCGTGGCAGGATATCGCATATGCGGTCAGGTTTTTAGCATCAGATGACGCCGCGTTTGTCAACGGAGCAGTGGTGGGTGTGAACGGCGGCCTAGTCGAGCCCTACGAGATCGAGACCAAGGGTAGGGCGCCGTGATCGTCGCCGTCTGGACCATCGTCGCGGCCGTGACGGTCATGCGCGGGATCGCTGCGTTCTCCGTCCCGCTGACGGGCGACGAGGCGTACTACTGGGAGTGGAGCCGTCATCTGGCGTTCGGCTACACCGACCATCCGCCGATCGTCGCATGGACGATCGCGCTCTTTTCAGTTTTAGGAACGAGTCCCGGTGTCGTTCGGGTCGGCTTCGTCGTCTGCGGGATCATCGCGACCTTAGCGATCGCGGCCTGCGCGTCGGAGCTCGCGGGCGGCGACCGCCGCGCGGGAGCCGTCGCCGCGCTCGCCTTCTCGTTGACGCCGGCGATGTCGCTCGCGTTCGGGAGCGCGAGCCCGGATGGGCCGTACCTGGCGTTCTGGTGTCTCTCCCTTTGGCTCGCCGCGCGCGCCTTCAACCGGCCCGACGAAAGAACGTTCGCGTTCCTCGGTTTGGCGCTCGGCGGAGCGATTCTATCGCGCATGACCGCCTTTGCGCTCGTCTTCGGCATCATCGCCGCTGCGTCGTTGCCGGGACGGCGCGCCATTTGGAAACAGGGTTTGTGGATCTCGTTTGCGGTCGCCGCCGCATGCTTCGCGCCGTTCGTCATATGGAACGCGCAGCACGGCTGGGCGACGATCGGCTTTACGTTCTTCAGCCGGCACGTGAACGAAGGCTTCTCGCTGCGGCGCGTCCTCGAGACGCTCGGCGTGCAAGCCGCTGCGTATTCGCCGGGGATATGGCTGGGCGCGGTCGTTTGCGCCGTGCGGCCGCGCAACGCGCTCGTCGAATGGACCGCCGTCCCGCTGTTCGTCATCATGATGTTCATCGCGCTGTTCGAGCGTGTCGAGACGAACTGGTTCTTCGGATCGTTCGCGTCGATGTGCGCGGGTCTGGGTCTGGCGTGGGTTCACCTCAATCACCGCTCGCGCTTGGTGTGGGCGAGCACGTCGATCGTCCCCGCGCTCGTGCTCATCCCGCTGCTCTTCACCGCTGCGCTCGCGCCGGGTCCGATCTATCAGGCGATACGGGATACCGGCTCGACGTTGCGCAACACCGGGCCGTTTGAGATCTACACGTATCGTCCGCTTGCACGCGACGTGCGCGAGCTCGCCATGGCCAACGATGCGGTCGTCATGACGGACGGCTACGGCCTCTCCTCGCTGCTCGATTTCAACGGCGGGATCGTGCCGGTCGTCATCGGATATGATGCGCAAGGCGCGGAGTCGCGGCGTTGGTATAGCGACGCGATGCACCCGCACCGCGCGCTCTTCGTCGACAAGGCGCCGCTCAATCCGATCGAGGGAAATCCCGGCCGGCCCGATTTCAAGGCCCGGCTTCAGATGGCGTGCGAACGCGTTCGCCCCGGCGGCGTGCTGCGTTACGGCTACGCCGGCGTCCCGCCGCGCGCGTACTACCTTACCTGGTGCGACGGCTTGCGCACGGACGGCTTGCAGATCTTGCGCTGGGAAGCCGCCGACGCGACGCCAACAATTTCGCGCCGCCGCTCCTGAGCCCGGGATGAAGCGATTCTTGGCTTGGCTGCTGCCGATCGCGCTCTGCGCGTGCGCGGAATCTCATGCCGCGACGACGCAGTCCGCGCTCGAAGCATCTCCGACTGCAGCGCCCCCGTATCGAGTGGCGCCTCGTCAAGCAGTCCATCCCTGGAATGGCGGCGATCGCGATCGCTTGAGCTCCGCGCTTGCGGCTGATTTTGCGAACGCGTCCGTCAGCGGTGCGAGCGGCGTCGCGGTCGTCGCCGACGACGGGACCGTGGTGTTCGATCTGCGCGGCAATCGTTCGATGACGCCCGCCTCGACGATGAAGCTGTTCGTGGGATCGACTGCGCTTTTCACGTTGGGCCAAAGCCGGCGGCTGTTCACCGAGTTCAAGAGCTTGAGCTTGCCTGACGGCGACGGGGCGATCGACGATCTGTGGCTGGTCGGCGGGGGCGATCCGGTCCTGACGTCGGACGATCTCGTGCGTGGAGTCGGGATGTTGCGGCGCGCCGGCGTTCGGGCGATTCGCAGTCTCAACGTCGACGCGAGCGCATTTGCAGGACCCGAACAGAATCCGGGATGGCTGCGCGACGACGACCGGTACGACTATGCTGCCGGGACGAGCGCGCTTTCGCTCGATTGGAACGTGGTGAAGACGGTGGTCGACGGAGCGCAAGTCTATCGTCCCATCGCGAACATTCCCGACTACGTCGGCGGGGTTGTCCGCGAACTGCTCAAGCGAACGGGGATCGCGATCGATCGGGTCCAGTTCGGGACGGCGCCGCTCGGTGCGACGAAGCTGTGGGCGCATCCGTCCCCGACGATCGGCGAGTTGGTCCATCAGATGTTTTACGAGTCGGACAACCACATTGCCGAGCAGCTCCTGCGCAGCCTTGGAGCCGAGGATGGGATCGGAACCGATGCAGCGGGTGCCCGTGCCGAGCGCGCGTTTCTCTCCGCCATCGAGGTCCCGGCCGAGGGATTGCGGATCGTCGACGGCAGCGGACTCGCCCCGGGTGACCGGGCGAGCGCCCGGACTCTAGCCGGCCTGCTTGCCCGCCTGGCCGGTCTTCCCGACGGACCCGAGTTCATTCGGGACCTCCCTCGGGCAGGCATCGAGGGGACCGTCCGCTACCATGCGTTCACCGATGCGGCGGGGCGCGTACGCGCGAAGAGCGGACACATCGACGGGGTCAACGCCCTTGCGGGGTACGTGCAAACGCGTAGCCACGGACGCGTCGCCTTTGCTTTCATCGTCAATAGGCCCAGCCTCGACGACGACGCGGTCGAGCGGACCTACGATCGCGCTCTCGATCGGCTCTCGGAGTTCTGAAGGCCCCGCTAGTCCAGGACACCGCTGAGCACCCCGCAAAAGGGCCCTCTTATGGCGACCCCCGCTATCGGCTTTACCTTGATCATGCGGCTGGAGATGCCGAACACGCCGCGTGCCTTCGGGATGCTCGCGTCCGCGATCGGCGATGCGGGCGGGGTAGTCGCGGCCGTCGACATGCGCGCCGTGACCAAGACGACGATCGTCCGCGACGTCACGGTGACCGTCCCGGCCGATGCGATCGCCGAAGCGGTTCGTCTCGCGGCCGAGCGGCTCGACGGCGTCCGCGTCGTCAGCATCTCGGACAACACGTTCCTCGCGCACTTGGGCGGGAAGATCGTCATCGAGCCGAAGTCGCCGATCAAGACGCGTCAAGACCTTTCCGTCGTCTACACTCCCGGCGTCGCGCGCGTCTCGATGGCGATCGCGGCCGATCCCTCGAAGGCCTTTCAGCTGACGATCAAGCGCAACACCGTCGCCGTGGTGACCGACGGGACCGCGGTCCTCGGCTTGGGCGACATCGGACCGCTCGCGGCCTTGCCGGTGATGGAAGGTAAGTGCGCGCTGTTCAAGCAGTTCGCGAACATCAACGCGTTTCCGATTTGTCTGAATACGAAAGACATCGACGAGATCGTCGAGACCGTCGAGCGCATCGCTCCGGTTTTCGGTGGGATCAATCTGGAGGATTTCGCTGCGCCTCACTGTTTTGAAATCGAGCGGCGGCTGATCGAGGAGCTCGACATCCCGGTGATGCACGACGATCAGCATGGGACCGCGGTTGTCATCCTTGCCGCGCTCATCAATGCGGCCGCCGTCGTCGGCAAGCGGCTCGAGGATATGACGATCGTCGTGGCCGGGAGCGGTGCTGCGGGGACGGCGACGATCAAGATGTTGCTGGCGGCAGGGGTGCGCGACGTGATTCCGGTCGACCTTCCCGGTGCGCTCAACCGCACGGATCGCTACGACAATGCGCACTGGACGTGGCTTGCCGAGAACACGAATCGTGACAACCGTCGCGGGTCGCTCGCCGATGTGCTGCGCGGCGTCGACGCATTCATCGGCGTCTCGGCGCCGGGTATCCTGAAGCCCGAAGACATTGCAAGCATGGCGCGCGATCCGATCGTCTTCGCGATGGCGAACCCGACGCCGGAGATCATGCCCGACGTCGCGGCTCCTTACGTTGGGGTCATGGCGACGGGGCGGTCCGACTTTCCGAACCAGATCAACAACATTCTCGCGTTTCCGGGGATCTTTCGGGGTGCGCTGGACTGCCGCGCGCGACGCATCACCGAAGGGATGAAGCTCGCTGCGGCGCGTGCGCTCGCCGCGATCGTCGGCGAAGAGCGCAACCCCGAATACATCATTCCGAGCGTCTTCGATACGCGCGTCGTTGATGCGATAGCGAAGGCCGTGATCGCTGCCGCGATCGAAGACGGCATCGCACGTCGCGCGCGCATCATCTCCGACGACGAAGTTCCGGCTCCGGCTTAATCATGGCGCATCGGGTGTTGATTATCGAGGACGACCCGGCGACTGCTCGCTACGAGCAGACGATCTTAGAACGCGCGGGCTTCGAGACGAAGATCGTCGACTCGGGCGCCGCCGGCTTGGAGACCGCGGCCTCGTTCAAGCCGGAGATCGTTTTGCTCGACGTCGGCTTGCCCGACATCTCCGGGCTCGACGTGTGCACGACCTTGGCCAACCAGAGCGATGCGTACATCTTGATGGTCAGCGCGCACTCGAGCGAAGACGACAAGCTTGCGGGGCTGGGCCTGGGCGCGGACGACTACATCACCAAGCCATTCTCGGGCAACGAGCTGGTCGCGCGGGTGCAAGCGTTCATTCGGCGGATGGAGCGGACGAAGCAGCGCAGCGGTGAAGGGATGCTCAAGGTCGGCGACGCGACGCTCGATCACGACCATCATACGCTTGCACGCAACGGCAAGGACGTCGCGTTGACCGCGCTCGAGTTTCGGCTGCTTTGGTGCCTCAGCGAGGCAGAAGGGAAATTGCTCACGCGCGCGCAGATTCTGGAACGCGTGTGGAATGATGTTTCGGGCGTCCCGACGCGCGTCGTCGACGTGCACGTCGCCGCCTTGCGAAAGAAGCTGGGCGAGGTGGGCGCCCCTGTCTCGATTTCGAGCGTCCGGGGAATCGGCTACAGGCTCGATGCGGTTTAGGGCATTTCTGTGCCTATCGATCTGAATCTTGATCCTCGCGATCCGCGTCCGCTTTATGTCCAAATTGCGGACGGCATCGCCGAGGCGATCGAGAATGAGGCGCTCGCGCCGGGTGAACGCCTCCCCGCCATGCGGGATTTGGCGCGACGTTTGGGATGCGCGCTGATCACGGTCTCGCAAGCATACGAGCTCCTGTCCGCTCGCGGGCGCGTCACCTCTCGCGTCGGCAAAGGGACGTTCGTCGCCGCGCGGCGCGAAGCGCCGAGCCCGTTTGCGCACAAATGGGAGCCGGATATCGGGCGCCTTGCGCGCGCGGAACGGATGGAAGGCGTCCTCGATCAGCTCTCGCGCGCGCGTGTGCCCGGGACGATCTCGCTTGCGACCGGATACCCTGCGCCGGAGACGTTCCCGCTCGCCGATTTTGGCCGCGCCATGCACAGGACGCTGCTCGACGATCCGCCGCAGACGATGCAGTACCGTGCCGACAACGGCGATCCTGACTTGTGCGAAGCCCTCGCCCAGGCGCTGCGTTCGCGCGGCTGCACGGCGTCGGCCGACGAGATCATCGTCTGCTCGGGCGCCCAGCAATCGGCCGACTTGGTCGCGTCGACGATCTTGGACGGTCGCGCGGTCGTCGCGGCCGAGAGCCCGACGTACGCCGGGACGCTTGGCGTCTTCGATGCGCGCGGCGCGAGCTACGTCGAAGTCGCGAGCGACAGCGACGGCGTCCGCGTCGACGACGTAGAGCGCGTTTTCGCCGAATATCGGCCTCGGCTGTTCTACGTCAATCCGATCTCGCAGAACCCGACCGGCGCGGTGCTGCCGCTACGGCGCGCGAAGGCGATCGTCGCGCTCGCGCGCCGTTACGACGTCGTGATCCTCGAAGATCAAACGACGTGGACGTTCACCTATGACGCCTCGGCGCCGCCCCCGCTCGCGGCGCACGATACCGACGGCCGGGTCATCGTCATCGAGAGTCTTTCGAAATCGATCTTTCCGGCGCTGCGCATCGGCTATCTCTACGTCAAGGGCGGATTGCGCGGACCCTTGCAGGCAGCGAAGATCCGCGCCGACTCGTTCACCTCCACGCTGACGCAGCGCGCGCTCTGGCGCTTCCTTTCGTCACCGGCGGCGGCCAGGCACTTGCGCGCGGCCCGTGCGCTCTATCGTGGGCGCCGCGACGCCTGCGTCGATGCGCTCGCGCGTTACTTACCCTGGGCCGATGTTCGCCCGCCGGCGGCGGGCTACAACGTCTGGCTTCCGCTGCCCGCGCGCATCTCGTCCCAAGCGGCGTTCGAAGAATGTGCGCGCGAGGGCGTGTTGGTGATGTCCGCCGAGCCATTTTATCCGACGCGCAGCGGACCGGCCGCGCTGCGCCTCTCGTTCGGTGACGTCTCCGAGCGCGACATCGAAGAAGGGGTCGCGCGCGTCGGACGCGCGCTCGAACGCCTGCGAGTCGCTCCCGTAGCGGTTGCGGCAGGCGGCTGACGTGCGCAAACTGCTCACGCTGACGCTCGCGATCGCCACGATCGGGGGCTGGTACGGTGCGGCCTCCGCCGCGGTCCCATCCGCGGTACGAGCGCGCGCGATCACGTACTCGGCACCTGCCGGTGCGCGGCCCGACGGGCCGTTCTCGAACGCTGATCCCTTCAGCGCGATCGTGCCGAACGGGCGGATCGTTTCGCCGGCCGGCAAGAGCGTCGTCGTCGGAGCGAATGCGCTCGGCGTCGCGCTTTCGCCGGAGGGGCGCTACGCGATCGTGAGCAACGACGACGAGCGAATCTCGAACGTGCGCAGCTCGCTCGACGCCGATGTCGGCGGCGGGATGTCGCTGGCCGTCGTCGACACCGAGACGATGCGGACCGTCTTCCAATATCGTGCAGCGGGCGTCTCGTTTTTCGTCGGCGTCGTCGCCGTGCGCGATCCCATCAATCCCAACCAAACGCTGGTCTTCGCATCGGATGGTCCGCACGGCGCGGTCCGCGTCTTCGGGCTCACCGCGGACGGCCGGCTTATCCCCGACCGCATCCCGGTCATCGTGATCGCCGGTCCGCTCGACGTGAACTTCGCCGATTTCCGGCGCTCGTTTCCGTCCTCGCTCGTCGCGTCGTCCGACGGGCGCTTCGTCTACGTCGTCAACAATCTCGCGAGCACCGTTGCGACGATCGACGTGCGCGCCCGCTCGCTGACCGGCGCTGCGATCCCAGTCGGATTTTTTCCGCTCGCCGCCGCGCTCTCGGGCGAACGTCTCCTCGTCGCCAACGAAGGGCTCATGCGCTACGGGCGTCTCGGCGCCGCCGCCTCGGCGCCGCAATTCGCGCCGGTCGTCCCGGACCTCGGGCGCGCGTCGTCGCTTTCGCTCGTAACCCTCGGTTCGCAGCCGGTCCTCGGCGCGGACGCCGTCCCGATGGATCAAACGCCGGACGGCGTGCGCAACGTCGGCGGCGCGCACCCTGCCGCGATCGCACCGAGTCCCGACGGCGCCTACGCTTTTGTCGCGATGTCAGGGGTCGATCGCATCTCGACGGTTGCGTTGGGCAGCGCGCCGCGCGTCGTAGGCGGGATCGAGTTGCGCCTCTTCGACCGCGGTCCCTACGGCACGCAGCCCGATGCGCTGGCGCTCAGCCGTGACGGGACGCGCTTGTACGTCGCGCTCGCCGGACTCAACGCCGTCGCCGTCCTCGACGCGCACGATCCGGTACACCTGCACCGCATGGGCCTCGTACCGACGGGCTGGTATCCGGCGGCGCTTGCGCTGAGCCCTGACGACAAAACGCTCTACGTTGCAAACGCCAAGGGTTTCGGCGAGGACGCGAGCGCGATGTGGTCGACGCTTCAACAGATCGATCTCACCGCACTGAACCTGGTCGAGACGACGCGCGCGGCGCTCGTCGATACGCGTGCGACCCGGCCGGCGCCGCGCAATCCGGTCGTCCCGCAGACGGTCCTGGACGGTTCGAGCAAGATGATCAAGCACGTCGTCTTCGTCGTGCAAGAAGAGAAGACGTACGACGCTGTGCTGGGCGATCTGGGCACCGGCGATCCGGGGTTCCTCAAGTACGGCGCGTCGATTACGCCGAACCTGCACGCGCTTGCGCAGACGTACGGCCTCGCGGTCAACATCTTCGCCGACGCCGACAACGCCGCGGCGGCCTATCAAATCGTCGCCGGCGGAATCGCATCGACCTACACCGAGAAGACGACGCTCGTGCGAAACGGACGGCTTACCGTCTCCGACGAGAATCAAGATCCCGAAGACTATCCGCGCGCCGGTTACATTTTCGACAATCTTGCGCGGCACGGCATGTCGTACCGGGACTATGGCGGGTTGCTGCAAGTCGCCGGTTACGATCAGGGACGGTACACGCTCGACGTACCGGCACCGCGTCAGCTCGGCGCGCACGTCGATCTCAACTATCCCGGTTGGAACACGCGTGTCCGCGACGAGCAGCGAGCGCAAGAGTTCGTCCACGATTTCGGGGCGCTCGCGGCGGCCGGGCGTGCTCCCGCGTTTTCCTACGTGTGGCTGCCGGGCAACCGGGGTGACACGGCCGACCAGGTCGCGGACGGCGATCGCGCGCTCGGGACGATCGTCGAATCGCTCTCACGCTTGCCCGTGTGGCGCCAAACCGCGATCTTCATCCTGCCCAATGACGCGCAGGGGAACGTCGACCACGTCGATCCGCGCCGCATTTACGCCGTCGTCGTCTCGCCATATGCGAAGCGCGGGTATCAGGGACCGCGCCATCTCTCGACGGTCAGCGTCCTCAAGACGATCGAGGAGGTCCTCGGCCTCCCGTCCCTCTCGCTCGGCGACCTGCTCGCCACCGACATGGCCGACTTTTTCACCGTCCGTCCGAACTTCGCACCGTTTGCGGCAAGGCGCTAGGAGCGGGGTCGACAAGGTACTAATCGAGATGGTTGTGGTGACGGCGGAATCGGGCTACATTGCCCCCTTCATTAAGAGTGATGTCCGCAAGCTCGTCGGCGTCCTGATGATCGCGCCGACGGCTGCCGTCGATCGTCTGCCGCCGATTCACGGCGAGCCTAGTCCGATCGCCGAGCGCGCGCTCGAGCAATACGCGGTTTTCCGCAATCGCCTCGCCGCTCACGGCGTGCGGACCCATGTCATCGAGCCTGAGATCGACGTCCCAAGCGCCTCACTCGTGAGCGACTGCGCGGTCGTCGTCGGGAGCGGAGCGATCCTGATGCGGCCGAGCTCGATCGAACAGCGCCGCTACGTCCCGATCGTCGAGCGTGCGCTCGGGCAGCTCGGGATCCCGATTGTCGGGCGGGTCGAAGCCCCGGGCTTGCTCGACGGGAATGACGTCGTCCTCGGACCGCACGTCGCCTACGTCGGCGTCCCGCACGGACCCTCGCTCGCGGAGCAGCGCAGCAATCAGTTCGGGCGCCGTCAGTTCGAAACGATTGTTCAAGGACACGGCTTTCGCGCGGTCGAGCTCTCGCTCGCCCCCGATGTGCGCCGGCTGCGCAACGTCTTAGCGTTCGCGGACGACGATTGCGCGCTGGCCGCGCCCGAAAAAGTCGATTTGATCGCGGTCAAGGATACGCGGATCCTCGAAGTCCAGCGCGGCGAAGAATACGCGTGCGGCGTCCTGACCCTCGGACCGCGTTCGGTCCTTGCGAATTTCCGCTATCGGTACTCGCTGCTCGAGATGAAGAAGGCGAAAATCTCGGTCGAAGCGATCGATCTGGGGGAATTCGGGAAGGCGGGAATAGGGCCGTTCGCCCTCGCCGTCCCGCTCAAGCGCCTCTAGCAATGCGCGTCGCGATCGTCTCCGACATTCACGGAAACGTTCGCGGGTTGGATGCCTGCCTGGCTGATTTGGCCGAACAGGGTGGTGCCGACACGATCGTCGGCGCCGGCGACTTGTGCATGGACGGCGCGCGATCGAGAGAAGTCCTCGAGCGCTTGCGCGATATCGGCGCGCGGTGCATTCGCGGGAACACGGACCGGGAGATTGCCGACGATCCCGGCAAGTTCGATGAAGAGACGGCGGCCGACATCCGCTGGCAACAGCTGCATCTCGGCACCGAGTGGCTCGCGTGGCTGCGCTCGCTCCCCGAGGCGATCGCGGTCGGCGATCCCTCCAACGAGCTCTTGATCTGCCACGCGAATCCGCGCAACGACGACGAGCACGTTTGGCCCGATGCGACCGACGAGCAGCTCGAGCGGCTCTTCACCGGTGTGCGTGCGACGGCGATCGCATTCGGTCACCTGCATCTGCCGTACGCGAGGATATGGCGCGGGAAGCTCTTGGTCAACGTCGCTTCAGCAGGCCTTCCGAAGGACGGGGACGAGCGGGTCGGCTACGCGATCCTGACGGAACGCTCGGGCGGTTGGGAAGTGAAGCATCGCCGCGTACCGTTCGACGTCGAAGAAGTGGCGCGCGAATTGGAGACGAGCGATATGCCGGGGCGCAAGGAGCACCTCAAAGTGTTGCGGCGCCACCGCTACAAGGAGCTCGGCGCGGTCATTCCGTAGCTCGTACGGCTATCGTGAACTCTGCAGTCCCGGCGATCGAGATTTCTCGTTTAACCAAGCGCTACGGCGCGCTGACTGCCGTCGACGACGTTTCGTTGACGGTCGAAGCCGGTGACTTCTTCGGTTTTCTCGGGCCCAACGGTGCCGGAAAAACGACGACGATCAACTCGATCGTCGGCCTCGCCAAAATTACGTCCGGGACGATCAAGCTCTTCGGGCATGACGTCGTCAAGGATTGGCGCGCGGCGCGACGGCTCGTCGGGATCGCGCCGCAAGAATATAATTTCGACCGTTACCTCTCGATCCGCGATATCATCATCTACGAGGCGGGCTACTACGGCTTACCACGGCGCGCGGTCGAGAAGCGCGCCGACGATTTGCTCGAGCTCTTCGATCTGGGCTCGAAGGCGAACGACGGGTACCTCAAGCTTTCGGGCGGGATGAAGCGGCGCTTGACGTTGGCGCGCGCGATGATCCATTCACCGCGGCTGATGATCCTCGACGAGCCGACGGCGGGAGTCGACGTCGAGCTGCGGATCGAGCTGTGGGAGATGCTGCGCAGGCTCAACGCCGAGGGGATCACGATCTTCCTCACGACGCACTATCTCGAAGAGGCGGAGTCGCTTTGCCGCAACATCGGGATCATCGAAGGCGGTCGCCTGGTCGCGCTCGAGTCGACGGCAAAGCTGGTTGCGCGGCGCAACGACACCGTCCTCACGATCACGGTCGACCGTCCGATTCGCGCGCTCCCGCCCGAACTCGTCGCGCGCGGCGCGACCCTCGACCCGAGCGACGTCGTTATCCACCTGCAGGGCATCCTGCCCAGCGAGATTGCGAGCGCGCTTACGGAAATCGAGCGCGCCGGCTTTATCATAGAGGACATGGAGTACAAGCGTAGCTCGCTGCAAGACGTCTTCTTGGAGCTCACCCGCCGATGAGTCTCGCGAACTACATCGCGCTGTACACGCTTTTCCGGCGCGAGATGGTCCGTACGTACAAGATCCTCAATCAGGTCGTCTGGCCCCCGATCATCTCGACCTTGCTCTACGTCTTCGTCTTCGGCCTCGCGCTCGGGAGCAGGATTCGGACCGTGCAGGGCGTCTCGTACGCCGAGTTCCTGATCCCCGGCCTCATCATGCTGCAGGTGATCGACGGGGCGTACGGCGAGGCGTCCTCGTCGGTCTTTCAGGGGCGCTTCCAGCACCACATCGAGGAGCTGCTGATCGCGCCGATGTCGGCGCTCGAGATCGTCCTGGGCTTCGTTCTCGCGGGGATCGTCCGCGCTTTCGTCGTCGCCCTGCTCATAACGATTCTGGGCGCGGTCTTCGTCCATACGCTCCCGCACGACTGGGTGATGTATGTCGGGATGATCACGATCGTCGCCATCCTGTTTGCATCGCTCGGCGTCATCTTCGGGCTTATGGCGAGCAAGTTCGACGATGTCGCCAGTCTCACGACGTTTGCGATTACGCCGCTCGTCTTCGTCGGCGGCGTCTTTACCTCGATTCAGTTCTTGCCGCCGGCCGTGCGCCATGCATCGCTCTTCAACCCGATGTTCTACATGATCGATGCCTTCCGCTTCGCCTACACGGGGACGAGCGACATCCCGCTTCGCATCTCGACCGCCGTCGTCATCGTCTTGGCGGTCGTCGCGTTCGCTGTTGCGCTGCGTCTGGTCCACGTAGGATTTAAGTTACGGACATGATCGTACCGCTTGCGCTCCTCATTGCGCTCGGTCCCTGGAGCGGACCGGATCTCCCAACCGGCGCGCCCGACACGATCAAATACAAGCTAACCGTCAACGGCGACGCCGGCAGCGACGTGAAGCTGCGCTCCGGCCCCGTCCCCAAAGACTGGATCGCGTCGTTCTGCACGCAGCGCGTTTGCGCGCCCTTCAAGACGTCGATCACGCTGCCGGCGTCCGGCACCTACGTGATCGAGTTCCAATTGATCCCGCCGGATCAGCGCGCGAAGCGTGCCGTTACCGCAACGGTCTTTGCCGACGACGGGTTCTCGCGCGCGACCGCGTCGTCCAAGCGCTCGGGGTCGACGCAGTAGTCGGCGATTGCGGCTTCGCGGCTGACGTAACCATCTAGGACGTCGTCGAGGACGGCTTCGAACGGGCGTTTGCGCGGATCTCCGAAGCCGCCGCCGCCGGCTTTTTCGATCGCAACGACATCGCCGGTCTTCAAGTGGACGCCGCTAAAGCGGCTTGGCAAGGTCTGCTCGTTCGGCAGCCCCGGATTCACGCGGGCGCTTCCCAATCGTCCGGGTTTTGCGCCGTCCGAGCCCAACGCGGGGACGGTGTGGCGCCCGCCGCGCAGCGTCCACTGGGCGTCGTCCGTGAGGATGTCGTATTCGCGCCGTGGCGCGAGCCCGCCGCGAAATTCGCCTGCGCCGCCGGAATCCGCTATCAATTCAAAGCGCCGGACGCGCGTCGGATACTCGATCTCGATGATTTCGACCGGCGCGGTTCGTCCGTTCGAGAGCAACACGTCGATGCCCGATGCGCCGTCTGCGTGCGAGCTCGCGCCGTAGGCCGATCCGACGAGCTCGTACTGCACGAACGGCGTCCCGTCGGGCCGCGTCCCCGCGATCGACGTCCCGCCGACGCCGCCGTTGCGTGCCTGCCGCTTCGCCGGGACGAAACCGCCCAGCGCCGCGATCGCCGCCTCGGTGATCGCGATCGTCGAGGCCATGTACGTGTTGCACGGTGCCGGAAAGTGCGGATCGAGGACCGAGCCTTTGCGGAAGCGCGTCTCGACGACGCGCGCGACCCCGCCGTTGTTCGGGATTTCCTTGTCGATCATCCCGATCAACGCGTAGTACAAGCACCCGCGGGCGAGCGGCGGGCGGATGTTGACCGGCCCCTGCGTCTGATCGTCCGACCCGGTGAAATCGAAGAGCAGCCGGTCGCCGTTCTTTTCGACGCGCACGTGATAGCGGATGCGCCGGTCGAGAACGATCCCGTCGGTATCGACGAACGACTCGGCTTCGAACGCGCCGTCCGGCCAGGTCGCGAGCTCAGCGCGGATGCGCCGCTCGGTCACGACCTGCTTGGTCTCGAACGTAGCCAGCAACGGCTCGACGCCGTAGCGCGCGATCGTCTCGGCGATGCGGCGCTCGCCTAACCGCGCCGCGCCGACTTGGCCGCGAATGTCGCCGAGAATCAATTCCGGCGTCCGGCTGTTGGCGCGCAGGATCGCCTCGACGTCGCGCACGGTCTCGCCGCGCGCCATGTAGCGGATCGGCGGATATTGGATCCCTTCCTGAAACAATTCGCGCGCGCTGCCGTAGCCTGTCCCCGGAATCACGCCGCCGAGATCGCTCTTGTGCGCGATGCTCCCGCAGAACGCAATCAGTCTTCCGTCGTGAAAGACGGGCGTCACGATCGCCATGTCCATCGAGTGCGGGACGCCGCCCTCGTATGGGTGATTGGTCAAGAACGCATCACCGAGCGCGATCCCGTCGCCGAACGTGCGCCGGATCGCGCGGACGACTTCGGGCAGACACGAGACGTGCAGCGGCAGGACGATGTGCTCTCCGACGACGTCGCCGTTCGCATCGAGCAGCATGCAGCTCGCATCCTGCGACTCGCGGATGATCGTCGAATAGCCGGTCCGAAAAATGCCCTCCTGCATCTCCTGGACGATGCCGGAGAGCCGGCTGTGCAAGACTTGAAAGACGACGGGGTCCACTGGATGAGAATTCGCGCTCCGTTCGAAGTTCGCTTTTCGTGCACTCGCTGATCGTCGAAGTCGCCGTCTTCCTCATCATAGGAGGGTTGATCGGCCTGTTCGGCGGGCTCTTCGGCGTCGGCGGCGCGATCATGTCGATCCCGATCTTGGGGATTTTCTTCGGGATGTCGGAGCAGCTCGCGCAGGGCACCTCGCTCGTCATGGTCGTCTCGAATGTCGTCTTGGCCTTGTGGCAATACAGCCGGCACCAAGTGATGGATCGCAAGAAGGGGATAGCCCTCGCGATCTCGGCGATCCCGTTTGCCTATTTGGGCGCGCACGTTGCGACCCACATTCCCGGCTCGACCTTGCGGATCGCGTTCGGCTGCTTCGTCTTGTTGATTGCGGCGTATATGACGTGGCGAGTGATCGGATCGATCCCGGCCACCAAGCATCCGCTACCCTTCCCGTTCGTCTTTGTCGTCGGCGCGATCAGCGGCATCATGGCCGGCATGTTCGGGATCGGCGGCGCGATGTTCACGATTCCCGCGATGACGCTGCTCTTCGGGATGACGCAAGTGCAATCGCAGGGGATGGCGCTCGCGCTTGCGGTTCCCGGCGCGTTCGTCGGAATGGCGACCTATGCGGCAGCGGGTGACGTCGATTGGTCCGTCGGCGCGGCGCTGGCCGTCGGAGGTTTGTTGACCGTCGGCTGGGGCGCGGCCTTCGCGCACCGTCTACCCGATCGGACGTTGCGCTTGCTGTGGGTCGCCTTCTTGGTGACCGCGGCGATCGGGCTGTTCCTTCGATCGGTCTAGGACTCTCCGGTCGCTCGCTGTAAAGCGCTCGAACGGAGGGAATTCTCGTTGGGCGACATCCTAGGCTTGGGAATTTCTCACTTCCCCCTGCTCGGTGCACCGGACGAGCACATGTCGTCGATCCTGCGCTATTTTCTCTCCGACGAACGCATCCCGGCGCGGGAGAGAGACCCCGCGAACTGGCCCGAGAAGATGCGCGCCGAGTGGGGCAACGATCAAGGCGCGACGGCCGCCGCCGGTCATCGCGCCGCTTTGGTCCGCGGCATGCGCAAGGTGCGCGCCGCGCTCGACGCTTTTCACCCCGACGTCGTCGTGATCTGGGGCGACGATCAATACGAGAATTTCAAAGAAGACGTCATCCCGGCATTCTGCGTTTATGCCTACGACTCGATGGAGATCCGGCCGTGGGAGCACATCTCGTCGAAATCGATGGCCGGCCGACCGAACGTGTGGAACGAAACGAAGGAGACGGCGCGCACCATTCGCGGCCATCAGGAGGCGGCAAAAGCGATCGCGAGCGGGTTGATCGAAGAATCCTTCGATGTCGCCTACGCCTACAAGCCGCTGCACTACGAAGGGCTCGCGCACGCCTTTCTCAATGCCGTCCTCTATCTCGACTACGATCGCACGGGCTTCGAGTATCCGATCATCCCGATCGAGATCAATTGTTACGGACGGCGCTTGATCGCTCATAGCGGGACGTTCAAGCGCCACGACGTGGAGATCGAGCCCGATCCGCCCTCGCCGAGCCCGGGGCGCTGCTTTGATTTGGGCGCCGCCGTCGCGCGCGTTTGCCGGCGGCTGCCCTACCGGGTCGCGCTGCTCGCGTCGTCGAGCTGGTCGCACGCGTTCTTAGTGGAGAAGACGCACCGTTTACAGCCCGATGTCGCAAGCGACCGGCAGCTATACGATCATCTGACGCGTGGCGAGCTGCACGCGTGGCGCGAGGTCCCGCTCGCTGCGGTCGAAGATTCGGGTCAGCAGGAGCTGCTCAATTGGTTCCCGCTCGTCGGCGCGATGCACGAGCTCGGCTGCAGGCTCGCATGGTCCGAGTTCATCGAGGCGTACGTGTTCACGTCCGACAAGGTCGCGGCGATTTTCGAGCAACATCCCAACGGGAAGGCTCACTAGAGGATGCTCAAGCCGCACGAAAACGAACGGATCACGCGGGTCAGGCCCGGGACGCCGATGGGCACCCTGCTGCGGCGTTACTGGCTGCCTGCGGCGCTCAGCGAGGAGCTGCCCGAAAACGACGGTCCGCCCGTAAGCGTGCGGCTGCTCGGCGAGGATTTGATCGCTTTCCGGGACGCTGAAGGTGACGTGCTGCTCGTCTCCGAGCCCGCCTGGAACGCTGCTCCCGAGGCGTATTTTACTTGGGAAGGCGGCGGGATCGTGTGGGCGTATCTGGGCCCGGCGTCGTCGCTGCCGGCTCCACCGGACTACGAGCTGGTTCGCGTCCCCGTCACGCATCGCGCGGCGACGAAGAATCATCAGGCGTGCAATTGGCTGCAGGTGATCGAAGGCGCGGTCGACAGCGTCCACTTCGGTTTTCTGCACAATTCCGACATCAAGGCCAAAGCGCTCTACAATCCGGTCCCCGAGATCGAATTCGAGAAGACCGAGTACGGTTTGGCCGGCGCTGCGATTCATCGTCTCGACGGGCAGAGCACTTACGCGCGCACGTTCCATTTCGTGATGCCGTCGCATTCGATCCGCGGACGGACGCACGCGTGGAACGGCCGGAGGGAGAAGATCCCACACATCAGCGGCCAAATCGCGGTGCCGATCGACGACGAAAATTGCTGGCTCTACAGCTACATCCACTCGCAAACGCTCGACGTCCCGATGACAAGCGAGTTCGTGGCCGCACGCTGGGCGACGGCCGGTCGAGGTCCCAACGACGTGCTGCCGGGGTACCGGCTGAAGCGGAATAAGGCGAACGATTACCTCGTCGATCGTCAGCTGCAGAAGACGACGTCGTTTAGCGGGATCGAAGGGACGAACACGCAGGACGTCGCGATCCAAGAAGGGATGGGTGCGATCCTGGATCGCTCGAAGGAGCACCTCGCCCAAAGCGACCGGGTCATCATCGCGTTCCGCCAACTGCTTTTGGAAGCGATCGAAGCGGTCGAGCACGGCGAGCTGCCGCGCGGCGTCGACCCCTCGAGCTACCGGAACGTGCGGGGAGGCGATCTCATTATCCCGAGCGCTGCCGACTGGCGCGAAGCCTTGAGCGGCGAACTGGCCGCGCGGTTTTAGCGCTAGCGCGTGATCAGCGCGCTCGCGTTCATCGGGCGCGAGAGCGCGCCGACGGAGTATGCGGCGTCGAGCTCAGGCTGGATGTCCTCAGCGCGCAGGGCATCCGCATAGACCACGCGCGTCATCCTCGCGAGCGTCGCGGAATCGACCTTCGCATACTTGCCGAGGATGACCGCCGACTGGTCGTGGTGCGCGTTCGCCCACGTTCCCGCGTCATAGATCGCGCTCGCGAATCGCTTGACGAGGTCGGGATGCGCTTGTGCGAAGTCGGCGGTCGTGAACCAGGCCGAGGTGAGATAGCGGGGCGCGATCGCCGCCGCCGGGTTGCCCAGCGTCTTGATGTGATACGTCGACTTCGCGACGCTGAACGAAGGTTCGGTGAGGACGGCCGCGTCGACGGTCCCGCGTTCGAGGGCCGCCGCCATCTCGGAGACCGGCATTTCGACGAAGCGCAGCTTCGAAGTGTCGGCACCGGCCTTCGTCATCCACACTTTGGTGGTGGTATCGGAGAGCGTGCGCAGCGCGCTCACGGCGATCGTCTTGCCCTCGAGGTCTTTCGGCTTTGCGATCGGCGAGCCGGCGGCGACGCATAAGTACTGGGTCGGGGTGCGCGCGATCAGCAGGGAGCCGGGCGCGATGATCGTCAGCGGTAGCCCGCGCGACACCGCCTGCGCGATTTGCATCGGGGTGCTGATCCCGACGTCCATCGTCCCCGACGCGACCCCGGCCGCAACCGATGCGCCGTTGTTGAGTGTCGTGAGCGTAACGTTCAGCCCGGCTTTTTGAAAGAAGCCGGCGTCCTGCGCGTAATAGGCTGCTGCGCAACAGTCGACCGCCGTCGCCCCGACGCGCAGCGTCGCCGTGCTTTGCGCGAGCAGGAGGGCAGCCAACACGACCGCGGACACGCTAGGCGCGATACATCATGTCGGCGGCGGCGAAGGAGCTAAAGCCGCCGTATTTGGCGGCAACTTCGATGAGCGGCTGCAGGAGTGCGGGCTCCAAGCGGTCACCGTAGAACGCGCGGACCGAAGCTTCGACGACATCGGGCGCCACCCGCGCCACCTTTTCCAAAATCACCGCGCTTTGGTCGTGGTTCTTGTTCGCCCAATCGGCGGTCTGACGAATCGCGGTTTGGAAACGCCGCACTTGCTCGGGGTTCGCCTTTGCCCACGGCGTCGCCGCAAAGTGGGCGCTCGAGAGGAACGTCGGCGCGATCGCCGCCATCGGGTTGGTGATGGGCCGCGCGACCTTTTTCACCGCCGAGACGAACGGCTCGGGGACGAATGCGCCGTCGACGCGGCCATCTTGCAGCGCGACCGCGATCTGCGCGCCCGAGAGCTGGATGAACTTCACGGTGCTCGACGTCCCGCCCGTCTTGTCGAGCCAGTTTTGCGTCCCGTATTGAGCAAAGCCGTTGAGGCCGACGACGGCAACGGTCTTGCCGTTGATGTCGCGGCCGGTCGTCGCCGTCGAGTCCTTCTGCACGAAGAACATCCCGACGGACGTGCGCGGCGTCTGCAAGCCGCCGGGCGCGACGATCGTTATCGGGAGGCCGCGATGGAACGCCAAAATCAGCGAGACGCATTCCGAGCACCCGATGTCGATCGCGCCGCCGGTGAGCGCGACGGTTACCGCCTCGCCGTTCGGCATCGCTTGCACGTCGACGTCGAGCCCGGCGTTCTTGAAGAAGCCCATCTCGTTGGCGTAAAAGATCTGCGACGTGGCGTCGAGCGCCGGTGCCGCAAGGCGGACGCGATCGGCGGCGCGCGCTGTCAAGCCGAGCGAGCTCGTGAGAGCTCCGCCGAGGATACCGATGGCAATGCGACGCTTCATGAGACGCCCTCCGACCCAGGTCATTTTTACCGCTGCCGCTAAACGCCTTTTCGGCATGACGATGATCGATGCGTCTCGCGCGGGACGCCGGTCGATGTACAACGACCATGTTCTCAAGCTCGGCTTTTTTGGCCAAAACTGCTCGTCGGGCCGGTACATTACGCTCGCGGAAGAGCGCTGGCCGGCGAGCTGGGAAGAGAATCTGCGCGCAGCCAAGCTCGCCGACGAAGCCGGACTCGATTTTCTCTTGCCGATCGGCCGCTGGAAAGGCTACGGCGGCAAGACCGACTATGCGGGGACGTCGTTCGAGACGATCACGTGGGCGACGGGCCTGCTTGCCGCGACGAAGCGGATCTGCATTTTCGGAACGGTTCACGTCCCGCTGTTTCATCCGCTGATCGCCGCCAAGCAGATGGTGACGGCCGATCACGTCGGCCACGGCCGCTTCGGCCTCAATATCGTCGCCGGGTGGAACGAAGACGAGTTCGGCATGTTCGGCATCACCCAACAGGATCATTCCGGGCGCTACGAGCAAGCGCAGGAGTGGATCGACGTCATGAAGCGCATTTGGTCCGAGGACGATTTCGATTTTTCCGGCAAGTTCTACGATCTGAAGGGCGTGCGCGAAAAGCCCAAGCCGTACGGCGGGACGCAGCCGCTCATCATGAACGCAGCGATCTCGGAAGACGGGCGCGCTTTCGCGCTGCAGAACTGCGACGCGCTCTTCACCGCAGCAAGCTACGGCTTCGACGACGACTCGCTGCGCCGTGCGAAGGAAGAAATCGCGAGTCTCAAGGCGGCGGCGCGCGCCCTCGGTCGAGAGATCGACGTCTACACGAACGGAACGCTTTTGTGCCGCCCGACGCGCAAGGAGGCGCAGGAATATCACCAGCATCTGTGCGTCGAGCTCGCGGATTGGGAAGCAGTCGACAACATGTTGCGGATGCGCGGCCGTCTCAAGGACGTATCGCCCGAAGAGCACGAGAAGCTGCGCAGGCGCTACGCGACGACGAGCGGTGGCTTTACGTGCATCGGGAGTCCCGACGACGTCGCGGAAAATCTCGAAACGGTCAGCCGGCTCGGCTTTACGGGGATCGGCTTGACGAGCGCGCACTACGCCGACGAATTTCATTACTATCCGGAAGAGATTCTTCCGCGCCTCGAGCGGAAAGGGCTACGGCATGCGCGATAAGTACGCGATCGTGGGGACGGCGACGAGCGAGCTCGGACGAACGGGGATGGACTCGCTCGCGCTGCTCGAGCAGGCGATGCGCCGCGCGATCGACGATGCGGGGTTGAAGGTCAGCGACATCGACGGGATCATTTGTCGCGGGCCCGACAACGTCTACACGCAGCATCAGCGCATGGGTCAACGCCTGGGCATAGACGTCCGGTTCAGCACGACCTTGACCAACGGCGGCGCGAGCCAGATCCTCTCGGTCGCGCTCGCGTGCATGGCGATCGACGCGGGGCTCGCGACGACGGTCGTCACCGGCTACGGCCGCAACAGCTGGACGCGGACGCACCGCACCGAGAGCCAACGCACGAACATGGAGCTCACCCCCGACGACCAGCTCCCCAAGGAGTTTGCCCCGGAATACGGCTACTACGGCGCGGTGGCAACCCACGCGTTCGGCGCGCGCCGTCATATGTTCGAGTACGGGACCAAGCGCGAGCATTTCGCTGGGGTCGCGATCGCGTTTCGCGAGCACGCGCTGCGCAATCCCAATGCGGTGATGAAGAAGCCGCTGACCCTGGAAGATTATTTATCGGCGCGCATGATTGCGGAGCCGTACGGTCTCTACGACTGCAGCCTGGTCAGCGACGGCGCCGGCGCGACCGTCGTCACCTCGCTCGAGCGCGCGAAGAGCCTGCGCCAGCCGCCCGTCGTGATCAAAGGATTCGGGACGTTCAACAACACGCGCGGCTGGCTCGCGGACGATCACATGATCCGCACCGCGGCGATCGGCAGCTCGCAGCAGGCATTCAAGATGGCCGGCGTCACGCCCAAGGACATCGACACGGCGCAGATCTACGACTGCTTCACCGGGATGGTGATCGCGCAGTTGGAGGACTACGGGTTCGTCAAGAAAGGCGAGGCGGGGCCGTTCGTTGCGTCCGGCGCGCTGCGTCTCGACGGAGCGCTGCCGACGAACACGTCGGGCGGCCAGCTCTCGGAAGCGCACGTCGAGGGGATGCTGCAGATCGTCGAAGGCGTGCGGCAGCTGCGTCATACGTATCCGGCCGAGCGGCAAGTCAAGGATGCCGAGATCGCGTTGATCAGCGGTCACGGCGGCAACACCGTTTGCCACTCGAGCTTGATCTTGGGGCGCGCAGCATGAGCGCAGCGGAGATGCCGCTTCCCGAGCCATCGATCGAAACGGAGCCGTTCTGGGCGGCCGTTCAAGAGCGCCGGCTGATCATGCCCAAGTGCGATGCCTGCGGGAAGGTCACGTTCCCGCCGACCGTCGCTTGTCCGCATTGTTCGAGCAGCGCGTTCACGTGGGCCGAGATGAGCGGACGCGGCAAGGTCTTCAGCTTCGTCGTCTACCATCGCGTCTACAACCCGGCGTTCAAGGACAAGGTCCCCTACGTCGTCGGTGTCATCGAGCTTGAAGAGGGCCCGCGCATCATCTCCAACGTCGTCGGCATGCCGATCGGCGACGTGCAATGCGAGATGCCCGTGACGGTCGTTTACGAGGAGGTTCGCGACGGATACCTCATTCCAAAGTTCACCCGCCGCTAGCGCGTCGAACGGCGCGCTCGCCGGCATCACGGTCCTCGAGGTCGCGAACTATGTCAGCGGTCCGTATGCCTCCATGCTCTTGGGAGATCTCGGCGCTACCGTCATCAAGATCGAATCGCCCAACGGCGGCGACCCTTTCCGCGGATGGGGCAGGGTCGAGTACAGCGCGACCTTCGGTTCGCTCAACCGCAACAAGAAAAGCGTCGTCCTCGATTTAAAGGAAGACGGCGACGTCGAGGCCCTGCGCGGGCTCATCGCGCGCGCCGACGTCCTGATCGAGAATTTCCGGCCGGGGACGATGGAGCGGATGGGGCTCGGCTACGACGACGCCCGCCGGCTCAACGAACGGCTCATCTATTGTTCCATCACGGGCTTCGGAAGCGACGGGCCGTATCGCGACTATCCGGGATATGACACCGTCGGCCAGGGGATGAGCGGGCTGCTGAGCTTGTTGACCGAGCGTGATGCTCCCAAGCCGATGGGGATCTCGCTCTCCGATCACTTGGGCGGGATCTTCGCCTGCTACGGCGTCCTCGGCGCGTTGATGGCGCGCGAGCGGACGGGTAAGGGTCAGCGCGTCGAAACGTCGCTGCTCGAATCGTCGATTGCGTTCCTCGCCGAGAACGCAGCGAATTATTTCGAAGGCGGCGGTCCGCCGCCGAGCCGCGCGACGCGGACGCGTCAAGCGCAGGTCTTTGCTTTCGTCGCGAAGGACGAGCGGCCGTTCGTCGTGCACCTTTCCTCGCCGCCGAAGTTCTGGGAAGGGCTACTCAAGGCGACGGAGCTGGAGCACCTCGCAGGCGACGAGCGCTTCGCGACGCGTCCCGCACGCAGTAAGAACTACGATGCGCTCGAGGAGATCCTCGCACGGACGTTCCGCACGAGGGATTGCGACGAATGGCTCGCGCGCTTGCGCGCAGCCGACGTCCCATGCGGCCCGCTGAACGATTTCAAGGAAGTCTTCGAGGATCCGCAAGTCGAGCATCTGCGCATGCGGCGCGAGCTGCCGCATCCCAAGCGCGGCAAGGTAACGGTCGTCGGCAGCGCGGTGCGCTTGAGCGACACTCCGGTCGCGATCACGTCTGCCGCGCCCGAACTCGGCGAACACACCAAGGAGATTTTAGGATGATGCTGTTACGGGCCCCCTCGGGGAATCGTGCACTGAAGATTATCTTGATGGGCCCGATTGTTTGGGGGCCCCATGCTTTGCATGGGGGGCGCGGAGCCTGGGGCGGAGCGCCTTACAAATGAAACGCCTTGACTTCGCCGTCGGTCTGAGCTCCGTTCCAGCGGTCGTGGCGACATCGCGATGGGCCGCTGAAAGCCAAGAGCTCACGACCGTGTTCAACGGTCATCTCGGCATCGCGACCGACGCGCCGCTGTGGATCGCCGACCAGAAGGGCTACTTTCGCGATCAAGGGATCAAGATCGAGTACGTCAAGTTCACGTCGAGCGAAGAGATGATGCCGCTCCTTTCGACGGGGAAACTCGACATCGGAAACGGGGCGCCTGGCGCGGCCCTCTACAACGCCGTCCTCCGCGGCATCGATGTTCGGGCGGTCGCGGACGCGGCGACCGATCCGCCGGGCTACGGCTGGTCGAAACTCTTGATCCGTGCGGACCTCCTGAGGAGCGGCCGTTTCAAGACGATTCGCGACCTGAAGGGGATGCAGATCGCGGGCGCCGCCACGGCGAGCTCGAGCTCGCCGCAAGTCGCGCGCCTCGTCGCAATGGCCGGCTTGAAATACAGCGACATCACGCGTCTGGTGCTGCCGTATCCTCAGCACCCCATCGCGCTTCAGAACGGAGCGATCGAAGCGGCGCTGACCATCGAGCCGTTCGCGACCCTTGCAGTAGACCGCGGCGTCGCGGTCGCCATCATGGGGAACGATCGCTTCTATCCGAACCAGGAGGTCTCGTGCTTGCTGTGCTCGGCGTCGCTGATCAGCAGTCGCCGGGATCTCATCGTGCGGTATCTGCGCGGCTATCTCCGCGGCGTTCGCTTTTATGAGGACAGCCTCGCCGGCGGCCGGATTGCCGGTCAAAATGCGGACGAGGTCGTCAACGTCATCGCGACCCATACCGGATTGAACGAAACTTTGATCCGCAGGACGACACCGGTGAGCATCGATCCGAACGGTCGCCTTAACGTTGCTTCCATGCGTGACGACCTCGTTTTTTACAAGGATCAAGGCTACGTCAAAGGCGACATCACCTCCGAAGCGGTCGTCGACACGACGCTTTCGCCGGAAGCCCTCAAGACGATCGGCGTCTACAGAAGAAGAGTCTAGGAAGAAAGGCGCAACGATGAAGCTCCCCGCCGACATCTACCCCGAGTCGCGCAACCGCTTGCCGATGGTGCGACGCGATGACCTCAACGATGAGGGCAAGGAGATCTTCGACGCGCGCAAAAACGACCGCCGTTCGCTCGTAGGACTGCAGGGCCCGAGCGGAATTCGCTTGCACAATCCAAAGTTGGCGAAGCTCTCGAGTCCGCTCAACCGGTACTTGCGGTTCGAAGCAGGGCTCGATCGTCGCGTCGTGGAGGTTGTGATCTTGGCGACGGCACGCGAGTTCGATCAGCCCTTCGAATGGGCGGCGCACGAAGGAGAAGCCCTCAAGATCGGCGTGGCGCAAGATGTCATCGACGTCGTTCGCTTCCGTAAGCCGGTCGACGGGCTCGGCGAGCAGTACGCGGCGATGATTCGCTTGGTACGCGAAGCGTGCGGCGCACACAAGGTGAGTTCCGCGACCTTCGCTGAGGCGATGCGGCTCTTCGGAAAAGAACAGCTCCTGAACTACGTCGCGCTCATCGGCGGCTACGCGGACACGGCGATTCTCCTGACCGTCTTCGATCAACAGCTACCGGCGGAGAAAAGGAGCACCTTGTGAGCGCCATTCTCTTCACCATCGTCACAGCTCTCGCTGCCCACGGCTTCCTCTATGCCGGCGGACACTACACCGCCGGCCCCGATGGCGGACAGATCATGACCGGGCAAATGTACGCCGAGTATTTCGTTCCGAAACGCGTGACGCATCCGTTTCCGATCGTGCTGATCACGGGCGGCGGCTCGACGGGCTTGATCTACGAGGAGACGCCGGACGGGCGTCCCGGCTGGGCCGACTACTACCTCAATCACGGCTACAAAGTCTACGTCACCGATCAACCGGCGCGCGGCCGATCGATCCAAGATCCAAAAGTCGACGGGCCGATGGTGCGCGACACGGTCGATTCACTCGAACGGCGCCTGACCATCACGGAACGGTTCGGCCTCTGGCCGCAGGCGAAGGATCACACGCAGTGGCCCGGCGCGGGGACGCCGGGGGATCCGATCTTCGACGAATTCATCAAGTCGCGGGGGATGTCGCTCGGCAGTCAGTTGACGATGGAGCGGCTCAACCGTGACGCGGTCGCCGATCTCCTGGATCGCATCGGGCCCGCGATCATTCAAACGCACTCGCAATCGGGCGACTACGGCTGGGTCATCGCCGACGTGCGGCCCAAACTCGTCAAGGGGATCGTCGCCGTCGAGCCCAACGGCCCGCCGGTGAACGAAGTGGCATACACCGGTCCTCCGGATTATTTCGGAAAAGAAACGCCGGGCCGTCCATGGGGCCTGACCGCCGGACCGATCACGTACAACCCGCCCGCCGGCAGTTCGTCCGAGCTCCGCTTCGTGCAGCAAGAGAAGGCGGATGGACCAGGCCTCGCGCGCTGCTGGTCGCAAGCGGCGCCGGCCCGCCAGCTGCCGATGCTGCAAGGCATCCCGATCTTGGTCGTGACCTCACAGGCGTCGTATCACGCGCCCTACGATCACTGCACTTCGCAGTACCTGACGCAAGCCGGCGTCAAACACGACTGGATCAAACTGGTCGATCGCGGCATTCTCGGCAACGGGCACGATATGATGATCGAAAAGAACAACATGGCGATCGTCGCCGTGCTTGCCCAATGGCTTGCTTCGAAGGGTCTCTAGCGCACCTTCGCGAGAAACGGCAGAACGACGCGGTCGAACGCGTCGGGATCTTCGATGCAGCATGCATGTCCGGTTGCAGGGATGAGCGCATGGTGCGCGCCCGGTATGAGCCCTGCGGTCTCGCGACCCGCCTTCAACGAGTTGTCGTGCTCGCCGTTGATCACGAGCGCTGGCTTCTTTAGGCCGGGCAACCGGCTGGACATGTCGCAGTCCTCGCGTGCCCGGAAGATTTGCGCGATGCACTTGCCTGAGAGCAGCGGAGCGCGCTCGATGAAGAGCCCGAGCAGCCACCGCCCGAGCCCGGTCGTCGGAAATCCGGGAGAGACGAGCTCGCAAATGTGCTTCGCGAGATAGCCCGGCATCTCGTTGAGATATCCCGCGATGCGGCCGGCGACGTGCCCGCCGCCGCGACTGTTTCCGCCGACCAGGATCAGCGCGTCGACGATTTCGGGCTGATCGAGCGCGATCAGCATCGCGATCCCCGAACCGACGCTGCAGCCCGCGAAGACCGCGCGCGCGATCCCTTCATCCCGGCAGACGGCGAGGACGTCGTCGGCCATGTCGCGCAGGCTGAACTCCGATTCCGGCTTGTCCGAGCGGCCGTAGCCGCGAATGTCAACCGCGACGACGCGATAAGACTGCGACCACCGCACGATCTGATAGAGCCACAGCCGATGGTCGAACGGGTTCGCGTGAACGAGGACGAGCGGCGGCCCATCGCCGTAGGTTTCGTAGTAGATCGCGATCCCGTCGTTGCGGGAATACGGCATCGACTACCGGTGGTAGGGACCCAGTTGTTTGACCGCATCGTCGACGAACGAGAGGTCGACGATGTCCTTCGGCGAGATGTTTCCTTGAATCAGGCCTTGCTCTCTGAAGAACGAGAGATCTTCGAGCATCGACGTGAGATTGGGCCGCCCGTTGGGATTGTTCCCGTTCGGCGTGACCGCCGCGAGAATCGCGGCATCGCTCTGTTTTGAAGCGTCGCTGAAGATTCGCAAAATGTTCTCGGCGTGGGGCCCGGTGATCTTGCCGTTGCGCAACGAATCGTTGTAGAAGCGAACCCCTCTGATATAGGCGCGCATGAACCGCGACCCGGCGTCGCGATGGGTTTTGAGCAGCGTGGTGCCGTAGAGAATCGCGGCGATCTGTTGGTTCGGGTAGTACGCGTCATCGCCCATGATCTTGACGGCGGCGCCGTTCTTTGCGGCGATCGTCGGACCGGGTTCGGGCATGAGCGATCCGTCGATCGAACCGTTCTTGAGCGCGATGATCGCGTCGGGATTGCTCATGTAAACGACCTTGACGTCGCTCAACGAAAGGCCGGCGGTTCGCAGCAAGTGTGCGAGCTGCGACGCAATCGCGATCCCGGGCGCCGGCATCGAGAGCGTTAGCCCCTTGAGATCCTTGACGGCCTTGAAGCGGCCGCTCTTCACGAGATCGGTGCGGATGATCAGCTGTTGGAAGCCGTAGCCGACCGGATCGCTCCCCAAATCGGCGACGACGCGGACTTCGATCCCACGCGAGACCGCGTTGTAGAGCCCGGCGGAAATGACGCCGGCCCCGACGTCGAGCTGGCCCGCGCCGAGCGGCGCGACCATGTTTGCGGCCGAGTCGAACTCGATGAACTGAACGTTGAGCCCTTCGCTGCGGAAGTAGCCGTTCTTGTCCGCGATATAAAGGGCGGCCGTCGTCAGCGCCGTCGTCACCCCGACCCTGATCGTCATGTCCTGTGCCCGCGCAGGCGGCGTAGTAGTTGAAGCGACGAGGGCGGCGGCTAGAGCAACGACAACTTGGGAGCGGCGCATGGATGACGGTTTACCGCGGCCGTCGTATTGCACCCTGCGTATGAGGATAGGATTGGGCTGCTGGGGGAACCTCGCCGCGGCAAACATCGCGCTCAGCGCCGATCCGTTCACCGCCGTTTAGTGACGCAAACACCGGTTCTGATCGCGGGCGGCGGCCCCGTCGGCCTTGCGCTCGCCGTCGATCTCGGCCGCCGCGGGATCGGGTGCGTGTTGGTCGAGCAAGAGGACGGGACGATCTACCATCCGCGCGCGACGGCACTCAATGCGCGGACGATGGAATTCTTGCGCCGCTGGGGGATCGCCGACGCGGTCCGTGAGGCCGGGGTGCCGCAAGACTTTCCGCACACGGTTCTCTATCTGACGAGCCTGACGGGGTTCCTCATCGCGCGGATCGAGCGGCGGCATCACGGGATGGGGAAATCGAGCAACTTCAGTCCCGAGCGCCCACAGCGCTGCAATCAGATCTGGCTCGATCCGATCTTGCGCGAACGCGCGGCAAGCTATCCGTCGGTCACCTTGCGGTATCGCTGCAGGCTCGAATCGTTCGAGCAAACCGCGGCCGGCATCGTCGCGACCGTGCACGACCGCGACGCAGACAAACGCGAGGAGATCGCGGCGGCTTATCTCATCGACGCTACCGGCGGCCGCAGCGAGATCCGCGAGGCGCTCGGGATCGCGATGAACGGCGATCCCGCGTTGGATTACAACGTCAGCGTTTTCTTGCGGATCCCCGAACTCTGGAATTATCACGACAAAGGTAAGGCTGCCCTGCACCAATTCGTCGACCGTAGCGGCGTCTCGCGCAACCTCATCGCCCTCGACGGTCGCGAGCTGTGGCGCCTGGGTTTGCGCGGCAAAGAGTATTTCGACCGCAGTCGCGAGCTCGACGTCGACGCGCTCGTAGCCGACATGGTCGGGAAACCGATCCCGTACGAGCTGATCTCGATCCGGCGTTGGATGACGCACGATCTCGTCGCCGAGCGGTATCGCGAAGGCCGCGTCTTTCTGGCGGGCGACGCGGCCCATCTCAATTCGCCGTCCGGCGGCTTCGGTCTCAATACGGGGATGGGCGACGTCGTCGACATCGGCTGGAAAATCTCCGCGGTACTGCAAGGCTGGGCCTCGCAGTCGCTGCTCGACACTTATGATTTGGAACGGCGCCCGGTCGCGGAGCGCAACGTGCGACAAGCGACAGAAAACTATCGCGCGTCGCGATACGGTACGCCTTCGGCGGCGATCTGCGACGATTCGCCGGAGGGCGAGCGCTCCCGCAAAGAATGGGGCGAGCGCGTCCTGCAACAAGAGACGCGAACGTACGTGACCGACGGCATCGCACTAGGCTACCGGTACGAGGGTTCTCCGATCGTCATCGACGACGGTTCGCCGCCGGTCCCCGACACGATATCGGAATATCTTCCGACGAGCCGGCCCGGTTCTCGCGCGCCGCACGCGTGGCTCGCCGACGGGCGCTCGACGCTCGATCTCTTCGGCGATCGTTTCGTCATCATCCGGTTCGGCACGGACGCAGCCGACACGTCACCGCTGGAAGCCGCTTTTGCGGCGCAGCGCGTCCCGCTCGATGTCGTAACGATCGCTCAGCCGGAGATCGCTTCTCTCTACGAACGCCGCTTGGTATTGGTCAGGCCGGACGGCCACGTCGCGTGGCGCTCCGACGTCCTCCCCGACGATTGCGGTGACCTCGTCGAGCGCATAACGAATTCGCGACAAGAACTCCTTGGCACCCTAGCTCTGCAATGAGGAACGCAACGATGAAGAAAGCCATTTGCAACGTCCTGTTTACCGCGGCGCTCGTCGCCGCCGTGCCGGCCGCCGGCTTCGCGCAAGCGGTTACCGACGACTGGGCCTCGGCGAAGATGCCCGACGCTCCGCCGGTCAAAGCCGTCACCGTCGATCCAAAGACGACCGCCCTCATCGTCATGGACTTCAACAAGCAAGGCTGCAGCCAAGAAAAGCGTCCGCGCTGCGTCGTCGCGCTGCCGAAGGTCCTCAAGATTCTCACCGAAGCGCGCAGTCACGGTATGTTCGTGATCCACACGTTGGCGGGGACGACGACCGTCGCCGACATCCCCGACGCGCTCGCGCCGAAGGGGAACGAACAAGCATTCGCCGCGACGCCGGATAAATTCTTAAACGCGCCGATCGATCTGCAGAAGATCCTCAAAGACAAGGGGATCACGACGTTGATCGTCGTCGGGACGTCGGCCAACGGCGCCGAACTCTACACGGCAAGCTCGGCGGTGCTGCACGGCTTCAAATCGATCGTCCCGGTCGACGCGATGCCGGGCGACACGCCCTTCAGCGAGGCGATGGCCGTGTGGGAGCTCACGCACGCACCGCGTATTTCCGACGGCGTGACCTTGACCAAAGTGGACTTGATCGGCTTCCAGTAGGGGAGTTTGTGAAGAAGGCGTGAATAGCCCCTTCGATGCACTGACGCGGGTGTTTCTGTGCGCGAAACAAGGCGAATCGTCTCGGGGCGGATTGTCGCCGTCCGGATCGGCCAATCGGCCGAACCGCGAATCGAAATAGGGATTGCCCCTCGGCGGACGGTGATCGATCGGGGTGCGGTCCCCATCTGGTGCTCGGCGCCTTCGGTCTCCCCGGACGGGAAGCCGCTGCCGATCGGTCGCGCCCACCTAAACGCCGCGCGCGAGTATTTCGTCGGACGGCTGGCCGAGTTCGAGATCGATTCCGATGGGACGATGCGCGCCCATGTCTTGTGGAAGCGCGAGGACGAACCCTAAGCCTTCAGGCGTCCATCTTAAGCGAGCGCATGCGAGGCCAGTTCGGCGCCTTCGACCAACGCGCGCAGCTTCGCCCATGCAATCTGAGGATGCGTCCGTCCGCCGAATCCACAGTCGGCGCCTGCGATCACATTCTCTTTCCCGACGAGCCGTACGAAACGGTCGACGCGTTGCGCCACGAGTTCGGGATGTTCGATGAGATCGGTCGAGTGCGTGATGACGCCGGGGATGATGATCTTGCCCGGCGGCACCTTCACGCGTTCCCAGACGGCGTATTCGTGTTCGTGCCGCACGTTTGCCGCCTCGAACAGGTAGGCTTGCGCCTTGACCTTGAGCATGATGTCGATGATGTGGATCATCTCGAGATCGAAGGCGTGCGGGCCGTGCCAGCTCCCCCAGCACAAGTGATAGCGGATTTGCTCTTCCGGGATGTTGCGCAACGCGTGGTTGAGCGCCTCGATGCGCATCGTGCAGTACTTGCGGTAGGCCTCGAGTCCCATCGGGATACCGATCCGATCCCACAGAGCCGTCAGCCACGCGTCGTCGATCTGGAGGATGAGCCCGCCGTGCGCGATCGCTTCGTACTCGACGCGCAATGCGTCTGCTAGCGCGAACACGTACTCTTCGTCCGTCTTGTAATATTCGTTACGCCGATAGACTTCGAGGCTCGCCGGCGCGGTCGAGGTCAGAAAGGCGTCTTCCGGCTTGACGAACGCTTTGAGCGTCTCGATTTCGCGCTGGACCGCGGCCTGCGCCGTGTAGGTGATCGGCCCGGTGCAGACCCAGTGCGGGCGCTTGAGCCGCATCTGCGTCGATTGATAGAAGAGCAGGCCGCGCTCGCTCGCATACCGATAGAAGTCGGCGAACTCGTCGCGATCGCGCCCTTGCGCGATCAGCGGCTTGCCGCCGGGCGGCGGCCGTTCCTCGAAGCCGCCGAAGCGGCCGTCCATGTACGCGAGCCAGTCGCCGCCCTTCGTGTACTCGCCTTCGTTGACGATGTCGAGCCCGATCTCGCGCTGTTTGTCGACGACGTGCTTGACGGCAATGCGCAGCTTCGCTTCGTCGTTCGCTACGTCGGCCTCCACGCCGTCGGGCAACGGCAGGCTCCCGACGTGCGTCGTCAAGATTCTGCCGGAGCTGCGTTTCACGGCCTCAATTGATAGAAGCGCTCGGAATTGCGGTAGAGCAGCGCCGTCTTGTCGTCCTCGGTAATTTCGTCGCTCTCCAAGAGCTCGCCGATGTCATGCTTGCAGCTTGCAAGCGTCACTTCGTGTGGAAAATCGGAGGAGTACAAGAACGGCCGGTTGCCGACGATCTTGAGAGCGAAGGGCATCGTCAGCTCCTCGGTCTCGATGCCGACGTAAAAGCGGTCTGCCTTGATCAGGGCCTTGATGTACTGGGCCGGATCGTCGCCTTCGCGCACGCCGAATTCGCCCGGCGGGATGTATTGGAAGTGCGTTTCGTGCGAGGCGTGGAGGCGCTCCAACAGGAACAGGAGCCACGCAACTCCGCCTTCGAGAAACGCGATGCGCACGCGCGGGAAGCGGTCGAAGATACCGTTGTACACGATGTCCGCGCAGTTGATCGCCAGTCCCCAGGGGTGGCCCAACGCGTGGACCGGGACATACAGATTCATGTGGTCCATGCCGAAGCGATCGTGCGCTCCGCCGTGGACGGCTAGACAACAGCCGAGGCGGTTCGCCTCTTCATACACCGGCCAATAGGCTTTCGAGCCCAACGGCTGCGCTAGGCCGTTCGACGGCAGCATCGCGCCCATCATCCCGAGCTCGGTGACTGCGCGGCGCAGCTCTTTGGCGGCTTCGGCGGGGTCCTGCATCGGGATGAGCGCCATCCCCTTGAAGCGCGCATCGAATTTCAGATACGTGTCGGAGAGCCAGTTGTTGTAAGCGCGGCAGAGCGCAGCCGCATAGTCGAGGCTCACGATCTTTCCGTAGGCGAGCATGCGCGTGGGGTAGAGGACGGTCCACTCGATCCCCGCACTGGCGAGAAAGTCGAGCCAGAGTTCCGGACCGACGACCGGCCGCCCGTCGCGGTGCGGCGGGATCTCCACCGCCTTCGCGGAGTGTACGTGGTCGAGCGGCGGGAATGGGTTGCCCGCGCGCATCACGATCTCGCGATACGGGCTCTCGAGGTGGGCGACGATCCCGGCCTCGTCTTCGTTGAGATGACCATCGCCGTCGATGATCCTGGTTGCGATCTGAACTGCCATGGGAATCCGCCTCCGTCGACGCGCAGTACCTCGGGTGCGCATTCTTAGCGCGTATCGAGGGGAAATCCGCCTTCTGCGGCAACTTTCGCGCATGAAAGTTTTGTTGCTGATCCTGGCGCTCACGATCGCCGCAGCAAGTCCGCTGGGAGCGGCCGACGTCCCGCCGCTCGAGATCCATGCGATCCTCCCGTTGACCGGGCCCGCGAGCTTCCTGGGCCAAGGCGAGGCCGCGACGCTCAAAGCCGTCGAGGCCGTCGTCAACAAGCAAGGCGGGATCAAAGGGCGGCCGATCCGTTTTGTCGTCCAGGACGATACGTCGTCGCCGCAAGTAGCGGTACTCTTGCTCGATCAGCTCATCGCGGACAAAGTCAACATCGTCCTGGGCTCGTCGTTGACGTCAGTCTGCGGCGCGATGCTCCCGATCCTCAAAGAGGGCCCGGTGGTGTACTGCATGTCAAACGGCGTCCATCCTCCTCCGGGAAGCTTCATGTTTACCTCGGCGATGTGGACGAAGGACATGATCGTCGCCGACGTCCGCTACCTGCGCGAACGCGGCTGGACGAAGATCGCGATGATCACGTCGACCGACGCGACGGGTCAAGACGCGGAACGATCGCTCGACGAAGCGTTCGCGCGCCCGGAAAACAAGAACGTCAAGGTCGTCGCGCGCGAACATTTCAATACGACCGACGTCAGCGTCGCTGCGCAAATGGCGCGGATCAGGGCCGCGAGTCCCGATGCGCTGATCGCATGGAGCACGGGGACGCCCGCCGCGACGCTCTTCCGCGGCGAGCAAGAGGCGGGCATCGATCTTCCGACCCTGACGACCGCGGGCAATTTGACCTACGTGCAGATGAAACAATACGCACAAATCATGCCCAAGGAGCTCTATTTTGCCGGGCTTCCGCAGTTTGCGCCCGAGTCGGTGACCGATAAGGGCGTCAAGACCGCCGTCACGGCCTACATGACGAGCCTCGGCGATATCGGGATCAAGCCGGACTACGGGCAGGCTTCGATGTGGGATCCCGCGATGCTCGTCATCACGGCCCTGCGCGCACTCGGTCCGGCTGCGACGCCTGCGCAGATTCGCGAGTACTTTGCAAACCTGGGGCGCTGGGTCGGTGCCGATGGGATCTACGACTTCAAAGCGCTGCCGCAGCGTGGTTTGGACGACGGCAACGTGATCGTCATTCGTTGGGACCCGGGGAAGGCGACGTGGATCGGCGTGAGCCGCCCCGGTGGGATGCCGCTGCGGCGCTGACGTGCCCGTCGACCCGATCACCTTTCAAGTCGTTCTAAGCCGTATCTCGGGGATCGTGCAAGAGATGCAAGACAGCGTCTTTCGCACGGGCTACTCGACGATCGTCCGCGAGTCCCAGGACGCCAGTTGTCTGATCCTCGATGCGAGCGGCGACGTCGTCGGCGAGCACGTGATCTATCCGCTGCACATCGGGGTCTTACCCGAAGTCATTCGCGCGATCGTGGCGCGCTTCGGTGACGACATCCGGCCGGACGATGCGTTCATCACGAACCATCCCTACGAGGCGGGCTTGTTGCACTCGATGGACATGGCGGTCGTCACGCCCGTCTTTAGCGCCGGACGGATCGTCGCGTTTTGCGGGAGCATCGCCCACAAGAGCGACCTCGGCGGCGAAGTCCCCGGGACGAGCAACGCCAACGCGCGCGAGCTCTTTCAGGAGGGGATCCAATATCCGCCGATCCGCTACATGCGCGGCGGCGAGGTGGTGCGCGATGTCGAGGCGATCCTGCATGCGAACAGCCGCACGCCGGAACTCGTCCTGGGCGATCTGCGCGGACAAATCGGCTGCGCGCGCCTGGGCGAGCGGCGCATCGCCGAATTAATCGAGCGCTACGGCCTGGAGGCGATGCTCGAATCGTTTCGGCACAAGCGCGACGTCACCGAAAGGCGCGCTCGCTCTGAGATCGCCGCGTGGCCCGACGGCGTGCACGAGGCCGAGTCCTTCATCGAGATCGATCCCGTCGCCGAAAAGCGGATCCGCTTCCATGTCCGGGTCGAGAAGCGCGCCGATCGGATCAGCTTCGACTTTTCGCAGACGGACGATCAAGCGGCGAGCCCGGTCAACATACGCCCTCCGGTCGTCCGCGGCTGCTGCTACTACGCGCTGATCGCGATGATCGACATCACGCTGCCCAACGACGGAGGCCTGGCGCGCGTCGTCGAGCTGACCTTGCGGGCGGGATCGGCGCTCGATCCGCACTTTCCCGCGCCCGTCTCGGCGTACATGCCGACGGCAAACGCCGTGACCGAAGCGGTCTTGCAAGCCTTGAGCGGTTTCGTCCCCAGCCGGCGGCACGCGCGATGCGGAATATCGGGCGGCACCGCAATCGCGGGGACGCGTCCGGACGGCAGCGCGTTCGTACAATACGAGCTCAGCGGCGCGGCCTACGGCGGCATCGTCGGATTCGACGGCCTCTCGGGCGTCGGCGTACTGCAGGCCAATGCGCGCAGCGCCCCGATCGAAGTGATCGAAACGGAATTCCCAACCCGCCTGCAGCGCTTCGAGTTGATTCGAGATTGCGGTGGGCCCGGCACGTTTCGAGGCGGGATGGCGCATCGGCGGGTTTATCAAATCTTGACAAACGACGCGCAGATGACGCTGCGCGGCGGCCTGCATCGCTGGCCGGCGCTTGGCGTCGACGGCGGAAAGCCCGGGCGCCCGGGGGCGTGCACGCTCAATCCGGGGACACCGGCCGAACGCGCGTTGCCGAATCGGTTCAGCGGCGTGCGCCTGCAGCGTGGAGACGTCGTTTCTTTGGAAGTCGCGGGCGGTGGAGGACTGGGCGACCCGCGCCTCCGTACTTTCGAGAAGGTCGTGGACGACGTACTCGACGGCTACGTCAGCAGTGAGGCCGCGATCACAGACTACGGCGTCAATGCCGGAGAACTCGAGCGAGCGTTGGGTCGCATGGAAAGTATTTCAGGGATTGCCGGGTAAACTACGAGTGATGGCTCAGCGTGCGTGGTCCTTGTCGGCTTGCGTTTTTTCGGCAGCGGTGCTCCTCATCTGTGCGGGTGCGGCGGAGCGCGCCGGTGCCGAGTCGGCGGCGCCGACGCCGAACGGCGACGACATCCTCCTGAAAGCGCGGCAAGTGTGGGACGCGCAGTCGTACCCGACGCGCATCGATTACGTCGTTGCCGTTCGGGTCGTGCAGAACGGAACCGCCGGAACCAAGCACTATGCCGCCGAATTTGCGCCGGCATCGACGGACCTCCACGTGACCGCCGCCAGCAACGAAACTCTCGCGAACCCCGAACCGCCCCACGGGATCACCGTTCGCATCACGCGCGAGGCGCGCGGGCAGAAGTCGCTGTCGATCCCCGTCAATCCGGAAGGCCCGGCGGATTATCTCGGCGTTCCGCTGCTTTTCCCGACGTATTCGTTCGGGTTGGCGCATCCTCGCGGTTTGGTCGTCGAGCCCTCGCCTGCGCCCGTCGCCGATTCGGCTGCGCCGGGAGTCATCGGAACCGTCGTCGCCCGCACGCGCACCTACTTGGTCACGTGCCTCGGCGAGGAAGACTATGGGCAGGGCCGCGCCTTCCATCTCGTATTGCGCCCGGTGCGCGATCCCGGGCGCTACCGTCTGCGGGAGCTTTGGGTCGACGCGGCGCGTTACTCGACGTTGAAAGCCGTAGTCGAAGGCAACTTTGCGGACGGACCCGGGACGCGGGTGAACTGGATGGTTACCTTCCACACGGTCGACGGTGCGCAATACATCGACACCGAGACGGCGGTCGGCCCGTTGAAGCTGGGCCCGAGCCAAAAGTTTGATGAGGCGAGCATCTCGTTTGAGTCGATTCAAGCGCACCACGGCATGCCGCCGGCGCGTTTCATGTTCGAGCAGCTGCCGATCCGCAATGCGCTGATGGAGCCGAAGTCCTAAAGCGCTAGCGCCAGAGCCGCTCCGAGGCGATCGCGGCGCCTTCGACGAGCGCGCCGAGCTTCGCCCACGCGATCTCGGGATCGACGGTGTTCGCCGTGACGCTCGTCGCGAAGCCGCAATCGACTCCGGCAATGACGCGTTCGCGGCCGACGACGTTCGCGTAGCGCTCGATCCGCTGTGCGACTAGCTCCGGGTGCTCGATGAAGTTGGTCGTGCTGTCGATCATCCCCGGGATGATCACCTTGTCGTCGGGGAGCTTGATCTCTTTGAATACGATCCACTCGTGCTCGTGGCGCGGATTCGCGCCTTCGAACGAGACTGCGTGAGGACGCGCGCGCAGCGCGACCGGAAGGACGTCGATGAGTGGGACGTCACGGTGGTGCGGCCCTTCGAAATTCCCCCAGCACAAGTGCATCCGCATCCGTTTGGGCGGAATGTTTGCCGTGATCTCGTTGAGGACGTCGACCGCCAGGGCTTGTTTGCGCCGCCATTCCTCCTCGCTGTCGTCGCGATAGGTATTGTTGCGGGCCGAGGCGAGGTCGGGACAGTCGATCTGGAGGTCGAAACCGGCAGCGACGATCGCCTCGTATTCGGGCTGCATCGCCTTTCCCAGTGCGCGGATGTAGCTCTCGTGATCGGGATAATAGGCGTTGTGAATGAAGGAAGCGATAACGCCCGGTGAGGCCGCGGTGAGAAAGGTCCCCGACGGCTTGACGTTACGCAGCGCGTCGGCAAAGTTGCGCAGGTCTGCTTCGAGCGGCTTCGTGTCTTTGACGGCGACCGGCCCCGTGCAGGTCGTGACGCGCCAGCGGATCGGGCCCCGTGCGGCGAAGGTCGGAAACTCCGCCACGTCGCGCGAGATGGGCCGCAGGCCGCCTTGACCGTCGAGCCCGGTCAAGCGCTCCTTCGCGTACATCGAATACGAGAATTTGCTGAGCTCTCCGTCGTTGACGAGGTCGATCCCAGTCTTGATCTGACGCTCGACGACGTCGCGGACGCCGGTCGTCACGGCCTTGCGAAATGAGCCGTCGTCGACGGCGCGGCCTTCCTCGCGATCGATCAGCAGCTCGCGCAGCCCGTCGGGCCGCGGCAAGCTGCCGGTGTGCGTGGTGAGGATCTTATCGGTGTTGCGCACGTACCTCGAGTGAGGTCGTTATTTCAGCCCGGTGATGATCGCGGGTTTCCCCTCGCGGATGCACTCCGCTTTTGAGAAGCCGGCCGCTTTGAGCGCGTCGAGGTGCAGCTGGACGCCGCCGACGTTGGCGAGATGGTCGTTGTCGAGGAACTGCCCACCGGACTTCAGCACACTGTAAATCGCTTTGTACGTCGCGCCGATCGCATCCATGTTGCCGAGATTGTGAATCGCGATCGACGAGACCACAAGATCGAACGGTCCGCCCGCCGTCTTTTCCCAACCCGGGATCAAGAGATCCGAGCGCGAGTAGCTGACTTGATCGCCGAACATCGCAAAGCGCTCGCGCGCTTTGTCGAGCATCGGCTGCGAATAATCTTGGACGGTTACGCGCGACTTTGGGAAGAACTTTAGCACGAATTCGGTGACCAGGCCATTGCCCCCGCCGACGTCGAGGACCTTGATCTCAGCATCCCTCGAAAATTTCGCGGTGGCCATCATCTGTTCCATATAGCCTACACGCTCCGGGCGCGTGAGATCGCGCGTGATCCATTTGTCGACGTATTCCGCGGAATGCCAATCGTGTTCGGGATCGACGGTGAAGCCCGGGGCGACGGTGAAACTGGGATTCTTCTGAGCCATTGCTGAGGTTAGCCTTTCAAGGGGTGGGTGAGTGAACTCTCTTCGATAGCGCGCGGCCAATGTTGCGCCCACGGGTTCGCCGCCTCCATGAGCCCGGCGAGCCGCAAAACGCCGACGTCGTCGCCGAGCCGTCCGACAATTTGTACCGAGAGCGGCAATCCCTCGGTGCTGAAGCCTATCGGGACGTTCGCCGCCGGATTGTACGAGTGGTTGAACGGCGCAAAGAAACCGAACAGACGCTTATGATCTGCCGCGTCGGGCGCATCGAAGAGCGGCGCGACCGGACACGCCGGCGTCAACAGGTAATCATAATTGAGGAACCACTGGCGGACGGCCTCGCCGCAGGCGCGGTCGCGCCGCAAAATCGCGCGATATTTCCACGCGAGCGCGCGGCGGCCGGCATCGTAGACCGGACGCGCGTAGTCCGTCAGATCGCCGGCGTGCTTCTCCCAGAAGTTCGGGATGAGCGCCTCGGCGGCAGCATAGTGATCGCCGCTGTACGCCCACATCCCCGGTTCGAGCTGGTCGCTGCCTTCGGGGACCGGCGGGTGTGCTTCGACGAGGATGCACCCGAGCTGCGTGAGCAGATTCATCGCTTCGTCGAAGATACGCGCTTGATCGGGATCGAGCGGATTGCCGCGCCCGAAATCGCGGCTGAACGCGACGCGCGCCGTCCGCACGTTCCCGCCTGCAAATTCCAGATAGTCGACGGGTGCGTGCCGCGCGCTATCGGGATCGCCCGGGTGCGGTCCCGCGAGCGCGTTCATCATCAGGGCGCTGTCGCGTACGGTGCGCGTGATCGGGCTGTTGTGTGAGCGCGCGGGGGAGGCGCGCCACGGCTGCACCGCGGGGATGCGTTGAAAGCTCGGCTTGAGCGAGAAGATTCCATGATAGGCGGCCGGCAAGCGAACGGAACCCGCTGAGTCCGTCCCCACGCAGAGCGGACCAAAGCCGGCCGCGACGGCAGCTGCGCCGCCGCCCGTCGAGCCGCCTGCCGTGCGCCGCAAATCCCACGGATTTGCCGTCGGCGGCCCCAAGCGATTGGCCGTGACGCCGGAGAGCGCAAACTCCGGCGTGTTCGTCTTGCCGAGGATCACGGCGCCCGCGGCGCGCAGCCGCCGCACGATTTCCGCATCGGGCTGAAAGTTGTTCTTGAACGCGAGCGATCCGTACGTCGACGGAAAGCCCGCCATGTCGATCGTGTCCTTCACATGGACCGGGACGCCGCACAACAGCGGCTTCTCTCCCGCTTGCAGCCACACGGCATCGGCGCGGCGCGCGGCTGCCGTCGCGCCCTCGGGATCGACGACGAGGAACGCATGGAGCAGGCCGTCCTTCGCCGTGATGCGTTCGAGGACGCTCGCGGTCACTTCACTCGGCGAGAACGTACGACGCGCGTAGCCGTCGAGCAGCTCCGCGGCGCTCAGCCGCCACAGTTCCGTCATCGCGCGGCGAGCTCGCTCTTGAGCGCGCGCACCATCTCGGCCATCGGGACCATCGCCCAGCGTGGGGTCGCGTCGTCGCGCGCGATCTTGAGCTCGATGAGGATCGGGCCTTTCCGCCGGAAAATGCCGGGGAGCGCCTTGTCGAGCTCGGCCGCGTACTCGATGGTGAGCCCATCGGCGTACCCGGCCGCTTTCGCAAGCGCGGGGAAATCGAAGACGCCCGTGCCCGGGATCGGCTGATTGCCGGAGCTTTCGTAATAGCCGTTCGAGAACACGAAGTGGTAGTAATTGGCGGGCTTTTGCGAGGCGACCGTGACGAGCGAGCCGAGCTGCATCAAGAGGCTCCCGTCACCGTCGAGGATCATCACCTTTTCTGAGGGAGCTCCGATCGCGATCCCCAAGCCGAGCGACGCAGCGCTCCCCATGCAGAGGGACGCTTCGATGTGCCGGGATTTCGTCTGACCCGCGAGATGCCATGGCGCAGCCGCTTGCATCGTCGTGACGCTGATCGCGCCGTTGCGATGCTTGATGAGCAGATCGATCGCTTCTTGCTTGAGCATTGCTTACGTCGTCGGCGCGCCGACGATCGCGGCCGCCGGACCTTTCTTTTCCCACGCGATATCCCACGCCGTGCGGATCTTCGGGACGTCGCTCGGTCCGTCGATGCGGAAGAAGGGGACACCCCACGTCTCGAGCGTCGGCTCGAGCCGGTTGACGGCGCGCTTGGGATTCTCCTCGACGCTCTTGGTGACGTCGCGGCCGAACTGACCGATCAGCATGAACGTCGGGACCTGGGCGTCGAGCGGGATCGCTTTAAGCGTGTTGACGCACGCATAGAGCCCGTTGTTTTGTATCAAGAGCATCGGCTTGTGGCCGGTGATGTAGAGCCCCGCGTTGATCCCCATCGCTTCGTCTTCCGTGCAGACATAAATCATCTTGGGGACGGGTCCTTTGTCCAGGAGATCCATCGCCGTCCGCAGATGCGTGTCGGGGACGGAGATGACGTGCGTGACCCCGAGCGCGCGAATCGCGTCGGCGATGACCGCTCCGTCGATCGAGAGCGCGGCCGGTTGTGTTGAGATCATCGCGCTATACTGCGGCCGCTTGCGGCACTTTCACGTGAAAGATCTTCGCTGCGTGGTCGCACGTGATGTAGCGAACCTGCTCCGGCGTGAGGCCGACGAGCATCTCCTCCAACATCCCGGCCGGCTCGGGCCACGTCCCCTGTTCGTGCGGATAATCGGAGCCCCAGATCGCAACGTCGAACAGGTTCGACCAGTCGTATTGAATCATCCGCGCGCCGACCCGGTCTTCCTCGAACGTAAACGTCATGTTGCGCTTGACGTATTCCGTCGGCATCAGGCTCAGGGGCACGGTTGGGTCAGGCGGCCGGATCTCGACTTGACGGTCCATCCAGCTGAAGATGAAGGGCAGCCAGCCGATGCGGCATTCCGCAAACGAGACTTGCAGCTTCGGAAACCGCTCGAACGTCCCGCTGAAGACGAACTGCGGGATGAACTTCGCGACCGAGAGGGGCGCAGTCGTGAAGCCGGCCCATGACGAACCGCGCTCGTTCGGCCAGTACGGCGTCCCCGCGGTGTCGCCGATGTGCGAGCACAGGACGACGCCGGCATCGGCCGCGGTCGCGAAGAACGGATCCCAGGCCTCGCTGTAGATCGGGAACTCGAGATCGAAGCAGTGGAACTCAACGGCTCTCACACCCTTGTCGATCAATCGCCGTAGCTCGGGCGCGGCCTCCTTCGCATCCTGCACCGGGACTTGTGGAAGATACATGAGTCGTTCGGGCGCGTACGCGTTGAGCTCCATGACGAAGTCGTTGTAGATCCGGGTCACGGCCAAACGGAGCTCTGGATCTTCGAACTTCCACTTGCGCGTGTCGCTGAAGAAGATGCCAGCGTAGACGTGCGAGATGTCCATGTGCTCGAGGACCATCTTCGGGTCGGTCGGCGGCATCAGGCCAGTCGGGATGTGGACTTTCGAATAGAAGCGGTCGAGCAGCATCCGGTTGTGCGACCCTTCGGCCGACTCGCGGCGCCGCTTGTCTTCCCAAAACCAGTAGCTGCCGTCAGGGTCTTGAACAACGCGCGGGCCCTTTTCACGCAGCTTCGCGGGGAGGCGCTCCTGATAGAGATTCTTCGGGAGCCACCACGAGTCGATGTGATTGTCCGCGGAGACGTATTTGTACTCAACCATGATGCTGTTATGCCTCGTTCGTCATCGTCATGATGAATTGATAGCGGTCGGGGGCGTAGTGAGCGATGAGGTATTCCGTCGGGACGTCGCCCTTTGTGTACGAGACGCGGACCGCGCGGATGAGCGCGCTCCCGATCCCGACGTCGAGCGCAGCCGCGAGCTCGCCGTCAGCAAGCGTCGCGCTGACGACTTGATCGGCGAAGGAGATGGGGACGCCGACGCGTCCGAGTTGAGACATCATACCGCTGCGCCGCAGCTCGGCCGACGTCCACTTCGTGCCGATCGCGGCCGGGATGTACGTCGTCAGATGCGAGTAGGGAACGCCGTCGGCGCTGCAGACGCGGACGGCGCGCTGCGCCGTTGCGCCTGGCGAAAGGTGGAGGGCGGCCGCGACGTCGGGCGGCGGCGTAACGTAGCCGAACTCGAGGACCTCGACGATTTGATTGCGCGCGTTTGCGCGCAGACTATCGACGAGGCTCTCGACCGAGCCGCTGACGATCGTCCCGCCGCCCTTGTTGCGCGCGCGCGTCCCGCGCCCGCGTTGCCGGACGGCGAGACCCGCTTCGGCGAGATCGTTGAGCGCGCGCTTCGCCGTGATGCGCGAGACGCCGAACGAGCTTGCGATCTCGGACTCGCTGGGAAGGAACGCGCCGTTGGGATATTCGCCGTTGAGGATCTTGTTGCGCAGCAGCAAGAAGATTTGATTGTAGAGCGGCGTGCGCGCGTGGCCTGCGAGCGAGCGCGGCGCGACGTCGAGCTTGGCGTTGACCGGGCGCGCCATCGCTTAGGCCGCCCCTGCGATCGCGATCATCTCGACTTCCGCGAGGTTACGCGGTTCGCAGCCTAAAAAACTGATTGCAGGCCCGCACGAACCGAACTTCCCGCGCAGCGCGTCGACGACTTCGTCTTGCGCGTAGATATCCTTCAAGAAAACATCCAGCCTGACGACCCGCTCGAGGCTTGAGCCGGCTTTCGAGAGCAAGGTCTCGACGTTGCGCACGGCCTGTGCTGTTTGCGCGCGCGTGTCGCCGTATGAGTCTTTGAGGATCTTCCCGCTTTTCTCGTCGACGACGCCGGAGACGCTGCGCAAGAAGACGAGGCCGCCGCCGGTAGTCGCATCGGCGACGCTCCCGTCGTTCGACCAAAAGACGGATTTCTTTTCGCCCGGGATGATCGCGACGCCGCCGAGCTCTTGCTCGTGATGACCGCCGAGCGGCGTCCCGATCGCGTACGATGCAAAAGGGATCTTGCCGCCGAAGCGCTGACGGACCGCCGCTTCGAAACGCGGGATGAACCGCGCCGCACGCATCGTCGCGTCGACGCGCAAAAAGTTCTCCGGGACGTTCTCGTCGCGACCGAGATGCGACGCAAGCCATTTGAACGCGTTATCGAGCTGCAGGTCGAACGACCCGGGTGTTTCTTCGGGAGCAGCTTCCTTGGTCACGGGATCTTCGCCGCCGCGCACGCCGATGACGAACGTGAACGGTCCGACGCGCGTGCAGCGCGATGCGCGTCCGCGGTGCGGAGCCGGGACCGCGACGCGGCGCTCGAGCGCGGGATCGATCGCCATGACGATCGACGTCAGCATATTGATCCCGTCCATCCGCGTCTGCGCGCCGAAGCTCACGGCGCGCTCGTGGTTCTCTTCGCCGAAATATTCGGGCCACAGCGCCATGCGTTCGAGCCGCCAGTGCTGTCCGCTCGTGAAGTTCTCGATCCAGATCGCGCAATCGCCGCCGTAGCCGGCGCGCTCCAATCGGCGCGCGACGCGGCCGTACGAGTTGCGGCACTGCTCGATTGCGTTTTCGGCGAGCTTCGGATCGATGCGCTCGTCCTGGAGCGAACGATAGCCGTCGGAGCCGGCGACGAAGAGATACGGTCCGAACCGCACGACCGCGGGGACGCCCCGACCGCGCTCATCCTCGACGAGCGCCTCGGGTTTCCAAGCGGCTTGTGGAGCGGCCGTCATGCCGGGAGCATCGCGGCCGGCATCTCTCCATGAGCGTGTTTGACTTCGAAGATTTCGTTGACGGCGCGCTCGTAGGGATTGACGGCGCCGGTCGCCGCGTCGTACTTGTTGCGCTCGTCTTTCCACGCGCGGTACGCCTCGGCCGACGTCCACGCCGTCACCGTCGAGAGACGCATCGGCTCATCGGGCCGCGCGAGCCGGTAACGAAAGAGAAAGCCGGGCGCTTCCGCCGAGGAATCGCCGTTTTCGTCGATGCGCTTGATCGCGGCGTCGAGCATACCGGGTTTGCACCAGTGATGGACGATCACGATGACCATGGCGAAGACTCTCCCGGCGGCTGGAAGTTGATATAAGGACTATACCAACAATACCGGTCTTGTCAAGGGCCGATCAGGCCGTCGCGAAGAGCTCCGCCGCGGCAAATTGGCGATCGATGACCTTGTACTTGTAGAGCACGTCGATGACCGGCTGAATATAGGAAGGATCGAGCTTCGTTGACATCTTCGTGCGCTGCATTGAGGCGACGGTTTCGAGCGGGACGCTGAAATACTTGGACATGATCGCAGCAGTCGCTTGGGGATTTTTGTTTGCCCAATTGGCGATTATCTCGACCGAGCGGACGAACTTTCGAGCCGTGTCGCGGTTCGCGTCGTACCAGGTCTTCGTCGTGACCCAACCGCTGATCATGAACGCCGGTGCAAGGCTCGCGTAGGGAACGCCGAGGACGCGTGTCTCGGGCTTCGCTTGCGTCACCCACGGCTCGACGCAGGCGATCGCATCGACGCGGCCGCCCTTCAAAGCAGGCAGCATCGTCGAGAGCGGCAATTCGAGGTAGGCGGCCGCTTCGGAATTGCCGCCGTTCTTGTCGATCCAGTTGCGCACCGACGTGTGATAGAGCGTGCGGAGGGTCGTGACCGCAATCGTCTTGCCGCTCAGGTCGCCTGCCGTTTTGATCGGCGAGTCCTTGAGAACGAGGAGCGCAGCGGTTACGGCCGTGTTCGAATAATTCGCACCCGGCGCAATGAGGACGAGGGGCAAGCCGCGCGCGTGCGCGGTCGCCATCGCGCCGGTGTTGGTCGTCACGACGTCGAGTGAGCCGGACATCACGGCTGCCGCGAGCGCGCCGCCGTTCATGAGGCCGGTGACGGCTGCGTCGAGCCCGGCCTGCTTGAAGATCCCGCTATCGGCGCCGAAGAAACCCTCGGCAAAGTCTTCGTCGTACGATGCACCGACTTTGATCGGCGTGAGCGTGTCGGCTCGCCCCGCTGATGCGATAGCGGGGAGACCACAAAGCAGCGCAAGCGCGGCCGATCGTTTCATCCCAGCAACTGCGCCGCGGCTTTCACGCTCCCTTCAGAAAGTCTCGAAGCGCTCGATGCGACGGCCGACGACGCGCGCGACGTCGCCGACCGGATCGTCCTACACCTGGCGGCGTAGGGGCCTTAGCGCACTAGCGGTAGAGGTGGCCGCAGTTCACGTACCATGTCGGATCGGCATGGTTCGCGTGGACGATAGCGGCGTAGTTTCCGGAGAGCAAACGGTCTTTCGAGACGTTCACGATCGTTGAGGAATGGCCGCCGACGACGTCATTGAGCGGGAACGCGACCTGCGGTTCAATTTGTCTACAGCTTTGCGCGCGTTGGAGCGCCGCAGGCTGCGGATGGTTCGGCGCCTGCTGGACATTGAGGACGACGAGCGTCGCATTTGGGCCGCGATCAAAGAGCGTCACGGTTCCAACTTCGCCCGACTGACGGAGTGCCGTGGCTCCGCGTTGCGCGCCCGTGCCCATATCGTTGGGCGCCATTTGCGCTTGCGCGAGTCCCACGCTCCCGGCGACGAGGGCCGCCGCCAGAGTGATTTTGGAGAAATATGCATTCATTAAAGCACCTTCTTAACTAGGGGCTCCATGATACCCACATCGCCGTCTTTCTAACGAGAAAGCCTGACCTTGCGCCGAATCGTTGCGTTCGTCTCCTCAGCGGAGCGTCTTGGCGTAGTCGTACGACTGGCGCGCGGCGGACTCGAACTCGCGAGCCGCCTTCGCGTCGCCGAAGGTCCGCACGAACGGCGCGTACGCGACGAGGGCGTCGGCGACGCTTTCGACCGTGGCCGCTGCATCGTGACTTCCGCGGCGCAGCGCTAGGATGGCGCGGGCCTCGATCGCCAGAGCGTTGAGGTAAGGATGGTAGTTTGGCCCAAGGGCGAGGGCGACGTCGTTCTCGCGCGCTCGGTCCTGCAATCCGTCGTTGACCCGCTGCCAGTGATCCAGGTCGATGGCGGGATTGAGCAGGATCTGCTGCAGACTCTCGCAGTGAGGGCGCAGGTCGGCCAGGAGTTCGCGAGAGACGCGGTCTCGACGATCGTGTTCCTCGTGACTGCGCCTGCGTTCGTCACGCCAGGTGAAGAGCAGCTGATTGATGCCGATTGCGATGACGCACGAGACGAGGATGACGAGCCAGTAGGCGTGGATCCACTTGATCAACGCGGCAAGCCGCCGAGCTTGCTGACTCCGACGAAACTCTTCGTCGGCGGATCCCAGCGGACGACGAGGATCGTGTCCACCGTGAGGCCGCGCTGGGGTGCAGCTTTGTAGTCGAACTTTCCGTAGAGTCCGTTCCAGCCGGTCGTGTTGTTGTAGAAGTCGCGCAGTTGGGCGGCGGTTGCGTTCACGCCGTACTTCTTGAGCGCCGCGACGAGGATCAGCGCCGTGTCCCACGTGATGGCGTGGCCGTTGTCGGGGCGAATCCCGGCCGCCTTGGCGACGTCGAGGTAGTCGGCGATCGCACGCCGGACGCCGCGGTCATTCACCGCCTCGGGAGCGATCATCGCGAGGCCGGGGATAATCAGATTGGTCGGCATGATACTCGCGTACTGTTCCATTTGCGCGTAGGAGAGGTTGCCGCCAGTCGTAGCGACGGGGAGATCCATCCCGGCGTCGCGCATGCCGCGCAGGATCGTCGCGAGCGGCGTCCCGGTCGTCCACGCGACGAGCGCTTGTGCGCCCGACTGTTTTACGTGCGCCATCTGCGCGGCGACGCTGATGTCGCTCGGCGCGAAGTGCTCGCGGTCGACGACGGTGACCGTTTTGTTTTCGGCCGCGGCGAAGGTCACGTCGAGAATCTTGTCCGCCTCCTGACCCGTTGCGTCGGTCGACGTGATGACGGCCATCTTCGTCCAGCCCTTCCCGCGCAGGTAGCGGACGGACGCCGGGATCTGATCGGTCGTCGAGAAGCCCGAGGAAAAGATGAAGCCGCCCGCCGGCGGGTGGACGCCGGAGGAGATGCAGTAGAGCAGCGGGCCGTCGTCTTTGATAAGGCCCGAGATCGCGTTGCACGTCGCGACTACTCCGCCGCCGAAGACGATCGCGGGTTTGTGTGCGAGCGCGCCGTTCATGAGCTGTACGGCGACTTGCGGATTGGACTGATCGTCCTGGATGATGAAGTGGATGGGCCGGCCGTTGATACCGCCGTGCGCGTTGATGTAGCTCTCCGCCATTTGGAACCCTTTGGCTTCTTCGTTGCCGAAGAAGGCGTTCGTGCCCGTCAGCGCCATGAGGGCGTAGACTTCGTACGGCGGATCGGCCGCGCGCCCGGCGAGCGGTACGGCGATAAGCAGTAAGGCAAGGAGCAGGCTAGTAAAGCGCATGTTCACCTCTCGTCGGAGCGCAGGAAACTTTGTTGCCCGCCAGTACCCTCCTTTATGAGTGATGCGCGAACGGAACGACAAGAGCGGCTGACACATTTCGGCCCGGGGACGCCGATGGGCAAGTATTTACGCTGCTTCTGGCATCCGATCGCCGCTGCAATCGAGCTCAAGACGTGGCCCGTCCTCAAAAAGCGGATCATGGGCGAGGATCTCGCGCTCTTTCGCGGCGACGATGGGACACTCGGTCTCGTCGCCGATCGCTGCCCGCATCGCGGCGCCTCGCTCTCGTGCGGGATGACCGACGGCCCGAACCTGCGCTGCGCCTACCACAGCTTCATGTTCGATCGAGAAGGCCGCTGTCTCGACACGCCGACCGAGTCGACGACGAAGCTGCGCGACCGCGTTACGGTGACCGCGTATCCGGTGCAGGAGCAAAGCGGCTTGATTTGGGCGTACATGGGCCCCAAGCCCGTCCCGGAGCTGCCGCGCTACGAGCATCAGGTGCGCGAGGATTGGGATCGGTCGATCGGCGTCAGTTATATGCCGTGCAACTGGTTGCAGATCACCGAGAACAACGCCGACATCTACCACGTCGAATACCTGCACATGCGCTACACGAACTGGGTGCGCAAGCAGAAGGGCATGCCTCCGATTCCGGCGCGCCATCACGCGAAGGTCGACTATGAGATTTTCGAGTACGGCTTGCTGAAGAAGCGGCTGTGGGAAGGGGATAGCGAGGATTCGCAAGAGTGGCGCGTCGGCCACCCGCTCATGTGGCCGGGGACGGCGGTCGTCCCGTATCACGCCAAGTGGGTGCAATACCAGATTCGCGTCCCGATCGACGATACGAATACGCTCTATTTTTGGTACGACTGCAAAGAGCGCGAGCCGGGTCAGCCGGCGCAAACCGAAGTCCCGCTGAGCGACAACCCGTGGCACGACGCCAACGGCGGCTGGCTGCCCGACCGGCTCAACGCGCAAGACATGATGGTGATGATCTCGCAAGGCCCGATCACCGACCACGCCAAGGAGAACCTCGGCGAAGTTGACCGCGGCGTCGCGCTCTATCGGCGGACCCTGCTCGAGCAGGTCGCGCGGGTGGAGCAAGGACTCGATCCGCTCGGCGTCGTCCGCGATCCGGCGAGGAACACGCCGTGGATCACCTTGCCGGTCGAACACGAGATTAATTACAGCTTAGCTGGCGTCCCGGCATCGGCCGGCTATGCATTTCCCGAGCGTACTCCGACAGCTTTATAATAATTGGAGCGTAGCATGAAGAGTGCTCAAGGAGAGCACGAATCATGTCCAGACACGCTTCATCCCATCTTAATAAAGTCGCCGCCGCCCTCGCCGCAAGCGTCTTGGGTGCCGGCTTGTTCCCGACGAGCGCTTCGGCGCAGTACTTGCCGGGCGGGGAGATTCGGGGAACGGTCGCCTCGATCAACAGTACGTTCAACATCAGCGTCGACGACGCCAACGGCGGCATCGACAACGTTGAGCTGCATCAAGGCACGATCATCAATCCGACCGGCCTGACGCTCGAACCCGGGATGCCGGTGACGATCGTCGGTTACGGCGACGGCGGTCAGTTCGACGCCAACGAGATCGACACGCCGTACACCTACAACGGCCCGTTGCCGACGCCGCTCTACTACGGCCCCGGCTTCTGGTATCCGGGCTTCGCCTACGGCTACGGCCCGTCGTTCAGCCTCGTCATCGACAACGGCCCGATCGTGATCCGTCGCCCGTGGGTTGGCCACTGGTTCGACCACCAGCCGATCCCGCGCGTCGCGTATCGCCCACCGGTCTTCGTCCAACCGCGACCGGAAATGGTCCGCCCACCGGCTCCGCCGCCGTTGTCGCTGTATCGGCCGCCTGCGCCAGTTGCGCAAGCACCACGCCCGCAGTTCGTGCAACAGCAGCCGCGTCCGCAGTTCGTTCCGCAGCAACGGCCGCAGGCGCCGGTAGCACGAGCACCGATTGCGCAAGCCCCGCGTCCGCAGTTCGCTCCCCAGGCACGGCAGGCAACGCCGGCCGCACGCGCGACGATGCGTAGTGACCGTCGCGGCTAGGCCGTAGTGACGCCCAGCACCAAGACAGCCTCCCACGGGAGGCTGTCTCTTTTTGCTTAAATCAACGGTGAAGGAAGAAGTAATGTCGATCGACCCACTGAGCGCCGGAGTCTCCGGCTTGAACGCCTACGGCACGCAAGTCGACGTCTCCGCGAATGACATCGCGAACGTCAACACAGCCGGCTTTCAAAGCCAGGAGGTGTCGTTCCAAAGCGTGCTTGGCGGCGTCGCGGTCGGCGCTATCAGCACGAATCCCGCGCCCGGCGGCCTGCAGGCAGCCGGCAGCGCGACGAGCCTCGCGATTTCCGGACACGGCTTTTTCGTCTTGCAAGGTTCCGGAGCACCAACCTACACGCGTGCCGGCAATTTTACGGTCGGCGCGAACGGGACGCTGGTCGATAGCGCGTCGGGAATGCCCGTTGCGGGCACCGGTGGTCAGCCGATCACCGTCCCTGCGAACGTCTCGAACGTTACGATCGGAGCGGATGGAACGGTCGCCGGCGTCCTCCCGAATGGTCAAGCGACGTCACTTGGCCGCATCGCGCTGGCGACGTTTGGCAATCCGGGCGGCTTGCTGCGCGTCGGCGGCGGCTATCAAGCGTCCGCGGCATCAGGGGATCCGCAGCTCGGCGCGCCCGCGACTGCCGGGTACGGCTCGCTCGAAGCCGGCTTTCTCGAAGACTCGAACGTCAATCTCGGCGACGAGTTCGTCAAGATGATGACAGCGCAAGCCGCCTTTGACGCCAACGCGAAGACGATCCACGCAGCTGACCAAGATCTTCAGACGATTATCAACTTAGGTCCGAACGGAGGCAGGCCCGCGAGCTAGTGTTGTCCGTGATCACCGTGGGATTGCCTCGACTCTAGAATCTCCTGATACAGCAAAGCGGACGGCGGAAGCAATACGTAGGGCGAAGCACGTAGAGGCGTGAAGTGCCCTCAAAGTTCGGATACACGAAAGCGCGGTGCAGCATGCTTAAAACCGTCGGGATCGCTCACTTTAGTCTCGGTGTCAGCGACATCGAGCGCAGCGTTACGTTTTATCGTGACATCGTTGGGCTCGAGCTCATAAGTCGCAACGGCGATCGGATGGCCTTCCTCCGCTCTGCGAAGGACATCATCGTCCTCGTGAAGTCCGAACACGCGATCGAGGCCGCCGCCAAGGCACCCGAGCAAATCCATCAAGCGTTCCTCGTCGAGGAGCGCGACTTCGATGAGAGCGTGCGTTTTCTCGAGAGCCACGGGGTCCCGATCCTCAAGATGGAGCAGCGCGAGGAGTTCGACTCGGTGTTTCGGAGCCGTTCGGCCTACTTCCGTGACCCCGACGGGAACGTGCTCGAGATCGCCGACTGCGCGACGATCGCATACCGCCCGATCGTGAAACGACGCGAGGTAATCACCCAGACGAGGTAAGACGGCGCAGCAATGGGAGCTTAGAAAAACGGGTTGTGCCGCTTCTCCTCGGCGACCGTCGACGGCGGTCCATGGCCGGGCATCACGACGGTATCATCCGGTAGCGTAAAAAGCCGCGCCTGAACGCTCGCGAGCAGATCTTCATACGTCGATTTCTTGTCGAAGATGCCGCCGACGCTGCCCGCAAAGAGCGTATCGCCCGTAAACACCGTTGACTTGAACATGTAGCAGGACGAGCCGTCCGTATGTCCCGGGGTGTGCAGCATGCGAATCTTCGCCCCGTCGCCGAACGGCAACTCATCCCCATCCACGACCGGCAGCGCCTTCGAGGCCAGCGATCCGATCGCACCGACATCCGCCTTGTGCATCACGATCTGCGCTTCCGGGAAATTCTTATAGATCGGCTCCGTCGCGTCGCAGTGATCGCTGTGCTTGTGCGTGATCAAGATATAGCGCAACGCGTACGGTCCCTCGTTGATGTACTTCATCAAGTTCGCCGGGATGCCGGCGGGGTCGACGAGCGCCGCCGTTTTGCCATCCTCTAAGAAGAAGATGTAACCGTTCGAAGGGTGTGGATCTTGTGGATGATGCCGGACGTTCGGGGGCAGGGCGACGTGCGGCTGCCAGCGCGCTACGGCCGCGTCGGCGAACTTACCGGGATCGAGCTTGAGCTCTTTGGCGAGCGCGCGGGCTTGATCTTCGCTCGCCGCGCCCTTGCCGCTCATCCATTCCGCGATGTGGTCCGCGCCGATCCCGGTCGCGCGCGAGAGGGCCGCGGCGTCGAGCTTACGGCCGCGTGACGCCTTGCGAAGGACGTCGCCGAATTCGTCTTCAAGCATGCCGCCACGCTTTGCAACCCGAGCCGGGTTCTCATCCTTGGGAATCTTTAGAAATGATGCTGACCGATATTCAAGAGCTGCGCCGCCTCACGTCCCCCATACCGCTGCCGCAGGCCTTGGTTTGCGACAACGGACGGATCTGGCTGAGCTCGCGCGGCAGCGGGGCAATCAACGTCCTGGATGCCGAGAGCTGGAAGGTTGAACGCGAGTACACCGGACCGGGGCCAACCTTCGGCTTGACAGTGGCCGGCGACGAGTTGCGCGCCGTTGTGAGCGAGGATGATGACGACCGCTATCTCCGGCGGTTTCTTCCCGCCTCCGGCTTCGCGCCCGAACGCCATCCGCTCCCCGAGTTGACCGGCTCGTATCTCGGTTTCGCCGGCGGGCAGCTCTATCTCACGCAGTGGTACAACCAGAAGCTGCTCCTCATCGATGATCGCGTTCGGGTGAGCAAAGCGATCGACGTTCCGCATCAGATTTGCGGCTGCGTCGCGGTCGGCGCGGCCATCTTGCTGATGACGACCGACGACGAGGAGAGCAACGACTACTTCATCACGCGCGTCGACGTGCGCAAGAGCGAGCCGACCTTCGAAGACCTGGCCCGCGTCCCGTTTCACGCGCGTTCGCTTGCCTGGGACGGCGAGCGCTTCTGGACCAGTCACCGCGAGGCCGATCAGGTCGTCGCCTTTAAGATTCCCCTATAAGAAAGAGGGGGAGACGATGCACATGTATGTGCGGTGCGGTTTCTTGGCGGCACTCTCGATCTGCATGTTTCTCGGCAACGCGCCTGGTTCGGCGCAGCCGGCTCGCCCGGCGAAGCTTGACATCGATCTCTGTCCCGGCCTCGCCGGTCAGCCGCTCGCGCGACGCAACCTCATCACCGAATACCTGCGCATCCCCTCGATCGCGCATCCTGACGGAACGCCGCAAGTCCTCAACCAAACGAACTTCATCCGCATCCGGCGCCGCGACGCGGATCCGCATCGGGTCGACGCGATCCTCATCCAAGCGATCCCCAACGGCGCATCGTCGATCACCGAGCTCGGGACGCAAATCGTCGAGATGGCGCAACGGCAGGGCAAGAACTTCGAGGTCTGGGGCATCGAGCGTCGCGAGAAGAACATGGAAGATCTCGTCGGCATGCGCCGCGCCTATGCCGCCGGCGACCCTTCGGTCGCGCTGCGTTATTATTACGGGAGCAACTATCTCGACGCAAACGGGAAGTTCAACGGCAAAGTCGGAGGTCCGGGTGCAACATTCGTCCCGTTGGCGCAAACCGATGTGCCGTTCCTCGCAAATTGGGACGCGACGGTGATGTTCAGCGACATTGAGAGCATGCTCGACCTCATTCCGAAGAGTTTGCGCCGTACGCACGTCTTCGCTTATAGCGCATCGCCGGGCGGCGGCTTCCTCTCGCAACTCGCGGGCTTCAAACTGCACGACGGCAACCGCGGCTATCAGGAGCTCGCAGGTCTTATCGCGATCGAAGGGCAGCTCTCACGTCAATCGATCGGCGAGGGGTCGCCGAGCGCGGCCGACGTCGACAAGTACAGCGCCGACGTCCAAGCGGTCCGCAACGGGACGACGCCGCGCTTCCTCAACGGGGACTTGCGCGTCCTCTCGCCCGGTCCGGTCGGCGCGATTGCCGGAGAGATGGTCGCGATGTCGGCCGACCTCCAGCCGACGCGCGAGTCGATCTTCGCGATCGGTCCCGGCGCAGCCGGTGGACCGGCGGCCGACGCGTTCAACGCAAAGCTGCGCGTGACGAATCGCGCGCGCATTGCCTACGCGATTGCGGACGATCCGATCCCCGGCTCTTTTACCGGCTCATATTTTTTGAGCGCGTTCGGCGGCCGGATGGGGCGTTTGAATTTCGAACCGATCCCCGGTACGCCGCCCTGTGCGGAGCCCGGACCGCTCGGGACGCTGCCGCCATGTGTACCGCCTGTCGCGCGGATCGACACGTCGCGTGTCTACGATTGGCTCGACGGCGGACCCGGTGGTCCCGCCGTCGCCGGTCATCCGTTCGAAGGTTGGACGAAGACGCCAGCGGGACAATTTGACGGATCAAACGTCAATAGCGGTCCTCATCCGACGAGCCTCACGACCGCCGTCCAAGCGCTAGCGCGCCCGGCGACGCGGACGAATGCGAGGCCGTTGACGATCGACTTCCCGACGGGACCGCGCACGATCGATGCGAGCTTCAACGTCGGGTGGGGTTGGTATTCGAGCAATCGCTACCACTCCGTCGACATCCCGTTCCTCAACCGTTTTCGTAAGGTCTACATCGATCGGCCCGACCTCGGCATCCACCTCGATTTCGACAAGACGGCCGTCGACATACCGGTCATCGAGTATACGGTCCATCTCAAAACGACGAACCCGTTCGACGGTAAGGACTTTACGGCGATCGAACCCGACGGTCTGGTCATCGAGACGCCGCTGGCCGCCAAGCGCAGCCCGATCGACCGGCGAACGACGCTACGCCTGTACAAGAACGTCGACGTTCACACCGCGAGCAACGCGCGCGGAGCGCTCGCACTACGCGGCGCGATCGCGCCCGGCGACATCGGCGCGCAGCCGATCGCCGATACCGTCGTCGGATGGATAGCCGCACGCTCAGGGAAGGAGACGGTCGATCCACCGGCGTTCCCGACGCACCTCAGTTGCGGCCCGTAAGCGCCGAGCAACCTTCTTCGCAATCCGCCCCGTCTAAAGGAAGCAATGGAAAAGGTCATCATCATCGGTTCAGGCCCGGCCGGGCTCACGGCGGCGATCTACGCCGCCCGCGCGAATCTTGCGCCGCTTGTCCTCGCCGGCTACCAATACGGCGGCCAGTTGATGCTGACGAGCGATGTCGAGAACTATCCCGGCTTCCCCGACGGGATCACGGGCCCTGAATTGATGGAAGCGTTCCGCGCGCAGGCCGAGCGCTTCGGCGCGAACGTCCAGTTCGTCGACGCGACCAAGGTCGATTTCAAGATGCACCCATTCAAGGTGTGGGCCGGCGATGAGATCTACGAAGGCGAGACCGTGATCGTCGCGACCGGCGCAAGCGCGCGCTGGCTCAACATCCCGGGCGAAGAGCGGCTGCGCAGCCGCGGCGTTTCGACGTGCGCGACGTGCGACGGCGCGTTCTTCAAAGAACGGCGGATCGCGGTCGTCGGCGGCGGCGACTCGGCGATGGAAGAAGCCCTCTTCTTGACGCGCTTCGGGACGCATATCACCGTGATCCACCGTCGCGACGCGCTGCGCGCGAGCAAGATCATGGCGACGCGCGCCCTCGATCATCCCAAGATCAGCTTCATGTGGGACACGGCCGTCGAGGAAGTCCTTGGCGACGAGAAAGTCACCGGCCTCGAGCTCAAGAATCTCAAGACCGGCGCGCGCTCGACGCTCGAGACCGACGCGATGTTCATCGCGGTCGGCCACGATCCGAACACCGGGATCTTCAAAGGCCAGCTCGAGCTCGATGCCAAGGGCTACATCGCCTCGCCCGACGGCGTCCTAACGAACGTCACCGGTGTCTTCGTTGCCGGCGACGTCTGGGACATCCACTACAAACAGGCCGTCACCGCCGCGGGGATGGGCTGCAAAGCCGCGATGGAAGCGGAGCGTTATCTCGAGGCGATCGAGATGCCGGCCGGCGAAGGCGAGAAGATGCTCCCCGCGTGATCGCGGTCCTCGCCTAGCAGACGATTCTTTGGTAGACTCGGCACATGCGAAAGGCGCAGGTCCGTGCGGCCGCTGTGATCTCCGTCGTGCTGATCGCCTTCGGACCGGTCGGCGCGCCGGGTCAGGTGATTCCCTTTTACGCGCCGCCCGTGACGACGAGCCAGACCACGACGAGCCCCGATCCCAACGATCCGAATGTGGAGATCGTCCGCACCGATACGCAGACGACGTGGCCGGGCCAAGGCTCGTCCGAGACGGGATACGTTCAAATTTGGGTGCGTAAGGGCGACCCGACGCACCGGGCACAGCAGATCGTTCGGCACACCAGGCACCAAGCAGGCAACGTCGTCACGATCGAGGACTCGACGCAAACCTTCACGCTCTCCTCGAGCACGACGATCAGCACGAGCACCGTCATGAACACCCAGACGATGGACTCCACGACGAGCTCCTCGACGGAAACGAAGGATGTACACGGCAACACCACGTCCGGCGAGCTGACGACTTTGGAGATACGGAAGGGGCAAGAGGACCGCCGCTTCCACGCCATGTGGTCACCGTCGGAGCACCGCTATATCGCTGACAACCCGCCGCCCGCCGGGAACATGACCGTCATTCCGCTGCCGGGGCTCGCTCCACCCATGATGGTGACACCGGCCCAGCCGCCGATGCCGATGGTCCAGCCGCAGCACTGACGCGAGATTTGATCGCAGTCGCGCGCGTCTGCGCACTCGCTTTTCTGCTCACAGCGCAGGCATCGCCGGATTTAACGCTCGTGCGCGTCGGCGCCGCGACGGACGATCAGTCCAAACCGGTCCTCTATGCGCAGCAGGCGGGGCTTTTTGCGAAGGCGGGGCTCAACGTCCAAGTCGTCCCCCTCAACGGCGGCGGGGCGGCGATTGCGGCGGCCGTGTCGGGCGGCTCGCTCGACATCGGCAAAGCCAACACGCTCCTGCTCATCACGGCCCATTCGCGGAATCTCCCGTTCACCGCGATCGCCCCGGGCGTCATCACCGGCGCAAGCGACCACGCCGCCGCGCTGATCGTCCCCGCGAACTCGCCCCTGAAGACCGGCCGCGACTTCAACGGCAAAACGGTCGGCGTGACGTCGCTCGTCACGATCGAGCTGCTCGCGACGCGCACCTTCATCGATCGGAACGGCGGCGACTCGTCGACGGTCAAGTTCGTCGAGGTCGCGCCGTCGACGTCGCTTGCTGCGATGGACCAGGGCCGGATCGACGGCGCCTCGATCCTCGAGCCGGCGCTCTCACAAGCGCTCTCGACCGGCAGGGTGCGCGTCTTCGCGTACACTTATAGTGCGATCGCTCCGCGCTTCGACGGTGCCGACTGGTTCACGACGACCGACTTCGCCGGGAAGCATCGCGACGTAGTCGCAAAGTTCGCGCGAGTCATGCACGATGCGAACGTGTACGTCGCCGCGCACGAGACGGAGACCAATCCGCTCGTCGCCGCCTACGCGGGGATCGATCTCGCTACGCTGTCCAACATGCATCACGTCGAGCGTCCTACGTACTTGAACCCCGCCTACATTCAGCCGCTCATCGACGCGGCAGTGAAATACAAGTTCATCGCGCAGCCCTTTCCGGCGCAGGAATTGATCAACGAGTACGCGCTGAAACCACCCCGCTAGCAGGAAAATTCCGCGTCCGAACGCAGAATAGGACGTATGCTTACCATCGAAGAGAACGAACAGCTCACTCGCGTTGGTCCCGAGACGCCGATGGGCAATTTGCTGCGCCGGTATTGGCAGCCGATCGCTGCGGCCTCGGAGATGAAAGAGCGCTGGACGAAGCGCGTCAAGCTGTTCGGAGAAGATCTCGTCCTCTTCAAAGATCGCCAAGGGCGCTTCGGCTTGATCGGCGAGTTCTGCCCTCATAGGCGCGCCTCGCTCGCCTACGGCATACCGCAAAACGACGGAATTCGGTGTCCCTATCACGGCTGGAAATTCGACGCGACCGGCGCGTGCACCGAGCAGCCGAACGAGCCCGAAGGCAGCAACTTCAAGGATAAGATCAAGACGCCCGGCTATCCGGTCGAAGAGCTCGGCGGGTTGTTGTGGGCATATCTCGGTCCGCTCCCCGCGCCGTTGATTCCGCGCTACGACGGCTTCGTCGCTGAGGGTGCGATTCGCATGGTCGGCTCGGCTGTTATCAACTGTAACTGGCTGCAGATCATGGAGAATTCGGTCGACCCGGTCCATACCGAGTGGCTTCACGGCAAACTCTACGAGTTTATCGAGGAGAAGAACGGCGTCAAGGTTGCGATCTCCAAACATCACGTCAAGATCGCTTTCGACGAGTTCGAGCACGGGATCGTAAAGCGGCGTCTTCTCGAAGGGCAAACCGAAGACGTCTCCGACTGGAAGGACGGCCATCCGGTCGTCTTCCCGACGGCTCTCGCGGTCGGCAGCGGCGGCGGCCTCTGGAAGCAATACGTCTTCCAGCTGCGCGTCCCGATGGACGACACGCACACGATGCACATGTGGTATCACGCCTACATCCCGCCGGAAGGCTCGGTCGTGCCGCAGCGCTTGCTCGACGAAGTCGCCTACTACGACGTCCCGATCAAGGACAAAAACGGCGAGTACATGCTCAACTTCATCCACGTTCAGGACATAATGGCGTGGGAGACCCAGGGCCCGATCGCTGACCGCTCGCGCGAGGCGCTCGCGTGGTCGGATTCCGGCGTGACGATGTATCGCAAGATGCTCCGGCGTGAGATGAAGAAAGTCGCCGAAGGGCAGGATCCGATGAACATCATCCGCGATCCGGCGCAGAACGGCGTCATCGAGCTCCCGCTCGAGAAGTTCAAGGCACACTTCGCGGATGGTTTCGAGAGTTTGCTGCGCCGTCACATGGCGAGCTTCTCGCCGATCGCCGAAGACATCATCAACGTCTTCAAACAGAAACCGAAAGAGCAGCGCGAGACCGTCGGAGTCTAGGCGGGCGCGCTTACTCCGCGCTGCGGTCCGAGGATCCGCGTCAGTTCGGGAGCTTTCACCGTTTCGTCTTTTAACAGCAGCTCGACGACCTGGTCGAGCTGCGTGCGGGCACTGTTGAGGCACTGCCGTGCGTACTCGTGGGCCTCATCGAGCAGACGCTGCATGTCCTGATCGATCCGCGCCGCGGTCGCTTCGCTGTACTCGCGATTTTGTGAGAGCTCGTATCCCAAGAACGGCTGCGATTCATCCGACTTGAATGCGATCAGCCCGAGGCTTCCCATGCCCCAGGTCGTCACCATCTGACGCGCCAGGCTTGTCGCCTGGACGAGGTCGTTTTCGGCTCCCGTCGTCGGCTCGTTGAAGACCAGCTCTTCGGCGGTCCGTCCGCCCAGCATGACCGCAAGCCGCGCTTTCAAGTACGCTTCGCTCAAATTGCGCCGCTCCCGCGAGGGCAATTGTTCGGTTAAACCCAGCGCCGGCCCGTGGGGAACGATCGTGACTTTTTGCACGGGATCCGCGCCCGGCGTGAGCCACGCGACGAGCGTGTGTCCGGACTCGTGATACGCGACGATCCGACGGTCTTCCGGATCGACGAGCTGGGGATGAACGGCGCCCAGGCGGACTTTGTCCAGTGCCTCTTCGAAATCGGCCATCGTTACCGCCGAATGGTTGCGGCGCGCTGCAGTTAGCGCCGCTTCGTTGCAAAGATTGGCGAGATCCGCGCCGCTCGTCCCCATCGTCATGGCGGCGAGCGTTTTCACGTCGACGTCGTCGGCAAGGCGCAACTCGCGCATGTGGATGCGCAAGATTCCCTCGCGTCCGTCGCGATCGGGCACGTCGATCGTCACCTGACGGTCGAACCGCCCCGGCCGCAGCAGAGCGGGGTCGAGGACATCGGGCCGGTTCGTCGCCGCGATCACGATGAGGTTGACCCGCGGATCGAAGCCGTCCAGCTCGCCTAAGAGCTGGTTGAGCGTTTGCTCGCGCTCGTCGTTGACGGTCCCGACCCCGGCTCCGCGGCGCCGTCCGACTGCGTCGATTTCGTCGATGAAGATGATCGCCGGCGCGGCTTTCTTTGCTTGATCGAAAAGATCGCGCACGCGGCTCGCACCAACGCCGACAAACATCTCGACGAACTCGGACGCGTTCAAACTGAAGAATGGCACGCCCGCTTCGCCGGCAACCGCCCGCGCCAATAAGGTCTTGCCGGTCCCCGGCGCTCCCACGAGCAGCACGCCTTTGGGAATGTGCGCGCCCAGCGCGTGGTACTTGCCCGGGTTTTTGAGGAAGTCGACTTCCTCTTCGAGCTCCGCCTTGGCTTCGTCGGCGTCGGCGACGTCGTCGAACGTCACCTTCGGCTGGTCGGAAGTGTAACGTTGCGGTTTCGCGCGGCCGAAGTTGAACAGGGACGCCGTGCCCGATCCCCCCGCCCGTTGCATGATGAAGATGAAGAACGCCAACAGCAGCAGACCGGGAAGCCAGGCCAGCAAAGCGCCGAGCCAGGACGGAGCGTTCGGCGTTACGCTGACCGTGACGTTGCGGGACTCGAGCAGCGGCATCAGCCCGGGATCGCCGATCGCTTGCGGATAGGTGGTGAAAAACGTCGTGTAGCTGCCCGGAGTCGCCGAAGGCTGCGGCTGCGCGACGTAGGGCTTCGCAAAGCTTCCGCTGATCAGATCGCCGGTGATTTGGACCTTGGCAACGTTGCCGTCGCGAACTTGTGTCAGCATCGTGGTATACGGGATCGCAATCGTGTCCGCGCCGGGGTGGGCGAAGAATGCGATGGCATTCCAAGCGAGGAGCAGCATGACGAGCGCAATCCACCAGTTCGGTAGACGCTTGGGCTGCGGTCCGCCGGGCTTCGTTTCCATCTACTCCTCGGTTTGCGCTTTCCAGAACTCCCAGGGGCGGCGGTACGTCGGGTCGCGGTCGGCGCCGCGCAATTTGACCTCGCCGGCCGTAAGGAACGTGATCGGCTTTCCCATCCGCATCGCATCCATTTGCAGTTTCGCGTTGACCTCGGTGTAATAGGCGCGGAAAACCGCTTCGCGCAACGATGCGCCGGTTGCGACCGAGCCGTGGCCGCGCATCAGCGCGACGGGCGCATCGCCTTGCTTCTTGGCGAGGGCGCGGCCGAGTTCCATGTTGCGGATCAACAGATCCGTGTCGCCGGCGACGTCCTGGGTGTCGAAGAGCGCGACACCCTCACCTAGGAACGACCCGACGTGGCAGACGGGCCGCAGCTCGACTCCGGTCACGCTGTATGGGATGACCGCGTGCGAATGGCTGTGTACGACGCCGCCGACGTCGGGCCGCGCGGCGTACGCCGCCGCATGTATCCACAGCTCCGAATAGAGCTTGCGGCCGTTCGCGTTGAGGGCCTTGCCCTCGAGATCGAACGTGACGATGTCGTCATGCGTGACGATGCCGGGCGCCATGTGACGCGCGAGCAGAAATTGCCTGGGATTCTCATCGTCGCGCGCGCTGACGTGCCCGTATGCGTCGAGGACACCCTCGTGGTAGAGGATATGGTTGGCGGTAACGAGGTCGTCGAGGAGAGTTTGAGAGGGCATCGGCTATTTCACGTGCTCCAGAAAGTGTTGAACGTCCCGGTTAAACTGCTGCGGATCTTGCAGGAACGAAAAATGGCTCACGTCGGGCTGCAAAAGCAGTCCCGCGCCGGGGATTTGAGCAGCCATGAATTCCGTGTTTTCTCGTTTTATTGCCTCGTCGTGATCCGCGTCGACGATCCACGTCGGGACGGTGATGCCGTGGAGCTGCTCGGCGGTCCAGTGGGGTTGCGTCGCCCACATCTTCTCGATCTGGCTCACGAACGACGCGTACTGGGTCGGCGTCGGTGAGAGGTGCTCGTATTCTTTCTGCGCCCGCGCGATGAAGGCGGTGAAGACGGGACTCTTATCGATGTCCTTTACCGCGCTCGGATCGGAGTTGGCGGCGAACGCGAACAGTTTGGTCAAGCGCCCGGGATGATGGAGCGCGATATCCAAACCGATGATCGCACCGTCACTCCAGCCGACGATCGCGGCCTTGCGAACCCTCAGAAAATCCATTAGGCCGAGCACGTCGGACGCCATGAGATCGTAACCGTACGGCTGGGCATTGCGCGTGCTCCGGCCGTGCCCGCGGCTGTCCATCACGATGACGCGATAGTGGGGCGAGAGCGCCGGGACGAGCTTGCCCCAATAGTTCGCGTTCGCGAGCCCGCCGTGCAGGAGAATCACCGGTTCGCCGGCGCCAAAGGTCGCGTACCAGACTTTGATCCCGTTGACCGGGGCGTAGCCGCTCTGCGTCGCCGGCGGTAAGGCCGGCGTCGGCGGCAGCGTCATCCACAGGAGCGCCGCGAGAACTACGGGTGCGACCAAATAATCTCGTTCGCGTTCACTTGACGCGGGATCACCTTATATTTCGCGGCCGCATCGAGAATCGGTTGGAGCAATTTGGGATCGAGGACCTTGGTGAACCGCGCGTGCAAAGTCGTCACTTGCGTCTTCGTGTACCGTCCGAGGATCTTCGCCGCATCGTCGGGATGCGTGTTCGCCCAGTCGGCCGCCATCGCGATCGCCTGCTGAAACTTCTTGACCGTGTCGACGTTCGCGTCGGCCCACTCTTTCGTGGCGATCCAGCCGTTGCCCAAGTAGCGCGGAGCGATCGAGGATGCCGGATTCCCGACGGCCTTCACGCTCTTCTCGCCCATGAAGGCGCTGAGTTCAGGCTCGTTGATGACACAAGAAGCGATGCGGTTTGCCTGCAGCGCCGCCGGCATCTCGGGCGGCGGAACCTCGATGAACTTCACGCTTTGCCAGTCGCCGCCGGTCTTGTCGATCCAAGCCATCATTTCGGCTTGGTCGATGCTGTTGAGCGAGACGCCGGCCGTCGTCAGGCCGTTGAGGTCTTTGCCGGTCTTTATCGTCGAGTTCGGCGCGACGACGGCGAGGACGGTCGGATGCGCGGCTTCGATGACGCTCATCCCCGCGATATAGACGAACGGCAAACCGCGCACGTGGGCGCCGGCGACGTTGATGATGTTCGAGTCGCCGACCTGCAAGTGCCCCGACACAATCGCGGCCGCGATTTGCGGTCCCGCCGAGAACTGTTGCAGCTCGGCGTTCAACCCGACTTTCTTGAAGAAGCCCATGTCCTGCGCGTAGTAGCCGAGCGAATCGGCCTCTCGCGATCCGATTCCGATCTCGAGCGGTCCCGTTTGGGCGATCGATCGCTGCATCGCCGCGAGGACGAGGAGCAGCGCGATGAGAGCGAGCTTAACGCGCCCCCACATACTCGCGCTCTTTCTCCTTCGGCGTAAAGACTTTGATCAAATCGTCGGCGATCGGCGAGAAGCGGATCCGTGTACGGCGGACCATGCTCGCAAAGCCGTCCGAGTAGTGGGCCTTCGCCCGTTCCATCGGAATCTCGATGATCCGATTCTTCGCGGGATCGCGCACGACGCCCATCGGATCGCGGCCTTCCTCGATGTTCTTGAGCTCGCGCCAAAGGATATTGCGGAAGAGGATGACGCCGCGGTCGGCCGTCCCGAGCGCTTCGAGCGTGCGATCGGCTATCGGACCTTGCGTGACCCATGCCATGATATCTTGGGCATCGACGATGTCGAGCAGATACTCGCCGTTCTCGTCGACGAAGGGGGCGTCGTAGACGGGGACTTCGTCGAGCAGCTTGCGCGGAACGTCCGCGCCTTCGGGCGGAATGTATGCGTTGTACCACATGTGCATCGTGTGCGTATCGTCCATCGGGACGCGAATCTGAAACGCGTGCATCTTCCACGGGCCGCCGCTCTGCCCGACCGAGAGCGTGTACGGGAAGAGCACCGGGTGTCCCACGAGCCAATCCGAGGACGTCGCCTCGTCCTCACCTTCGAGCAGCCGCCGCTTGTACACGCCGTACTCGAACTCATCGAAGGCGATGTTCAAGTGATGCTTGGAAATCGCGACTTTCTCGCCTTCTTTCTCTTTGCGAAATTCGTAGAGCTTGCCGTGCAGCCACTCCGTGTGCACGGGGTCGACCGAGTTCTCCATGATCTGCAGCCAGTTGCACGGGATGACCGCCTGACCGACGAGCCGGATCGCCGGCTCGGTGACGTAGCCGTCAAAGCGCGGAACGAGCGGCGCTGGGAGCGGACCGAGATATGCCCACAACAATCCGCCGAGCTTCTCGACCGGATAACCGGCCGTTTTGATTTTCTCTTTGAAGCTGCTGCCTTCGGGTTCGTTGGGCTGCTCGATGCACGCTCCGGTGCGGTCGAACTTCCAGCCGTGATAAGGACAGCGGATCCCATCTTGCTGCGGGATGCCGTACGCAAGCGAGGCGCGCCGATGCGGACAGAACTCGGCGATCAAGCCGTAACGCCCTTGGCGATCCTTGAAGAGGACGAGGTCCTCTCCGAGCAGTTTGACTCGCTTCGTCCAGCGGTCGTCCATCTCGGAGATCGTCGCGACCGGGAACCAATAGCGGCGCAACAGGTTCCCCATCGGGGTCCCGTGGCCGACTCTTGTTAAGGTCTCATTCTCTTCCGCAGTCAGCATAGAATCTCCGCAAGCGCGCCTTCGAGAGACGGAAACGCGAAACGGTAGCCGAGCGCCTCGGCGCGTTCCGGTAATACTCGTTGTCCGCTTGTCAGAGGCAGGGCTCCTTCTCCGAAGAGCATCTCGAGCGCAAAGGTCGGGACGGGAAACGGCGTCGGGCGATGGAGCGCGCGGCCGAGGGCGTGCGTGAAGTCGCGATTGCGCACGGGATTGGGTGCCGTCGCATTGACGGCGCCGTCGACCTCGTCGATCGCGAGTCGATAGACGCCGATGATGTCGTCGACGTGCACCCACGACCACCATTGCGCCCCGCTCCCCACGATGCCGCCCATCCCAAGGCGGAACGGCGGGAGCAATTTTTCGAGCGCACCGCCGTCGTTCCCGAAGACGAGCCCCGTCCGCACGACGGCGACGCGCATCCCGAGCTCGCGGGCCCGCATCGCCTCGGCTTCCCACGCAACGCACAGGCGCGCGAGAAAATCCGAACCGGCGGGGCTCGTTTCGACGAACGTGTCGTCGTCGCTCCCGCCGTAATAGCCGACGGCCGACGAGCCGACGAACACGCGTGGCCTCCGTTCGAGCGAGCGCAAGCGCTCGACGAGCGCATGCGTCCGCTCGACCCGCGAATTCCAGATTTCATCCTTATAAGCGGCGGTCCAGCGCTTGCCGGCGAGGGACGCGCCGGCCAAATTGACGACCGCATCGGAGCCCTCGCAGGCTTCGGCTGCCGCGACCGCGTCGCGTAACGAGGCGCCGGCGACCTCGTCGCCGCGTTCGCGCAGCGCCGCCGATAGGTGCCGCCCGATAAAGCCGGACGAACCTAAGATCGTCACCTTCATCGCGAGCCGACGAGGCTCTCGATCTCGCCGATCTCCTTTGGGATATTCGGACTCAAGTTGACCGGCCCGTCGACGCTGCACAGGATGTCGTCTTCGATCCGCACGCCGATCCCCTTGAACCGCTCGTCGCATGCGACGTCGCGGTGAAAATACAGCCCCGGTTCGACCGTCATGACCATCCCGGGTTCCAGGATGCGCGAGCTGTCATCCTCGGCGCGATACCGGCCGACGTCGTGTACGTCGATCCCGATGAAATGGCCGGTCCGGTGCATGTAGAAGTCCTTATGACTTCCTTGCTCGAGCGCTTCGTCGACGCTTCCCTTCAAGATGCCCAAGTCGATCAAGCCTTCGCACAGGACGCGCAGCGCCGTTTGGTGGTACGCGTCGAACGGCTTGCCGGGCCGGACTTCCTCGATCGCGGCCTTCTGCGCGCGCAGGACGATCTCGTAGATCGCGCGCTGTTCGGGCGAAAAGCGCCCGCTGACGGGCCACGTCCGCGTGACGTCCGAAGCATAGTTGTCGAGCTCCGCCGCGCTGTCGACGAGGACGAGCGTCTTATCGTGTAAGACGTCGCGGTTCGAATTGTAATGCAGGATCGTCGCGTTGTCGCCGCCCGCGACGATCGAGGGATACGCGACCGACTGCGCGCCGTTGAGGTGATACGTATATTCGAGTAATGCCTCGAGCTCGTACTCGTGCTTGCCGGGTCGCGTCGACTCCATCGCGGCGACGTGCCCGAGCCGCGTGATCGCGGCGGCGCGTCGCATCGTCGCGAGCTCCTCGTCGTCTTTGTGCAGCCGCATCTCGTGCAGGATGATCCCGGGTTCGACGATCTGTTGCGGCGCCTTCCCGCCGCGCCGCACTTCCCACCGCGCCCGCTCGAGCGCGGCGAGCATGCGCCGGTCGAACGCTTCATCGCGACCGAGTGCATAGTACAGCATCTCGTGACCGACCAGCATTTCGGGCAACTTTGCGTCGAGCTCGTCGATCGCGTGTGCGGCGTCGACGCCGAGCGCTGCCGGAGCGTCTTCGACGCCGAGGCGCTTGCCGTCCCAGATCTCTTTCGAGCGATCGCGCGGCCGCAAGAACAATACGTCGCGCTCCGCATCGCGTTGCGGGGCGAGGATCAACACCGCGTCGGGCTCGTTGAATCCGGTGAGGTAGAAGAAGTCCGAGTCTTGGCGGAACTCGTAGTGCGTGTCGGCGTTACGCGTCCGCTCGACCGCAGCGGGAACGATGGCGATCCCGCTCCCGATCTGTTCGGCGAAACGAGCGCGCCGTTGCTTGAAGGTCATCTCCCGCTGTTTCGCGGACAGAGGCGCCTATGCATCCGCTCTTCGCCGCGTTCATCCTCGGAATCGTCGCCGGGATGCGTGCCTTCACGGCGCCGGCTGCGGTGTACCTGATGCGGGGCGGCGTCGCCGGAATCGTCTTGGCCGTCTTCGCGGTCGTCGAATACGTCACGGACCTGCTCCCGACGACCCCTGCGCGGACGAGCCCGCCTTCGCTCATAGCGCGAATCGTCAGCGGCGCATTCGTTGGTTATCTCGTAGGCGGGATCGGGGGTATCGTCCTCGGGCTGGCCGGCGTCTTCATCGGCGCGTACGGCGGCAAGGCGGCGCGCTTGTGGGCAATCGAGAAAATCGGACCGATAGCGGCCGGTCTTGCCGAATCGGCCATTGCGATTCTTCTAGCAGCCTTCGTCGTCACGCGCTAGACAATCTCAGAGCGACCTTTCGGCTCGCGTCTTCGGGGTCTTCGCGGTTGAGGCCGAGCGCGGCGAGCAGCGGTTCATCAGTGACGGAGAAGAGCAGTGCTTCGTCGCTCTGCGAGCGATTGACGTGCGCATGTTTGGCCCAGTTGGGGACGACGAACGCGTCCCTGTCCGACCAGTCGAGCTCCTTGCCGTCGACGATCGTCGTGCCCGAGCCCCCGATCACGTAATAAATCGCGCTTGAGGTGTGGCGGTGCGCTTTGGTCCGCAATCCCGGCCGCAGGAGTTGGACGTAGCACGCCATCGTCGGCAGCGTCCAGCCGCCGTCCGTCGGATTGACGTACGCGAACCGCACGCCGTCATACGGCGATCCATCGTCGCCCGCATGTTCGCGCAACAGCGGTTCGACGTCGCGCCAGGCGTAGCGATAGGGCAACCGCGCCGTCTGCTCGACCGGTTGACATTTCTCGCCATACGGCTCGTAGAACGCTTGATTGAGGCCCATGATGAGCGGAACGTCGAGGACGTCGAGCCAGATACCGTCGCGCTCCCCGTCGTTATGATGGTCGTGCCACGTCCACTGCGGCGTGAGGACGAGGTCGTTTGTCTCCATCGCAAGCCGATGACCGTCGACGACCGTGGACAAGTCCTTACTGCCGTCGATCGTGAAGCGCAACGCGCCGATCGTGTGCCGATGGCCCCATGCGATTTCGCCCGGCATGACGAGTTGCATCCCCATGATGATCGTCTGCGTGCTCCCGCGGCGTGGCAAGCCGGTGTTCACGAAGGTCAGATTGCGCCGCGCGCGCAGGCTTTCCGGGAAGAGCTCGCACGCCTCGCGGAGCTTGCGATGAACGAGCTCCCATCTCCAGATGCAGGCGTCTCCCCCCGGCTTCGGTCCGTCGGTGAGCTTGCTCAGGAGCGCGTCGGCGTTCCATTGGCCGAAGAGATTGAGGGTTGCCAGTTCGGCGTCGAAATCGGCGAGCGTTTTCGCCGGCTGTATGTCCATGGCTACTGCTTCTGCGCGACGGGAACCCCGCCCGGCTTGCTGACGCCGACGAACCGGCTTTGCGCGGGATCCCAGCGGACGACGATCGCCGAACCGCCGGTGACCCCCCGTTGGCTGCCGTCGCGGAAATCGTATTGGCCGGCGGCGCCGTACCAGCCGTGCAGATTCAAGATGTAATCGCGAATTTGCGACGCCGTTGCAGCGAGCCCGAGCTTCTTGAATGCTCCGACGAGGATCCAGCCTGGATCCCATGCGATCGCCTGCGACGCATCGGCGCGGATCCCGATCGCCTTGAAGGCGTCGACGTAGTTCGTCGCCGCTGCGCGCAGCGGACCGTTCGGGAGCGAATCCGGCGCGACCGACGGGATTCCGGCGATGTAGAGCTCTTTGGGCAAAAAGGCGCCGAACTGCCGCATCTCCTCATAATTGAGGTTCGAGGACGATACCGTCATCGGCAGGTCGACGCCGGCCTGAAAGGCGCTGCGTAGCACGGTCCCAAGCGGTGTCCCGGTTCCCCATGCGACGACCGCCTGCACGCCAGATGCCTTGACGTGTGAGACCTGCGCCGCGACGCTTACATCGGTCGGAGTGAAGTGCTCGCGGTCGACGACGGCGATGCTCTTGTTCTCCGGCAGTGCGAGGACGGCATCGAGGCTGCGTTCGCCGTCTTGACCGCTCGCATCCGTCGGCGTGATCAGCGCGAGCTTCTTCCAGCCGCGTTCGCGAAAGTAGCGTATCGAAACTTCGATCAGATCGGCCGTCGAGATCCCGTAAGAGAACGCGTAGGTTCCCTTGGCGGGATGAAATCCCGGCGACAAGCAGTAGATCACCGGGCCGTTTTGCGCGACGCCGGCCATCGCGCTGCACGCGGCGACAAGCGACGACCCGATGATGAGCGGGACGCCCTTGGCGATGAGGCCGTTGGTCAGTTGCACCGCGACTTGCGGGCTCGACTGATCGTCGGCGATGACGAACTTGATCGGCGTCCCTGCGATCCCGCCGGTTTTGTTCACGATCCCCTCGATCGCGAGCAGCCCGTCTGATTCGGATTTTCCTAAGAACGACCCGGAGCCGCTCAGCGAGAGAATGGCGTTCATCTGATACGGTTCTGCAGCTGGCGCGGGAAGCGCGAGGACGAGGAAGAGCGCCAAAGGACCGAGCATCAGCATTGCCCTAGAGGAAGTATCCATTCATGTCATTGATACCCACGACGCACGTCGGGAGCCTGCCGCGTCCGAAAGCGCTGAGCGCAATGTTGCTGGCACAAGAGGACGGCGAGCGCATCGATCCCGGCGCATTTGAACGCGAGCTCTCCGCGGCCGTACACGACGTCGTCGCGCGACAGGTGCGTGCCGGGATCGATATCGTCAGCGACGGCGAGATGAGCAAGATCGCCTATGCCGTCTATCCCAAGGAACGCTTGAGCGGTTTCGGCGGCCAATCAAAGCCGCGCGGCGCCGGCCCGGAGGTCAGCGATTTCCCGGAATGGGCGAAAACGCGCCGGCAGGTGATGTCGAAGCGGCCGGTTTGTCAGGGACCCGTCGCGGTGAAAGACGACGCTGCCCTGCGCGCGGATCTGCGCCATTTCCGAGAAGCGGTCGATGCGGCGAAGCCGGCCGGCGCATTTCTCACGGCAGCCTCGCCGGGCCTCATCGCGTACTTCATGCAGGACGAGTACTATCACGATCACGAGAAATATCTCGCTGCCGTTGCCGAAGCCATGCGCGCGGAATACGAGGCGATCGTTGCGGCCGGCTTTGACCTGCAGCTCGACTGTCCGGATCTTGCGCTCTCACGCCATCTCGGCTACGCCTCCGACTCCGACGACGAGTGGAAGAAGAAGTGCGAGCTTGCGATCGAGGCGCTCAATGCCGCGACGCAAAACATTTCGCCGGACCGGATGCGGTTGCACGTCTGTTGGGGGAATTACGAAGGGCCGCACCACTACGACGTCCCGCTCGCGCAAGTGTTGCCGACCGTTTTCAAAGCGCGTCCGGCGGCGATATCGTTCGAAGGCGCCAATCCGCGGCACGAGCACGAGTGGGAAGTCTTTCAGACGTTGCGCTTGCCCGATGAAAAGAAGATCTTGCCCGGCGTCGTCGACAGCACGACGAATTTCATCGAGCATCCGCGCTTGATCGCGCAGCGGATCGAGCGTTACGCGAACGTCGTCGGGAAGGAACGCGTCGTCGCCGGCGTCGACTGCGGCTTCGCGACGACCGCCGAGTTCAGCCTGATTGATCCGGCGATCGTTTGGGCGAAGCTCGAAGCGCTCGCGCAGGGCGCGCGCATTGCGTCGGAGCGTTTGTGGGCCCGCTAGCGGGGATCACCGTCCTCGACCTCACGCGCGTTTTAGCCGGGCCGTACTGCACGATGGTGTTAGGCGATCTCGGCGCGACCGTGTGGAAGATCGAGAATCCGTCCGGCGGCGACGAAACGAGGACGTGGCGCCCGCCCGACGTCGACGGCGAGTCGACCTACTATCTCGCGATCAATCGCAACAAGCAAAGCGTCGCCGTCGATCTCAAGCATCCCGAGGGCGCGAAGCTAGTGCGCGAGTTGGCGCTGCGCGCCGATGTCCTCGTCGCGAACTTCCTGCCCGGAACCTTGGAGCGGTTCGGACTCGACTACGCGGCGTTGTCCGGCGACAACCCGAAGCTGATCCACTGCGCAATCTCGGGTTACGGTGCGACCGGATCGCGTGCCGGTCATGCGGGTTACGACTTCGTGATCCAAGGGGAGAGCGGGTTCATGGCGATCACGGGTGAGCCGGGTGCCGAGCCGATGAAGCACGGCCTCGCGATCACCGATCTTCTCACGGGATCAAATGCGTCGCAGGCAATTCTCGCCGCGCTGATCGCGCGCAATCGGGACGGGCGCGGTCAAGCGATCGACATCAGCTTGCTCGATAGCGCGATCGCGGCGATGAGCAGCGTCGGCTCGGCTGCGCTCAACACGACCTTCGATCCCAAGTCGTACGGGAACGCGCATCCGAGCATCGTCCCGTACCAAACGTTTCGGACGGCGGACGGGATCATCGTCCTCGCGTGCGGGAACGACCGGCAATTCAAGGACCTGTGCGATCGCGTGCTCGGCCGGCCTGAGTTGGCGACCGAGCCGCGCTTTTCGACGAACCAGGCCCGCGTTGAGCGCCGCGAGGAGATCGTCAAGGTGATCGGCGAGATCTTCGCCCGCATGACGTCGAGCGATATCCTCGCAAAGGCACGCGAGGTGAATGTCCCCGCCGGCCCGATCCGATCGGTGCGCGGCGCGTTGAGCGCCCCGGAAGTCATCGAGCGCGGGATGATCGCCGAGTTCGACCACCCGCGCGTCGGGAACATCGCCGTCCCCGGCTCGCCCTTCCACTTGGAAGGGACGCCGGTCGAGATGCGCCTCGCACCACCGCTTCTGGGACAACACTCGCGCGAAGTGCTCGGCAGCGTCCTCGGCATCACCGACGCCGTGCTCGACGAACTCGAGGCCGCGGGTACAATCCGCTAACTTCCCGGCTGGTTCTGGACCTCGGTGAAGAAGAAGTCCTTCCAGGAGTCGGCTTTTTTCTTGATCGTCCCGGTGCGGTACATGATGTCGGCGAGTTTCATCGATCGTTGCGGCGCCAGCGAATAGACGAACTTCGGATCGTTGAGCATCGCGACGAGGTCGTCGACCGCCCACTTCTCGCCGGTGTTCTGGAGGTATTGCTGCGCGACGAGGCGATGGTTTTTCTTGATGATGTCGTGTGCTTCGCCGAGTGCCGCGAAGACCGCAGCGTACGCCTTTGGATTGGCGTCGTGGAATTTCGTGCTCGAGAAGAGGCAGCCGTTTGAGATCGGACCGCCGGCGACGTCGAATGAGTTGAGGACGACATGAGCGCCCGGGAATTTGACTTCTTGCTGCTCGTACGGCGGAAGCGAGAAATGGGCGTCGACGTCCCGCCCGGTCTGTAACGCAATCAGCGCGTCCGGGTGACCGAGCGCGACCGTATATGGATCGAGTTTGAGCGCATCGGCGAGTCCGAACTCCTTTTCGGATGCGATGTGCAGGACCGTTGCCTGCGACGAGACTTTGATGGTCGGCAGCGCGATCTTGTCGGCTGCGGTGAAATCCTTGATCGTCTTAACGTTGGGATTGCGCGTGACCAGCCACATCGGAAGCGCGCCCGCGCCGCCGACGCCTTTGATCTGACCGTTCGTCGCCGCCCATGCGATCAGGAGATTCGAGCAGCCGCTCGTCACGAAGTCGACGTTCCCGGAGAGGAGCGCATCGACCGCGGCCCCGCCGCTGTTGAACAACGTCCAAGAGACTTTGAGGTCCGGGAGGCCGAGCGCTTTGGCGTGTTTCTCGATGAGCTTGTTCTCTTCCATGACGATGAGGGGGAGATAGAGCAAGCCCGGCTGCTTCGTGATGCGAACTTCGTTGACTTCGGCCGTCGCCGGGATCGCGAGCGTCCAGAGGAGCATCGCCCCAAGCAAGATTCGCGCAAGTGCTCTCATGGGAAGCCTCTTTCTTAGTATGCTAGCGGACCGTCATGCCCCAGCGATTGGTCGTTCGGTTTTCGACGTTGCGGAAAATGACGTTCTCGACGAACAGTCCGATCAAAATGACCGTGAAGAGTCCGGCGAACACCGTCGGGATGTCCAGCGTGTTTTTGGCGGAGTAGATGAACCACCCGAGTCCGCCCTTACCGGAAGAGACGCCGAAGACGAGCTCGGCGGCGATGAGGGTTCGCCACGCAAAGGCCCAGCCGATCTTCAACCCGACGAGGATGCTCGGAAACGCCGCGGGGATCAAGATCTTCGCGACGTAGGGGAGCCCGCGCAGGCCGTAATTCTTGCCGACCATGCGCAGCGTGTTCGAAACCGAGAGGAAGCCCGAGTGCGTGTTGAGGGCGACCGGCCACAAGACCGATTGGACGAGGACGAACGACAGGCTCATGTAGCCAAGCCCGAACCAGACGAGCGCGAGCGGAAGCAGCGCGATCGCCGGAAGCGGCGTGAACATCGCGGTCAGCAGCTCGAGAAAGTCGCTCCCGGCCCGCGTCGTTATGGCGAGCGTCGTCAGCAGCGCCGCGCAGGCGAGTCCGATGGAATACCCGATCGCGAGCACTTTGATCGACGTCCAGACCTTCTCGAGTAAGCCGCCGCTGAAGATCGCGTCGAAAAACGCTACGACCGTCGAGCTAAACGTCGGGATCAGGAGCTGGTTGTTGAGCCAGCGCGCGTAGCCTTCCCAAACGAGCGCGAGGACGACGAGGATCAGCGCTTTGCGCAATATCCCGTTGTTCGCTAGCCTCTCCCACGTCGAGAGCGGCTTTTCGACGATGCCGAATTGCGCCGGCTCGACGATTTGACCGAAGCGTTCCGGGCGCTCGAGCAACAGCTCAGACATTGATGACCTCCGTCGTCTCGACGTCGTCGGCGAAGAGCATGTGGTGAATCCGGGTCTCGAGTTCCCGCGCGGGCTCACCCTCGTACTGGTCGCGCGCGATCCCGTTCAGTTCGGCTTTGACTTGGCCCGGGTGCGGCGAGAGGAGCAGGATCCGGTTCCCGCAACGAACCGCCTCGGGGATCGAATGGGTGACGAACACCATCGTGAAGCGCGTGTCCTCCCACAGCTCGAGCAGCTCATTTTGCATCTTGCGTCGGGTCAATGCATCGAGCGCCGCGAAGGGTTCATCCATGAGAAGGATCGCCGGTTCCATCGCCATCGCACGGGCGATCGCGACGCGCTGCTTCATTCCACCGGAGAGCGTATGCGGATAGCTGTCGGCGAACTGCGTGAGGTTGACCTTCGCGATGTAGTCCATCGCACGCTCCTCCGCTTCGCGCCCTGAGAGCGTCCCGCTCGCGACGAGCGGGAAGATGACGTTCTCGCGGACGGTCTTCCAGGGCAAGAGCTGATCGAATTCTTGAAAGACCATGATGCGATCGGGCCCGGGCTCGCGAACGACCTGTCCGTTCAAGCGGATTGCTCCTTCAACGGGCTGCATATATCCGCCAATCGCCTTGAGCAGCGTCGATTTTCCGCATCCCGACGGACCCAGGACGACGAAGCGCTCGGATTCGTAGACCTTGAAACCGACGCGGTAAGTCGCTGTGACCAGCCGGTCGCGCGTTTTATAGCGCAGCGTGACGGCATCGACGTCGAGCAGCGGACCAGATATCATCTTGGACGCTCTCCCGCAATCACCCCAGCGCGTTGAGCAGTTCGATGCTCTGGGCGTCGAGGTGCTGTTCGAACACTTTGGGATGCGTCAGGTAAAAGAGACACATCGCATTCAAGAGGAAAGCGTGATACTCCCCGTCCGCGAGCGCACCGACTCGCCGCGCGGCTTCCTGGATCAGCGCACGCATCCGCGCCGTCGCCTGGTCGAGTCCCGGGTAGGCGGCGACGAAGTTGAGCTCGTGATGCTCGCGATCTTCGGCTTGATCGATGAAGTAGTCGAGCAGGATGTGGACGGCCGAGAGGTAGGGGAAATATGCGTGAAACGTTGCGCCGACGTCGGCTGCCCGCGGGTTGGGACGCGAGGCCGCGAAGAGCATCGCAAAGACGGGGAGCGAGGAGCCGCACGCGGCGGCAAATTCCCACCATTGCATCCCCGGAAACCGCGCGCTGTTCCGCTCGTACCAGCGCAGGCACGCGTCCTCGCGTTGCTGAGGCGGCAAATGCTTGTACGACTGCAGCTCCGCATAGAACGTCGCGACTTCGACGAGCCGGTCTCGGACCGCGTCGAATGCAGGCAGGCGCGACAGTCCCTCGCGGCACTGCCGGACGAGCCGCAGCAGGTAACCCCCGTCGTCGCGCTTGGGTCCGTCGCGGTAGTAATCGCCGAGAGGCCGGTTTGGATCGATCGCGTCGAGCAGCGCTTCGTGCAGCGTCGCGTACGCGTCTTCGGGGACGCCGTCGAGCCGATCGCAGAGGTTATCGAGGTAGTCGTAAATCGTTTCGAGCGGCGCGACGATTTCGACGTACCGTCGCGCGGCTCCGGGTCGCAGGAACGTCGCGAGGATGCTGCCGCCCTGAACGTGGTAAGCCTTGCCGTCGATGCTCGCGAGCGCTTGTTCGCGCAGCGCGGGGTCGGGGATCGCGGCCGCGTCCTCGCGGATCTCGGCGAGGCGCCCGGACGCGTGGGGAATGATCACCGCCAAGAAGCGAACGATCCGTACCCAGCCGCGGGGACCGAACGCGATCAGCCGGCGCAGACGCGTCGGCGTCCTGAACATGATGCGCAGCGTTCGGGTGAGGTCGCGCCAAAGCGGCGCGCTAGATGCCCCCGACAAGACGTCCAGGCGCGAGCGTCCCGCGCGGATCGAAGCGCTCCTTGAGCGCGCGCAGCTTTTCGAAGGAAGCGGGTGGTGGCCCCCACGCATCGATCGACGCGCGAACGCGCGCATCGCCGGCGATAACGACCAAACCGGAAAGCCGTTCGCGCGCACCGTCGACGAGCTCTTCTGCTACGTACGGCATCGCTTCGGCACCGGATGCCAAGAAGCGCGCGAAGACGTCACCCGTTCGCGCGTCGACGATCACATCAAGCGCGAGGTGATGCTCCTCGGCGATCGACTCCATCGTCGCGTAGCGGACGAGTGCGTTATCGGGGAGGCCTTGCGAGCGCAACGTGAGCGAACGCTGCGCGATCGATGACGTGCAGGCATCGATCGTCCTCTGGTAAGCGCGCTGGGCATTCGAGTCGAGGATCGAGGTCCCCGGCACGCCGGCGGCTCCGAGAGCGGAGCGCAGCTCGCGCGTCGCCCGGTCGACGACCGCTTGCGACCCTTCGTAGAGGACGAAGAGCCTTCCGTCGAGCCCATCCGAACCGTCGATCTCACGGTGGAAACCCCGTACGAAGAGCATTGCCGTCGGTTCAACCGAAAGCGCGGCAATGTGCTCGAGCGCGCGCTCGCGCGTCAGTTCGGGGAGCGATGCGATTGCGACACGCATCGTTTGCGGCGCGGGCAGCGCCTTCAAATTGACGCGGACGAGCGCGCCGAGCGTCCCGAGCGATCCCACGAACAGCTTGCTGACGTCGTAACCCGTGACATTTTTTACGACCATCCCGCCCGCGCTCGAGAGCGTCCCGTCGGCCAGCGCCGCGGTCGTCCCGATGACGTAATCACGCGGCCGTCCGTAGGTCGCGCGACGCGGACCGATCCAGCCGGCCGCGAGCGTCCCGCCGATCGTCGCGCGGTCGGGATGGGGCGCGTCGATCGGGACGAACTGCCCGTGTTTAGCCAGGGTCGCCGCAAGGCTGCGCAACGTCACGCCCGCGCCGAGCGCGATCGTCAAGTCGCGCGGATCGTATTCGATGACCGTGTTGAGCTTCGCGGTCGAGATCGTGACGTCGCACCGCGCCGGCGGATTTCCCAATCCCTGCAGCGTCCCACCACCGAGCAACAGGACCTTCAGTCGAGCGGCGTCGCAACGTCGCAACTCTTCGGCCAGCTCTGCGGCGTTCTTCGGGGCGATCGTATCGGCGACGGCGTCGTTTACGCGACGGATGTTTTCACCTCGCCGCAAATCGCGCCGGTGGGAAAGATCTTGTTCGGATTGAAGCAGCGCGACGGATCGAGGACGTCGCGGATGCGCCCCATCGTCGCGAGATCGGCGGTGTTGTAGACCATCGAGAGCGTCTCGCGCTTTTCGTAGCCGATCCCGTGCTCGCCGCTGATCGTCCCGCCCATGTCGATGCAGGTCCGCAGGATCTCGGTCCCCGCGTCGACGACCGCTTGAATCTGCCGCGGATCGCGGCGATCGAACATCAGGAGCGGATGCAAATTCCCATCGCCCGCGTGAAAGACGTTGCCGACGATGAGCCGGTGGTCGAGCGCGATTTCGTCGATGGCGTGGAGTGCTTGCGGGAGACGCGTCCGTGGGACGCATGCATCCTGAATGTAGTAATTCGGCGATATCCGTCCGACCGCTCCGGCCGCACCTTTGCGGGCTGCCCACAGCGCCTCGCGCTGCGCGGCGTCGCGTGCCGCGGTCCACGAGAGCGCGCCGTGGCGGCGCGCGATCTCCGCGATCGCCGACTCATTGTGGTTCATCTCTTCCGTGTAACCGGCGACTTCCACCAACAAAACTGCGCCTGCGCCGGTCGGGTAGCCGGCATGATAATTTGCCTCGATCGCTTCGACCATCACTTTGTCGATGATCTCGAGTGCGGTGGCAATGATCCCCGCACCGATGATCGCGGAGACCGTCTCGGACGCGGCTTCAACGCTCTCGAATGCGGCGACGCAAACGCGCACCGATTCGGGCAGCCGCATGAGCCGCACGTCGACGCCGGTCACGACCCCGAGGGTCCCTTCGCTCCCGACGAGCGCCCCGGTGAGATCGTAGCCGGGATCGTCGAGCGAGGTGCGAACGAGCTCGCCGGACTCGTCGACGAACTCGATGCCGAGCACGTGGTTCGTCGTCGTCCCGTACGAAAGACAATGCGGGCCGCCCGCGTTCGTCCCGACATTGCCGCCGATCGTCGAGATTTTCTGACTGGACGGGTCCGGCGCGTAGAAGAGGCCATGGGTGGCGGTCGCACGCGACAGATCCAGGTTGATCAGCCCGGCCTGCACGCGCGCCCGGCGGTTGGGGACGTCGAGCTCGAGGATGCGGTTCATCCGGCTGAACGTGATCACGACGCCGCCCGCGACGGGGACGGCCCCGCCGCACAACCCGGTCCCGGCACCGCGCGGGACGATCGGGACGCCGTGCGCTTTGGCAATCCGAACCGCGGCGCAGACGTCGCGCGCGTCCTTCGGGATGACGGCCGCGTCCGGCAGGTGTTCGGCCTCCGCGGTATCGGCGTCGTAGCCGTAGACGGCCAGGTCTTCGGGCTCGGTCTTGACCGCGTCGGGACCGAGGGCGTCGATCAGGCTGGCCGCTAATCCGGGGGGCATCGTGCCCTCCACCTACGGGGAGACCGGAGTTTTACCTGGCAAGCCGAAGGGTGGAAAGCATGTTCCTCTTCGGCCGGGAACGGAAAGCCGCCAAGGCGGCGAAAGCGAAAGCCGCTGCCGCGGCAACGTCGGGCGCGCAAAAACGTCAGGCGTTTCGCGCCGCCATTCAGATGCCGGTGTCGTATCTGATTCCGAGCGAGCGTAATCCGCATCGCCGCATCGGTATAGCACGCGACATCAGCGCGGGCGGGATGAAGCTCATGACCGAACGCGGCTTCCAAGCGGGCACGCATCTCGAGTTGCGATTCACGCTCCCGAACAAGTTTCTTGACGGGTTCGCGAAAGAGGTGAGGCATACCGAGGTCAGCCCGTTCGGCGAGCGTGTGCGCAAGGTGCAGAAGGCGGTCCGCCACTTCCAAGAGATGGAGATCCCCGCCACGATCGTCCGTTCGACGCCTGAAGGGGAGAAGTTTGCCCTCGCTATCCGCTTCCACAAGCTCGATCCGCACGCGGAAGAAGAGATCGCGCGCTTCAACCACTACTGGCAGCTCTGGGCGGTTCAGAAGCGCAAAGAAGCCGCCGAGAGGTGAGCCGCCGCGTCCTCGCGACGCTGCTGTTCATCGCCGTTACGAGCGTGAGCGCGGGCGCGCAAGTCAACCCGCCGGGCATAACGCCCGCTACGGCGCCGGCCGAACTCTACGTCCCGCTACGCGACGCGTTCCTCGCGACGTTGCGCGCGAACGCGTCGACCGACTCGAAGTTCGCGTACGCGAGCGCATTGCAGAAGGCACAGCAAGGCGATATTCTCGGCGCGCAACACGAAGCGGCGCAAGCGATGCTCAGCACGCCGAGTTTGCCCCTGCCGATTCTTCAATCGCTCAAGACCGCGATCGCGCAACCGCTGACCTCATTGCCGCCGGCGTCGCTGACGGCTCCCGCGCTGCCGATCACTATCGCGCCCGGCCCCGGCGTCGCGCAAATCGTGCCGAAAAGCGATGATCCCGTCGCCGCCCTCGCGTTCGCGCGCTCCGAGATCGATCTCGCCGAATTACGCGTAGGGCACCGGCTCGAGGATGCGCGCGCGGCGTACGTCGAGGCCGTGACCGCGTACCAGGGCGACGATCGCCCCGCCGCCGTCGCCGCGGCGCGTAAAGCTGCCGATGCCGCCCTCAACGCGTATCTCGGCGGACGCTAGGCGTAAAGCAAGCTCTGCGCGCGCTGCGTTAGGAATGTTTTGAGGTTCGGCTGCCATGCTGCGATCACGGCATCGACGTTCGCGCCGGCCATGATCGCGGTGCGGACTTGATCGGTCCCCCAGTCGCGATCGATCGCATACGTCGAGCCGGCCGATAAGATCTTCGGCGCAACGGCGCGCAATGCGCCGAGCAATTCGACCGCGGTGCGAACGCTCGGGAAGATGTGCCCGTCATACACGTCGAGCTGCGCGCCCGAAAGCATCTTGCCTGCCCAAAAGCCGCTCGGCGGCGACCAATCGATCGGCAAGAACTTGACGCCGGGGATGTTGCGTTCGTTGAGATAGGCGGCGAAGCGCCCTCCGTTGAGGCCGTAGGCGCCCGCCAGTGCGAAGGGCTTGTAACCCAGGCCTTGATTGATGCCGAAGCCGCCGACGAGCCCCGTTGCGGGATAGACGAGCGCCGTTTGCCAGGTCGGTATATTCGGCGACGTGGGAATCCACGTGAGCCCCGTGTCGGGCCACACCATCGAACGCCGCCAGCCGCGCATCGGGATCACGCGCAGCTGGCAGCCGATCCCGAACTGTGAGTTGAATAGCTGCGCGAGCTCGCCGATCGTCATCCCGTGGCGGAACGCAGTCGGATAGAGCCGGATGAACGAGGCGAATTTCGGATCGGTCACCGGGCCCTCGACGAGCTCGCCGCCGATCGGGTTGGGCCGGTCGAGGATCCAGACTTGCTTTCCGTACTGCTGCCCCGCCTGCATCACGTACGCCATCGTCGAAACGAACGTGTATGCGCCGTCGCCGACGTCTTGAATGTCGAACAGCATGACGTCGACGTTGGCGAGCATCGCCGCCGTCGGATGGCGGGTCGCGCCGTAGAGACTGTAGACCGGTAGCCCGGATTGCGGATCGACGTACGATGGGACGTATGCCCCGGCGGCGCGATCGCCCCGCAGGCCGTGCTCGGGAGCGTAGAGCGCGACGATCCGGATCTTGCGATTGCGGCGAAGCGCATCGACGACCGATTCGCCGCGCGACGTCAACCCGGTCTGATTGGTGACGATCCCGACGCGGCGGCCGGCAAGATCGCGCCATTCTTCGTTGACGAGGGCATCGCTGCCGAGCTCGACGACCGGAGCTGCCGAGGCTGGACGTGCCGCGAGACAAGCGGTAGCGAGTGTGCCGCTCAAGAAGTTCGCGCGCGATAGGTGGTGGCGGAGGTTCACGACGAAGGGCGCTCCATGACGACGGCGATTGCAAACGCCTGGCGCTCGTTAATTTTACGAGGAATTATTGTCATCATCCTTGGGATGGCGGCGATTGCCTTTCCAACGCAGACGATTTGGATCGTCGGCGCCTTCGCGCTCTACGCGATCCTGCACGGAGTGATCGACATCGTCGGAGTTTTGCGCAGTCCGGGCGAAGCGGCGCACGCCGGCATCGTCTTTGTCGAGGGCGCTATTTGGATCGCCGGCGGCTTCGCCACGTTCCACTGGCTCACCAGCGCATTCACGCTCGGCTACATCGTCGCATTCTGGGCGCTCGGTTTGGGAGCAGTCGCGTTGGTTCTGGCGGTTGCGGCGCACAAAGCGCTTCCGCATGTTTGGCTCCTCGGGTTTGTCGGAATCGCGGCCATCGGATTCGGGGCGTGGCTGCTCCACGATCCGACGCACTTGTTCCTCATTGGACCGGCGGTCGAGATCGCCGCGCTCGCGTTCGTAAGCGGCATCTCGCTGCTGATCTTCGGCGTGCAGGGCCGCCACTTGCAGAAGACGCGGGCGCTCGCGAACCAGCCGCCGTCGCAGGGTCCGGCTCACATCTAGCCGGCAGGCCGCCCCGGGCCTTCACCGCCGGGATGCGCTCGTGTACACTCTACTAGATGAGACGGTTCCTTGCTTTGGGGGTCGCGTTGCTTGCCGGGTGCGGCGGGGGTGGTGGCGGCGGGAGCACCGCTGTGGTCCCAGGGGCTGCGGCGCCGCCCGCCGTGCAAGCGCAGGGAAGCGGTACTGTCCAGTTCACCTTGACGGTTCCCTCGACGGCGGCGAGCGCGGCACGGCAGACCAAGACGATCTCTCCGTCGACGCAGTCCGTCGGCATCGCGGTGAACGGCGGTACACAGCAACTGTTTGCCGCGACGCCAACCTCTCCGGGTTGTTCCGCGGGCGCGGGTGGGACAACGTGCACGTTCAAAGTCGCTGCGCCGGTGGGGTCAGACACGTTCGTCGTGACGACCTACAGTGGACCCAACGGGACCGGCGCGGCGCTCGACCAGATGACGATGATCCAGGCGGTTACGAACGGCGTGAATCCCGCCTTCAACGTTGTCCTTGGCCCGGTTATCAGCAACACGCAGGACAGCGGCCTGGGCTCGCTGCGTCAAGCGGTCGCGGATGCGAACGTAGGCGACACGATCACTTTCATCGGCGCGACGCCCGCAACAATTACGCTCACGAGCGGCGCAGTCACCCTGACGAAAAATGTGACGATCGCCGGCCCCGGCGCAGCGAACCTCACGATCAGCGGGAACAACGCGTCGAAGATCTTCGTCGTGAACTCCGGCGTTACGGTCACGATCTCGGGCGCGACGTTGACGAAGGGGAACGCCGGTAGTAACGCCGGCGGCGCGATCGATAACAAAGGGACCTTGGCCGTCAGCACGGTCACGCTCTCATCGAATTTCGCCACGAATGGAGCCGCAGTATTCAACGAGCCCGGTGCTTCGCTGACTGTCACCGGCAGCACGCTCACGGGAAACTCGATAAGCGCAGGCGAGGGGGGCGGCGCGATCTACAGCGTGGGTTCGGCCGCGCTGCTGAGTATCACCGGTTCGACGTTTACGAATAACTCAGCCCAATACGGGGGTGCGATCGAGAACGATGGCGCCGCAACGCTTACCAACGATACCTTCAACAACAACGGTAATGGCGGGTCGTTCGGCTACGGCGGCGCCATCTACGCGCCAGGCGCGTTGACCGTAGCCGGATGCACCTTCACCAGTAACGTCGCCGGTGGCGGCTCCGGCGGTGGATACGGCTACGGAGGCGCGATTAACGCCAGTAACACGCTAACGATCAGCGGCAGCACGTTTACGGGCAACACCGCGGGCGGGACGGGCAGCGGCTCGTACGGGTACGGCGGTGCGATCAATGGGGGCAGCAGCGCGCTCATGCTGAACAACGACACGTTCAGCGGCAATACGGCGGGTGGGACAAATTACGGATACGGCGGCGCGATCGAAACGAACACCCCGATCTCGGGGACGAATGACGCCTTCAGCTCGAACTCCGCCTTCGGCACATCAGCAACCGGCTACGGGTACGGCGGCGCTATCGACGGCGGCGGCGCTGCCACGATCACGCTCACGAATAGCACGTTTAACGGGAACTCGGCGAACGCTTCCGCGAGCACGACCGGCTACGCCTATGGAGGTGCGGTCAGCGCCGGAGCGGCGATAAACTTCACGGCCGTCTCTTTTACGAGCAATTCTGCGCTTGGAGGGAGCTCAGGATCTGCCTATGGCGGGGGCGTCTACATTGGAGGTGTCGGATCGAACAGCATCACCGGCGGGGCATTCACGACGAACAGCGCGATAGGCGCGTTCGCGTATGGGGGCGCAATTTATGAGGGCACCACGCTGACCCAAAGCGGAATCAGCTTCTCGGGCAACACGCCGCTGCCCAACGTCTACGTCACTTCGATCCAGCGATCACCGTTAACCCGGCTGCCCGCAATTCCTTAGCGGACGCCGATGAACTTGTGCGTTTGAAGCGATAGCCGTAGCCGCTCGGCGTGCGCCTTCGCCGCTTCGAGCGCGAGCGCCACGTTGGCCGGTTTGTTCCCCTCGGGTTGCAAGAACATCGGCGTTGTTGCCGGAAACGCGCCGAGCCACTCGAGCGGGACGCGTCCGTCGACGATCAGCTTCACCTCGTTCGCGCGCTCGGCCATGCGCGGATCGAGCCGCTCTTTCGGCGAGACCGTCAACCAAACGTCATCGGGCAGCTCGACCGCGATCGTTCCGTTCGACTCGACGTGGACGCGCCGCCCGTCCTTGCGCAAGGCGTCGATCAAGAGCGGCGTCTCGCGCTGCGCGAACGGCTCGCCGCCGGTCAGCACGATCATCGGGCAGTCGCCCCCCTCGGCACGAACGCGCGCAACGACCTCGCCGGCGGTCGCAAAAAACTTGAGCGAATAGTCCGTGTCGCAGAACGCGCACGAGAGATTGCAGCCGGCCAACCGGACGAAGACGGCCGGCGTTCCGACCCACGTCCCCTCGCCCTGAACGCTGTAGAAGATCTCAGCGAGCTGGAACATCGCCCTTGCTCAAAATCGCGCACGCCGTCGTTGTTTCCCATAAGGTCAACTGCGCGAGGCCGGCGAGATGCGGTGCCAGCCTTTCCCATATCCACGCTACGATGAGTTCGCTTGTGGGATTTTCGAGAAACTCGTTGAGCGAGCGATGATCGAGCACGTCGATGACCTGGGCGCGGACGATCCGCGCGATCTCATCGAAATCCTCGACCATCCCGGCGGCCGGTCCGCCGCCATGCAACGGGCCGTCGACGAAGACTTCCAGCCGGTACGAGTGGCCGTGCAAACGCGAACACTTGCCCGGGTGGTGCGGCAAGACGTGCGCGGCCTCGAACTTGAACTGCTTACAGATCCGCATCGCGACCTTGGGTATTCGCCGCAAAAAGACGATCGCCCGGCCGTAACGGGCCAGGCGATCGGAAAAGGATCGCGTTCCTCTAGACTCCGCAGCTAGAGTTCAAGCGAACTCAGGCTGGCTCCTCACAGTGGATGGAGCGTGGTGCTGCGCGTCGAGCGCGCGATTCTCCTCAGGATTTTCGTCTGTCTGCCCCAAGGGACTGCACCTCCGTTTTTCTACAACCGCCGCAGTAGCACGGCGATGTATTGGTATTCTGCTCCTTTCGCGATCAAAATTCAAGAGGCTAACGACGGCTGGGCTGCTTCGTTTTGATTTATCCACAGCCTAGAGCGGACCGGTTGGACTAATGGCCTCCAGCCTGCGCTTGATTTCGTTCAAGAAACTGCAAATCGTTACGCCGTCGAGGACGCGGTGATCGAACGACGTGCAGACGTTCATCATCGAGCGCACCGCAATCGCATCGTTTTCGTCGTCGACAACGACGGGGCGTTTGAAGATCGTCTCCATCGTGACGATCGCCGTCTGGCCGCCAAAGATGATCGGCGCCGAGGCCAGCGACCCGATCGCGCCCGTATTGTTTACCGTTATCGTTCCGCCGGCCAGGTCGTCGGCCGTCAGCTTACTCGAGCGCGCTCGCTCGATGAGATTGTCGGCGCCGATTGCAAGGTCGACCAACGAACGCTGTTCGGCGCGCCGAAGGACCGGGACGAGGAGATTGTCCTGCAGCGCGACCGCGATCCCGATGTTCACTTCTTTGTGAACGTAGATCCCTTCGTCGGTATAGCGCGCGTTCACGAGCGGATACTCGTGCAATGCCTCGACGACGGCATACATGAAAAAGGGGAGCAAGGTCAGGCGGACGCCGTGGTCGCGCTCGAAGGCGGCGCGAACCGCGGTGCGCCGCCGGATCGCGTTCGTCATGTCGACCTCGACCATGGTCCACGCGTGCGGGACGGTCCGTTTCGACTCGACCATCCGCTGCGCGATGATCCGGCGCGCGTGCGAGAAGGGGATTGTCTCGCCGGCGACCGGCGCTTTGGAAGTGCGCGGCGCCGGGGCGGCGCGCGCGACGTGCGCCGCTGCGAGCACGTCTTTGGCAGTGACACGTCCGCCGCTGCCGGTCCCCGCCAGCTTGACGAGGTCGACGCTGTGCTCGCGGGCCAGGCGCCGGACGGCCGGCGAGACGCGGCGCTCTGCACCCTGCGCATTCTGCCCGTTCCCGGCGGACTCCGTGGGCGCGATGGCTTCGGCTCCGGGGGCGTCGCTCGTATCGATGATCGCAATCGGCGCGCCGGTCGGCACGGTTTGGCCTTCCTTGACGAGCAGTTCGCGGATCCGGCCGGAGACGGGCGCCGGGATCTCGGCATTCACCTTGTCGGTCGAGACCTCGACGAACGGCTCGTACTTTTCAACCGAGTCCCCCGGATGCTTGAGCCACTGCGCGACCGTCCCCTCGGTGACCGTCTCCCCGAGCTGCGGCATGGTGACGGTCGCCTCGCGCGTCTTGCTCTGCACTCTAAAACTTTGCGAGCTCGCGCATTGCTTGCGCCATGCGGTCGCTCGAGATCATGTACTCGCTCTCGAGCGTATGCGCGTAGCCCATCGGCGGGACGTCGGGGCCGCAGAGCCGCCGGATCGGTGCGTCGAGATCGAAGAACGCGTCTTCGACGAGCATCGCGCTGATCTCGGCACCAATCCCCCCGAACTTGTTGTCTTCGTGGACGATCAATACTTTGCGCGTCTTCTTGACGCTCTCGAGAATCGTCGTTTTGTCCATCGGCCGGATCGAGCGCAGATCGATCACCTCGACCGAGACGCCTTCGGCTTCGAGCGCGTGCGCGGCTTCGAGCGCCTGATGGATGTAGTAGCCGTACGAGATCACGGTGAGACCGTTGCCGGGCTTCTTGACGTCGGCTTTGCCGAGCGGGATCGTGTAGCGTCCTTGCGGGACCTCGCCTTTGATGAGCCGGTAGGTCTTCTTGTGTTCGAGGAAGAGGACCGGGTCGGGATCCTCGATCGCCGTCGTCAGCAAGCCTTTGATGTCAGCCGGGGTCGAAGGTGCAACGATCTTCAAACCCGGGACGTGGTAAAAGAGCGCTTCGATCGAAACCGAATGCGAGAGCGCGCCGCGCACGCCGCCGCCGTACGGCGTCCGAATGACCATCGGACACGTGTAGTCGCCGTTGGAGCGGTAGCGTGTCTTCGCGGCTTCGCCGACGATCTGGTTGAACGCGGGGTAGATGAAATCGGCGAACTGAATCTCGGCGATCGGGCGCAGCCCTTCCATCGCCATCCCGACTGCAACGCCGACGATCGCCCCCTCCGCCAGCGGCGTGTCGACGATGCGCTGCGGTCCGAACTCCTCGAGAAAGCCCTTGGTGATGAGGAAGACGTTTCCACGCGCGCCGATGTCCTCGCCCAAGAGGATGACGTTCGGGTCGGTTTTGAGGGCGTCGTAGAGCGTCGTGCGGACGGCTTCGACGTTGTTCATCACCGTCGTCGAGACGCTTACCGCCAAGGCTGCGTCTCGCCCGCGTAGACGTTCGTGTAGAGATCTTCCGAGGACGGGAGTGGTTCCGCTTCGGCTCGATCGGTCGCCTCGTTCACCTCGCGCAAGATATCCTTGCGCATCTCGTCGAGCCGCGCTTTGTCGAGCACACCGTGGTCGATGAGGAACGACTCGAACGAAGGGACCGGATCGCGCTTGCGCATCTCCGCGACCTCGTCGCGCGAGCGATAGGTCCGGTCGTCGTCGTCGGTCGTATGGCCGAGATACCGGTGGACTTTCCCCTCGATCAATGACGGCCCGTCTCCGGCGCGGGCACGGTCGAGCGCGCGCTTGACGGCATCGTAGCTCGCGATCGGATCGAGACCATCGAACGTCTCGCCCGGCATCCCGTACGCCGGCGCACGTTCGGAGACGTTGTCGATCGCCATTTGTTTGCGCACCGGGACTGAGATCGCAAGGCCGTTGTTTTCGCACAAGAAAACGATCGGGAGGTGCTGGACAGCGGCGAAATTGAGCGATTCGTGCCATTCGCCTTCGCTGGTCGCGCCGTCGCCGAACGTGCACAGGACGGCGCGGCCTTCTTCGCCGCGATACTTGATCGCGTACGCGAACCCGACCGCGTGCGTGCAGTGCGCGGCGATCACCGACGAAATCGAGACGAGGCCAATCGACTTCTTAGTGAAGTGATGGGGGAATTGACGTCCCGCGCTCAGGTCGGAGGCGCAGGCAAACTGCGAGCGCAGCGCCTCCTCGGCCGTGACCCCGATCCCGAGGAAGAGGCCCAAGTCGCGATAGTAGCCGGCCAGGATGTCCTTGCCCTTGTGAAATGCCACAGCGGCGCCGGCTTGAAGCCCTTCGTGGCCTTCGCTCCCCGCAGCGAAAGGGATTTTCCCCTGGCGGTTGAGCTGAAAGCCGCGGTTGTCGATGGTGCGCTGCAACAGCATGTTGCGCAGCATCCAGACCAGCTGTTCGTCCGAAAGTCCATGGCGTTCGAATTGTGGTACGTGCGCCCGGGATTGCGACGTAACCATTTTGCTGGCCATGCCACCTCCTCTTCTACTCGGCGCCCGCAAGGTCCCTGACCAGCGCACCCAAAAAGTCGCGTCGCATGCTTGTCGAACTCCCCGCCCCGCACGACGAGCTCGTCCGCGTGCGACGTCAACTGCACGCCCGGCCCGAGCTCTCGATGGTCGAGTTCGAAACGGCGCGCTTCGTTGCCGACGAGTTGCGACGCCTTAATCTTGACGACGTCCGGACCGGTATCGGGAAGACCGGCGTGCTCGGGACGTTGCGCGGGAAGCAGCCGGGTCCGACCACCCTCTTGCGCGCGGACATGGACGCGCTCCCGATTGCGGAATTGACGCAGACGGAGTATCGCTCGACGATCGACGGCGTCATGCACGCCTGCGGTCACGACGGTCACACGGCGATGCTCCTCGCGGCTGCGGGGACGCTCGCCTCCCGTCGCGATGATATCCGCGGATCGCTGGTGTTCTGCTTCCAGCCGGGCGAAGAGGGCGCGGGCGGTAACAAGCTGATGATCGACGACGGCGCGCTCGAGAACCCGCACGTCGACCGCACGTTCGCGCTGCATCTCTACACCGGGCTCGACGTCGGGAAGATCGGGGTCCGCGACGGCGCGTTCTTTGCTTCGGCCGACGAGATTTATCTCTGGATAAAAGGAAGGGGCGGGCACGGGGCGATGCCGGAGAACGCGATCGATCCGATCGTCGCGGCGAGCCACCTCGTGACCATGCTGCAGACGATCGTCAGCCGCGAAATCGCGGCCCGCGACCCGGCGGTCGTTACCGTCGGCAAGTTCGTCGCCGGGACGACGTTCAACGTGATCCCGGATGAGGCGGTCCTCGCCGGGACGGTCCGCTGCTTCGACCGTGAGATTCGCAGGAGCATGCCCGAGCGGATCGGGCGGATCGTCAAGGGCCTCTCCGATGCGATGCGAGTGGAGACGCGCTTCGAGTACAACTTCAACTATCCGCCGACCGTGAATGACCGTGTCGCCAACGACGTCGTCCGCGCGGTCGGGCGTGAGGTCGTCGGCGCCGACAATGTCATCGACGGTCACGAGATCGTGATGTGGGCCGAAGACATGGCGTTCATGCAGGAAGAACGCCCCGGCGCATACTTCATCGTCGGCGCGCGCGGCGGCGACGCGACCGCGTATCCGCACCACAGCGCTCACTTCGATATCGACGAGAGCGCGCTCGACATCGGCTACCGCATGATGGTGGGCATCGGCCTGGGGCCGTGACCGCGACCATTTGCCGCGCCAGCGGGAGACATTCTGCACCTATGTCGAAAGGATAGCGTTCACTCGCGCGACGCCGCGGCGCGAGAATTATTACCGGGAGTGGTGGAAGACCGTGGAGGCGGCTTTCACCGGGTGCCCGGGTACATTCGCTTTCCAGCCTATTTAGAGGATCAATGCGCTCCCCCAACCTAGCCGAGCACGAGACCGAACACGACGCCTGCGGCGTCGGGTTCCTGGCCGACCTCTCGAATCGCGCGTCGCACGATGTCATTCGTCTTGCGCTGGAGGCGGCCGGCTCGATGGCGCATCGCGGGGCACGGGCCGCCGACGGGCGGACCGGCGACGGCGCCGGGATCCTCTGCGAGACGCCGCGGGCTCTCTTGCAGCGCGAACTCGTTGCCTCGGGCTTGCGCGTCCCGGAGCGGCACGCCGCCGCCGTCGGGTTATTCTTGCCGCGCGACGCAGAGGATGCCGCGGCCGTCCGCGAGCGGGTCGAGCTTGCGGTCCGCGAAGCCGAAGTCTCGCCGATCCGCTGGCGCACGCCGCAGGTCGACGAGTCGGTCCTCGGACAGCACGCGCGTAATACGGCACCGCGCTTCGAGCAGTTGATCGTCGACATGGGACCGGGCAACGTTCGCGAGCGGATGCGCGCCGTTCGGCGCGGCATCGATCGTGCGTTTCGCGAGATGAGCGCCGACGCGACGCTCGTGAGCGCCTCATCGAATTCGGTCGTCTACAAGGGCCTGCTCTCCTCGAACGAGCTGGGCGCGTACTACAAGGATCTCGCCGACCCGCTGTTCGCCTCGCGGTTCGCCGTCTTCCATCAGCGCTTCAGCACGAATACTTCGCCGCAGTGGCGCCTCGTGCAGCCGTTCAAGTTCATCGCGCACAACGGCGAAATCAACACGATTACCGGTAACAAAGCCTGGATGCACGCGCGCGGAATCGCGACGCACCGCTGGGCCAGCGACTCGTTCGACTTCGACACGGCGATCGGCGCGATGATTGGCGCGGGGTACCGCGTCGAAGAGGCGGTCGATCTGATGCTGGCGCCGGCAGTTGAGGCCGAAGACGATCGTTTGCGCGCGTACTACGACGCGCACATGCCGACGGTGGAGCCGTGGGATGGCCCGGCGGCAATCGTCTTCAACCATCTCGATACCGTCGGGGCGGCCCTCGATCGCAATGGTTTTCGTCCGCTGCGCTGGTGTCGCACCGCGTCGAACAAAGTGCTGTGCGCTTCCGAGGCCGGTGTCGTCGATTTCGGCGATGATCCGATCGTCAAGCGCGGCCGCTTGGGCCCCGGGGAACGGCTCGTCGTTCGCTTTGCGTCGGCCGAGCTCGTCGAGCCGCAAACCTTCCGCGCCGAGCGGCGCGAGCGCGCCGACTTCCGTCCGGTCGTAAAATCGTGGGAGTTCGATGCGCTCGAGAATGGCTCCGATGCGCCGGACTTCGATGACGCGATGCTGCTGCGCTTCGGCTTCGTCAAAGACGACTACAAAGGCGTCGTCGGCGTCATGGCGGCGGGGCAAGGTGAGCCTGTCTATTCGATGGGCGACGACGCGTCGCTCGCGTTCTTGGAGCGGCGCGTCCCGCTCGCGCATTATCTGCGCCAGCGATTCGCGCAGGTCACCAATCCCCCGATCGATCCGCTGCGCGAAGGGCTCGTCTTCGACATGCGTGCGTTCGTCGGCTCGGGTCCGAGCAACGGTGACGTCCCGGCGACCGGCTCCGTCGTCATGGTCGCGCACGCCGTCCTCGACGAGCACACGTTTGATTCGCTGCGCTTTGACCATCGGCTCGAGCAGCGGCCGATCGCGCTCGCGCTCGGCAAAGAGGCGCTCGACACGCGCCTCAAGCAGATTTGCGACGACGCGGTCAACGCCGTGCGCGAAGGCGCGACGTTCATCGTCCTCGACAATCGCGGCGCCGGGGTCGCGATCCCGGCGGTCCTCGCCGTTGGGGCGGTTCATCAGCGGCTGACGAAAGAAGGCTTGCGGATGCAAGCCTCGCTCGCCGCCGCCGACGGCTACGCCAGGGACTCGCACTCGATCGCGACGGTGATCGCGGCCGGCGCAAACGTCGTCACGCCGTGGCTCGCGCTGCGCGCCGCTCAAAAGGAAGGGACGCAGAAAGCGTTCCTCTCGGCCGTCCGCTCGGGCGTGCTCAAGATCATGTCGAAGCTCGGCATCTGCTCGCTGCGATCGTATACCGGCGCGCAGACGTTCGAGTCGATCGGCCTGGGGCGCGAGATCGTCGATTTGTGCTTCCCGGGGATGAAAGCTCACGTCCCATCGGTCACGTTCGCGCAGTTTGAAGAAGACATGCGCGCGTGGGCGCAGCACGCCGATGACGGGGAGCCGCTTCCGGACCGGGGTTATTTCCGTTTCCGGCGCGAGGGCGTCAGGCACACGTTCGATCCCAACGTGATCAAGAATTTGCGCGCGAACGCGATGCACGGCGACTACGACGCGTTCGAGAAGCTTTCCGATCAGATGCAAGCGCGGCCGCCCATCACGCTGCGCGACTTGATCGAACCTGTCCCGATCGGTCCGCCCGTCCCGCTCGAGGAAGTCGAGCCGGTCAGCGCGATCGTCAAGCGCTTTACGACCGCCGCGATGTCGCTCGGCGCGCTCGCGCCCGAAGTGCACAAGACGATCGCGATCGCGACCAACCGTATCGGAGCAAAGAGCAATTCCGGCGAAGGCGGCGAGGACCCGTCGCGCTACGCGCGCACGCCCGACAGCGGGCGCAGCGCGATCAAGCAGGTTGCGTCGGCGCGCTTCGGCGTCAGCGCGCAATACCTCGCGAGCGCCGACGAGATCGAGATCAAGATGGCGCAGGGCAGCAAGCCCGGCGAAGGCGGACAGATCCCCGGTCACAAGGTGAGCGTCGAGATCGCGAAATTGCGCGGCGCGATCCCGGGTCAAGGCCTGATCTCGCCGCCGCCGCACCACGACATCTATTCGATCGAAGATCTCGCACAGTTGATCTACGATCTGCATCGCGTTGCGCCGCAAGCGAAAGTCGCGGTGAAGCTCGTAGCGCAGTCCGGGATCGGGCACGTCGCCAGCGGCGTCGCCAAGGGTCAGGCCGAGGTCATCCACATCAGCGGTCACGACGGCGGGACCGGCGCCTCGCCGCTCGGCTCGATCAAGCACTCAGGCTTGCCGTGGGAGCTCGGTCTGGTCGAGACCCACCACACTCTCGTCGCGACCGGCTTGCGGTCGCGCGTGCGGCTGCGCGTCGACGGCGGCTTCAAGACGGGGCGCGACGTCGTGCTCGCCGCGATGCTCGGCGCCGACAACATGGGCTTCGGGACGGCGCTGCTCGTCGCGCTTGGGTGCATTTACGCACGGCAGTGTCACTTGAACACGTGTCCGGTCGGGATCGCGACCCAAGATCCGGAGCTGCGCAAGAAGTTCAAGGGGACGCCGGAAGAGGCCATCGCCTACCTCGAGTTCGTCGGACAAGACGTGCGCCGCCGTTTAGCCGCGCTCGGCGCCCGCTCCATCGAAGAGATTCATGGCCGCTCCGACCTCTTGCGCCGACGCGCCGACCTTTCGGAAGAGTATCAGCACGTCGATCTCTCGGTCATCTTGCGCTTGCCCGAGCGCAGCTCGATCGACGACGTCCGTCCGGGCCCGGAGTCGCACCTCGACGACTATGGGACCTCGAAAAAAGTCCTCACCATCTCGCCGAGCGATCGCGCGGTCGGGGCGCGTCTGGCGCACAACATCGTCGAGCAGCGCAACAACGGCGAGAAAGTCCGCCCGTCGACCCTGCGATACGTCGGGACGGCGGGTCAAAGCTTCGGCGCGTTCGTGACCGACGGGCTCACGCTCGAACTCCGCGGTGACGCGAACGACTATGTCGGCAAGAGCATGGACGGCGGCCGGATCATCATCCGCAGCGTCGGCGATCCGAGCGAGCCCGCCATCGGAAATGCGTGCTTCTACGGGGCGCGCGGCGGCCATGCGTTCATCCTGGGGACGGCGGGCGAGCGCCTAGCGGTGCGCAACAGCGGCGTCTCGGTCGTCGTCGAGGGCGCAGGCGATCACGCGTGCGAGTACATGACGAAGGGGATCGTCGTCATCCTTGGCCCGACCGGGCGCAATCTCGCCAGCGGTATGTCCGGCGGCGTTGCGTTCGCACTCGGTGCCGAACACACGGTTCGGCATCGCTTAGGGCCGACCGAATGTGCGGCGGCGCAAGTCGAGCCGAACGATCCCGACGTAGAGACGCTGCGCAAGCTGCTCGAAGCGCACGCCCAGGCCACCGAGTCGCCTCGGGCGATCGAATTGCTCGCCGACTGGCCGCAATCGGCCAAACGTTTCGTCAAGATCGCGCCGGCGCAGCCGGTCGAGGTTGCCCCCGAGCGGGCCGCGCCGGTCTTAGCTACTTTGCCCCGCCGCCCTTCCGCATAGCTTCGGCGACGGAGTCGGCAGCTTTGCGCGATTGCTCCGCCATCTGCGTTGCGTAATCGCGCGCTTGCGCCGCCGACGCTTTTGCTGCTTCAGAACCGATGCGGATGAACTCTTGAAGATGCCCCATCGCCTGCTTCGACTGTTCCTGCGCAAGCGCGCTGCTGTCTTGGGCGTGTTTGGCGAGCGTTGCCTGCAGATCTTGGGCGTTCTTGAGGGATTGTTCGATGAGCGGCTTCATCTGCTCGGCGGTCTTCGAGGCGGTATCGCCCATGCTACGCTGTAGTTCGCGCGCGCTCGCCAGCGCGCGTTCGATCATCTCATTGGAGTTCACGGTCTCACCTTTCTTAGGCGCCCTTTTCGGTGACGGTCAGTACCCAACGCAAAGCGCGGGCAAACTGATCCAACTCTTTGGCGGTCCGGACCAGCGACTGGAACGCGGGGTCCGACCGCTCCCTTGTACGCGGCTGCCGCTCGATCTGTTTCAAGTAGGCGCCCAGCGCATCGAGCTGTCGCTCGATCGCGTCCCATTCGTGGCGGAAGCTGCGCTCGGAGGCGTCGGGCGGCCGGCTCAAGACCGGCGGCGACTCCCGCTCCGGGAAGCGCATCGCAAACTCGAGGCGCGCCAGGGCGTAGTCGCTCGAGACTCGGATGAACGACGCCATCAACTGGACGAGTCGCACTTCCATCTTAGGGCGCTCCGCCCCAGGCTCCGCGCCCCCCGTGCTCTGCACGGGGCCCCCCGACCATCGGGCCCATCAGCATGCTGCTAAACCAATCATCCCCCGAGGGGGCCCGTAACAACATTGTGATAAAGGATCGCGTTCTGTACGCTCACAAGCTGCGCCTCTCGTTTGAAAGCCATGGCTCCTAAAAAATACGTTATTGTCGGGAACGGGTTCGCCGGGACGACGTGCGCCGAACATTTGCGCAAGAACGATCCGTCGGCGTCGATCGCGCTGTTCACCGACGAAGCGTATCCGCTCTACAACCGGATCGCGCTTCCGCCGCTGCTGCGCAAGCAAGTGACGGAGCAGAAGGTCATCATTCGCAATCTCGAGTGGCACGAAAAGCACAACATCGACCTGCACCTCTTAACCCGGGTCGAAAGGGTCGTCGCCGAGGAACGTTATGTTGTTGCGAATGGGAAGGGCTACGAATACGACGCTCTGCTGATCGCGACCGGGGGCCGGCCGAACACGCCGGCGGAGCCCGGCGGCGGGGATGCCCGCAACTTGTTCAATTTCCAGTTCATGGACGACACCAAGGCGATCTCGGAGTTCTTGGAGACCGCGAAGAGCGCGGTTGCGATCGGCGGTTCGTTCATCGCGTACGAGTTGGCAGAGGCATTCACTTCAAGAGGGATGGAGACGCATTGGCTGGTCCGCGGGCCGCGGTTTTTGCGGCGCATGATCGGCGACGAGGCGGCTGAGATGCTGCACGAGGCGGCACGCGAGGACGGCGTCCATCTCTATTTCAACGAAGAAGTCAAAGAGTACGTTCGCTCCAACGGTGTCGTGACCAAGGTTGTCATGAAGAGCGGGATGGAGATCGAGGCGGACTGTTTCGCGGTCGGCTTGGGGCTCACGATGAACACCGAGCTCGCGCAACACGCCGGAGCGGAGATCGCGGCGGGCGGGATTCGCTGCGACGATCGTTTGGAGACGCGCGTTGGGGGGATCTTTGCCGCGGGCGACGTCGCCGATTTCGACGATCCGATCGCCGAGCTGCATTATCGCATGGGGACGTGGAACAACGCGGGCGCGCATGGCAAGGTCGTCGCGATCAACATGGCGGGCGGCGACGAGCGTTATCACGACATCCCCGAATACTCGAGCAAGGTCTTCACGAATCAAACGATCACGCAGTTCGGCCTCTCGCCCGAGTACCGCCCGGATCTCGATATGGTGCAGCGGATCGATCACGAGAAGAAGTGGTACCGCTCGCTCTACTTCCACGAAGGCCGGCTCGTCGGCGGTATTCTCATCGGTAAGGGCAACCGCGCCGGCAAGCGCAAGTACCTCGACGCGATCAAGGCCAAAGAACGCTTCCCGAAGTCCGAATGGGAAGCGATCCTCGATTGGCATGCGGATTAGGGCGGTCTTCGGCGCATCTCGCGTCCCAATTTGATCGCTGCTCGCGCCTGAGCTAACGCGAGCGCCGGCTCGTCGAGCGGTGCGTTCCCTATCGAGGCAAATGCCTCGCACCAACGCCGGAAACCGCCGTTCGTCGCTGCGAAGGCGAAGTGCTCCGGGAATTGCTGGATCGTCTGGCTGAGCTCCGTTATGGTACGGACGTTATGCGGTGCCGCGGCAAAACGATCGCGCACCGCTGCGACCAGCATGTCGCGGATCGTGGGATGGAGCAAATACCCGGGCGTCGGGCGGGGATTGAATTCAGAGAGGTATGGAACCCCGTCGTCGCCCCAAATCCAGCAGATATTGCAGAAGCCGTCCATCTCCGTCACGGTCCCCAGCAGTTCCACGATGCGGTCAATCCCCGGCGGATTTGCGAGCGTTCGCGTGGCCGACGTCCCTAACGGTGTCGGCCAAAAGTTGCTTCGAATGGATGAGAAATACGCGCGCGGCTTTCCGCGGTCGAAAAGCATCTCCGTCGTCGCGTAGCGGCCGACGATGAAGCGCTGGACGATCGCCGGCGGCTGAAGGCCCTGCCACCACGCCTGTAGCGCCCTCGCATTCTCGAGGCGCGTAACGGCGCGTCCTGCAAAACCGAAAGCCGTCTTTCCAATGACGGGGTAACCGAACGAACGCGCCGCGTCGAGCGCGTGCTCGAGGGTTCGGGCGAGCGCGAACTCGGGAACCGGAAGTCCGGCATCGCGACAAATCTGCGGGAACGCGAGCTTCGACGTCGCAAAAGCGAAAGCGCGACTCCCGGGAGCGACGGGAAACCATGGACGTACCCACCACGGATTCGGCAGCGAGCCAAGGTACGTGAAGAGCACGTCGTCGGCAACGATGACCCAGTCGTAGCGCTCGCGCTCGAGCTGCGCTTCGAGCGTTGCCGCGATCTCAGCCGGCTGTCGCGACGCGGCGATCGCGCGTGAGACGAAGCGCGATCGAGTGAAGGTCAGGGTCGGATCGCCGAGCGTCTCGACCTGCGCTCCGGCTCGACCGAGGATCTGCACCGCGCGGTAGGTCGACCACCAATCGAAGACGCTGGCGATGAGGACGCGCGCACCAAGCTGAGTTGACAAGCGTCACAGTTCTTCCGGATGAGAGGTGAGATGGCTTGCAGATAGTTGGCCGCTCGACCGTCGCGAAAGGTCGGGCGCCGTCCTAGGCCAATAAACCGGGGTACCGTGGCACCGAAATCTGAGGGTGGTCTAGGCGCGGCTTTTTTACCCGTTGGAGCGGTCGCAATCGTAGCCGGCTGCTCGGGCGGGGGCGCGACTTCGGGGCCCGGCGGGCAGGCGGTCTACATCCCGCCCGCGGGCCGTCCGCCGGCAACGGTCCAGATCACGCTCACGATCCCCGCAGCCTCCTCTGCGCTGCTGCGATCGCCGAAGACGATCAACTCGGCGACGAACACGCTCGGCGTCCGCATCGTCCCGTCCCCGGCACCAGCCGCGACGCCGACGGAAACGTCATTTGCGATTACTGCCGGACCAGTCCCGACGAGCACGACCCTGACGGTCACCGGGACGTCCGGCGCTGATACGATCACCGTGAGCGCCTACGGCAACGCGGCCGGAAGCACTCGCGCGCCGCTCGACATGGCGATCCAAAATGCGACGCTCAGCGCGAACGGCGCGAACACGCTTTCGATGACGCTGTTGCCGGCCGCCTACGGCGCGCAGATTATGGTGACCGGCGGCGGCGGGATGATCTCCGCTTCGCAATGGAGCCCGTTCGAAAACTTTCCATCGAGCCAGACGGCGACGCTGCAAGTCACGCCGTTCGATGCGTTCGGCAACACGATCTCAGGTTCGACCGGCAACGCAGTCGTCATCAACGGTCCGGCCGGCTCGTCCTTCCCGAACGTGAGCGCCGCAGGCAGCGCGACCGCGACCTACGCCGCCGGATCGAATAGCATCGGCACGGTCACAACGACCGGCACGTTCTTGCCGTCGGGTGTCAGCGTCGTGTCGCCGCCGCCGAACACGACGATTGCGCTCCAACCGGATTACTACATTTTCGCGACCAGCGGTTCGTCGGTTGCAGTCTTCGACGCACTTCGCGGCAGCCAAGTCGGGTCGACGCAATCACTCGCTACGGCACGTCAGGTGCAGACGGCACCGAAACGGGTTCGGCCTGCCGCCGGTTCGCGTCGTAGTACATCAGCCACGCGGCGAACGCAAACGCTCAGCGGCAATGTGTACGCGATGGCTGCAACCGGCGCATCGACCTGCCCCGGTGCAAATTTCGCGGCGGCCGGCGTCTTCGTCGGCTACCTCGGCGGCTACAGTAACGGTGCCGTTGAGATCGTTACGGTATCGCAGAGTGGGGCTGTGTCGGCGCCTGCCGTGTTGCAATGGCAGCCAAGCGGCACGTCTCCGAGCGCCGTCGCGATCGACGCAAACTGCACTGCGTACGTGGGCGATTCGCTTGGCTACTTGGGAGTCGTGCAAAACGTCGGATCGGGCAGCCCAAGCCTGACAATGAACCCCAACTACGACACGTTCGTAGGTGGGCATTCATTCGACACGTTCCTCGTGGCGAACAATACGCTCTACATCGCGGGCAATTTCGGCAGCTATTTCGTCGGCACGTATCCGCTCGGTTCAACGACGGCGACGATATCCGGGAATGTCTTCGCAAGCGCGGGAAGCGTCAGCGGCTGGATGGACAACGCCAGCCTCGCACTTGCGGGCGGGAATGTGTATGCCGGGTACAGCATGGGGGGCAACTGCCTGTTCACAGCCTTGAATGGTACGGGAACAATCAGCTCGTTCGGGACGAGCGGTAATCTCATGCAAGTGTCCGGGAGCCCGAACGGCCTGTATGCGGTCGACTACTACAACAATACCTTGAATTTTGCCAATCCGCTCTCGGTGAGCTCGGCGCAGGCCCTCTCGGCTCCATCCGGCGCCAACTGCTTTTATGGCGTCGCCCTCAGTAAGGACGCTACGAATTCGACGCTCTGGACAACCGGGTGGAGCAACAACGTTTGCTATGCCTACTCGCTTCCGATCCCGAATGCATCGGCAGCGCCCGTGGCGTCGTTCCATCCCACTACTATCTCCGCCTCAAATCTCGCGATCGCCCCGTAGGTGAGCGCCGCCTCGCTCGCATCGAGGACGCTTGAGATCGACCCGAACCGGCCCCTCGACGCTCTGGTCGAAGCAAAGCGCCTGCTTCAGAGCGGGACGCGCTTTGTCGCAAAGCTAGAACCGATCCGAGCCCGTTCGCCATTTGCCGTCGCGACCGGCGGGAAGCTGCTCGAGCAGTTCAACGACATCGACGAGCGCGTCGGTGCGCTTGACGCGCTCGCGCGCGAGGAACTCGTTATCGACGGAAAATCGCAGCGAGACCTTTCAAAGGTCGATCCGCGTTTGATTCAAACCACGCGCGAGATTCTGGCACTCTCCGACGGCGTCGTAGTCCGTAGTTGGATCGAACACTATCGTCTGGAACAGGCGCTCAGCGTCACGGTCGAACCGTTTTTCGTCGAGCCGTCGACCGACTGCCCGATCCCGTCGTTCACGCGTGCCGAGCGTCCCGATGCCGTCGTCGTGTGGGCACCGCTTGCACCCGCGCGCGAACTTGCGCTCATCGCATTCGCCCTCGAAGAGCTGCATCTAGCAGTCTACGTGGTTTGTTCCGGCGGTGATGCGCCCGCCATGCGGGCGGGCTTCGTGCCGTACGAACGAGCCGAAGCCGTATTGCCTCTTGCCCGTGTCATCGTCGATGCGTCGCGTTCGCAGCCGGGGAACGCGCTCGAGTTTGCGCGCCGCGGCTTTCCGCTCGCGGTGAGCTGGTCGACCGGTGCCTTCGAATTACTTGACGGCGTGAGCTCGTTTATTCCGTGGGATCGTGCCGATATTTTACGAGCCGTGCAACGTGCGCTCGGCTCTCATTCGCCGAGCTTTCGGCCGGATCGCGCCGTCTCTACACGTCGCGTCTTGACCGCCACGCCGGAAAATATCTTCGAAATGTTCGCGCAGGCCGTGCGGCTACGCGAAGAGGGGATCGAATTCGACCTCGCTCTGCGCTTTCCGGAACGTCGCACGGGAGTCGCGATTGCCGTCGCCGGAGAGGTTTGCGTTGAGGTGCGAGACCGCAGTCGACGCCGCAATGCTTTGGATGCGATCGGTCGAAACGACTACACGATCCGTGGCGAGAAAATTGAAACGCTGCTCGCCGTCGGTCTACCGGTTCTCCAAGCGATGCGCGATTTGATGGGCCTGGCCGATCGCTTGATCGTGCGTTCGTGGACGGAGTGGGAGCGGATCACGTATCAGTTCGCGACGTTGCCGCAGCGGGTCGAAGTCGTCCCCTCATACGACGACACTGTTCCTGCTATTGAGCGTAAGGACCCCAATGGCAGCGTTGTAGTTTGGGCGCCCCGCACACCGCTTGTAAAGCTAGCGATCCTCACCGAGGCGCTCGACGAGCTGGGCCGCGAGGCGGTTATCGTGTGCCATGGAAGCCCGCTTTCGCCAACCGAGGTTCGAGAGGCGCTTTCACGAGCGAGCGTCGTCGTCGACGCAGACAACGATGATCCCGGACCTGCGCGTGCCCTGGCATCCCTAGGTATACCGTTGTGCGTCACGACGACATCGGGCGCGCGCGAGTACGTAACCGGCGTCCATCCGTACCGGCCCTGGCACAGGCGCAGCATGATCGACGCAGTGCGCGCCTCGATCGAATCTGCGCCGCCGCGGCATCGATGAAGACATCGGCGCCGCCCATCGACGTCGTCGTCATAGATCGCCTTCACGCGATTGACGCCCTCGTGAAGGCAAAACAGCTCCAAGCCTCCGGGACGCGCTTTCTGGCGAGGGTTGAGACTGGTCTGATCCGGTCGGGTTTTGCCGCCGATCTCTTCGAGCGAGTTTCGGATCCGGACGAACGTCTCGCGCTCGTTGACGCGATGGGACGGGAGCGGCTCATCGTCGATGGCAAGCCGCAGAGCGAGGTCGTGAAGATCGATCCCGCGTTCGTGCAAGCGGCTCGCGAAGTCTTGGCCATCGCGGACGGAGTGATCGTTCGGGGGTGGAGCGAGTTATACTATTTCGAGACGCTTCTGCGCGTTACGGTTGAACCAGTTTTCGTCGACCCTTCGATCGACAAAGCCATTCCGGATTTCACACGCGCGGATGATCCCGACGCTGTCGTCGTATGGGCGCCCGTTGTTCCGGCGCGCGAACTCGCCGTCGTGGCGCTCGCGCTCGAGGAGCTGCATCGGCCGGTGTTCATCATTAGCGCCGAGGGCGAGCTTCCGAACCTCGGGGCGACTTTTCTGCCCTATGAGCGATCGGCCGAGATTTTGCCACGAGCGGCCGTTGTCGTCGCCGTCGGTGAACCCAGGCATCAACCCGGCAATGCCCTCGCGTTCGCACGCCTCGGTGTTCCCGTGGCGGCGAGTTGGTGGAGTGGGGCTGCGGAAGCCCTCGACGGGATCAGTCTGTTCATTCCATGGGACCGGGGCGACGTTTTGCGCGCGGTGCAACGAGCGCTTGGGAACCCGCCGGCGATGCTTCGCCGGCCTCTGAGCACGGCTGAACCTCGGCGAACGCTATTGGCTACCGCGAAGACGGTGGTTGCCGTTTTTGCGGAGGCGGTGCGACTGCGCGAAGCGGGCGAGACATTCGACTTGGCGCTTCATGTCCCCGACCTGCGAACGATCGCTGAGCCGATCGAGGAGCCGGCGCTATACGCGATGCGCGACTTGATCGGCCTAGCGGAGCGCATCGTCGTGCGCTCGTGGTTGGAATTAGCACGCATAGCATCCCAGTTCGGGCAGCCGGTCCTACGTTCGGTGCTCGTCCCGTCGTTTGACGACACGGTCCCAGCAGTCCAGCGCGAACCACCTGACGGTAGCATCGTCATTTGGGCGCCCCGGATGGCGCGCTCGGAGCTGTCAGTCATCCTAAGCGCACTGGAAGAACCGGAGCGGAGCGTCGTCGTTGTCTGCTCGGATGGCCTGCTTTCGCCCGCCGAAGCAGGGCCGTCGTTAGCGCGCGCATGCGTCATCGTCGACGCGGACTGCGACGATCCCGGTCCCGCGCGTGCCCTCGCGCGCGTGCAAGCGCCGCTTTGCGTCACGACTGCGTCCGGTGCTCGAGAATTTCTGCGGCGTGTCCACCCGTATCGTCCTTGGCACAAGAAAAGTGTGTCGGATGCCGTCCATTCCGCTTTCAATTCCCCGCCTCCGGAGCCGCGAACATGACTGAAAAGCCCCTCGTTTCGATCGTTGTCCGTGCACATGCGCGACCTGAATTGCTGGAGCGCACGCGCGAAACGCTCAAGAGCCAACGCTATCCGTCCGTCGAGACGATCGTCGTCGATCAGGGTGAATCCCGCGCCGCAGTCGATGCTGCTCTGCGATCGACCAAGGGTGCCTACGTTGCGCTTTGCGATGCCGGCGACGTCTTCTTTTCCGACCACTTCGAACGCCTCGTCCCAATCCTAGAGATTCCACGCAACATGATCGCCTATTCGGAAGGGCTCATTGCGTTCGTCGACGCTGATGCTGGCGATCGGATCACGGGCTACGCGCGCACGCAAGCGATACCGGTCGAATACGGCAAGATGCTCGGCGCCGACGAGTTCGTCGCAGGAGCGGCGCGCACGCTCATCCGCCGCGAGGCGCTCGAACGCGCCGGCTGGCTCTCCAATGCTCCTTCCCCGCTCTCGGATTACGCATTGTGGCTGCGGCTGCTGCAAAATGACGACTTCGTCCATGTCGACCGCGTGACGGTGATCCACCGCTGCGTCGTGCCGCAGCCGAGCGCTCACGCCGTGGTGGACGCGCGCGTCATCGAAGCGTTGCGGACGATCGACGCGCTGTATCCGGTGAGCGGCAGGCCGCGGCTTGCCGCCCGGCGCGCGGAAATTCTGAACTACGTGCAACGGACCGGAAGGCTCCCTGCGCCCGAACAACGCTGGCAGTTTCCAAAATAGCTTGTGCCATGCGGACTAACATCACAATCCGCGGCGCCTGGAGGGCGCCAACACCGACAGGCAAATAAGCCTCTACGATGGCACCGAAACCGCACGCGGGTTTGGGTTCGGCGCTGCTCCCTATTGGGGCGGTCGCTATCGTCGCTGGCTGTTCCGGCGGCAGCGTGAACTCGAGCGGCGCCTACACGCCGCCCCTCTCCGGAGCCGGCGCGGCGAATCGGCCGATGACGACGGCGCAGATCACGCTGCAGTTCGGCCCAGGTTCATCCTCGACCGGTCGCCAGGCGATGTCGCTGAATCCGACCGTCCGACAGGTCGGCGTTCGGTTCATCCCGCTCCCGGCGCCGGCCGTCACCCCGACGGAACAGGTCTTTACCATCCCGCAACCCGCCCCGGCGAGCACGACGCTCACGGTCCAAGCACCGGTTGGACAGGACCAGTTCATCCTCGGCGCCTACGAGCCGCCGCCGAACTGTAGCTTGTCGTCCGCCCGCGCGCCGCAGGCCCTGCCGTCGCTCGTACCGCTGAACGGCTCGGTGCAGACTGTCAATCTTTCCCAGAACGGGACAAACACGATCACCGCTGCGGTCGCTCCGGTCGCGTTCGGAGGCGCCGTCTCAGCATCGCCGGTTCCGTCGTTGCCGAGCGCCGGCTACCTCGGGACGGTGCAATGGTCGCCGTTTGAAAACCTGAGTATCGCCCAAAGCACCCCGATCAAGGTTGTCCCGGTGAACGTTTGCGGCACCCAACTGCCGACCACGACCGTCGCAAACTCGGTCGTGGTGAGCGGACCCGGGGGCGTCGCGTTTTCGTCCACGGCGTTTAGCGCCACCGGCTCCACGACGGCCACCTACGCGGCCAACACGAATACCGGCGGGACGATTTCGGCCTCGGCGACGCTCCCTGCAAATACGGCGCCGCAGAATGCAGCGCAAACCGTGAAGGTCGTCCCTGACTACTACATTTTTGCGATTGACCCGATGGGCTCGTATCTCTCGGTGCTGGACTCGGCCGGCGGGAACGCGATATCCTCGGGCCTGACGTTAGCGCACTCGCGCGTACCCATCTCACAAGCAAGGGCAGCTCTGCATGGCGGCACGCGGAAGACGCAAGCATTTTCGGGAGGCGGAGTGACGGCAATGGCTGCCGTGAATGCGTCGCCTTGCACGAGCGGGAGCGTTGCAGCGGCTGTAGCCGTCGTGGGCACAATCAACGCGGTGAATGGGATCGATATCTTCACCGTCACGCCGAGCGGCTCAATCGGCGGTCCTACGTTCTTGCCGTGGACTTCAGCTTCATTGAGCTCGTTGGGAGTTACAAGTCCCGGGACGCCGGAGTCAGTCGCCTTCGACGCAGCGTGCAGGCTGTATGTCGGGGATAGCTTTGGTTATCTGGGCGTCGGGTCGACCACCGGAATCGTCTCGGTCGCAAACGAGAACGGCTTTAGCGGTTACGGCGTCACCGCGCTGTTGGCCGGCCCGGGCTCGATGTACGCCGGCTACCAAAACGGCGGCAATTGGCTCGTCGGCACGTTCCCCTTCGGCGGCACGTCGATCACGCCGTCGCCGACTTTCAGCTTATCGACAAGCTCGTATGTGAACGTCGACGCGTTGGCGCTCGCAGGTGGGAACGTCTTTGTCGCGTCGACCACGTCAAGCTGCTATGCGGACTATCGCGCGCTTAGCAGCGGCGCAATGATCATCGCCGATCAATCCGTCGGTAGCCCACCCGGGACCACGCAGTTCTTCGGGTCGACGACCGGGACGCTCTATGCGGTGACGGGGCAGGGATATCTGCTCACGATATCCGGCGGCACCGTTACGCCCATGATGACCGCCCCGGGGGGCGGAGCAATCGCCGGCGTGGCGCTGTCGATGGATTCGCCGACGTCGAGCCTCTGGTTATCCGGGAACACCGGCGTCTATCAGTTTTCGATCTCCGGCGCGACCCTTACCGCGGGACGCTCGATCACCGGCGTTAGCCCCTCGCCGGGACCGTTGTCGATCGCGCCGTAATTACGCTCGGTGCGATCCGAGCTTTCGGTCCTCGACGTCAGCGTCGGCCGGCCGCTCGACGGGCTCTTTGAAGCGGTGCGCCGCCGGTCCGTCGGCGAGCGCTTCTTCGTCCGCGTCGTCGATGTAGATCATGCGCGGCCGGCCCATGCGATTCGCCAGGCGGCGCGAATCATCGAAAGGACGGCGGATCCCGACGAACGCCTCGCCGCCTTCGATGCGCTCGCCCGCGAGCAGGTGAGGCTGCCCACCCTCGGCCGGCGCGTCATCCAGACGATTCGCGAAATCTTCATGCTCTCGGACGGGGTTGCCGTGACGTCCTCGCACGACCATTTTCGCATCGAGTTGACGTTCGGCTGTACCGTCGAGCCGCACTACGTCGAGGCTTCTCCCGATAGTCCGGTCCCGGAGTTCGTTCGCGCGGAAGATCCCGACGCGATCGTCGTCTGGGCGCCGACGACGGCAGCCGCCGATTTGACGCTCATCGCCTTTGCGCTCGAGGAGCTGCACCACCCGGTTTACGTCGTCTGCGCAGGCGGCAAGAAACCGGCACTGCGCGCACAGTACGTCGGCTATGAAGATTCCGCCGCCGCCCTCTCGCGTGCATGCGTCGTGATCGACCCGTCGCCGCATCGGGCGAACGCGCTCGAACTAGCAAAGCGCGGCTTGCCGCTGATCGTCAACCTCACGAGCGGCGCCGTCGAAGTGTTGGACGGCGTCGGCATCTTCGTGCCGTGGGATCGCGCCGACGTCCTGCGCGCCGTGCAGTCGGGACTTGCCTTGCCGGCGCCCTCATTGCGCCGCGCGGGCGCGACTCCGCTGGACCAGCTCGTTCGTGAGCCGGAGATCGTCGACGGCCCGCTCGTCTCGATCGTCATCCGGACGTACAATCGTCCGCGCTTCTTGGAGCGAGCGCTGCAGAGCGCCGAGCGGCAGACGTATCGCAATCTCGAGATCGTGGTGGTGAGCGACGGCGGAGAAGACGTCTCCGGCATCGTCGCGCGTTTCGGGCGCGCCGGACTGATCGTCCACGAAACCCGTCGCGGCGCAGTCCCGGCCGCGAATACCGGCTTACATGCGAGCCGCGGCGAGTTCGTCGGCCTCTTGGACGACGACGACGTCCTGTTCCCCGATCACGTATCGAGCCTGGTCGCGGCGCTCCGACGGTCGGGCGCCGGCGTGGCCCACGCCGATACCGTCTCTGCATTTTACGACATGACCGCGGACCACGACGTGCCGTACGGCTATTCGATTTTCTTGAATAAGATCGGCGAGCCGACAGATCTGTACCTCTCCGACGGGATCGGACCGATGTCGGCGCTCTTCCGGCGCGAAGCCGCCCTCGATCTGGGCGGATACGATGAAACCCTGCCTCACGCCGAGGACTGGGACCTCTGGATCCGCTTGGCGCAACGTTATGATTTCGTGCGCGTCAGGCGTGTGACCGCGCAGTACTCGATCCGGAACGATGAAACGAACATGATGATCTACAACAGCGCGGGTTTCAAGCGCGCGATGCTGCAGCTCACCGAGAAGTTTCCGCTCGACGATCGCCCGCTCTTGGCCGAAGCCCGCGCCAACCTGACGCGGCTGTTTCTCAGCAAAGCCGGGCCGGCGATCTTTCCGCCGCCGGCGCTCGAGCGGCGCTAGCGTGCCGGCGAGCGCGTCCTTCGGCCCGAATGCGGTACGCTGGCTGGGCGCCTACGAGCCGCAACGGCTCACGTTGGCCGTCGAGCCGGAAGGCGCCGTCAACGCTTACGAAGAGGCCGTACGCCTGCGCGCCGCCGGAGAAGGCTTCGATCTCGCGCTTCTTTGGCCCGACCGGCGCGCGCATGTGGCGATCGCGGTCGCCGCCCAATCGCTGGTCGACTTCCCCGACTACGATAAGCGGCGCTTTGCGCTCGACGCGATCGCGCGCGAACAGGGACAGATCAAGGGGCAACCGATCACGTCGCTCGTAGCCGTCGACATCGCGACGATGACGGCGATGCGCGATCTGATCCTGCTGGCCGATCGACTCCTCGTTCGATCCTGGAACGAGTTCCGCCGCATCGTCTTCGAGATGGGACTTGCCATTCCGAACATCGGCGTCGTCGAATTGACGGACACGAGCGTCCCGGCCGTCGAGCGCGCGGAGCCGGACGGAAGCGTCGTCGTTTGGGCCCCCTTCACGCCCCTGCCGAGATTGTCGATCGTCGTGATGGCCCTCCTCGAGCTCCACCGGCCGGTCGCGTACATCTGCGGCGAGGGCGCTATTTCCGGGATCGATATCGAACGGGTCGCGCTGCCCGATGCCGCTCGGGCATTGTCGCGCGCGAGCTCAGTCGTCGTCGCCGATAACGACGATCCCGCGCCGGCGCGAGCGCTCGCGCGTCTCGGCATCCCGCTGTGCGTGAGCACGACGTCCGGCGCACGCGAGTATCTCGCCGGCGCTCGCGCTTTCAGCCCGTGGGATCGCGGAAGCATCCTCGCCGCGGCCCTCGAGGCGCTCGGTTCCGCGCCGCCCCAAGAGCGGACGCGTGCAACCTTAGGCAATGGTGTGAGCGCACGTCAGCCGGCCGCCGTCAAAACGTTCCCCCTCGTCTCGGTCGTCGTCCGTACGTACGACAAACCGCGCGGGTTTCTCGAGCGCGCGCTGCGCTCGGTCGAGCGCCAGACGTACCCGCACGTCGAGACGATCGTCGTCAACGACGCAGGGCCCGACGTGGCGGCTCTCGTCGAGCGTTTCGCAGGCGCGCGGCTCATCACGCAGCCCCGCAACGACTACCGGAAGGTGACGAATGCGGGGATGCGTCAAACGAACGGCGTGTACGTTACGCGGCTCGACGACGACGACGTGTACTTCCCCGAACACCTCGGCCTGCTCGTCGATATGCTCGAACGCTCGGGCGAGAGCGTCGCGTTCTCGGATGCGGTCGTGGCGTACGTCGCCGGCGAGCCGCCCTTGGCGACGTCCTACCTCATCGTCGATAAAGATCCGGTCGAATGGACGCGCATGCTCGCCGCAAATCAGATCGTTGCCCCGCTCCTGAGGATGTTGATTCGAAGGAGCATGCTCGAGCGTGTCGGCTGGTTCAGCGAGAGCATGTTCGCGGCGGACGACTACGACTTGTCGTTGCGCCTCCTGCGAGAGTGCGACTTCCTGCACCTCGATCGCGTGACGGCGATGTACACGCAGTTCGACGACGGGAGCAATCTCTCGGCGTCGAAAGACCGTCGCCGCTACGACGCGCATCGTTTGATTCAGGCGGTGCACCCCGTGGGCGATCGACCGCATCTCCTCGATTTGCGCCGCAACGTATTGGAACGGCTCGAGCGCGAAGGCAACCTCGGCATGCGCCGCCCGCCCTGGCGCTTTCCGCAGCCCGTCCCTCTCCCCGGATACGTTGCCGAGGAGCCTAGTCGTCTGACGACATAAGCCTTCGCATGGCACAAACGACGCGCGTGGCTTTCTTGGGCTTGGGGGCGATGGGCTTCCCGATGTCCCGCAATCTGCTCAAAGCCGGCTTCCCGCTGACGGTGTGGAACCGGACCGCCGCCAAGGCGCAAGCCCTCGCCGGCGAGGGCGCAAAAATTGCGGCGAGCCCGCGCGAGGCGGCACAAAACGCCGACGTCATCCTGCTGTGCTTGCCGACGCAAGTTGAAGTGCGCGAGGTCTTGACGCGCGCGGACGGTGTCTTGTCCGGTGTCGCAAAGGGCAAAACGATCGTCGACACGTCGACGATCGATCCGACGGCCTCCCAGGAGCTCATCGCGCTCGCCAAGTCGCACGGCGTCGAGATGATCGAGGCGCCGCTCTCCGGCGGGACGGTCGGCGCCGAAGCCGGGACATTGACGATGATGATCGGCGGGGACAAAGCCATCCTCGAGCGTGTTCGCCCCGTCCTCGAAGCGATGGCGAAGAACATCTTTTACGTCGGCGGTCCGGGTACGGGCCAGACGCTCAAGCTGTGCAATCAGCTCATCGCCGGTTCTCAGACGGTCGCGCTCGCGGAAGCCTACGCGATCCTGCACGCGACCGGTATCGATCCGAAACTTGCAACCGAGGTGTTCTCCGTCTCGGCGGCCGACTGCGTCGCGATTCGTCAGCGCGTCCCGGTCCCCGGCGTCTTGCCGAAAGCGCCGGCGACGAACGGTTGGAAGCCGGGCTTTGCGACCGAGTGGATGGCGAAGGATCTCTTCCTCGTGCAGCAGCTTGCAAAGGTGCTCGCCGTCCCGGTCATGCAAACGGCCGCGAACTTTCAGGTGTTACAGCAATCGGTGCAGGAAGGCTACGCCAAGCTCGATCAGTCGGTGATCGGCAAAGTCCTGATCGACCGCATCGACGCGGCGAAGAAGAAGCGATAGTGAACACTGCCGGACGGTTCGCCAAGATCGTCGGCCGCGAGAATTCCATCAGCGACCCGGCAGAACTGCGCGTGTACGAATGTGACGGCTTGACGGGTACGCGCGTCCGGCCCGCGCTCGTCGTTTTGCCGGCATCGACGGACGAAGTCTCGCGCTGCGTGAAGCTCGCCGTCGAGCTCAATATGCCGATCGTCCCGCGGGGCTCGGGGACCGGGCTCTCGGGCGGATCGCTCCCGATCGAAGGCGCGGTCGTCATCGGTCTGTCACGAATGCGCAAAATCCTCGACGTCGATCTAGAAAACCGGCGCATGCGCGTGCAGCCCGGCGTCATCAACCTCGACGTGAGCAAGCATCTCTCGCCGGCCGGTTATTATTACGCGCCGGACCCGAGCTCGCAGAGCGTCTGCTCGATCGGCGGAAACGTCGCGGAAAACTCCGGCGGCGCGCACTGTCTCAAATACGGCTTCACCCTCAACCACGTCCTAGCGGTCACGATGGTCCTCGCCGGCGGCGAGGTCGTCGAGATCGGGAGCGCCGCGCCCGATCCCCTCGGCTACGATTTGACGAGCGCCGTCGTCGGCAGCGAAGGGCTCCTGGGGATCGTCACCGAGGTCGTGGTCCGTTTTCTGCGCAAGCCGCAAGCGACGCGGACGGTCTTCGCAACGTTCCCATCGACCGACGAGGCCGGCGAAGCGGTCTCGCGGATCATCGCCGCCGGGATCGTTCCGGCCGCGATCGAGATGATGGATCAGCTTGCGATCGAAGCGATCGTCGCCGCGACCGGCGTCGATTGGCCGCTCGACGTCGGCGCCGCGCTCCTGATGGACGTCGACGGGATCACCGCCGAGGTCGAGCACTGCGCGAAGGCGGCGATCGCGCTGTTGCGCGAGAGCGGCGCGCTCGAGATCCGCGATCCGCGCGATGAGAACGAGCGCGCCCTGATGTGGAAGGGCCGCAAAGGCGCCTTCGCGGCGATGGGACGGATCAGCCCGAATTATTACGTTCAGGACGGCGTGATTCCACGCTCAGAAATCGCAGTCGTGTTGCGCGAGATCGCCGAGGTCGCGCGCAGTTCCGGTTTCCGGGTCGCCAACGTCTTTCACGCAGGGGACGGCAACCTGCATCCGCTCGTGTTGTATGACGAGCGCGTCCCGGGCGAAGCCGAGCGCGCGGAGCGCGCGGCGGCCGAGATTCTGCGCATCTGCATCCGCCACGGCGGCTCGATCACCGGCGAACACGGCGTCGGCGCGGACAAAGCCGCTTACATGGGCGAAGTCTTTTCGGACGACGACCTGGAGACGATGAATTACGTGCGCTGCGCGTTCGATCCGGGACGGACGTTCAACCCGACGAAGGTCTTCCCGACGCCGCGGTTGTGTGGGGATCGCCCGGGCGCATACGTCCCGCATTCGACGGAGCACGCCGGAACCGCCGGGCGCGGGTGATCCTCGGCGTAGCAGCGACCCAGGTGTTCTCGCCGGCGTCGCTCGACGAGGCGTCTGCGGTGCTCACCGACTTAGCTGCGAAGAAGCGGACCGTTACCGTCGTCGGCGGTGAGACGGCGCTCGAGCTCGGAAACGCACCCTCTGCCGTCGATGCCGTCGTCTCGACCGCGCGGCTCGACCGCATCGTCGAGTATGCGCCGGCCGACCAGATCGTCACGGTCGAAGCCGGGATCAAGTTGAAGAACCTGCAGGAACAGTTGCTTCCCAATCGGCAGCGGCTCGCGCTCGATCCGCCGCTGCCCGGCCGCGCAACGCTCGGCGGGGTCATCGCGACGAACGCATATGGTCCGCGGCGCACGCGCTACGGGACGGTCAAAGACTTGATCGTCGGGATGACGATCGTCCGTCCCGACGGTGCGATCGCGCGTGGCGGCGGCAAGGTCGTCAAGAACGTCGCGGGATTCGACGTCCCTAAGCTGATGGTCGGATCTCTCGGGACGCTCGGGATGATCGCGACCGTTACCTTGCGTTTGCATCCGCTGCCCGACGCCGAGCGTGCGCTGCTGTTCACGGGATGCACGGCCGCCGAGGTGCACGCGTTCGTCGGCGACATGATCGCGGCGCAGCTCGAACCCGCGGTGGCCCTGGCAATCGGCGAAGGCCGGAAGTATATGCTGTGCGTCCGATTTGAAGGCTTCTCCGCGGGCGTCGATGCGCAGGTCGTCGCCCTCCACGCGATCGCGCAGCGGCGCGGCCGCCACGCGGAAGAGCTCAGCCCGCTTGACTGGGTGCCGATCGACGCCGCCCATGACGCGGCGCGAACCTCGAATGCGCTGCGCGTGAAGATCTCGGCGCCACCCTCGGAATTCGCGCACCTGCACGAGCATGTGGTCGCGCCGCTCGCGGCGCAGCTCGGCGACGCGCGCGCCGCCGCCTATCCGAGCGCCGGCATCGCGTTCGTCTCGGGTAACCCCCCTGATGCGCGCGTAACGGAGACGCTTGCCGCGAGCCGCGGCCTCGCCGAGTCGAAGGGGGGCACGCTCGTCGTCACGGCGGCTCCAGCAGAGATTCGCGCAGGGATCGACGTTTGGGGAACGCCGCCGGCGGCATACGGCTTGATGCGAGCGCTCAAAGCGCGCTTCGACCCCGGACGGCGCTTCAATCCCGGCCGATTCGTCGGAGGATTGTGATGACGGCCCCCGAGCCCGTCGCGCGCGGCATGATCGATCTGATCTCCGATTGCGTCCATTGCGGCTTTTGCCTGCCGGCGTGTCCGACGTACGTCTCGTGGGGGAACGAGATGGATTCGCCGCGCGGTCGCATCGATCTGATGAAGGCCGTGGCCGAAGGGACCCTCCCGCTCAACGGCTCGGTCATCGAACATTTCGACGCGTGCTTGGGATGCATGGCGTGCGTCACGGCTTGCCCGTCGGGTGTGCGCTACGATCTGCTGATCGAAGCGACGCGCGCGCACATCGAGTCGGACCATCGGCGTTCGCCGTTCCAACGAGCGTTTCGCAGCTTTATCTTCGCACTGTTTCCGTATCCGGATCGCTTACGTCGAATGCTGCCGTTACTCGGCTTTTTCGCGACGAGCGGCCTGCAACGCATCGTCCGGCGTTCCGGCATCTTCAAATTGTTGCCCAAGGAACTCGCGCAGCTCGATGCGCTGCTACCCGCGGTCGACGAGACGGTCGCGGCGCAACCTCTCCCGGGATTGCGCAAAGCGGACGGGGTCAGGCGCGCTCGCGTCGGACTGATCGCAGGTTGCGTGCAGCGCGTCTTTTTCCCGAACGTCAATCAGGCGACGATCCGCGTCCTTGCGAGCGAAGGCTGCGACGTTTTGGTCCCGCCGGATCAGGGCTGCTGCGGCGCGCTCTCGCTGCATTCGGGCCGGGAGGTCGAAGCGCAGCATTTTGCGCGCGCGCTCATCGCGACGTTCGAAGAGCAGCGGCTCGACGCGATCGTCGTCAATGCCGCGGGCTGCGGCTCCGCGCTCAAGGGCTATGGCGAGCTCTTGGCCGGAGACCCCGCATGGGCTGGGCGTGCTCGCGCATTTTCGACGAAGGTTCGCGACGTCAGCGAGTTCCTTACCGAGCTTGGACCGCGCGCGCGCCGCCATCCCGTCGAAGCGCGCGTCGCGTATCACGACGCGTGCCATCTGGCGCACGCGCAACGCATCCGCTCGCAGCCGCGCGCGCTGTTGCGTGCAATTCCGGGCCTCGAGCTCTGCGAGATCCCCGACGGAGAGCAATGCTGCGGGAGCGCGGGGACCTATAACCTGTTCGAACCGGAAAGCGCGCGCGAGATCGGTCTGCGGAAGGTCGAGAATCTCCTAACGACCGAGGCTCGCGTCGTCGCCAGCGGAAACCCGGGGTGCACGCTGCAGATGCAGGCACTCCTTCGCGAGCGCGGGATCGAGCTCAAAGCGTTGCACCCGATCGAGATCCTGGACGCCTCGATCGGGAAAAGAGCGTTGTGAGCCTGCTGCTATAACGGTGAGCGAGTCGAGGGCAGCGGAGAGCGCTTACCCTGAATGATGATCGTCGTGTTCGACATGTTCACGCTGACCGCCGACGACTGAGCAGCTTGACCGCTAACCGTGATCGTGCATCCCGCGGAACTGCTCGCTGCGCCGACCGCGTTCTCCGTGACGGTGATCGTCGTCGCCGCCGAGCCGATCGGTGCGCTGCTCGCGCTCAGCGACGCGCTGTAGCCGGTCTGGCACGCCGGATTCGCGATCGCGATCGTCCCGCCCGCCGGTCCGGATTGCTGGACCGTAAACGAAGCCGTCCCGCCGGTGCTCGTGATGTTGAGCGTTGTCGGATTGACCACCAGCGGACCGTAGATGCTGAATGCGGCGGAAGCAGATGAGCCTCCCGAGGTCGCAGTGAGGGTCCCGTTTCCGAAGGCGTTGATGAGCAGGTTGAACGTGGCGTTCGGTCCGCTGACCGTCGATTGGTCGGCGGAGACGGCACCGCTCGTCGAGATGCTGATCGGTCCGGCCGGGCCCGTGACGCCGGCCGGCGCGCTCTGCGGGACCGAACTCGCGAAGAGTTGATTCTGCGCGCCAAGCGCTGTCCCGCCGAGCGTGAGTGTTAGGCCGGCCGGGGCCGTTGTCGGACCCGGAGTCGGAGAGGGAGCCGTCTTGTTGGTGGTGCTCGCAGCGACCGCTCCGATTGCGCCCGCGCCCGCTGCGCCGCCCGCGATCGCGCCCGCTCCGGCTCCGCCGCCGGCGCCCGCGCCGCCAACGGCGCCCGTTCCGCCGCCGGCGCCTGCCGTACCACCGACGCCGCCCGCGCCGACACCGGCGCCCGCGCCGGTTGGGCTCGTGATGCCTGCGTTTTGGAAGCCGCTGACGACGCTGCCGAGCGAACTCGTCGTGACGCTTCCGCCGACGACCGTCACTGCTTGGCCGGCTGCGAGCGAGACCGTCGTCGAGCCGACGGTCGCGGTAAAGCTGCCCGAGACGCACGCGATCGTCGTCGTGGCGGGTGCTCCGCCGACGCCGGCAACGACCGAAATCAGTCCGATCGTGCCGCGAACCGCGATCTGCGACGTCGGCGTGATGAACTTATAGTTGGCCTTCTTGCCGGCCGGGTGGCGGATGTCGAACTTCAGCGCACCGTTGTTGACCGTGATCTGCGTCCCGGCCCCGTTGCGAATGTCGTTGAAAGCCGCGAGCTGCACCTTCGTATTTTGGCCTAGGCCGATCTCCGAGGAATCGGGCATGCGCAGGATGCCCGTCGAATTGCCCTGCGTGATCGCAAAGGCCTTATCGGGCAGCGGCAGCGACCCGACGACGTTGTTGAACGGCCCGCTCTCGGCGAGCTGGTATCCGACGGTCCCACTGACCCGCTCCAGTTCCTTGTCGCCCGCTGCATGGGCAGCGCCGGGTACCAAGGCCGCAACGACCGCGATCGTGGCTGCTATGACGAGCGAGCGCCGGAACGAGTTCAGCGCGACCTCAAACATTCAAAAAACTCCAGTCGGTCTAATGATGACGCGGCTAGGGGCACCCAGTGAACTGCCCTACTACAGCGGACCGCCTCAACCCTATAACGACCCGGCCGGCGAGCTAGCGTAGTGGCGAACTGTGATCCAGGCAGCAGCCGCCCATATTCCGCCTTGGAACGGGCATTTCGGGACCTCGGCCGCTCGATCGGGCTGAGCGCGCGCGAGGTCGCGTGCGCGGGCGCATCGCGGAGCCTCCAAACCGCCGAAATGGGGGAGCCCGGCGCGCCGTCGATCGCCTTGGCCGCGGGCGTGCATGGAGACGAGCCTGCCGGTCCCTGGGCGGTGATCTCCGCGCTGGAGAGCGGGTTGCTCGACGGACGTTTTGCGTACCGTATCTGGCCGTGCACGAATCCGAGCGGCTACGCCGCCGGGTCGCGGCTCAACGCGGACGGCGTCGACATCAACCGCAGTTTCAGTCACGGCGGATCGACACCCGAGTCACGCGCGATCATCACCTCGAATCGGGACCGGCGCTTCGTCCTTTCGATCGACGTTCACGAGGACCACGAAGCCGATGGATTCTACTGTTACGCCGCCGGGCCGCAAGCGCAAGGACTGGGATCCGCGATCGTGCGCGCCGTGATCGAAGCGGGATTTCCCGTGCAAGACTTCGAGGGCTTCGATTTCGGCGAGCCGGCGGGTACGAATCCGCATCGCCGCTGCGCCGACGGCGTCGTGATCATGGACGCCGACGAGGGCCGCTATTTCGACGGTCTTTCGTACAACTTGCATATGGTGCGACGCGCGGCCGAACACGTCGTGACGGTTGAGTCGCCGCGCGGCCGGCCGTGGGAGGAGCGCATCGCGATCCACCGCGTCGCGATCGTCGCCGCGGTCGACTACGTCGCGACGGCGCTTTCGCGTGCCACGAACGGGACGGTATAGGGCCCTTCCGGCAGGACGGCGCAACTCGCGCTTGGAGCGTAGCCGGCGAGCGCCTCGCGCAACGCTTGCGAGACGTCGTCGATCGGCTCGAGGAGCGCGGCCCGGACCACGTCGGCGGGAAGGGACGACTTGAAAAGAATCCGCGCGCGCATGAGGACCAGCGCCTGACTTTGCGCCGCCCACTGATCGTAACGCGAATAGCCCGGCGCTTCGATCATGTCCAGGAGTTCGCGTGCGCTCTTCTTCGAGCGAATGATCTCGCCGAAGTTCCCGTGCGCGGGCAATCCGTCGCTGCACTCGGCGCACATGATGATCGTCCCGCCGTCCTTGACGACGTCGGCGGCGGCCGTGAGGCCTTTACCGCACTGGTAGAGGTTCTGATCGAGCGGATAGCCGCCGTTGGTCGTGACGACGACGTCGTAACGCTGCGGGACTTCGACCGCGACGAACCGTTTGCAGAACTCGGTCCCACGGACGTGCGCCTGCAGGTAGTCGCCGCAGAAGAAGCCCGTAATCCGCTTTTGCCGGTCGAGCGTGACGTTGACGAGGAAATGCGGCGGCGCCATCGCGACGATCTCACGCGACATCTCTTGGACCGGGTTGCCGTCGAGGACCATGAAGCGCGTGTTGGGATCGCCGACCATCTGCGCGTTGTGGAAGAACGTCACGGTCTCGATCCCCGCGACGCCGGGCATGACGCCCTTTGGTCCGCCGGAGAATCCGGCGTAGAAGTGCGGCTCGATGAAGCCGACGACGATCCGCGCGGTCGCGGCCAAATACTCTTTGCTCAGGAATGCGCGGGCCCCGCGCGACGTCGTCCCGACGTACGCGCTCTGTTCCAAATCGTGCGCGTCGTGGTCGATCACGCGGACGCGGCGTAAGACGTCCTCGCCGAACATCGCGCGCATCTCGTCCGGCGTCGTCATGCGGTGCGAGCCCGTCCCGATGATCACGGTGATCTGCTCGGCCGGGACGTGCGCGATCTCGTCGAGGATCCACGGGATCAAGCGCTCGTTCGGCGTTGCGCGCGTGACGTCGGAGGTGATGATCACGACGCGGTCGTCGGCTTTGACGATCTCGCGTAAGGGTCGTGCTGCGACCGGTCGGCGTACCGCTTCGAGGAAGCCGGCGTGCTCGTCGGCAACCGGCGTCGAGCGCCGTTGCTCGACGATCGTCGCGCCGTCGGGGGCATCGAGGAGGAGGCCTTCGCGACCGTAGGCGATCCGCACTTGCATGATACTTTTCGGTTCGACGCGGTCGCGATGATGCCCCAGCGTGAGCGCCTGGAGGTCGACGTCCTCTTCGTCGGTGCGGGTCCGGCCAGCTTGGCCGGCGCGATCCGCCTGCGTCAGCTCGCGGCTGCAGCCGGCAAAGAGCTCTCGGTGATGGTGATCGAAAAGGGCGGCGAGATCGGCAATCACGGCATTTCCGGCGCGGTCCTCGACCCGGTCGCGCTCGATGAGCTGCTCCCCGATTGGCGCGAGCACGCGCCGGTCGAAGCGGAGGTCGCCACGGATGCGCTGTGGTTCCTGACGGAAGGCCGGAAATTTGCGTCGCCGTTCATACCGCCCGTGCTCGATAATCGCGGCAAGTACGTCGCCTCGCTGCAGAAACTGACGAAGTGGCTCGGCACCGTCGCCGAGGAGCATGGCGCCGACGTCTTCCCCGCCTTCCCGGCCCAGCAATTATTAATTGAAGGCCTGCGCGTCGTCGGCGTGCGAGTGGGCGATAAGGGGATCGGTCGCGACGGCAATCCGAAGAGCAATTACGAGCCTGGCCCGGATCTGTTCGCGAAGATCACTATCCTGGGCGAAGGGCCGCGCGGGACGCTTGCCAAGCAAGCATGTGCGACGCTCGGTTTGGACAACGATAGCGACCCACAGGTCTATGCGGTCGGGATCAAAGAGCTGTGGCAGTGCACGCCCGGGAAAGTACGGCCGGGGAAGGTGATTCACACGCTGGGTTGGCCGCTGCCGAACGACGTCTTCGGCGGCGGCTTCATCTACGGGATGGCCGGCGATGTTCTCGACGTGGGGTTCGTCGTCGGGCTCGACTATCACGATCCAACGACCGATCCGCACAATCTCTTTCAGCTCTTCAAGACGCATCCGGCGATTCGCGCGATGCTCGACGGCGCGACGATGATCCGCTACGGCGCGAAGGCGATCCCCGAGGGCGGTCTGTTCGCGATGCCCATGCTCGATGCCGAAGGGCTGATGCTGATCGGCGATTCGGCGGGCTTTCTGAACGGAATGCGTCTCAAGGGCATTCATCTCGCGATGAAATCCGGAATGCTTGCTGCCGAGACGGCATTCGAGATACTGGTGAACGAAGGGGGCGAAGTCGATTTCCTCGGCGGTTACGAACGGCGCTTTCGCGAGTCGTGGGCCTATCGCGAGCTGTACTCGGCGCGGAATTTCCACCAAGGTTTCGCGCGCGGACTCTACGCCGGGTTGCTCAACGCGGGCCTCGCGTTGGCGACGGGTGGTCGCGGCTTCGGCCTATTCGATCATCTTCCCGGTCACGAAGGCTACGCTCAAATGCGTAAGCTCGATGAGAAGAGCAGCACGACCCCGCGAGTCAAGTTCGACAACGTGCTGACCTTCGGCAAGCTGACCGACGTGTATCACAGCGGGACGAAGCACGATGAGGATCAGCCCTCGCACTTGCATGTCGCCGATACGTCGATCTGCGCCGGGCGCTGCACCGTCGAATACGGCAACCCCTGCCAGTACTTCTGCCCGGCAAACGTCTACGAGCCGTTGTTCGAACAAACGCCGGGTGGGATCGAGGGCCGCCTGCAGATCAATTTCGCCAACTGCGTCCACTGCAAGACCTGCGACATCATGGACCCGTACCAAATAATCACCTGGGTGCCACCGCAAGGCGGCGAAGGCCCGGTGTATACAGGTTTATAGCAACATGTTGTTAAGCGGCCCCTCGGGGAATCGTTGTATTGTTGCCATCTTGAAGGCCGCTATGGTTTGGGGGCCCCATGCGAAGCATGGGGGGCGCGGAGCCTGGGGCGGAGCGCCGTAAAAGTGGACGTTGCGATTATTGGGGCTGGTCTTGTTGGCCTTGCCGGCGCATTCGAGTTGCGAAAGCGCGGTGCTGAGGTCGTCGTGTTCGAGCGCGATGCGGCCGCGCACGCGGCTTCGTGGGCTGCCGCCGGGATGCTCGCGCCGTACTCGGAAGCGCTCGACGACGCGGCTCTCGAGGCCTTGTGCTTGGCTTCGCTCGCGCGCTACCCGGCATTCGTTGCCGAGCTTGCGGAACGGACCGGCGTCGACGCGCATCTCCGCCTCGACGGGACGCTTCATCTTGCGTTCGATGCCGCGGAGGAAGGGCGCCTCGCGAAGCTCGCTGCGACCGTGAGGACTCCGGCGCGGATGCTTTCGCGCGCCGAGTTGCTGGAGGCAGAGCCGATGGTCTCCAAGGAGGCTATCGCGGCGCTGCTGATCGACGGCGAGGGTCAGGTCGACAATCGGCGCTTGGGACGCGCGCTGCTCGGCGCCGTGCGCGACGCGGGCGTGCGCGTCGAAGAGCACTCCGGCGAGATCGCAGTCGAATCCGATGCCCGACGGATCTTGGGACTGCGCACACCGCGCGGCTTTCGGCCCGCGCATAGCGTCGTGAATGCGACCGGCGCGTGGGCGGGCGCGCTTCCCGGGAGTGCATTCGCGGTCGCGGTCCGGCCGAAGAAGGGACAGATGATCGCCTTGGCCGTCCCCCGCGGCTTCGCGCGGCGCCTGGTCTGGACGGCGGACGTCTATCTCGTTCCCCGGATGGACGGTCGGCTCTTGATCGGCGCGACCGTCGAAGATGCCGGCTTCGATCAGCGGGTGACGGCCGAGGGGATCGCGACCTTGCTCGGCGCGGCGTTGCGGGCGGCACCGTCGCTTGGGGGCTTCACCGTTTCGGAGACGTGGGCCGGCTTGCGTCCCGCTTCCGCGGACGGTCGTCCCTTCATCGGTGCCACCTCGATCGACGGATATTATCTCGCGGCAGGTCACTACCGCAATGGGATCTTGCTGACTCCGGTGACTGCCGAATTGCTCGCCGACGCAATCGAGGGACGTAAGTCTTCGATCGACGCCGCCCCCTTCGACCCTCGGCGCCCCCCGGAACACGTCGACGTTTCGTGGAACCGAACGGCGTGAAGGCAACGATCAATGGGGAATCGCGCGAGATCGGCGGCGAGGCGACCGTCGAGCGCATACTCTCCGATCTGCATATCCCGCCCGCGGGGACTGCGGTCGCCGTCAACGACCGAGTCGTTCCCAAGGCCGAGCACGCGACGTATCGCGTGCGCGAAGGCGACCGGATCGAGATCATCGTCGCGGTCGCGGGAGGATAAACACGAATGTTGTTACGGGCCCCCTCGGGGGATGGTGGTATGAGCAGAATGTCGACGGGCCCGACGCTTCGGGGGCCCCACGCGAAGCGTGGGGGGCGCGAAGCCTGGGGCGTAGCGCCGTTATGATGAACGACCAGCCGCTGGTGATCGGCAAGCACGAATTTCGTTCGCGGCTCATCGTCGGGACGGGGAAGTACCCTTCGATGGAGATCATGCGGGCGGCGCACGCCGCCAGCGGTGCGGAGATGGTCACGGTCGCAATCCGCCGGATTCATCTCGACGATCCGACCGGGAAGACGCTGATCGATTTCATCGACCGCAGCCGCTTGAGGATTCTCCCGAACACGGCGGGCTGCTTCAACGCCAAGGACGCCGTGCTGACGGCGCAGCTGGCGCGCGAAGCGCTTGGGACCGATCTGATCAAGCTCGAGGTGATCGGCGATCCGCAGACGCTCTACCCGGACACGAAAGAGACGCTGATCGCCGCCGAGCAGCTCGTGCGCGACGGCTTCACGGTGCTGCCGTACATCGCCGACGATCCGACGGCGTGCAAACGGCTCGAAGAGCTCGGATGCGCGGCCGTCATGCCGCTGGCCGCGCCGATCGGCAGCGGCCTGGGCGTCTGCAATCCTTATTCGATTGCGATCATCAAGGAACGGGCGAACGTCCCGGTGATCGTCGATGCGGGCGTCGGGACCGCTTCCGATGCGGCGATCGCGATGGAGCTCGGCGTCGACGCGCTCCTTATGAACACGGGGATCGCGGCCGCGAAGGACCCGGTGCTGATGGCCGAGGCGATGAGAGGCGCCGTCGAAGCGGGCCGCAAGGCGTTTCTCGCCGGCCGCATGGAGAAGCGTCTCTACGCGAACGCGTCGAGCCCGATGACGGGACTGATCAGGACCTAGGCGTCGGCTAGATCAGTCGGGCCTTCACGAACCAGTGGCGCTTGCCGGGCGGCTCGTCGTCGGCATGCGCCCAGCGGCCGACGATCTTGTCGACGTCGACCGAGTCGAGCGACTCGATCGCAAAGGCGCGCAGCAGCTCGCGGACCGAATCGCGGTCGAAATAGACGTGGGGTATCCCGGCTTCGGGCCCGTCGCCGGGCGCGAAGGTGTGCTCGTCGATCTGCTTGCCGAAACCGTAGTTGACGTCGTCGATCGAACCAAGGGTCAAATAGACCGGCGCCCGCGCGTGTAAGACGCGAGCCAGTTCGGCGATTCCGGCGCGCAGCTTCGGTGTTGTTCCGTGGAGGTACGCGTGCGTCGACAGAGCCGCGGCCATCGACTCGCGCGCTGCCGGAAGCTGCGTGTATTGCGCGGCGTCGTCGGTCGAGACGACCTCCAAGCCGGCAGCAAGCAGCGCGCGCGTGTTCCGCCCGTTGCCGTTCCCGACTTCGAGCACCGGACCGATGTTGCGCTCGCGTCGCAACTCCTCGATCAAACGCTGCGCGAGGGGATGCGCCGCTTCAAAGGATCGTTTGTCCCGCGCCGAAGATTCATTCATGAGCGATCTGCCCCTCATTATAGTGGTCGGCGGTGACGCCCTTGCAATCCGCGTCTGCGAAGAACTGTGCGGGACGCAGGGGCATAGCGTCGCGCTGCTGTGGGGGCAGGAGCCCGAGCTGGCGGCGCGGGCCGAGCGCCTCGGTGCGGCATACACCGGCCTTCCGCCCAATGACTATGACGCGCTGCGGGCAGCGGGCGTCATGCAAGGCGCCTCCATCATGGCCCTCTCCGACGACGATCGCTTGAATTTGCAGGTTGCACTCAAAGCGCGCGACCTCAATCCGAAGATCCGCGTCGTCCTGCGGCAGAACAATCGACAGCTGGGGCGAAAGATCGAACAGAATCTCCCCGATTGCACGGTCCTCTCGCTTTCGGCCCACTCGGCGGCGACGTACGCGGCGGCCGCCGTCGACGATCACTGCTTTTACGCGCTGCAATTCCCCGACATCGACGGACCACTGATCGGCTTTTCAATCCGTTCTGCAAAGGACTTCGGCGTCGCGGGAGTGACGGTCGACGCTGCTGAGCAACATTTTCACTTGCGGATCGTCGGCATCAACGGAACGCCGACGTTCGAGCGAACACGCAAGCTGGAGCCGCAAGACGAGATCGTCGTCTTCGGCGAGGCTCGCTATCTCGACCTCGCGCGCCGCGATCTCAGAGCGACGGCCGAGCGCCGCCGCATCCCGCTCCACGTTGCGTTCAGGTACATGCTGGCACGCAATCTGCGTCGCTTTCGTCACGCCGACCCGATTTTCAAAATGATCCTCATCGCGGCGATCGTGACGTTCGCCGTCTCGACCGTCTATTTTGCGTTCGCGCTCCACAAGGATCCGCTGACTTCGGCCTATTTCGTTGCGACCACGATGACAACGGTCGGCTACGGCGATATCACACCGCTCGATGCGGGCGCGCTCGCGAAGCTCTTTGCGATGGCGATCATGGTCGGCGGCGTCGCGTTCACCGGGATCTTCATTGCTTTCGCGACCTCGGCGCTGACGCGAGCCCAGTTCAACGCGACGCAGGGGCTGCGCAAGATCAGGGCTCGCGACCACGTGATTGTCTGCGGCGCCGGTGCCGTCGGGTCGACGGTCATCGACTACCTGATCGGCTTGGGCAAACGCGTCGTCGTCGTCGACGCGAGCCCCGATTCCCTGTTGATCGAGAGCTCGCGCTATAAGTCGTTCGACGTCCTCACCGGCGACTCGACGCGCGACCAGACGCTCGACCTGTGCAGTATCTCGGACGCTCGCAGCATCGTCGCGCTGACGGACGCCGACACCTCGAATCTCGAGGTCGTCCTCGGAGCCCGAGCGCGCAATCCCGAGATCCCCGTGATCCTGCGCGTCCAAGATGCCGCTTTCGCGGAGTCGATCGCCCGGCAATTCGCGATTACGACGACTTTCTCGACGACCGCGCTCGCGGCACCGGCTTTTGCCGGCCTGTCCCGCTTTCCGGGGACCCGGGGCCGGATCGCCTTCGGGGACGACGAGTATACCGTGGGCGAGCGTCTCCAGGGTGAGGTTCCGGCGCCGCCCCCCGCCCGGAACTGCATCGCGCTCTGCGTCTGGCGTCGCGGTGAATTTCATCTTATCACCGACTTCGGCCAGATGGAGCCGTTCGATCGGCTGTTGTTCCTGGTCCCGCTCTCACAATTTCGCCAGCCGCCCAAACCCAAGGCGGAAGAGGCGGGAAAGGAGGTTACGGCGGTTTAGGCGTTCCTATCGAGAATTGTTTCCGGTCACTTTTCGCAAAAACTTGATGCTGGGGGAGTTGAGATGCTGGATGTCGGTGCGGCCCTGCCGAAGCTGAGCGCAAATGACGATGGCGGCGCGGTCGTGAAGCTGGCCGGTTTAGATCGGCCTCTCGTCGTCTATTTTTATCCTCGGGCAGACACGCCCGGTTGAACCAACGAAGCGAAGCAGTTCGGTGAACTGTATAAGAAATTTCGAAAGAAAGGGGCGGAGGTCGTCGGAGTGAGCCGTGATTCGGTCGAGGCACAGCGGAAGTTCAAGGCAAAGTACAAGCTGCCGTTTAGGCTTTTGGCCGACGTTGACTCCAAGATTTGCGACGCGTTCGAAGTCATCGTGGAAAAGAACATGTACGGCCGGAAGACCAAAGGCGTCGCCCGCTCGACGTTCCTCATCGGCAAGAACGGGAAGATCGAAAAAACGTGGCCCAAGGTCAAGGTCGACGGCCACGCCGCAGAGGTTCTGGCATCGCTAAGATAGCCGGGGTTCAGCTGACCGTGTTGGGATCGAGTTGCTCGATTCCGCGGCCGAACCGTGCCTGTAGCTCGTATCTGATCGATGGCGGCGGGCATAAGATCGTCCTCGACCTAGGGACCGGCGCTTTCAGCAACCTGCGCGAGTACATTCCGTACGATTCGGTCGACGCGATCGTGATCACCCACATGCACGCCGATCATTTTATCGACGTCATTCCGATGCGGTATGCGCTCAAGTACGGCGCAAACGCTCGCAAGGCGAAGATGCCGCTATGGCTACCGCCGGACGGTGAGGCGATGTTGCGCCGGCTCGTCAGCGCGTTTGCTCCGGAAGGCGACGGCGATTTCCTCTCCGAGGTATTCGACGTCCGGACCTACGATCCCAACGCGATCCTACGTCTGGGAGATGCGACGTTACGTTTCGCGCAGACTCGCCACTACGTCCCGACGTTCGCGGTTCGTTATCAAGCCAACGGGACCGTGCTGACGTATTCCGCCGACACTGCACCCGAGGAGAACGTCGTCCGGCTTGCTCGCCACAGTGACCTTTTCTTGTGCGAAGCCTCTCTGCTGCGCAACGAAGTCGAGCCCGGCGTGCGCGGCCATTCTTCGCCGCTCGAAGCGGCGCAAATGGCCCACGACGCGGAAGTCGCGTCGCTGATGCTCACGCACTATTCCGACGGCCAAACCGTCGAAGAAATACTCGAGGCGGCGCGCATGGTCTATTCGGGCCCCCTCTCGTGCGCCGACGATCTCGAGCACTGCACCGTCGGCTCCCATGAAAAAGCCTCCGCGAAGCGCTAGGGGCTAGTTTTCGGTTTTGGCGTCCGAACGCGGAAGCGCGAACTGGACGAGTGAGTTGACCGGCGCGAGGCCGCGGCTGACCACTGCGTAGACCGTAACCCGCAAGTTGAGCTCTTCAAGCCGCGCCTTTGCCCGCAGCACCTCGCGACCACTCGTCACGACGTCCTCGAGCAAGAGGATGTGCTGCCCCGGCGTGAACGGGCCCTCGACGTATTCATCGGTGAACGCGCCGTAGGACTTCGGCGTCTTGCGCACGACGATCATGGGCAGATGGGTCATCTGCGAGACGGCGGTCGCCAGAATGACGCCGCCGAGCTCGGTCCCGGCGATCATGTCGGGCGAGATCTCCGAGATGATCGGCGCGAACATGCGCGCGATGCGACGCAGGACCAGCGGATCGGAAAAGAGCTTGAACTTGTCGATGTAATAATCGCTGCGCGCGCCGCCGGAGAGAATGTAGTCTCCGCGCGTCAGAGCTCTCTCGATGATCGTCTGCCGCAGCCACTTAAGCTCCGGGATCTGAGCGAGCCTCGATTCATGCGGAAACAGATCGTCTCCCCGCACGTGTTATATCTCCCACTGGTAAGCGTTCCAGGCTTCGTTGACCGGATTGGGCGAGAAGCCTTTTAGGTCGGGACTAATCGGGTGGATCTGCCGCGGATACCAGAAGAAGATCTCCGGCACGTCCTCGGCGAGCATCCTTTGGATTCGAGCATACGCGCGCTTGCGCGCGGCTTGATCGTAGTTCGAGAGTGCGGCCAGTTGGGCCGCATCCAGGGCCGGCGTGCAGAACCGGGTGATGTTGCTCCCGTTGGGCGGCATGGCCGGACAAGAAAACTGATCCGCATTGTTCGGGTCGATCCCGGCAATCCATCCCGAGAGGTCGAGATCGAAGTTGCCGCGCGCAAGGATCCCGCCCATCCCGTATGGCGCGAAGAGCAAGGTCCCCGGGTACGTCTTTATCTGGGCGTCGATACCGATCGATCGTAGAGCCGCCTGAGCGGCGACCGCAAGCGCTTGCCGCGTCGTGTTCCCGGTGTTGTACGAGAGCGAGAGCGCGAGGCGCTCGCCCGCCCGGCGGCGGGTTCCATCCGCTCCGGGCTCCCATCCGGCGTCGGACAAGAGCCGCCTCGCAGCCGCCGGGTCGTAGGGATACGGCCGGACATCGGGATCGTAGGCCCACATGAACGTCGGGAGATCCTCGGTCGCCAGCGTCGCGGAGCCCGCGGTGAACTCGGCAAGCAGCCGGGGTTTATCAAGCACGTGCGCGATCGCCCGGCGCACGCGCACATCGGACAAAATCGGCCGCGCCGTATTGAGCGCCATCCCTTCGTATGCGTTCTGCGCGACCAGGACGACGTTGACGTCGGAGATCGTCTTGATCTGGCGATAGACGTGCGGCGACGCCTCGAACATCCAGTCGATATCGTGCGTCCGCAACAGCGAGATCGCAGTGTTCTCGTCGGGGACGATCCGCACGATGATGCGGCGCAATTTCGGCTTTCCAAGGAAATAGTCGTCGTTCGCTTCGAACTCGATGCGGTCGCCCCGAATCCAGCGGACGAGTTTGAACGGGCCCGTCCCGACCGGGTGTTCGTTGAAAAGGATATGGTTGACGTCGGGCAGCTTCGCGAGCAGGTGCGCCGGGACCACCGTATACGGATTGTCGCTCTCCCCGAAAACGGTATTCACGAACGGCGCATAGCGCCGCTTCAAGCGAAAGACGACCGTGTACGGATCCGGCGTCTCGACGCGCGAGATGACGGTGAAGCCCGAGCGCGAGCTGACGTTGTTCGCCGAGTTCATGATCGCTTGGTACGAAAACTTCACGTCTGCGCTCGTGAAGGGCGCTCCGTCTTGCCAGCGGACGCTGCGGCGCAGATGATACCGCACCGTCAAGCCGTCCTTCGAGATGCCGCCGTTCCGCTGGGTGGGGATGTCGCTCGCGAGCATCGGGATCTGCCGTTTCCCGGATGGATCGACGCTGACCAGCAAGTCCGACGTCAGACGCGCGAGCATTCCTTCGGTCGTGTCGGACGCCAAGATCGGATTGAGCGTGTTCGGCGATTCCCGGATCGCGATCCGCAGCGTCTGCGGGATCGTCCACGCGTGACGTCCCGCGGCCGGCTCTCCGACCCGCGTGCATCCGCAGGCGATCAGCGCCAGCGTTAGCGCGAAGAGCGGTCTAGCGCTTGCGCTTCGACGCGGTCTTTTTGGCAGGTGCTTTCTTCGGCGCGGCTTTTTTGCGGGGCGGCGCAAGGCGTTTGGGCGCGAGCTTCGCCGCGGTCTTCTTGCGCGCGGCAGCCTTCGGCACGGGCCGCGCTTTCGCGGACTTTTTGGCGACTTTCTTGACGCCGCGCGGCGCGGATTTCGCGGCCATGCGCTTCTTCGGTATTGCCTTCGCGGGACGCGCTTTGGCTTTCGGCGCAGCCTTGTGCACCGGCGCTTTCGCCTTCGCCTTGGCTGCGGGCGCCGCTTTGCGAAGGGGTTTTTCCGGCCCGCGCGCCTTGGCCGCCGCCGCTTTGGCCGCGGCCGCCTTGGCTGCCGCAGCCGATCCCCTCGTGGTGGCGGGCTTGCCTTCGGCGCGGGCCTCGATTCCGAGCTCTGCTCGCCCAAAGCCGGAGATGCTGCTCCCCGGCGCGACCGGGACCGTCGCCGCGGCGCGTTTTTCGAGGTGCTCTTTGGTCGCGCGCAACGCAACGCGTGCAAGCCGCCCGCCGATTGGGAAAACGAGTACGTTGATATCGGCTTGATCGAGCATGGTCAACACTTGCTCGAAGGCACCGCCTTGGTCTCTCGGACTGTGCGCATCGGAGCCGATCGCGATCCCGACCCCGCGCTTCCTGGCCTTCTTGAGCAAGCGCAGGTTTGCGGCGCGATACTTGTCCTTGAGCTCCTGCGGATGCTCGCGGTACAAAAAGCGCGTGTTCAGCTCGACCGCCATCCCGCGCGCGGACGCCGCCTCGAGCATCCGGTCTTCGTACTTGTCGAGCGTCGCGTGGTCGGGCCAGTTGCCGAAGATCGCGGGGACATAAAAATGACCGACGATGTGGCCGGGTAGCCGCTCGATCGCATCGAGCAGGGTGGCCATGTAGAGCTCCCAGGTCTTGGCCGTCCCGACCTGTTCGTAGACCGAGCTGAATTCAGGGTTGTCAAACGGCCAGTTCCAGTTGGGCCCGTGCGTCGGATGCTCGATCGTCAAAAAATGGACCGAACGAATCATCCCGTCCGGCCGCATCGCATCGACGATATTCTGCGCATCAGGGCGGCTGCGCGGATCGTTATCAACCTCGGCGCCGATCGAGAAGCGCATCCCGCGCCGCAGCCCATCCGAAACCACCGCCGCATGCCCGACGTCGACCCCGGCCGTCTCGGCCGCTCCATACAAATCGCCCGCCGCCGCAAGTTTGAGCGCCCGCCGCACAAGATTCACCGCCGCCGGATCCTCGAACGTCAAGTAGTTCATATGGTCGGCGACCATCAGAAACCGAGGCGCCCCCCGCCGGCAAGCATGATAGAACCAAAGGAACAGCATGCGAGCCGATAACGCGATCGGGCGCTCCTCAGCGTAGGGCTTGTGCTCGCCCTTCGCATGACCGTGAATATCCGGGATCGCAGCGATCCTAGGATCGTCGCTCATAACGAATCGCTTGTGTTGGCGCACATAATTATGTTGCCCTCTATTTTCACATCATGAAAGGGCCGCTCTCGCGGGGTGACCTGCGTGCTCCGGGGGCCGCTCGTCGCGGCGCAATCCTGCGCCGCTCCTGCTGCACGGCTCGTCGCTCCCGCCATCCTGGCTCCGCTCCTCGTCCGAGCCCCCCGGAGCACGCAGGTCACCCCGCGAGAGCTCCGTTTGGGGAAAAAAGAAGCCGGCGTTTGCGGCCGGCGGACTGAGTCTAGTGTTTTTTTGTTAGCGCGGCGGCCTAAGCCGACGCACCTCCAATCATCGTTTTACTGAGACGTTTATTCGAATCGCTACTTACGATGATCACCTCCTCTGTCCGTCTGTTAACCTTCATTCGTATCTGTCTGAAGGGGCCGCGGACGTGTTACAAGGCGTTTCGTTCACCGTGTGGGGCGATAGCCCTCCATCTCCAACAGACGCCGTTTCAAGTCGAGACCGTAGCCGTAGTTGTGCAGCGCTCCGGACGAATCGACGACGCGGTGGCAAGGAAAAAGGAACGGCACGGGGTTGCGTGCCATCACGCGCCCGACCGCACGCGCCGATTGCGGACGCCCGATCTCGCGCGCGACCCAACCGTACGACCGAACTTCCCCGGGCGGGATTTGCGCCGCAGCGCGCAGCGCGGCTTGTTCGAACGGCGTCAAGGCGGAGATGTCGACGCGCTTGTAGTCCGGCCGGTGGGTGCGGAAGAATTCGGCGAGCGTATCGATCACCCACTGCGGAGGGGTTGATTGGACGACGCGGCGACGCAGGCGGTGCTCCATCTCCGAGACCATCGCGCCTTCACCTTGACCGCGCTCGAGGCCGACGTAGGTGATCCCCGTCTCGCGGAACGCCACATAGAGCATCCCGATCGGAGACTGGATCTTTGCAAGCGAGTCGGGGTTAGCGGCGTGGAACTTATCGCGCAGCTCGCGGATGTGGTCGAGGATCTTCGGCACCATGCTGGCGGGCGGCTCGACGATCGGCAAGCACGTCAGGCAATATGCAACGCCTTCGTACTGCTCGTAAACCTCCTGGCAGGGTGGGCATTTTCGCAAGTGAGCGAGGATATGTTCGCGCCGCGGCTCGACGCCGTCACGCATTTCTTCCCAGAGCGCTTCAACGTCACAGCATCGCATTAGCAGAGTCCCCCGGTGGTGCCATCCGGCCGATTTGCGGGCCTAGGATCCGTCGCAAGATTCGTACCGCCCGGTGCACGTGCGACTTGACCGTCCCGATCGGCTGATCGAGTATCTCGGCGATCTCGGGGTGGCTACGGCCTTCGATGAAACGTAACGTCGCGGCCGCGCGTAAGTGCATCGGCAGTTGAAGGAGCGCCTGCTCGACCAGCGCCATGTCCGTCCCACGCTCGATGATCGCCTCAGGCTGATCGGGACCTTCCTGGGTCTCGTTTAGCAGGGCATCGGGGTCGGCGAGCGCGTCGAGGGCGACGTTGGTCGGCCGCTTGCTACGCAGCCGGTTCCGCGTGACGTTGAGGGTGATCGTGTAGAGCCAAGGCTGGAGGCGCAACTCGGCGCGCTGTGTCTCGTCCATCTTGCTGAGCGCGCGATAGGCCCGCACGAAAGCGTCTTGGACGATCTCCTCGGCATCCTCGCGATTGCCGGTCATCCGCAATGCAAATCCGTAAAGCCGCCGCTGATACTCGTCGACGATCGATTCGAAATTGTCCGGGCCCGGCACGGGCTTAGCCGTGCGGGCGGGAGCCGGCGGCGGCGCCGGAGGGACCAAGCGGTACTCCTGGTGGAGCGGTGCCAGCGCACTCATTACTGGCTAGACAACCGCTCTTACCTAGATGAGGGTTTCGGAGCGAGGCGTCGGCCTTCTGCGGCTTTCGGCCGCGCTCCCTTCCCGCGCTCCGAAAGTCCCTGGTTTTGCACAAGGTCCCCCTCTCTCAGGGCAGAGAACCCTTCTATTATGTTGCCTTCTTCGGATGGCGCCGGCGCTCGAGCGGGAACCCCGCTGCGAGCGTTTTTCTTTGCATGAGTGACTGACGGAGGCTCCACTTTATGGATGCAGCCATCGAACCGAAGAACCTGGCGTTCGACGCGTACACGCTCTGCAGTTTTGTCCCGAAGCTCAAGTCGGCTCGTGCAATCCCCCTCGTACTCATTGGATACAAGAGCGGTGAAGATCCGTCGTTCGTGTGGCTCGTCCCCAAAGAGGGCATCGATCCCGCTGGGTTGACCGACGATCCGTACTACGTGAAAGTCCTGCGTGACCCCGTGACCTACTTCCGGCGGAAGCTGCAGAAGTACGTCGAGGAAACGGGCTGCGTGCGCCGCGCGATCGAGATGCTGATCGACTATCACCAAGAGCATCTCTCGTTCAGCGAATTCAAGCACCTAGCCGACGGGATGCGCATGCGCCCCATGCAAGTCGATTTGGTCGGCGCCTAGCGGGCGGCGTCCTTCGTCGGAGCGGGCGCGAGCGTGCGGATCGTGCGCCGGTAGACGATCGTCACCGGCTGGTGATTCGGATCACCGGCAAGCGTCCCCGATATCGTCAGCTGAGTGTCCAGCGCCCGCAGGACGTAGGAGTCGTACGAGTAGTACGCCGTCCCGTGCATCCGGATACGGCCGTCGAGCGCGATCCCGACGTTGCTCAAGGGGCCGTGCACGGGCCCCTCGGCGTCAAAAACGACTCCCAGCGTCCGCTCGCCGGCTACATAAGCGTCGCCGCAGCTCCGCAGTGAACCGTTGAGCGGCGCTCCGGCCATCGGCAGGATAAACGAAAATGGGACGGGTGTCCAAATATGGGTGATGTCGCGCATCGTCGGCAGATCGAGTTCGATCGAAAACGGCTGGTTGAGGACCGTGACGTAGTCCGGATCGCCGTTCACCTCGTCGCGCTGTTCGCCCGACGGCATGACGACTGAGGTGAACGTCGCTCGGGCCTTCGCCCGCGCCCCCTGATCGGTCCGCGAATATTCGACCGTTACCGCGTAGCGGGTCCCGTCGCTTCTGCGGACGCTCGAGAGCGTCTCCCTTCCGCTGTAGACGATGTCGCTCCGCAATTCACGCGCTCCAATGGTAAAGCTGTCTTTACCATCGACGGCGTAGATGTGCTCGGCGAGAGCTGGAATCGCCTCGAATAGCACGGCGGCTCCCAACCCGATCACAAAGCCGACGCATTGCCGGCGCGACAACATCCGAGACTACCCCACGACCCTGAGCGCAACGAAAAGCGTTACGCTGATGAAATTGTACTACAAATTTGCGCGGTTGCGAAGGTCGAGATAAAAGACGGTGAACAGCGCTTGATACGGTCCGATCAGCGCCGCATCGACCGGAATCGAAGACCAGAATTCGTGCAGGCGGACCCCGTGCAGCCGCAAGACGTCATCCAGCACCATCGGGATCATCAGCGCCGGGACCGTCATCGCCGAGAGCAGCGTCACCCGTAGCAGGTTGCTTGGTCTCCATGAAAGCATGAGGCTGCGCAGCAGGGCAAAACCGGGTAACGCGACCGGCGCCGTCTCATCGTCGATGCTCGCGATGACGTCGGCAGAGAGCAAGCCGCCCCACAGGACGAGCGTGGGGAGGACGAGCGTGTAGTATCCCGTCGCTTCGAGCCCGCCGAAGACATAGCCGAAGGTCAGGGCACGGATCAGCCAGACGATGAGATCGACCAGCAAGATCGCCCACCAGCGGCGGGCGATGCGTCGCAAGATGGCACGTATCGAGAGGGGCTCGTCACGCATGCGGGCGGCGACGCCGACGCTGACGCACCCGGCTAAAAAGGCGTCGACGGCGAGATTGGTGCCCTGCAGCCACCATGCCGCTCCCGGAGCCGATCCCAGCGGGAGCGCGACGATCGCTTGCGCGGCGAAGGCCGCGAGCGCCAGCGCAAGATAGAAGCGAAGGTTGCCGAGGTAGCCCTCGAACGCGAGGTCGACGATTGCGCCGACCGACAGCGGCGATCGGCGCTTGGGTTCGGTCAGGAGAACGTTCTCAGCTTAGGTCGTCGTGCGAACGGCGTGACGGAGGAAGAAACGCAACCGCGCGACCCCCGCGCACATCACCGTCTCGTCGAGCCGCTCGAAAAAACGGCCATCGACGTCGATTACAAACGTACCAGCACGAAACCCGGCGAGCGTCGAACGTAAGGTTCGCTCGCGCTTGTCTTTCGGGGCACGCGGTCCGAGCACTTCATCGACCGCGAACTCGATCAGCGTATCGACGCGAAGCGGCGTCGCGAACGCAAAGGCGCCGCACCCGGTCGTCACGACCATCCCGATGTCAATGGGAATACGGACTCGAACCATTACTGCGCGACATTCGCGCAGCGCCGACCGAGGTCTTGCCGCTCGGAGCGAGAAGCTGCACGTCCAATGAGGTCGAACCGATGAGCACGCGGCCACCGCGTCGTCGGCGCGAGCCTGCGCACGACTCGCACAACGTTCGCACCGTTCTGCTTGGCATTATCGTCGTCGTCGCAGGACTGGGGATCGGGATGTTGTCCGCGGTCGTGATGCATCACGGCTCGAACAATACGCCCGTTCCGGTTGCTCCGCAAGTGACGCCGATTGCCGCACCACCGGCCGCCGGGCCGCTTCGCACGCCGTTCCCGCTCGCGACGGTCGCTCGGCCGATCGCCGCCAAAACGCCGCTCCCGACGCTCGCACCGACGCCGAGTGCGATCCCAAGCCTCGCACCGACGCCGAGTGCGGTCCCAAGTCTCGCACCGACGCCGCGCGCAACGGCGCACCCGACGCCGGCGCGCGCGCCCACGCAAATCCCGACTCAAGCGCCTGCGACTCCGGTCGCGATCTCGACGGGATTCGACGTCGATATAGCGCAGGCGGTCGTGCGGCGCTACCTCGACGCCATTGCGCGCGGTGACAACGCCACGGCGCGGGCATTGCTCGGCGCCTCTCCGGCCGATGTGACGGTTCCGCTCCCCGAGCTGGCGTTCATCAACACGAATTCGAAAATCGGCGCGATCGTCGGACGGCGGACCGGTGACGCAAGCGCTGCAGTCGAAGTTCAGGTTACGAACGGGACGCAGAAGTACGGGATCGTTTATGAGGTCGTGCAGGGCCCAAAGGGGACGCTGATCAGCGGACGCGATATCACGCGGCCGTGATGCCCGTTCCGTGAGACGGGTCGTCCTCTGGTACGCCGTCTACGTCGCCGTGTTGAGTGCGCTCGCGGGGTATCGCTGGCGGATCTGGAGCTACGGCACGGACACGGGGACGTTTGCGCAAATCGCGCTCAATGCGTTCTCGGGCTTCCGCGATGGACCGGAAAACGCGTCGCATTTTGCGTTTCACTGGGCGCCGCTCCTGGGGGTGCTGTATCCGTTCGTCGCCCTGACCCGGAGCGCGCTCTCGATTCAGATCGTCCAGGTCGTCCTCATCGGCGCGAGCGTGTTTCCGTTCTATGCGTTCTTGCGCCGCTACGCGGACGACGCGCTCAGCTCGCGCATCGCGCTCCTTGCCCTCGTCTATCCGCCGCTTGGGGCGGTCGCGTTCACCGAGTTTCACGAGATCGCGTTTTATCCGCTCTTGGCGTTCCTGCTTGCGTGGTCGATCGATGCCGAGCGGTGGGCCTTCTTCGTGCTGTGCAGCCTGCTGTGCGTGCTTGTGCGCGAGGAGGTACCGATCGTCCTGGGGATCTTCGGCGCCGCCCTCCTCGTCGCGGCACTGCTCCGCCGCGGGAGACGCGGCGACGGCTTGCTCTATTGGCGTCCGCGCGCACCGCGGGCGACGGCACTTGCAGGCGCTTGGCTCATCGCCGTGAGTGCAGCGACTTTGATCGTCTACTTCCACTTCGTTGTGCCCGCGCTCGGCGGCTGGCGTCCGGCGCATTTCTATTCGTATCCGTTTGCAAACGGACCGATCGCGTTGATTGCCGCGATGTTCGTCCACCCGTTCGTCGTTCTAGCGGCGGTCGCGACGCTTGGGCGCCTGACGTACCTGATCGAAGCGTTTGCGCCGCTGCTGTTCTTGCCGCTGGCCTCGGCCTGGATGATCGTCGCATTGCCGGGTTTGGCGATCGTGCTGCTTTCGAGCGAGGGGATCACGTGGCGGATGGGCTCGCACTACGCGGCGATCTACATCCCGTGGCTCTTGCTCGGGACGGCTGCGGTCCTGATCGGTTTGGCGCGAACGCGCTCCACGGCAGCCGCGCAGCGTCTGGCGACGGTCCTCTTCACGCTTTGCGCGATCGTCCTTATCGCCTTCAACCCGATGCACGTCGGACACTATCTGACGCCGCCGTATGCCGATCTCGAAAACGCCCGCAAAGCGCTTGCCGTCGTGCCGCGCGATGCCAACGTCAGCACGCACGACGAATGGTACACGCACATTGCGGTCGAGTACCCGAACGCGACGATTGCGTGGCTCTATCCACCCGAGTACGCCGTCTTCGCCGACGACTTCAACAACGGCAGCTTTCGGGCCGAGGTCGTACCGAGGTTGCGTGACGGCGTTGCGCGCGGTCAGTACCGGATCGT